>OHON01000444.1_pt1 | contig 19468 bp, 8 predicted proteins | sample 1569831 | NCBI WGS metagenome assembly OHON01 (sample SAMEA3879512, study PRJEB24766) | human gut metagenome | biome: human-associated habitat; feature: feces | place: USA | collected 1985/1987
AACAATCACAGCCGCAGGCACCAGGCTTGTTTTCCGCCTCACATAGACCGTGCCATATTCGAAATATGATTTCCTATCCGGTTCGTTTCCCTATACCTTATGAAAGAAGTACTTGGAAGAAATTTCGCTTAAATCATGTCCGGGTCTTTTCCAGCAGAGCCTAAGCGAGCCGGGATGACGGAAGCTGGTATACAGAACCTTGACCGGATAATAACCCTTCTTTAAATCTACCGAACGTGTTTCTGCTTTCTGTTCATGAGGCTCGTCATTGTTAACCACTAAGTTCCCGCATAGATAAAGCTGTCCGCCGTCCGTATTTTCCAGTTGAAATAAATAGCTGCCGTCTGCCGGTACTCGGAGATACCCCTCAAACGAAAGAGAAAATCCGATCTTCTTATCACCATACTCTTCTCTGACAACAGCTGCGGTTCCATTGTTTATTTCTTTTACCGCAAACACCGACCCGCCTTGTGCCTCCTTTGCCCCAACCATAGAATCAAGCAGCGCGGCGCTTTGCATACCGCTGTCATAGCAGCAAAAATGCAGGCCGTCTGACAAAGCCCTTTCCTCTATGCTCTCCGGCTCTAAATCCAGCTCTATTGATATATCTTCCTGTTCCTTCGGCAACGGGGCAGACTGATATAAGCCAAAGCTGCGAATCATAGGAGTATCCCAGCTGCGTAATATCTGAAAGCGCACCTTTGAGGCTGTTACCGGGTCAAATCTTCTGACCGTTTTATAGCCTATTGTTTTATGCCGGACTACCTCGACCCATTCCTGATCCATCCATACCTCCAGGCGCCAATCCGCCACACGCTGGCCCTCCTCGATGAACTCCTGCACCATTACCTGGTCAAAGGTCTTTTCACCGCCTAAATCAAATGTCAGGCTGGCCGTGCTGTCCCCCAGGGACCACTCGCCGGGGCTTGTCCAATAGGTAAGCTTCTCCCCATCCAGGACCTTTACGGCTTCATGGCCCTTGGCCTCCGCAGTACATACCACCGCCGCATTTCCCGCCAGATTGACGCAAAACGTCTCCTCAAGGTAGGCTCTCATTTGCAGCAGACGTTCTTCCTGGTCTTGCCGGATAATCCCCTGGGTATCGGGGCTTACATTCAGCAGCAAGACGCCGTTATTGCCGATCGAATTGTAATAAACCTCAATTAAATCTGAAAGCTTTCGAACCGAAGAAGTCTTTTCATTCCAAAACCATTGATTTAGAAGAACCGTATTGACTTCCAGCGGATACCAAATGGCTCCTACCGCGTTTTCATAGTATTTTTCCTCTCCCAGATCCTTCCATGTAGCATTTTCCGCTATTTCTCGGCTGAATACAGGCTGCACCGACCACTCATTTTCACGGCTGGCGCCTCCCTCGTTTCCAACCCAGCGTACGCCCTTGCCCGCCCAGCAGAGCTTTTGCTTTCCCGCTTTCACCAATTCCCATGTTTCCGGGGCTGCAAGCTCATGAGGATCATAAAGCCGTACCACCGCGCCGGGCTGAAGCTGCTCGATCAGCTTGTACCACTCCCGCGGCGCATAGGCTGGAACCGGCTTCCAGATCTCAAAGTCACTGCAGGCGCCGTCGAACCACACCTCATCTACCCGGCCATAGTTGGTCAATAGCTCCCGCAGCTGGGCTAAAAAATATTGATTATACTCTGGCTTTGGCCACAGCCCTTTCCCCCTTTGATGCATATCCCATGGAGAAAGATATACTCCCAGGCCCATCTCATTGTCCTCACAGCCCTTCTGTAAGCTTTCCATGACGTCTTCTCCGCCAAGAATTGTCTCAGAGGAAAAATCGGTCGTCTTCGTATTCCACTGACAAAATCCATCATGGTGCTTAGCGGTGAAAATCATCATTTTCATTCCTGCCCGGCTGCACACCCGGCACCATTGAGGCACATCCAGCTTTGAGGGGTGATAGTCGGATTTTTTCTCTGTGCCGTTTCCCCACTGTACATGATTAAATGTATTGGGGCTGTAATGGACGAATCCAATAAACTCCTTTTCCATCCAGTTCAGCTGAGCGGGACTCGGCTTTACATGAGCGGCCTTTTTTAATTTTTCTTCCAAAGTATCCTTCGGATCAAATGTAACAACCCACGGGGCTTCCTGCATTGCATCCATCAATTTCTAATTCCTCCCTTTATGGCTATGGCATATCGATACTGATCCGTTCAGCCCGAATTTTTCTTCAGCCGCCGGCATCGGTAGCGCCTTCGGCCCTGAAAAACTAATTTTTCATACACCGCCAGTACAAAATATCGAATGTATTTTTATTATAAGCCAGAAAACATCTGTAAAGAATATCTATTTCACTCCACTTTTATGTATGTTTTTCACCAACTAAAAAGTTTTCCGCTCAAGCGCAAGGATAAAACGTCAGAAAGATTCCTTGAAAAAAGCGTCCAAACCCAATGAATGGATTTGAACGCTTTTTCTATTTAGAGGAAGCTATCGCAAGGAAATCCTTTAACCAAGCCGTCTTCTTCTAATAATAAGGGCAATCGCAACGCCTAAGCCGCTGAGCAGGATCAGTACGATAGCAACGCCGACATAAGGCGCCATAGAATCTCCGGTTTGGATATTCTGATCGTCCTGGCTTCCGCTGCTGCTCTGAGTGTCATCAGGCTGGCTGCTGGATTGGTTATCATCAGGCTTGCCGGATTCTCCGGGCTGTTCCGAAGAAGCGGTATCCTCTTTCACAGTGATCTTAAAGGAAACCGTCTCGCCCTGATAGGTCACAGTAACGGTCTTTTCTCCCGCGGTGGAGGAATCGAACCCGCTCACCTCATAATCTCCAGCTGACAATACCTTCTCGTTTCCGTCGCTGTAATGAGCGGTTACCACCAGGCCAGTCAGATCCAGCTCGTCGCCGATCTCATACTCGGTCTTGTTCGGGCCGGTCACCGTGATGGATTCCAAGGTCACTACAGGCGCGGCTTCCTTCACGTTCACCGTAAAGGTCGTGGTTTTGTCCTGATAGGTTACGGTGATGGTCTTTTCTCCCGCGGTGGAAGAATCGAACCCGCTCACCTCGTAATCCTCTACAGCAGCCTCGCTGCCGTCGCTGTAATGGGCCGTTACCACCAATCCAGTCAGATCCAGCTCGTCGCCGATCTCATACTGGGTCTTGGTCGGGCCGCTCACCGTGATGGATTCCAGAGTGACCTCGGGTTTCTCACTGTATTTTTCGTTCAGATAAGCATTAATCTGCTGAATTTCGGCCAGTCCCAAAGCGCGGTTATAAATCATAATTTCGGCTACGTCGCTTTGATTGTACCAATTCTCAGAGTGGCTTCCTACCGGATATCTTCCTATGTATCCAATATCGTCTTTTACGTTTGTAAATACTGCGGCGCCATTGTCTCTATTCATTACTTGCTGGTCTCCAACATAAATAGTCTCACTGGCGCCATTTTTTACGACCATCGTGGTGCTGAAGCTATCGCCAATATTTTCCGGACGCTCATACAGCATAAACCCGCCGTTATCCGCGGAGCTTCCGCTGCCAAATCTCGCGTTAATATTGCTTTGGGTCGGCGTTACGACAAATTTGCTCCAGCCAGCGCCGTACTCATGGAAATAAAGCAGCGGGATATTGTCTCCGCCCATCGTATCGGAACGGTCGGATTTGCTGGAAGATACGATCACAACTGTGGCTTCCGCGGTCTGATCAAGATTGTCAAAAGGAAATTGCATACCGTCTGACGTGCCGTTAAAGCGGACGACCGGTTTTCCGTTATATCCGTCTTCAACCAGTGTAGGCGACGTCAAGTTTTCCCCAGCTTGAGGATTCTGCGCGATAGTCGCGTTGTTTCCGTTGCCTGAATTATCTTTCCAAACGCTGATTCTTCCATCCTGGCCAAGCTCAATGCCTTCATCTGCCTTCAGCCAAAGATTTAAGTCTTCATCCGGAATTTCGGTAATGGCTTCTCTCAGGCCATCAATTGCGTTGACCAATTCCTGATAAGCGGTTTTTACCTCTTCATAAGAACAATTTCCCTCTACGACAGAAGCTTTCACTTCCAGCGCTTTGTTATACTTCTCTTGGAGGTTGTTCAAGCTGGTCTCGCTGTACTTGTCCTCCGCTCCGTCTTCATTCAGAATCTCCGACGCATTGTCCAGCGCAGGATTCAGAGCGCTCAGATAAGCCTTCTGCATCATATACACCTGCAGCTGGGCAATCTCCTCCTCTGACAGCGCGCGGTCGTAAATCAAAATTTCTGAGATGCCGCCTTTGAAATACCCGGGGGCTCCGCTCGCCGTATAGCCTACCGTCATGATATCGGAGGTGTTCGCTATTTTTTCATTCTTTCCAGTCTCGGTCTTAACCAATTTTCCCGCGTCGTATAAATATTCCGTTGTGCCGTCCTTTACCATGGCGGTCATGATAAAGTCGCTATTTCTCTCGGATCTGTACTCTCTAATGTAGTTATCTGTTTGACCACTGCCAAAGCGGGCGGCGACATATCCTCCGTAGGACGACAAATAGACAGACCCCCATCCGGCGGTTTCACCGAAATACAGCGTACTTCTAGTATCGCCCCAGCTATTATCAGGGTCTTCGCCTGTATAGGAGCTGAACGCCAATATGGTCAATTCGCTTTTCCCGTTTAAATCCAAACCGCTGTCGAAAGCCATTTGATTTGAGGTTCCATCGAATTCCACATAGTTCATGCCTAATTCGGTCGTTTTCAAGGTGGGCTGTTTGCTCTCGTCAGTCTGGACAAGCGTCTGCCCGCCTACCTCGTTAGCCCATTGAGAAATCTTTTCCCCGCCGGCAGCCTCGATGGAGTCCGCGTTGAATCTGGCCAGCATGCCGTCGGTGACCGGAATCTCGCTGGAGGATACGGTCAGGACAGCCGCGGACGGTTCGCTGACAGCGCCGTCCTTTACCAGATACAGCACATAACGTCCCGACGCTTTCGGCGCAAGGATAGAGGCAGGATTGATCTCCGCGGATTTGGTCATGGTATCGCTCTCGGCCAGCTGCGCGGCGTCTGATATTTCCTCGCCTTCAGGGACAAACCAAGCTGTCGCGTCGCTGCCGCACTGCGTCAGGGCTACCTCCTCAGAGGGATTGCTGACAGTGTTTTTGCTGAAGGTTTTGTCTACGTCGGTAATATACGTGCTGAAGTGAATCGTAGATTCCGCATTGGTCAGGTCGATAAGGGTTAAGGTATACTCGCCCTCTTCGGGAATTTTATGACCGGAGCTGATTTCCTCGCCGTTGAGCAAGGCCTTGGAAAGATACTCGGTTTTTAATTCTACCTTAAAGGGCTTAAGCTGGCTGGTCTGATAACGGCCGCCTTCCTCTACGTTTTCAGTTAGGCTTACTCCGGAAACAATGATCTCGCCCTTGGAGGCTTGAGATACTTCTTGGCCGTTCACAAGATACAGCTTATAATTTCCCGCTTCAGAAGGAGCCTTGATTTTTCCGTCTGCCGCTTTGGTCATCGTATTACCCTCGGTAAACTCTTGGGTACCTTCCGGTGCCAACCAAATCTCGCTCTGAAGATAGGACTGGTCGACTTTAAAGTCCAGCTCCTGCTCCGGCGCAACATAAAATTTTGTTGAAAGCAGTTCATCCTGCATGTTATACAAGGACTCTGGCACGCGGGCTAAATACTCGTCGCCCGGTCCGGCGTTCGCCAGAATCTCGAATACATCAAGTCCCCAGATTCCTTTCGCGCTGGTATGGGCGTTGGTCACTACCGTGCCTGGTTCCATATTTCCGGTGGTGGTGTAGCTGGCGGATGTGGAATAGTTATCATTCCATACATTATCGCCCTTGTTTCCCCAGTTTCCGCAGTCCACACAGGTTAGGTCAGTGGGAATTTCAATCACATTTCTTTCACCAAGGACATGCTTGGTTCCCTCATCCACATGGATGCCTCTGATATGGTACGGATCCGTGCCGGGTGTTCCGATGGAATCGATATAGTTTTCACTGATAATTGTATCGGGCATATCCCCAAGCGTGTAAATAGCGCCGGCATCGCCCAAAATGGTAATCGTATTGCGGAATACATTATTCGCGATCGTATTGTCGTGGGTTGTTGTCATTGGCTCGCCCGGTACTACCGAGCCGCTGGAGCCATCCATGTTCCACCAGCCCCAACCAAGGCTCAGACCCGCATACGGCGTATTCTGAAGATAATTGTACTGGTAGGTTATGTGCGCTCCCAGGAAAATCATAACGCCGGCATCGCCCCAGAACATCTTACTGGTATCGCTGAGGAAATTATTCGTTACAGTAAGATATTCGCATGCGCCTTCTACACCGACGTCGTACTTCTCTTTGTCGCTGAACTGGCCTTTATTGCTCCCCTTGTCGCCGATATAAACATGCTGGGGATGTCCTATCAGAATGGAGGAGCCGGCCAAATCATAAATGATGTTGCCGTTCACTACGGTGTTAGTGACATCGTTGACTAAAGATAAGCCGTCATTTCCCGTATGGCAAATAGTGTTGTTTTCAAAGGCCAGGTTTGTGGCGGAGCTGGCCATCACCGCGCCGGGGCCTACGTCATAGGCGCGATAAATATACGGATGCCAGTTTCCGTCGGCGTAAGCGGTAATACCCGCCGCGCCCTGTACGGTGGCTCTGCCGTAGGAGCCTTCCACCTCATACAGGTTCCAGTCCGTATGGGCAAAGGTCAAGCCCTCAAAGGCAATATCATGCACACGGCTGCTGGTGCTTTCACCCTGGAGATTCACTAAGGTTTCCAGCTCGGGGGCAATGACCTCAGCGTTTTCTAGGTTTTCCCCTTCTCTGGGATAGTAGTACAAGCGTTTCTCGGTTTTGTCGAAATAAAATTCTCCCGGCTCGTCAAGCCATTCAAACACATTATAGACCATCTGGTCGCCGCTTGTTTTATAGTAGTTATTCCAACTGGGCTGCTGCGCGATCGCTCCGTAGGGCATCTGCAGATTCGCGGAAATCTCGTTGTTGCCAATGTCCACCAGCTCATCCACACAGACAATCGCCGTATTCCAGGTTGTCTGGGTCATCAGCTCGATATCGTCAGGATTTCGTGTATCAAGAGGGATATCGCCCTTGGTGAATTTGGTTCCAAGAGAATTATCCCCGCTCTTCCACGCCCAGGTATCATTCTGATCGATATGATAGGTTCCATAGCCTCCATTGCCCCACAATTTCTTTGACGTCATATAGGCCCGCTCGCCGTTTACATAAAGGGCTCTCAGCTTTTCATCGCGCTGATACTCTATACTATAGACCCCGCCGCCTTCCTCCTGCCAATCTCCTTCTATGAGACGGCCGCCGCTGATTACTGGATTGGCTCCTTCGGCGGCTTTGTAATAAATGGTGCACTCGTCGCTGCCAGAATCTTCCGGCGTAAACTCTATGGTATTTTCCAGGAAATAAGTGCCGTCCGCAATTTCCACCACAATATCGCCGCCAGTTTTTGGCAAGTCGCGGACTTTCTCTTTCGCTTTTTCAATCGTAGCGAAAGGATTGTCCTGAGTACCGTCACCGGTATTATCGTTTCCCGCAGTAGAAACATAAAGCGTATGCGCTACATTTCTGCTCTCAGCGCCGGAATTATCCGGCAGCGCGGAAGCTGTCATCGTTGTCGGCAGGCTGCTCAACAAAACCAGGGCAGCCAACACTCCACTCAATGCCTTTTTCATAAGAGTCCTCCTTTTGTTTTAGATTTCTTGAAAGCATACCTTTTTAGAATAGCAATATATAATAAAAATAGCACAATATTTTGTGAATTTTTCAAAATATTGCGCTATTTATAAATTTCTAAAAAGGTATAATTTGACGCTCTGATCACTTCCTTTCTCTGTTAAATTCACCATTTTTCTGATAAATCAGTTATTTTTTATATTATATCTCAACATCTTCCATAAGAGAATGGATATTTTTCTTCTATCATTTGTGTTTTTTTAACCTATTTTTTCTGTGTTATTACTAAAATATAAACGTATAAAACGTTTGGGCAAAGAACTCATTAAAAATTTGACGCAGGACAGATATTAACCTGAAATTTTTACCAATTACAGCTTACTTGATCTGAAAGCTGAAGTATATAGTAAAATTTTTCACAGCTACGCCAACATGAATCTTACGGCATCCTCCATTTCACCCTAAAGCTATCTCCTTTTTTCCCAGACAGGAGCACAATCCCAGTCCTTGATTTTTTCTTTCGGTATTCGCTTTCTCTCCGGTCTGCTGTCATTTTCGGGCCGCAATCTCATTCCCTCTTCTAGCCATTAGACATCCTCCGGTCAAATTCCTGTTCCAGTTTTTCAGCTTGTTTTTTGATTCCTCATTGTTTTTAAAAATGGGGCCTTAAAAATAATTTGAACACACAAATCGCACGTAGAAAACAGAAACCAGAATCCAAAGCCTGAGCATCAGGCTTTGGATTCTGGTTTCTGTTCCAAAAGTTAAGGGCAGCCAAGAAAGGAAAAAACAGGCACAGGCTTAGAAGCCGAATTTCCAATTCCAAACGAAACCTAGGATTGATGATTACGGCTTTCCCAAAGTGTTTTTTCTGATATCCATAGGTCTCTGGCCCGTAATTTTCTTAAAAACCATGTAAAAATAATTATAGCTGGAAAAGCCTACTTTTTCCGCCAGCTCTTTTCCTTTAAAATTTGTAGACAGCAATAGCTTTTCTGCTTTTCGTATGCGAAATGTATTCAGATAATCATTAAAATTGCTTCCTATTTCTTTCTTAAAAAGTTTTCCTAGATAAGCCGTACTGATATGAAAATCATCAGCAAGATACTGAAGTGAAATATCTGGATTTGAATAATTTTTTTCTATAAATTGAATCGAGTCAAAAACCGGCTTGCTCAAAGTTTTTTCCCTGCTTGTTTCAATCATTTCTATGACCCGCTTCAATATTTCAAGCGTTTGATTTTGTACTCCTTCCGGAGATATTTGAATCATGATATTTCTGAAACTTTGGTTTTTGGTATCAGCGATTTCATGCTGGTCTATAAAAAAATCTTCTGAGAGGCATTGGAACGCCAGCACACTTAATTCTAAAGCGCTATTTTTTAACACATAGATCTCCGCTAGAGGATCGCTGCGGATCTGATCTTCGAACAAAGCCCGGACATAGCGGTCTACCGGCTTAAAGCTGCCTTCCTTGATCAATTCTCGAAAGCGATCGCTGTCAATGCTGACAGCTCCTGGCGCCTTCTCAAAGTATTCATTAATCTCATCATAGTATAAAACTGTGCCGATCCCAAATATAAACCTATACGATAAGGTGCGCAGCGCATTTTTATATGATACATACATCTTGCGGGTACTACTCACCTGATTGCCTACAGCTATCGTGACTTCCAGCTTCAAACGCTTTTTTATTTCGCAAATACAGTTCTCCAGCAAAATTTTTAACTGGGTATCCGTCGACCAGCCGCTAAAATCCCTAATAATCATATTTACCCGGCCCGAAAAATCTGTGAACGCCACGCCTTTTCCTGACTTCACCATAATTTCATCACAGATATTGCATGCGCTAAAAATCTGCCATGAGGCATCATCCTCTACCATGCTTTCATTCTTCGCTATTTCAACGGATACTATGCTAAAGCAGCCCGAGGATAAGTCAAGCTGTAATAATGCCAGCTTATCTTTCAATTCTCTAGAGGAAATAGTTCCTGATATCAGCCTGTTTAATACATTATTTTTCAATAGCGCCAGGTATTCGTTATTGTGAAGCCTTGAAATTAAGCTGTCCTCCAGACTATCAATGATTTCTTCAATGATCCGGATAATTTCCTCCTTTCCCGAGGGCTTCAAAAGGTAATCGACCGCACCATATTTCATCGCCTCGCGGACCCTTGCGAAATCATTGTAGCCGCTTAACACTATAAATTTGCATTCTGGATATTGGCCGTGAATTCTTTTAGCCAATTCCAGCCCGTTCATAACCGGCATTTGAATATCCAAAAGGACGATATCCGGACGCTGGTCTTCTATGATTCCCAGCGCCTCACGGCCGTTTATCGCTTCTCCAATTATGGTAATTCCATAATCCTGCCACGGCAACAGCCTTTTGAGTCCTTCTCTCACCTGTTTTTCGTCATCTACGATGAGTAATTTATACATCCGTCCTGCACATCCTTTTGAGTTAATATTGGAAAGGTAACCTTTACTGCGGTGCCAATTCCAGCTGTGCTTTTAATCATCAGCCCATATTCTTCACCAAAAAGGAGTTTTAGCCTGGCCTGGACATTTTGCAGGCCGATACTCTTAAATTCATCTTGGAGAACCTGTTGATTTAATTTCTCGCAGATTTCCTGTAGGGTATCCTTCTCAATTCCTTTGCCATTGTCGAAAATCGTGATTTCCAGCCTTTTACCCTCTTTTTCCGAAGCGACGATGCCGATAAATCCCTTGTCTTCTTTATCAGCGAACGCATGTTTTATAACATTTTCTACCAATGGCTGGAGGATAAGCTTGGGAATAAAATCATCAAGATATTCATCCGGTATTTGTATATTTACTTCCAATCGTTCTTCGTACCTATATTTTTGAAGCCTTAAGTAAGTATCTATATACTCTAACTCATCTTCCAGTGTTATAAATTTATCAGTGGTCCCGCTGCTCCAGCGGAGCAGCTTTCCTAAAAGGACGATCATTTCTCCCGTATCTTCATCCTGCGCCGCCAAGGCTTTCGCCCGTATGCTGTCCAGAGTATTATATAAAAAATGAGGATCTATCTGGGTTTGAAGCGCATTTAATTCCGCGTTTTTCCGCTGAATTTCAGCTGCATATACCTCTGAAATATAGCTGTTCAGCCTTTCGCACATTTCATTGAACGCCTGACTAATGACGCCGATCTCATCCTTTGATTTGATTGGAATCTGTAAGCTGAAATCCCCCGCCTGCACCTGCTGCATCGAATGAAGCAGCGTTTGAACCTGGCGGTTAAAAATTCGATAAATGAAAAGGCAAACCATTATCGTGAGGATAATCGCCGCTACCATAACCACATAAATCTGATTATTGATTTCCTGTAATTCTTTCGTCATGTCCTTATTGGAAAGAACATATACCGTTTTAGCCCCAGAGGTGCCTACGTCTTTTATTTTAATATATTGATCCGCTTCGGACTGAGGCACCGGTTCCGCTGTTTTTCCCCAATTTTCTTGATTTGTAGAATACAGTATCTGCTTTTTACTATTTATGAGAGTTAGTTCTCCCTCCATCGATGTGTTTGACAGCGGATTCTGTTTTTCTATCATCTCCAATGGCACATTCATGATAAACACTCCTACCATTTCCCTTTGAGGAAAGATAGAGGAATCAAATATTTTCCCTACAAAAGAGAGAACAGGTTCCCTTTCCCTCAAGGTATAGGAGGAGGGATCGTCATAAATCATGCAAATCGTCTCGTCAGAATTGAGAAATTCTTCAACAGCCTTATAATGTACAAAATCAAAACTAGGTTTTACATTGATATATTTATCGCCTGAATATGAATATACGGTTCCATTGAGCGAACTGATAATGACATCGCTGATATCCGGATCTGCAGAAAACACTCCCTTTGAAAACGCTTTTACAATTTCGATTTTATTGATCTGATAGGCCTCATCCGGGTTTTGGTTCACCGCAGCAACAATTTCAGAAATGGAATCGTTGTGGATATAATTATAGAGGCTGTAAATCCTATTATATTTATCATTACAGTAATCCGTCAGACTGTCCAGCTTTGTATCTCCCAGCATAATCTCCTTTTCCATCACCGTTTTGGAAAAACGCTGCATGATGTAGGATGAAGTAACCAAAACAGCAATAATTAAAATACACTCAAATAGTATCAATATTTTAAGAAAAATGCCTGGATGCCTCAGCTTCTCTTTCATTTTTCTGATCCACATATTCCAGAGCCCTTTCCAAATTCCTAACTTCTGCGGTGCCGATACATTACAATGACATTTGGCCAGCAAACGGCTCCTTCGTTAAATATACCGCAACAGCTTCAAAGTCTTGCTCAAATTCTAACGTCAGACTCCCGTTATCCAGTCTGATCTGGTGATCCAGTTCCTCATACGCCATCTTGATCCGGTATCCCTCTCCAACAGGCAGGCTTACTTTCGTATTCTGCTGGCATTCAAACCGGTGGATCACACATAAGGCTTCCTGATGGTCATGTGAATATCGAACGATCCCTTGCCATCCTTCAAGACATCGCCAGCTGTTCTGTTCTGTGCCATAAAAGCAGGTATTCCCATCTCGTATGATATGGCTGACCGCCTTATAAAATTCAATTCCCCGATCCACCAGTTTCCACTGTCCCTCGGAAAGAGTATGCACGTCCCCCGACAAGCACATAACGCCCAGAAAGGTATTCGCCATGGAATAAACAATTCTTTTCCCTGTGTCTTCAGCTCGAAGGACAGCCCATATCTCGCTTTGGCCAGGCGGAATCATCCGATGGACATTTGCTGCGATAACAGGAATCTCTTTTTCCTCATGCGCGTCTGAAAAAGAGACCATATCGCATAATTCAATCATGGATGGCTCCATTCTATGGCCTCCGGAAGCGCATACCTCAATCACCAGGTCTGGCAGCCTATCCCGTATCTTTCGGAAGAAGTCCTGAGCGGCCTGCATATTCTGCCGCAGCCCCTCTCCCAGACTCTCCGCCCCGTCGCATCCGATTCCAATGCTCTCGTTGTAATCTGCTTTTAGGTAGCCAAACCCATAATACTCCAAAAATCCGATCACTTTCTGCGACAGATAATCTTGAGTCCACGGATCCCTCATATCCCAAAAGCGCCGCCCGCCCGCTGTAATAACCTTGCCGTTTCGTTTCAGCAGGTGGTCCTCAAACCAGAATGCCTTTGAATCCTTCCCGCATATTTCCATTTCAAACCAGATTCCAGGAATGAATCCAGCGTCTTTGATTTTATCTACTGTCGCCTTAAGCCCTTGCGGGAACAGCTCCTGAGAAACCTCCCAATCGCCCATATTGCTTTCCCAGCCTTTTACCGGATCCGCATACCAGCCCGCGTCAATGACAAAATACTGGAAGGGCCGGCTCCCCAGTGCCGTTAAGATCCGGCTGATATTCTCGTCGGAAGGCTTTCCCCAGGTAGTGCAAAACTCATTAAATATTACCGGCAGCTCCTTTTGACCATCTTCTTTTTTCCACATCTGCGTCAGTCTCTGGCAGGCGCTGTCTACATTTTGTCTGCAAACGGTGAGGCAGGCGGGAGCGGTACGGAAATATTCTCCCGGCCTCAGCTCCTTGCGCCAGTGGCCAAAATCGTAATCCGCGATTCCTCCTGACATACAAAGCGCGTCATCTCTTCGGTAGAGTTCCATCTGCCAGCTTGAGGGACATGCCAGGCAGGCCGCCCACACCACGTTTTCCTTCGTATCCTCCACCGCTTCAAACGGATAATAACCGCGAACCGGAAGAGAGCCCTTCTGGCCGATTTTATCGCTGTAGGCTCCGTGGCGCGACCAGGACGGGTCTAACAGCAGCTCGCTTGCCGTTCTGGTTTCCAATCGTCCTTCCGCACTCCATTTGCTTCGTATTCTATGCACAATGAGCCGATTAACCGCTTCATCCTCGGCAAGCGGTGTAATCCCGCCGACTGAAAAGCTGGCCAGAAATTCAAGGACAATCGGCTTTTTCCCTAAATTTCTAATCCCTGTAGATACCCAGAGGGCCGGATCTCCATTTTTATATCTTAGGATATGTAGTATTTCGCTGCCTAACGCGTCCTCTAGAACTGTTGTGACACAAATTCCCTCTTCGCTTTGTTCCACTTTCTGCTCTTTATACTCCATTCGGCTTACTGTTTCGCTGTTGCGCATTGTCATACCGTTGGCAAAGCCATAGGGAAAGGCGTCTCCCTCTTTCTTCCACTGCACCAGCGGATCAACCTGATAGCGCCTGCCCTCTTTTATGAACGGCTTCATAGACGCCGGATACAGCTCCATGCCCACCTGGCCGTCTTCGGCCAACACATACCTAACGCTCATATCTCCTAAAGAGTATTCGGATAGTATCTTCATAAAAACCTCAACCTTTCAGAGCTCCCGCGGTTAGCCCCTCGATGAATTGCCGCTGGGCCAGCAGATACGCAATAATAATCGGAAGCGTAGCAAACATGACATAAGCGAACACACTTCCCCAATCAGAAGCATATGGGCCAATCGCCGTATAAATTCCTACTGTAATTGTCTTAATCTGTCCAATTAGCAGCGGCGTGAGGAAATCGTTCCACATGGAAAGGCCGATAAAAATGGCCACCGTGGTCGTACATGGCTTTACCAGCGGAAAGATAATAGACGTAAAGATTTTGAACTGGCCGGCGCCATCAATAATTGCGGCTTCTTCTAATTCTTCCGGCGTCGATTTAATAAAGCCTTGATACATAAATACCGAAAACGATATGCTTCCCGATACAAATACCATAATCAATCCCGGCAGGTTTCCGATTAAACCAATTCCTTTGAAAATGGAAACAAGCGGAACGTAAACAATTGCATAGGGCACCATCAATCCAAGCAAAAAATAGATGTAAAGCCCTTGCGACAGTTTTGATTTCATTCTGGCAAGATAGTACCCAGCCATTGCGGATACTAAAATACAGATAGACGCTCCAAATATGGTAATGCATAAAGAGTTGAAATACATTTCTCCCAGATTGACATTGGGATTTTTTATTACCTGAACGATATTATCAATAATGGGCGGAAGGGGAAAAGACATAGGCGAAGCGGCAATCTCTTTTGTACTTTTAAAGATGTTGATCAGCGTAATATACAATGGGGTTGCGAAGATTACCGCCAGTACCACTAGAAATATCTTTAAAATTATGTCTAAAGCGCTTGTCTTTTTACTTTTGATCTTCATGTTAGGATACCTCCAATTTTTTGGATAGTTGGATCTGCAAAACAGAGATTGCAGCGATTACAATAAACAGAAACACTGCGATTGCAGAAGAATAGCCCAACATATTATTTCCAAAAGCTTGGGTTACAATATTGTATGTCACAGTTTCTGTAGCATAACCGGGCCCGCCGTTTGTAATTACTTTGACAATATCGTATTGTTTCATTTCGGTCATAATGCTCATAATGACCGAAATGGTGATACCGGGAACGATCATAGGAAGCGTTACATAGCGGAACTGATGCCAACGGCTTCCGCCATCCATGATACAGGCTTCATACAAGGACTGAGGCACTGTCTGTATGGAGGCCAGATACAGCACCATATGAAAGCCCAGCATCCTCCAGATTTCAATGACGCAGATGCTCCAGATGGCGTTATTGGCATTGCCTATGTAATCTGCGGCCAAGTTTTCCAGGCCCACCATATCCAGCAAAGAATTAAGCACTCCGGTATAGGAAAGAATAGCAAGCCAGATAAAAGAGATTGCTACTGTACTAAGCACATAGGGCAAAAAGAAAATACTGCGAAATACGTTGGTCATTCGCCTCGCCCGGTTCAGCATCATCGCAATCAGAAGGCCCAATACATTTACTGTCACCGCCACTACAACGGTAATTTTTAGGGTTACAAAAATAGCGTTTCTTAGTCTCTCATCCGACAGCATATCCAGATAATTTTTTGCGCCCGTAATATTATAGGAGGCACTGATCCCGTTCCAATCGGTAAAGCTCAACAAAAACGCTCCGATAATTGGGACAATCATCAGGACCGTATAGATAAGGAATGCAGGTATTGTGAATAATATAGATTTTTTCTTCATAAAATTGACTCCTAAAAATGATTTAGAGTACAAAACTGTTTGATGAGTTTGTACTCTAAATCTTTCTAATTATAGGCTTTACAGCTTATGACTGTGCTTCCAAACGCTCCATTTCCGCGTCCCAGGTTGCCAATTCGGCATCAACGTCAGCTCCTGTAAAGATGTTCTGAAGAGATTTTAAAGTAAAATCCTCGAACCCAGTGGGGAAGGCATCGTCGCCAACCACCTTCATTGCTTCGGGAACCAGCTCGTAGCCTTCCAAATTATTAATAAATTCTGTCTGCACCGGTCCCATATCATAGGTTACGGGCGTTTTGGTAACAGAAAAGGTTCCGTCTGCTTGCAGGTAATATCTGTAAATATCCTCATTTCCGCCAAGCACATACTCGCAGAATTGGAACGCAGCTTCTTTATTCTCACAAGCTTCCGCCACACCCCAATACTGAGGCATTGTGCAATATGTCTTAGCGCCGGAGGGAGTCGGCATCATAAACACACCGAATTCATCCGCGGAATACTCCGTGCTGTTATCAATGGTGGGAGCGCTCCACGCACCGTCCATAAACATCGCCGCGCTGCCGCTCATAAATTCAGAAGTCGCCTGAGTATTGCTAAAGGACATAGAACCCTTGTGGTAATATTTGGTCAGCGACTGCCAGTCCTTCAAAGTCTCAGACAGCACCTCATTGGTCCATGACAATTTTCCATCCAGGATGTCTCTGTTAAAATTCGGATACGCGGAATAAAGCTCGGAATTCACAACGCCGGTCCAGTAGCCAAACGCGGTAGCCCAGATATCAGAGGCGCCGACACCCATCAACGGTGTGTAGCCTTTTTCCTGAAGCTGATCGCATACTGCTATAAACTCATCCCAAGTTTCCGGAATCTTGGTGATGCCAGCCTCCTCGAACTGGGATTTGTGATAAAACACTTGTGTACGGTATGCCTTATAGGCGGGAACCAGGGTCTTTTTTCCATTGAAGGAGACTACAGCGCTTTCTTCATAATTGGCCAAAAGCTCATCCGGAACCTCAGCATATACGCCATCTGTACTAGCCAGATCCACCGGATCGATATTAACGTCAGGCATGTTGCCGGCAGACAGCATTGTCTTTAAAAATTGAGGCCTGGAATCACCTGTCATCAGCACCTTTTCGATCTTTATTCCCGGATTATCGGCTTCAAAGGTATCAATAATATGCTGCCACACTTCCGCTGTATAGTTGTCTGTTTCAAATACAGCCCATGTAATCGCGGCTTCCTCCTCCGGCCCCTCCGAAGAGGCGGCCTCCTGCTGGCTGTTGTCAGCTGTTCCAGACGAGCTTTCCGTGGTCTGGTCGCTGCTGCAGCCGGCGACCAGACTGGCGGCCATAGCCGCACAAAGAAACAAGCTTAGCAATTTTTTCATGTACTTTTCCTCCATTTATGAATGAAATTTCTTATATCTTTTTTGCCCAATGACAATCAGGCATAAAGATACCATAGAACACAGGACCCAAAGGATTGGCATAGAATTGTCGCCAGTTTGGGGTGACTGGCCTTCCGCGCCATTCTCCTGCTGTGATCCGCTAGACGCGCTGGCTTTGACTTGTATCTCAAACTGCGCTGTCTTGCCCTGGTAGCTTACCGTTACTGTTTTGACGCCCTCGGTTTCGGAGTCAAAGCCGGTCACCGTACAATCCGATAAGGAAACCGTTTCTTCCGTGCCGTTGTCATATACAGCCTTCACTGTCAAACCGGTAACATCCAGTTCCTCTCCAAGGTCATATACAGTTTTATAAGGCTGCTGCGTGATCTTGATCTCTGTGATTACAGGCTTCTTCTGCACCTGAACAGTGAAGTCATCGGTGAAGCCGCGATAGGATACCGTGACCGTCTTGCCGCCCTCTGTCTCAGAATCAAAGCCGCTGAGCGCATAAGCATCCTGAGCCAGTTCCTGCTTGCTTCCGTCGTTAAACACAGCGTTGATCTTCAGGCCATCGGCGGTAAAGTCCTCTCCGATGTAATACACATCCTTGTCAGGGCCTTCCGCTACTTCGATTCCCGTCAGCCTTGCCTCTACGTCGTTTTCGTCCAAGACTTCTACCTTGATGTTATCGATATACAAAGGATAGCTTCCGCTCGGATCATAATAGGCAAAGTTCAGCTGACATTCCTCAGCCCCGGTGAAGTCCGCCATCTGGAAGCTTACATCCCAGTTTTCAGGCTCCTGCTCCCCTGTCTTCCACACCTTCAGATACATATCATCATCGTAAACCATGGTTTTGCAGGTGTACCAGGTATTTGCCGCAACATCTTTTCCGGATCCTGACGTATTGCCGTCCTTGATCCCCAAGAAACAATGGCTTCCGTCCGTGGGGGTAATACCCAGCCGGTAAACAGTGCCATCCGCAGCCCTTCTGAGCTCATTGTACATTCCGTAATAGCCTGCAATACCATTCGGGAACTTAAAGTCAAAGGTGGTGATATTTTCTCCATATTTGCTGGCCTGCAAATCATTGTTTAAAAGGTCAACCCACAGGTCCGGATCGCTTCCCTTCAGCTTGAGCACCTTATTGCCGTTATCGTCGAATATAACGGCCGAATCTTCCGGCATCGTGTCTCCGTTTTTGTTGGATACGCTGTACTGATAGCCAAACTGCTCCTGCGTCAGCGTATCGAAATTCTCTTCATAGGAGAGCATCCGAACCGGCAGCTTTAAGAAGAATTCTTCTGACTTTTCACCCTCGCTTGTTGTCGCGAACGCGGTTCCGCTTATGCCATCCTCCGGCCTTGTAAATTGAATCAGCTCATTGGTCCAAACGGAAATCGCGTCTCCGGATAACTCCGCGGGGCCGTTCTCTGTCTGATAGGTAACCGTGCCCTTCGTCTCGGTGAAGCCGTATCCTTTGATCGTAACAATTCCTGAATTGATATCATAATCGGCCTCGTCTACTTCAGGCTGGCTGATGTCCGCGTCAAAGGTGCTCACTTTGATGTTGTCAATATAAACCTCTTTCCCTCTCGGGTCATAGAAAGAAAAGTTCAGCACACAGTCATTGCTGACCGCATCCGGCATCTCATAAGTAACCTTCCAGCCGTTGGGGTCCTGGCCCTTTTCAAAAACGCTGAGATAAATCGTACCGTTATATACCATCGACCGGCAGGTATACCAGGTGCCCCATTTTATTTCTTGCAGTGAGCTGTCGTTAGTCTGTATGCCATCCCAGCCTTGCTTGTATTCAATCGTCGCCTTTGAGCCAAAGACCGGCCGGATGTCGATTGAATATAGATGGTCCTCTCCAGGCAGGCGGCGGATTTCGTTATAAAGGCCTACGTAATCTACACTTCCGCCCATATCCTCCGGGAAGCAGAAATCAAACTCGGTCACGTTGCTTCCAAATTGCAGGGTTTCCCCATCCTGCAGCTTAGTAACATTCAAATTGGGATCGTTGCCCTTCAGGCTCAGATATTGATTGCCGTCCTTTTCCGCTACAGCCGCCTTTCCGGGAACCGTTACTTCCCACTCATTTGAATCCAACTGTCCGGCATCTTTATCCTCGAAATCTTCCTTGACCAACTCGGTTACTACATTCATGATTCTGCCTATGGTAAAGGGTTCTGAGGCAACGCTCATTCCCTTGGGAGTAACCGTCACGGTATCTCCGCGTTTTGCGCCCTCGGGCACTTCAACGCTGATCGCACCGTATGACCATTCTTTGACCTGTTCCGCAGCGATTACTTTTTC
>OHON01000447.1_pt1 | contig 19345 bp, 20 predicted proteins | sample 1569831 | NCBI WGS metagenome assembly OHON01 (sample SAMEA3879512, study PRJEB24766) | human gut metagenome | biome: human-associated habitat; feature: feces | place: USA | collected 1985/1987
GCCTACATGCCGTAGACTATTACGTCTATCGCCTGCACCGGCTCATTATTTAGCCATATGGCAAGAAGACTCGCAAAGGCCGGGTAAAAACATGGAATGTCCGGAAAACGGGAAAGTTGTATGTCCTGTTTTCGGGGGAATAAAATGCCCGGCTGTCTCGCGCTCGAAATTCGTTTTTTATACGTGTCGCCCCGATGCATATACGATAAATATCGCTCCGGACGGCTCTGTTCTTTCGGAGAATCCTAAAGATGGAAATTTACGATGTACCGATATGCTGACGCGTTCCGTTGTTCACGACGGAATTTTTTATGTTTTGAAGAGAGCTGTCGTGATCTCACACAACGGCCTGTACGGGTAGATGAAAAGTGTCTTTGGAGGGAGTTTTCGGTATTCCCATATGACGGTATAAACACTCCGGACACCGTTTCCCAACAGTATCCGGAGCTGACAAAATTGTGCTTGCGGTATTTTGCACAGGATAAAAATACGGATTCTTTTCGAAAGCAGCAAGCCGTGCCCCGGTTTTTCAGCTTCCGGCGGTTCATCCTCGAGAATTTGCGTTTCTTATATCGCCGCCCGTTTTAGCAATTTTTCCCGCGGGCCGATATTCGGTTTGTATATTTTAATAGACCGAAAATAATTATTTTGGAGTCCTGAAAAACATAATCTCCGTAAGCTGTATGGTAGAATTGGATAAAAGCCAAAAGAAAATTGCCCGAACACTCATAAGCCGGGCCTTGGAGCGTGAATGCTGTACCTTTCTGGCGAAACTCAAACGATTCCTGCAGGATGAAAAAGCGCAGTCCTGCCATGAGAAATATTTGGAAATATATAAGAGCATACAGACATTCGACAAAGATATAAGTCGTCAGTATGACGGTCTGAACGGCTCCCGCTATGCTTTGACGGTATTCAGCCTTTTCTATAACGGAATCCTTACGGAGAAGGATCTCTCGGAATTCGACGACAGAACCCGGGAAGCGTTCTTGGAGCACAGACGGCAGTGGAATCTGGAGTTGTAAGCCGGCAGCACGGACATATACCGCATATGAACCCGGCATGCAGAACCCGAAGGAGCCTCGCAGAAAAATTCTTTCGGGAATGGAATGCCGTGCACCGAGGGAACCGGCCGAAAAAAATAGCATCACAAAGCTGTTTTTGTGAAAAAATATCTATTTTTGGATCGTGTTAAACTACTAAATTCCATACGACCATGAATGAACTGGTAAAGACTATCGACGAGCTGTATGCGGCATTCAAGACCGACGCAGAGCTTCAGGCGGGAAAAAACAACAAAGCTGCGGGACTGCGCGCCCGTAAGGTGTCGCTGGAGCTTGAGAAGAAACTCAAGGAATTCCGGAAAACGTCGCTTGCGGCAGCTGCCAAATAGCTCGTTTTCATCGCATGACGCAGGGTGTTCTTTCGAAGGACACCCTTTTTTGTCCCGGCGGTTTCGGCCTTACCGGCGGAGGAAATGACGGCAGCCCTGTCGAAGATTCAGCCCCGGAGTTTCCCGTCGGTCGTCAGGGAGGGATTCAACCGCTCCCGAAGGCTCGTATTGCGTTTCAGCACGGACATATTGTGGACGGCATAGGCCAAGGCTTTCGTCGCACCGATCAGCACGCAGATCTTTTTGGCGCGCGTGATACCCGTATAGATCAGGTTGCGCTGGAGCATCACGAAGTGGGTCATCAGCACCGGCATGACCACAATCGGGTATTCCGACCCCTGCGCCTTATGAATCGTCGTGGCATAGGCCAGCGTCAGTTCGTCGAGCTCCGTGACATCGTACTCGACCCATTTGCCGTCGAAATCGACTTTCAACGTCCTCTCCTCCGTATCCACCTCCCGGATATAACCCAGATCGCCGTTGAACACATCCTTGTCGTAGTTGTTGCGCAGCTGCATCACTCGGTCGCCCTGTCGGTAGGTGTAGCCGCCGCGGCCGAGGCTCGGGCCCGAAGGATTCAATGCCTGCTGCAACAGCAGGTTCAGGTTCGCAGCGCCCACGACGCCCCGCTGCATCGGCGTAAGTACTTGAATACGGTCCGGACTTTCCCGGTAGGCGCGGGGCAGGCGCTCCTTCACCAGCCGAACGACCGTGGCAGCCACCCGTTCGGGGTCTTCCTCCTTCATAAAGAAGAAATCCGTATCGCGGCCGTTGCTCATATCGGGGAAACGGCCCTGATTGATGGCGTGGGCGCTCATCACGATCCGGCTCTTCTGTGCCTGCCGGAAGATTCGCGTCAAGCGCACGACGGGAATCTTCTGCGAGTCGATGATGTCGCGGAGGACATTGCCCGCACCGACGCTCGGCAGCTGGTCGATGTCGCCCACGAGCACCAGACGCATCGTCACCGGAACGGCTTTCATCAGGTTGTTCATCAGCAGGATGTCGATCATCGAGCATTCGTCCACGATCAGGGCGTCGCCGTCCAGCGGATTTTCGTCGCCACGCTTATAGCCGTCCTGTGGATTGTATTCCAGCAGCCGGTGGATGGTCTTGGCATCCATCCCCGTCGCTTCGCTCATGCGTTTGGCCGCACGTCCCGTAGGCGCCGCCAGCAGAACGCGCAGCCCCGCCTTCTTTAACGCCGCGATGATGCCCTGCGTAGTGGTCGTCTTACCCGTGCCGGGGCCGCCCGTGAGCACCATGACCTTGGAGGTCACGGCCTGCCGGATCGCGGCGAGCTGCACGTCGTCGTAGTCGATGCCCGTTTCTGCGGTAAGAACGCCGGGGTCAAGCTCCGTAGTGAACAACGTGCGGCCCGCACTCTCCGCGAGCTCTTTCAGCCGCCGTGCCGCGCCGCACTCCGCATGATAGAACGCCGGCAGGTAGATCGCCTCCTGCTCCGTTATCAACTCCTCGGAGAGGATCATCCGCTCCAACGCTTCGCAGACGGGTGCCGCGTCGGCTTCGAGCAGCGTGCAGGCCGCTTGCACGAGTTGTTCCCGTTCGGCATAGACGTGTCCCTCGTCCGAGAGTTGGCCGAGCGTGTATAGGATCCCGCTCCGACACCGGCGGGCATCGTTCTTCCCGTAGCCCATCTTGCCGGCGATGCCGTCGGCAGTCTTGAAGCCGATGCCCCAGATGTCGTCGGCGAGGCGGTAAGGATTCTCCCGAACCTTGTCGATACTCTCCGAGCCGTACTCTCGGTAGATCTTGGCGGCATAGGCCGTGCTTACGCCGTAGCTTTGGAGAAACAGCATCACGTTCTTGATCTCCTTCTGCCGCTCCCAGCTCTCGCGGATCTTCTCCACGCGCTTGCGGCCGATCTGCGGCACCTCGTAGAGCCGTTCGATGTCGGTTTCGATCACTTCGATCGTCGCCGCACCGAATCGCTGGACGATCGCACGGGCGAAACGGGGACCGATGCCTTTCACCAGTCCGCTGCCGAGGTATTTCTCGATGCCGTAAACCGTAGCGGGCATCGTCTCCTCCCACGTTGCGGCAACGAACTGGCTGCCGTAACGCTTGTCCACTTTCCACTCGCCACGGCACAGCAGGACACTCCCCACGGGAACTTCCAGCAGGTTGCCCACGAGCGTAACCAGATCATCGTAGCCCTTTACTTTGACCTTCAATACCGAATACCCGTTTTCGGGATTCTGATAGGTGATGCGTTCCACCACGCAGCGAAGAGTCGTCATAGGCGTCTTGCTTACATCATCGAACAATGCCAATACTCTGTAAAAATACGAAAAATCGCGGAAACGGCAATACCGCAACCGCTCCCGATCCCGACCTGAAATGCAGAACCGGGAGCGAGCGGCCTGCCGGAATGTTTCGCAATGGATGCTATCGTCGCTCCAGAACGACTATTTCGGCTATGACATTTGTCCGCGCGAACCGCTCCTGCATAGGTGTACGGTACAGAACCTTGAATTGCCGCAGCGTTTCCTGTATGCCCTTGGGGCGCTGTTTGTCGATGAAACCGTGCGGAAGTAGCAACACACTCCGGTCGCCCGGCTGTTGTACCTTCGCAAGCCACGAAAGAAAATCGACGACCTCCGTCGTTTCGAAAGGAGGGTTGGCAACGACGTTCTCGCAGCGGAAATCGATGTCCCGATATGGCCCGATCAGCGTTTGCGTCACAGGATACAGGCGTGCGTAAAAGTCCGCCAGCTCCCGGTCGACTTCCAATCCCACGATCTGCGAGGGATGCACGCCTTCGGCGATCAAGGCCCGGGTGAGTTGTCCCGTACCGCAGCAGACGTCCATGATACGGCTGTCATTCTCGAAATACCGCACGGCAAGGGCGGCGATCCGCCGGGCCGTAGCATCGGGCGTAAGGTACTGCGACAGGCGGACACCACGTCGCTTCTGCCGCTCGCACAGTGCGTCGTAGGACCAGTTATCCCCGTCGTAGCGGAACGGCAGTTCACCGTGTTGTTGCAGGTAATCGTGAATTTCGCAAAGCGTATCCGGCCAGATAAGCAGCCGGTTTTTGAAATAGCTGTTCGCAAGCGCATAGCGCTTAGCAATTTTTTCAAATCGTTTCATAGGTCTTAATTCAATTTAGCGTTTCGCTCTCCTCGATTTCGATCGCAGCGTCGTCGCACGCCGCAGCGTAAAGGGACCTGTGAGCGATCGCCGCAGCTTGCGCCTCCGCTGTCTCGATCGTTGCGGCCTCGATGGAAAAGTAGATGCGCTCCCACACCGCGACCTTCCTGTCCTCATAAAATCTGTATTTGGTCATAGATTAGTTCGTATTGATAATTTTAAGCCTTCCGCTCCGGCATCTCGATCGGTTCGACGTTTCTTATCCGTGTGTCGGGATGCGTAGGAAAGTCCCAATCCGGACACGTGAGCTCGTCGAGCGTCGTATGGATGTTGCCGCACGTCAGGCCGCATCGTCGTAAAACAAGCCGGGCGGCTTCCTTGTCGGAAACCGCCCGAACGGTGTAGGCTCCTTCGAACGTGTAGCGTACACCTACTCGAAAATTCCGTTTCATCCTATTAAAAGCTATTCCACATGCCGTCGTCGTAGATATGCGCTTCGAGGTATTGCATCCCCGGCTCGCAGGAGACGATCTCGATATGAAGCGTCGGATCCTTCTCCAACGTCTTCATCATCGCTGCGATCGCCTCCTCGGGGTAGCACCATTTCGAGTTGAACTCCCCGCGCATCCAGTTGTCGCGGCCGTCGAGATCGTACAGGTCGAACCGATCGCCGAGGCCGTAGAGAATCTTTTCGTAGTTCGCTTCATTGTCCGTCGAACAATAGAAGCGGTTGATACATATATTCGCCATCGTAAAACAGGTTTGCGTTCCCGCCGCTTTCAGACGGGAACAGGTTACAGTCGAATGTTATGCCACCGGCCGTCACAATAGACGTTTCCTTCCAGATAGAGCGTATAGAAGTCGGTGGAGATTATCCGCAGACACAGCGAGGAGTCCTTGCGAAAATCCTCGGTCAGCGTCATAAAGAGCAGGGGCGGGAACCGTTCCCGCGAAAGGTAGCGTCCCGTAATTTCAGCATCCGCAGGGTGGTAGTCATAGACGTGGAAATGCAGAAACAGCCAGCGGACGATCCGGCGGCGCGTGTCAGCGCTCCGGCTCGACAGCCGGAAGCGATGGACATACAGGTTGCGTATGAAATATTCCGGAAAGGGTATCATTCCCGATTCGGAATCGTTTTGAAAAAGGTTCAGCATTTCGGTCTGTAGCGGTTATCTGAAAGGGCCAGGAAGTCGTCGAGCGTACAGGGGCCGTAATCGAGCGATACCTTTTCCTGAATCGTGCCCGTTTCGTAGCGGAAACTGTAGCAGAGACCGTTACGCTCGATAGATCCTCTGTCCCGATCTTTGTTCCACTTAACATCCGGGAGTTTGTTCAACCGCGATCGATGGGCGGAGATATGGGCATTGCGTTCTCGATCGAGGTGTTCCAGGTCGTGCCAGATCTTAGTCAGGTAGTCCACCCAAATATTGACCTTACGCTCGGAAAGGACACCGATGCGGTGCGGTGCCGGATATTTATCCCGGATACGAGCCTGCATATGAAGATCTATGTGCTTGAAATTCGAGGTGTCGATGTCGATCGCATAGGTCGGTTTGGGAGAATACTGCTTATTGATCCGAAAGAGGATTCCGTTGCGTCGGAAACAGATACGGCTCTGTTCGAACGAGCAGTACTCCGTATTTTCATTATAGAAAACGCCGTACAACAGTTCCGCATCGGGAATAGTGGGCAGAACTTCCTCCAACAAGCCTTGTGCCCTCTGTATCTCCGAAGTAGTTCGATAGTCGGGAGTAAGCGTCAAGCGTGTAAAGCTCTTCTGGTCCATCCAGCATATCATCGCGCAGACACCCGCGTACGGCAGGATTCGATTTCCCGTACATGGTCGTTCAGAGGAAGTGTTTCCATAACGCGACAGTTCTCGGCCGCTATGCCGAGCAGCACTGAGAGCTTCATACAGGCGGCAGTTTGTGTACGCGCCGCAACGCGGAAGAGATACATGGCGTAGCCTTCCGCCGAAATCCGATAGATGTTCATGGTTCGAAACAATTTGGTGAATATTCTTATTGTGTCGCCAGACCGAATGTCCTGCATGGTCGGACGACGGGGCGGAAACTGCGGCAGGCGGCCCGTGCGACTTTTCCGCGTGCGATACCGTTCGAAGAAGGGAAGATCGTGCGCGGAAAAGGCGATAAGGGTCTGTGAGCCTGCCGCTAACTTGCCCCGCGTCCGACCGGGACGATACCGTATCATGCATAAAAAAGCGGGCAAAGATTCCGACAGCAGCCGATTTTGCCTATATTTGTTTCATAACGACCAAATATAAATCGATGGAAAAATTACTCGAACAGATCAACGATCGCATCGCAGCTTTTCAGAAGGATGCATATCTTCAGTGGTTCAAAGGCAACAAGGCAGCTGGACGGAGGGCTCGTAAAGCCGCATTGGAGTTGATGGCGCTGCTCAAAGAGTTCCGAAAGGCTTCCCTCGAAGCGGGCCGGTAGATCGGATATATGGTATTTGTCTATACCTCCTTTCTTCCTGCTGTCGTTTCGTCGCTTTTACGAAATCGGAGAAAAAGACCGGCCGCAAACGGCCGGTCTTGACAAGCTGAGATACAACGCGAATCACAGGCGTTGGCCCGTCGCATCGAAGCGGGGCGCTTTCGAGAGCCTGTACCGGATCTTATGGCGCACGAGACGTTCGGCGAGGAGTACCAGATCGTAGAGGCTGTACATCATCTGCCGCTGGAAAACTTTCGCCTTGATCTGTCGTTTCAGGCGGTGCTCGTCCAGCTCGTCGCGCGTAATGCCGAGCACTTCGCACACGCCCTCGGCTGACAGGTACATCGGACGGTCGCTGTGACCGCAGAGATATTCGAAAGCCAGAAGCCCCTTGCCGAGAATATAATAGCTGCGCAGAAGACGTTCGAACTCCTCTTCCCCGATCAGCAGATACTTCGTTTCACTGGGATTGTTCGGTCGCTCCATAATCACTGTTCCATTGACTGTTCGGGATGTTTGAGGTTTTCTCTCTCCAAACGGGAGAGGTAGTCGTAGATCTCCGTCTGAAAGTACAAGCGCCGGCGGCCCACGTTGAACCCTACGAGTTCTTTGCGCTCACGAAGGCGCTGCACCTGACGGGCACTCAGGTGGAGCACCGAGCAAACCTCGTTGAACTCCAGAACCGGTGTCCCGAAAAGCACGTTGCGGTGGCGTCTCAAAAATTGAAGGTCCACGGAAATCGTCTTGACCATTGCATGAATTTCCGCAAGGCGGAGTTTGTCATCTTTATCCATAATCGAGATAGTTGGTTACGGTGCAAAGGTGACAACTTCCGACCGATATTCTTTGTAACTTACACTGTTACTTACATGAAATTTCCTTGCAGTGGATGATTTAATCCATGATTACGCTATACTGCGAATTTACCGCCCAGCCGGGATTCGACACGATCGATCGCATCCTCGATCATTATCGGCGTAGTCTGCGCATAGATCTGTGTCGTGGTGATCTGTTTATGTCCCAGCATCTTGGAAACTGTTGACAAAGGAATACCTTGTGAAAGGCAGAGTGTCGTGGCAAACGTATGACGTGCTGCATGAAAGGTTATGTGCCGTGAGATACCGCACTGTTTGGTAATACGACGCAAGGAGCAATTGATACTGCTAAGTCCCGGCATGTCGAATGCAAGCGGTGACGGAGCTGTTCCGCGATACTTTTCCAGAAGACGCAAAGCTGCGGGGAGAAATTTGACCATATATTCTCCTCCCGTCTTGCAACGGTTACCGTGTATCCACAGGTGCCCCTCCGTGTCCGGTATGATTTGTTCACAGGTCAGATAGCGCATGTCTTTGTAGCAGATTCCCGTAAAACAGGAAAAGAGAAACAGGTCGCGGTGGTATTCGTGTTTGGCACTCTTCAATCGTGTCGTCTGAAAAACCCGCAGTTCCTTCTCGCTGAGAAAAGTTCTCGGTTCCTTCGGAGCGGAATAACTGTAGGAAGCGAACGGATTCCGCGGCATAAGACCGTTGTTGAACGAAATTCTCACCACGTTGTTCAAACAATCTATGTAGCGGCATGCGCTGCCCGCCTTCAAATGGCAGACAGTTTTCAAATAGACGTGGTATTGCTCGATGAACGACTGTTCCAATTCGAGCAGCGGAATATCGTGGAGGTTGTACTCGTGTTTCAGAAAGGCCCGGAGATGACCCAGCACCGCCCGATAGCGCCACCAGGTACTTTCCGAGCGATCTACGCCGATACGTTTGAAAAGATCATTCGTGTAATGTTCGAAAACATCCACAAGAGTCCGGTATCGTTCGCCCATACCCAGCCAGGCATTCTTGACCTTTTCAGCCGTGACGTAGGCATCGTGATCGCAAATCGACTGATAGTGTTTGCCGATCTGGATGCGGATATTGTCCAGATGGCGGTTGATGCGTTCCGACTCGACGCTTTTGCCTTTGGCTCGGCCGCCTTTAACCTCCCACAGTTGTTCCGGAACGTTGATCTTGGCACTGAACTGTGAAATCGTGCCGTTGACCGTGATGCGGCCCATAACCGGATAGACTGCTCGCGGGGTGCTCTTTGTTCGTTTGAGGTAGAACAAGACCTTGAAAGTACTGCGCATAAACTCTGCTTTTTTAAGTTGGACAAAAATAATTTCGGCAGAGTCGTCCGACAAGATGAATATAAACGTAATAGACTGTAAATAACCGTTGTATGTAACCGCAGGCATCCCAAAACGAGGTAATGATTTGGAAACGCAACTCTCGGTTATTTATGCAGAATGATTCACATTCTCTCGATATTTCAATACCGATATGATGAATAACAATCTGAATATCAGTTATTATACTTTGATTTGCTTTTTATAGATAGCCGTTGTACTTTTGTCGATCAAAATAGAAGCTGCTGGCAACTTCTATATTGTTACGTCTAGAAAGCCTCTCACTACCAAAGAACAGATATTTTCTAAACTATCATTTGTTAGTTGTAGAGCTTCGATAAGTCCACAAAGTTTTAATCCAGAAATCGTCATAGATTCTGCAAGCCCAAAAGGAGATGCTTATTGTTGGATCCTCAATGACATCGAACAAGCACAACATGTTGGTTCTTTGTTTAATCAGGTTTGTAAAAACTATCCCGATCAGCGCGTAAGCAGCGTATATCAATATGCTTTTAGACCAATTATTGACAAGATGATTCTGGCGGACTTGAAGTATAACAATTACGAAAACAAGTCTATCTTTGTTGATGTACCAAGATCAAGCATTGTTTTGTATCCTAAGACAGAAGAGGAATACAATACTCTCAAAGAAACTATACAATCACAATTAGGCGAAGACGTCGAAATTGTATTTCCAAAGTACACTCCGTCTGCCTCTGTTATATTCTTATGTGATGATATAGAATTTAGAAAATCATTGTTCGAGAAGGTTGGTGTTGAACTTGCAGACAATCGTAAAAACTTCACTTTATATAAATTGAAGAAAGATGCAACACGATTGGATTTTGAGTTCAATTTCACTACTATAGAGGAACGAGAGAAAATTATTGCGATTATTCGTGATTGTATCTCAGGTATATACGGTATCAAGTTAAACTTTGAAAAGTCTAACGACAAGGGTGTAACAACTTGGAGTCTTACAGAAGATAAATCGCTTAAACTTGAATTGGAGCAGAAGCTCCAATCTGAATACCGCGAAGAGTACGTCAATTTCGTAAATGGAAAGAAATACGACGAAGTCTCAGTAATCGATGATGAAGAGTTTGCTTCAAGCAAATTCCGTTCAAGGGAGCGTATGGTTAAATTCAAGCAACGTGCTTTCTTGAAATATAATAGTCCGAAACTTGGTACATGCAAGCGTCGAGGAATTGACTTTGCTATAATTCAACTTGATACCGAAGCGGAAGATGGCATTGATTCTGGTGACCTTCACATAACAAAGGGAGATTACATACAATTCCCTGCGATGGGCGAGGCAATGGAATTGCTTCGTCAGAGCCGTGCAATGAATCGTATTCTACGTCCTGCATCAAAATTCAATCACAAGCCAATAAACGAAAACCTGCAAAGTTTCATATTTGATCCTAAGTATGCAGGAGAAACTGTTGTTAGCATAACTGATGCAGTTGAAGACATTAAGAAAAACTGCATATCAAGGCCTGTTCCAAATGACAGACAGATAGAAGCTGTCGCCAAATCTGTTCTTGCTAATGATTTGGCTTTGATACAAGGTCCTCCAGGAACAGGTAAAACAACCGTTATCGCTGAAATAATTTGGCAATCAATAAGACGGAATCCAGAATGCAAAATTCTGCTCACATCACAGACGAACCTTGCAGTAGACAATGCACTTGAAAGACTGCAGGGGCAGCCTGGTATTCGTCCTATTCGTATTGGTAAGCCAGATAAACTTGAGCCAGAAGGTCGAAGATTCTCTATACCTATTATTGATAGTTGGACTGCAGATTCTAAACAAAATGGCGATAATGCTGCGAAAATATGGATTGACAGAATTTGCAATGCCATTTCTAATGATCCTAAATATGCTACTGCGACATCAGCATGGAAAAAAGAACTGGAAGACCAAGATCAACAGTCTCGGAGCCAATTCTGTCGGTTGTACAAAAAAAATGTAAATCTTGTTGCAGCAACATGTAGCATTTGTGGTTCTACGGATTTTATGAGAACATATTGCGACATTTTTGGTGGCAATCAAAATGATGACATGTTCTTTGATGTAGTTATCATGGATGAAGCTTCAAAGGCGACTCCTCTTGAAATGGCAGTTCCGTTGGTTCTCGGTAAGAAGATTATTATCATTGGTGACCATAAGCAGTTGCCTCCGATGTTAGACGAAAATACCATTGATTCGTCATTGGAAAAGATAGGCCAAAAAGAATTGGCAGAAAAGCTTCGTAAGGCAGAATCACAGTTTAAGCGATTGTTCGAATCGGCTGCAAAGGTTCGTAAGACTATCGTTTCAACACTTGATACGCAGTACCGTATGCATGAAGACATCATGAATACCATTAAGCAATTCTACGAAGAAGAATTGGCTGCTACAGGTGGCCTTAAATGTGGTATCTTGCAATCCATGGATGATCCTGATCTTAGCAATAAGGGAAGTAGGTGGCATGGCTTAAGCCTCGAACCAATATTTAAACCTGAATACCATGCAATTTGGATAGACGTAACCACACCAGAAACCCGATTAAACCCAGGTTATAAGAATGAAGGTGAGTTGAAGGCTATTGATATGGTGTTGAAAGCTCTGCAACAATCGGAAGGCTTTGATGAGTTCATGAAGGCTCAAAAGAAGCCTGAAGACAAAGAGATTGGTATCATCACATTCTATAGTGCTCAAAGCCGTGAAATAAAGCGCAAATATAAGGATTGTGGTTATAGAATGGATGTCGTCGACCGATTCCAAGGTATGGAGCGTAACATTATTATTGTATCAACTGTCCGAAGCAATGCTAAGAATAACATTGGTTTTGCAAAAGAGATAGAGCGTATAAATGTTGCTTTCTCTCGTGCTCGCAGATTGCTTATTGTTGTCGGTAACAAACGCCAATTCGAAAGCAATAGCAACTATGCTGCATCCATTCAGAGTATGAAGACATTTCCTGTTGAACAATTAAGAGCCGCATTACGATGAAAAATAGAAGACAAAAGACAAATAAAAAACAGCAAGTTGCTATTGTAGAAAGTTTAGACACTAAGATAGCAAAAGCAGTTTATGCCGAAAAAAAGATTTCGGAAAGAATCATCGGCTATTTCCCTTACGAGCTTCAGTTTGTAAAGGCTACATATTTTGGTACAACTCAACGACCTGCTAAAATTTCTGCAATTGAAAAAGGAATAGTTGGCATACTGCTAATTGATGGCCATTCGTCTTTTAGCACCATTGGTCAAATCCTTGGATTAGATGTAGTTAATGACAAAGCAGAAAAGTCAATCTTGTCAAAAGCTTTGGATGGACTTCGATCTTTTAATGCTATTGAAGGTGACGACGACTATATTGCTCTTACCGAAGCAGGTAAGGTGTATGCTGACAAAGGTGAACGTCCTGACACATACCAAAAGTCTTTTGACATATTTGTGGATTCAGACCATGCTGATTGGAAAACTATTAAAAATGCATTGTCTACAGTAAATGAGCATATAAAATTTATCAACACTAAGTGTGAAGATTTGTCTTTAACAATAGATGAAATAAAAGAATATGCGGCTGTACAGGCTCAAGATGTACATTATCCCCAAGAGCGTTATTTGCTAGAAAGTGCAGATTGGAAAGAAGGACATAAAGGTAGCTATAAAATGTACATATGCTTTGTGCAAGGTGTAAGTACTGGTATTGTTAGAGCTTTTGCATTTGATGAAAACATAAACAGCCTTAATCCTGTTGTCGCAGAATACATCAATAGCGATGCTACCTTGGCATCCCAGTTGTTGGATAAATGTATAAAGTCAGAGTGCGAAATGAATTTTGACACTCAAATACTTGATGAAGAAGCTGCAAAGGAAGCGAAAGCTAATGTTTCTCTAGACATTATCGAGGCTGAAAAGCGTCTTGTTGATGAAGAGGCAGAAGAGGAGCAAATAGTTGAAGAAACAAATGCTGAAAATGAGAGCAATAAAGTAGAAAAAACTTCAATTGCAAAATCTGCAAAGAAGACAACAGTAAAGACAAAAGATCGCCTTCATAAGAAAGCTTTGTACGACTCTGTTTCATTTGAAGTTGAATTGCAGAAGATTTTCAAGGAAGATAATCCAGATGAAATATGGCTTATGAGTCCATGGATTAGAAAATCTGCATTTATGAATGACAGAGGTCCTCTTATTGAGAATTTCTTGGCAGATGAAAACAAGCGCATATTTATTGCTTATTCCGAACCAGCTCAATCTCCAAATGATGAGAAACCTATGATAGATGAAGAAGTTGAGCCAGGAATAAAAATGCTCGCAGATCAATATCCAAACTTCTTTTACGTTCAATTGCCAGAGTTTCATTTTAAGAATGTCATTGAAGTAAAGGGAGATCAAAAGATACTATTTTCAGGCAGCTTCAATGTCCTGTCATTCTATGTTTCTGAGCATCAAACACATGTTAGACGTGAAGAAATGGCATTGGCTAACCCATCAATAGCAAAAAGCAAATACGTTAGTTTCCAAGTTGAATTTGCAGAAAAATATGCAGAGCGTATTAAGAAAGAAATTGAGGAATTGAGTCTAGAAGCTGTTGAAAGTTACAAAAATGAAAGAATGGACTACTTCCTTAGCATTGATAATTCTGAAATAAAAAAACTATATCTCCCTATAGTTGAACTGTTAGAAGAAAAGAAGTATCAAGGTATTGTTTCGTCTATACGTAAGCGTCTGACTACAATTGGACAACAACTCGTCGCTCTTGCCAATACCATAGGTGTTAATAGCAAGAAAAAGATAGAGTTAAAGAAAGAGTTGGATATCATTGAGAAGGACATGAACACAAATTCCGTTGATGATCCGTCATTGGCTGAGCTTCTTTCCAACAACAAACAGTTGGTTGAACACGTCAAAGAACAGAAGATTTTTCCAGGAAGAAAGGAAGGCTTTAAGGGAAATAATCCTCAGCAAAGACAAACAAGCCCAAGAACAATAGGTGCTGTGCAGCAAAGTGGTATTCTTAGTGAAGATCCAGAAGCAACTAAAGACGGTCTATCTTTGTATTTAGCAAGACTTAGTCAGGCATTCATTAATCAGGAGATAAAGAAGACTCCTATGAATGACAAACTGCTTGCTATAGTTCAAGATGATGAACTCGTCAAACTAATGGAAATGCTTACAGTCATGCCTTCACGTAACAGAGATAATGCTTTTGATTTATCAATTGGTATTAGCAGTTATTTGTTTAGGTATCCTACACTTTTCAATCACAAGGAAGAATTTACTGCAAAGCAAAAGCGAACACAGCAACGCTTAATTCAAGTGAATCAAAACAACATACAAGAAATAGTAAAGAAGTTATCATAACATGTCAAGATTCGAATCATCAAGATTTGTGCGCAACCCTCAGGTAATGCATGTGGACGTATTAAAGTCCGCATGCGATGCTTTGGGGTGGCAATACACCATCCAAGATAACATACTAACAGTTTCGGATGCTAAACAGAAATCTCGCCTATATGGTGAGTTTGCATTAAAGTTGAACCTTACAACAAATGAAGTCACTTACAACACGTATTATATGCCTAATGCCACCCAAAAGGTATTAGAACTTCAAGAGCAATTCTACGCATTAAATGCCACATATGCAAAGAACTCATTAATTCAAGAGTTTAAGAAGAAAGGGTTTAATTACAAGGAGAATGAACATTTCACACCAAACTCAGAAGAGGTATATAGCTTCTATATGGTTGGACGCTCTAAAGATAAAAATGAGACGGAACCTGTTGCGCAAATAAAGTTCACCATCCTTAAAGATGGCACGATAGTAACAGATTCCGACTATTTACCTAACGATGTCAATGAGCGTGCTCATGACGCAATGGATGTTTTGGAACAGCTGTTAGGAAACAAGCGTGTGATGACAAAGAAACCTATACCTGCGAAATATGCAGGAAAGCTTAAGCCTCGCCGAGTAAATATTCAAACTATTGAACAGAAATAGCTATGGAATCAATTTATACAAAAATCAAGGATATGCTATCTGCATATTACCCCGTGTTTTATCTGAATAGTTTTGAATATGACAGGACAAAACAGAAAATAGAGGGAATTGCAGACCTTTTACGCACAGATAATAAGAAGGTGCGTATCTATACTTGGAATTGTGTAGAGGGCTTGATGGAGAAGACTCCAGAAGGCTCTTTGTATAAAGGAGAAGAATACGATGAACCAGAAATGACTTTGAAGTATATCTATAAGAATGAGAATAGAGAAATTAAAGATATCTTTATTCTTGAAGATCTGAGCAATTACATTGAAGAGGACAAAATCAAGTATTACATCCGTAAGATAGCTGAGCATGCAAAATTCACGAACACTCATGCAATTATCTTGTCTGCTATTTACAAGTTACCAACAGAACTGGAGAAATATGTAACTGTTCTTAATATACCTCTACCAGATAGAACAGACATGGAGCGAACCTTGGCTGTTGTAGAACGACAAACTAAGAAGAATCTTTCTGTTGAGATGAGAAACAAAATGGTAGATGCAGCATTAGGCATGACCTCAATGGAAGCAGACCTTGCATTTTGTTTAGCGGCTGTTAAAGATAGTCTTGGAGAAAATGCCCCCTATACAGTTTCAGCAGAAAAGGAGCAAATCATTCGCAAATCAGGCATCTTGGATTTCTTTCCCAAAAATGAAAGTTTGAAAGATGTTGGTGGTATGGATGTTCTGAAGGATTGGCTATTCAAACGTCAAATAGCTTATCAAAAGAGAGCAAGAGATTGGGGATTGCAAGAGCCTAAAGGTTTATTATTGCTTGGTGTCCCTGGTTGTGGCAAGAGTTTAACGGCAAAAAGTATAGCCTCTTTTTGGAATATGCCATTACTACGTTTGGATGTTGGCAAAGTATTCCAAGGATTAGTTGGAAGTAGCGAAGATAATATTAGGAAAGCAATAGCAACTGCAGAAGCAGTCGCGCCATGTGTGTTATGGATTGACGAAATAGAAAAAGGACTTGGTGGTGTTCAATCAAGTGGATCTACTGATGGCGGTGTGACTTCGCGCATCTTTTCAACTATTCTGACATGGATGCAAGAAAAGACTTCTCCTGTTTTTGTCGTTGCTACAGCCAACAATATCAATCAACTTCCTCCAGAATTATTGCGCAAAGGGCGTTTTGATGAGATTTTTTTTGTTGATCTTCCATCAAAGGAGGAGCGTAAAAACATCTTTACCATTCATCTTAACAAGAAAGGTCAAAACCCGATAAAGAATAATTACCCTATGGAGTCTCTCGCCAATAATACTGAAGGTTTTAATGGTGCAGAAATTGAAGAGTGTATTAAAGAAGCGATGTTTGATGCTTATGTTGAAAATCCAGAGAATCCTCAACTTAAGACAACGCATCTAATGAATGCGATTTTAAAAACAGTGCCGTTGTCTACCACGATGAAAGAGCAAATTGCTGCGCTTAGAAATTGGGCAGCAACGAGAGCAAAGAATGCTTCAATTATTGTAAGGGAAGAGGAACAGAAGGAAATGCCAATTCTTCTAACTCGTCCAGAGTTGGAATTGGAAAGGTCATTTGACTTGAACAACTCTAAAGAGAACAAATTTGGTGTTTATAATAGCGTTGCCCCACCTCTTGCCATTCCGAACAGAGAAGTAAAAAACGTTTATGCCGATGGTACTGCAAAAGCGGGAGAGTAGGTAAATGCCAGCCCGGAAGCAAACAGGGATGATAACGTGTGATGCAAGAACAATTCAGAATGTATAAAACTATGTTTAATAAAAATTATTTTATTAACATCGGTGTCATATAGATTGAACAGTCCCAAGACAAAGGGGCTGGTTCAAAAAAGCCATCCCCGTTTAAGGAAGAGTTTTAGAAGCAGATGGGTAAGCATTTTGCAGATCTAATCTGGTGGTCACAATTGGTCTACTACTAATAATCTTTTTTTAATGGGACCTCCTGAGCAAGAGGGTAAAAGACTCTATTTAATTTATATTTCTATGACCGAACTCGAACTACAACAATACCTTCTCCGCGAGTACCCACAGGAGAATGCTCGCTGTGAATGGAAGGAATTTAAGAATCTTAAGAACTCGTTCTGTGGGGACGAAAAGAATGATGTTATTTCCTACGTGTCGGCTATCGCCAACATGGATGGAGGAGATTTAGTGATAGGCGTTCATGACAAGACATTGGAGATTGTTGGAACGGACACTTATAACTATGATAAGCAAAAGGCAATATTGCGTCTAACAGAAAGATGCGTAAATCTTTCAACAGAAGACTTATATATAGATGAGTTTATCACAGATGATACTAATCGTAAAGTATGGGTTATACATATTCCCAAACATCTACCCAAACGGCCCGTGTTTGCTCATAATAAGGCATGGCAACGAATAGAGGATTCTCTCGTAGAAATGACTACTGAACGCATGAGTACAATTCTTGATGAACCAATTTTCAGTGAAACGGATTGGTCGGCACAAATTGTATCTGATGCAACGATTGACGACCTTGATGAAGTTGCCATAGCTAAAGCTCGTATGATGTTCAAGAAAGTACACAGCAGAATCCCTGAAGCCGAAGTAAATGCATGGACAGTGGAAACATTCTTGAGCAAGTGCGGCATAATGAAGAACGGAGGAATCACTCGTGCTGCAATTATTCTTCTTGGTAAATATGAATCCGCTTTCAAGCTACGTCCAGCTGTTGTTCAGGTGACTTGGACGAGACGGGATGAAAAGCAAGATGTTGTGGATTACGAACACTTCACCGTGCCATTTATATTAACCGTAGATGAGATCTTATCAAAGATTGAAAATCTAACCATGCGTGAAATGCCGGGAGGCACGCTCTTCCCAGACACGATGAAGCAATATGACGACTATACTATCCGTGAAGCTCTTCATAACTGCATTGCCCATCAAGATTACACGATGCAGCAGCGAATCAATTTTGTAGAAAATCCGACTTACCTTTATTACTCCAATGCAGGGAGTTTCATTCCTGGTACTTTGGAAAATGCTTTAACAAATGAAGAGCCTCAAGCATATTTCCGCAATGAGTGTCTTTGTAGGGCAATGGTTGATTTCAACATGATAGACACAGTAAGTAGAGGTATCAAGAAAATGTTTAATGAACAATGGCGTCGCCATTTTCCAATGCCTGATTATGAAATTGACGCTAAAAACAGAAAAGTGTCGGTACGCATTTATGGCAATGAAATAAATAAACAATATACTAATTTACTCAAAACCAACGATTCACTGACCTTATGGGACTGCATATCATTAGATGCAGTCCAAAAGGGCAGAACTATTCATGAGGATGTTGCGCAGAATTTACTAAACAGAGGACTTATTGAGGGCGAAGCTCCCAATTATACAATATCTTTAGGGATTGCAAAGGCCACTAATCAACTGCAGGGTTATACTAAGCAGAAAGGACTTGATAAGGAGAAAATGAAACAGATGATTTTGCAGTATCTTAAGAATGCCGGTACAGATGGAGCGAAACGTGATAGTATTTATGAATATATCAAAGATGTAATGCCGCAAGTTAAGACGCATGAACAGCAATTGAGACTTTTAGGAGATATACTTAGCGCATTAAGTGTGGATAAACTTATTTACGCAAAAGGACGGATATGGTTCTTAAAAGAATAGTCATAACAGAAGATTTTGACGGTTTATTCCAATTATAGCGGAAATTATAACGGATTCCGTCATATTATAGCGGATAATAAAATCCGATTAACTCATGTCAAATTCGTAAATTGAAGAAGTATGTTATTAGGAGAAAGAATAAAAGAATTAAGAGCAGAGCACGGAGTACTGCAAAGACAATTGGCTGCACTACTTGAAATAGATACTCCGATGTTCAGCAAAATAGAGCGCGGAGACAGACGAGCTAAACGGACACAAGTAATACAATTGGCAGAATATTTCAATATAGATAAAAATGAACTTCTCACTCTATGGTTAGCAGACAAAGTATTAGATGCGGTAGAGGATGAAGACGAATTAAAACACGATGCGATAGAGGTTGCACAAAAAAGAATAGGCTAACGCTTACAATTGTCGGGAACTATATGGTATCATAACTATATAATTCCCGATATTAATATTTGATATTCAGTAATATAGGGACAGTCGCGAAATAGGCTTAAAATTATAACAAATTGATTGTCAATGTGA
>OHON01000475.1_pt1 | contig 18241 bp, 19 predicted proteins | sample 1569831 | NCBI WGS metagenome assembly OHON01 (sample SAMEA3879512, study PRJEB24766) | human gut metagenome | biome: human-associated habitat; feature: feces | place: USA | collected 1985/1987
ACCACGGCGACCTGGATCTGCAGGCAGACTTTATGACTGCTGTTACCGGCGAGACTTATACCCAGGCCGATCTGCAGGAGGACGGTGCCCGCATCACCCAGATGCTGCGCGCGATGACCGCCATCAGCTTCCAGCAGAACTGCGGCAGCGCAAACCTGCGTCAGGAGCACGATGCAATCTGTGATTGGGTGTTCGATAAGGACCCCGACTTCAAGGCATTCGAGGAAGGCACCACCAAGCTGGACCGCGCCGACATGGAGAAGGCAAAGGATCTGTTCTACGACATCTTCGGCTGGGACCGCACCACCGGTGTGCCCACCCGCGAGACGCTGGAGAAGTATGATCTGGCTGACATGGCCGATGATCTGGAAAAGCGTGGCATCTACGCCCAGAACACCGCAGCAGCTGAATAAATCCCATAGAAAGAGGAACGATCGTCATGTTGTTTGGCAGACGTAAACCCGGCTACACCACCACTGTGGACAGCAGCGTGGACCCGGAGCAGGCCGTTCTGGACCTGCAGAAGGCAGAGCTGGCCGCCAAGAAAAAGCCCAAGGCAGAGGTGTTCGACATCGATGCCGCCAGCGAGACGGCCCGCCGCCTGAAGGAAACGGGCAGCAGCTTTGACGGCAGCGCCGCCAAGACCGGCGAGGATGTGATCGCCGCCGTGGAGCGGGAGACCGCAGAGCTTGCAGCAATGCAGGCTGCCGGGGCCGCACCCGAAGCCGCCGAAACTGTGCAGGACGAGGCCGCAAAGCCTCAGCTGCTGGATTTTCTGGCTGGTGAGCCGGAGGCTGAAAACGATCCCTTTGCGGATCAGCCCACCCAGACCGCGCCGGAGCCGCCGGAGCTGACCCCCGCGCAGGAGCTGGCCGGTTACATCCGTTCCCGCAGCGCCGCCGCGCTTGTCACGCCCCACGCACTGCTGGTCAGTGAGGTGGAGAACGCCGACGAGCTGCTGGCTCAGATGCCGCAGGACCCCCAGTGCGAGGATATCGTTGTCCGTGCAGGCGCAAAGGATACCTACTATTACTCCAACGCCAACATGAGCGACAACTACGCCATGATCGCCCAGCTCATTGAGGACAAAGACCTCTGTGTCATGTTTGCTGAGATGGTGCGCTTCAACGCACGGGTCTACCCCAGTGCTACCCCGCTGAAGTACTTCCAGCGCTCCCCCTACGGTCTTGCGCCGGAGGAGATCGAGCAGACCTGGAAGACCATGCAGGGCAGGCCGGAGTTTGCCGACATCGAGGAGCTGACCAACAATCAGAACGAGCGGTTCCTCTTCTCCACCCAGCACCTCACCCGCCGCTATGCAAAAGCCATCAGCGACGTGGATGATTTCTGCGACTAAAAGATCATACACAATTGAATAGGGTACAAGAGCTTCTTTGAGCAAGGCTGTCTAAACCCCGCAGGGGGCAGGACACCGCGCCGCAATGCTAAGGGCCAACGCCGGCATTCAAGGGTGGCAGGGGAAACCCGGCCGCCTTCCCGCAGAAGAAACGCTGCAATTTGAAAAAAAGAACTCCTCCCATCCACCGTTCCGGAGCGTTGCCTCCTTCCCGTTGCTGCAACAGCGGAAAAGGAAGCGGCTCCCTCGGCGTGGCGGCCTGCAGGCTGCCGCTCCGGGCCATGTTCGGTTTTTTGCGGGGGCGTTTTGATTTTCGGTCAGAACGCCTCCGCTTTTTTTCACCTGCCGATCGAAAAGAGATCTCCCCGGGAGTTTGTCCGGGCCATAGCGGGCAAACTGTGCCCCGGGGAGCGATGGAGGATTTTTGCAATGAAACAGCCTTTTTGCACGCCAGCCCAGGCCCTGCGCCGGGTGCTGGATGCTGCTGCGGCTCTCCCGGTGCCTGCCACGGAGCGGGTGCCGCTGGATGATGCCTGTGGGCGGATCGCAGCCCGGGACCTGTGTGCCCGGATGGATCAGCCCCCTTTTGACCGGAGCCCTCTGGATGGCTATGCCCTTCACAGTGCAGACACGGCCGGGGCGAGGGAGGAGACCCCTGTCACCCTGCCGGTGGTGATGAAGCTCTACGCCGGGGATGCCCCCGCCGCTGCTCTGCCTGCCGGGTGTGCCGCCCGGATCATGACCGGTGCACCTCTGCCCCCGGGCGCGGACTGCGTTCTGATGCAGGAGCTGACCGACGGCGGGGAGGAGCAGGTGCGCATTTACGCCCGGCTCCAGCCCAACGCCAATGTGGTGTTCCGGGGTGAGGACATCGCCGCCGGTGCCCCCATTGCCGCTGCCGGAACTGTGCTGACCCCGGCGCACATCGGTGTGCTGGCCGGTCAGGGCATCCCGGATGCCGAGGTCTTTCGCCCCCTGACCGTGGGCGTGCTTGCTACCGGCAGTGAGCTGCTGGAAGCGGGTGAGGCCTGGGCTCCCGGCAAGATCTACGATGCCAACGGGATCCAGAATGCCGCCCGCCTGCGGCAGCTGGGCTTTGCCGTGGAGCGCACCCACTGCTCGGATGACCCGGAGGAGATCGCCGCCCAGATGAAAGACCTGCTCACCCGGTGTGATGCGGTGATCACCAGCGGCGGTGTTTCGGTGGGGCAGAAGGATTACCTGCCCACAGTGCTGGAAATGCTGCACGCGGAGCCTGTTTTTGCCGGGGTGGCCCAGAAGCCCGGCAGCCCCATGATCGCTGCACAGGTGGGAGAAAAGCTGGTGTTCTGCCTGTCCGGCAATCCCTTTGCCGCTGCTGCCACGCTGGAGCAGTACGCCGTTCCGGCCCTGCTGCGGGCCGCAGGGCGGCGGGAAGAGGACTGCATCCCGGTGCATACCCGGGGCAGGCTGACCACCGGCTTTTCCAAGCCCAGCAAGGGAACCCGCTTTCTGCGGGCCAGAGCGCTGGGCGGCCTGGTGGAGATCCCCGGCGAGGGCAACGCGGAGGCGCATTCCTCGGGCAGTCTGTCGGCCATGATGGGCTGCAACTGCCTGGTGGAGCTGCCTGCGGGCAGCGGCCCGGTGGCTCCGGGCGAAGAAGTGGAGGTACTGAACTTTGTACAGTGAAAAGAAACAGGCGCTTGCTGCCGAGCTGAGCCTGAAGCGCCCGGCTGTGCTGGCTGTGAGCGGTGCGCACAACAGCGGCAAAACGACTTTGTTGGAAAAACTCATCCCCCTGCTGCGGGCACGGGGCCTGAAGGTGGGTGTCATCAAGCATGACGGCCACGATTTCACCCCCGACGTGCCGGGCACCGACAGCTTCCGCCTGCGGGAGGCCGGGGCCGAGGGCGTGGCGGTCTTTTCGGGCAGCCGCTACCTGCTGACGGAGGAATTCCGCCTGAACGAGCAGGATCTGCTGGCCCTGTTTGAGCGCCACGGCTATGATCTGGTGCTGATGGAGGGCTTCAAGGAGAGCGGCTGGCCCAAGATCGAGGTGGTGCGCAAGGCTGTCTCGGAGGAGCCTGTTTCCTTTGAGCCGCTGGCCATCGTGGGGGATGTTCCGGGGGCAGACTTTGCGCTGGACGAGCCCGCAGCGCTGGCCGACTGGATCGCTGCACAGATGTCTGCATTGTAACAGGGGGAGGAAGAAACCATGAAACTGATCCGTACCGAAGACGCGGCAGGGCAGGTGCTCTGCCACGATATCACCCAGATCATCCCGGGTGAGTTCAAGGGGGCCCGCTTCAAAAAGGGGCACATCATCCAGCCCGAGGATATTCCGGTGCTGCTGAGCATTGGCAAGGAAAACCTCTATGTCTGGGAGAAAAAGCCCGGCATCCTCCACGAGGACGAAGCTGCCGCCCTGCTCTACAAGGCCGCTGCCGGTCAGAATATCCACGGCACCGAGCCCCGGGAGGGCAAGATCGAACTGATCGCCGACTGCGACGGTCTGCTCAAGATCGACCGCAGGGCCCTGCTGGCGGTGAACAGCACCCCCCAGATGATGATCGCCACGATCCACGGCGATCTGCCTGTGAAAAAGGGAGCCAAGCTGGCTGGTACCCGCATCATCCCGCTGGTTATTGAGCAGGAGAAGATGGAGGCCATGCAGGCTGCTGCCGGGCCGAAGCCCATCCTGAACGTGCTGCCCTTCCACCAGAAGAAGTTTGCCGTTATCACCACCGGCAGCGAGGTGTTCAAGGGCCGTATTGAGGACAAGTTTACTCCCATCCTCGAGCAAAAGCTGGCGGTGTATGGCTGTGAGATGGCCTTCCACAAGGTCTGCGACGATGACCCGGCGGGCATCACGGCCGCCATTCTGGAAGCAAAGGCCGCAGGCTGTGAGCTGATCTTTACCACCGGCGGCATGAGCGTGGACCCGGACGACCGCACCCCGCTGGCCATCAGGAACACCGGGGCTGAAATTATTACCTACGGTGCGCCCGTGCTGCCCGGTGCCATGTTCCTGGTCAGCTATCTGGACGGTGTGCCGGTCTGCGGCCTGCCCGGCTGTGTGATGTACGCCAAGCGTACCATTTTTGACCTGCTGCTGCCCCGCCTGCTGGCCGATGACCCCATCACCGCCGAGGATATCGCCCGTCTGGGCGAGGGCGGGCTCTGCCTGAGCTGCGCCGAGTGCCACTGGCCCAACTGCGGCTTCGGACACTGCTGAAACCCTCTCAGGCAAAGCATTTCGGCTTTGCCAGCTCCCCCGAAGGGGGAGCTTAACTAAGGTGAAAAAATATGAGTGAAAATAATCTGACACATTTTGATGCCGCAGGCAATGCCGTGATGGTGGACGTGAGCGAAAAGCCCGTCACGGCCCGGGAAGCCACGGCCCACGGCATCATTACCATGAATGCGGATGCCTTTGCCGCTGTGGAAAGCGGTACCGTGAAAAAAGGCGATGTGCTGGGCGTGGCCCGGGTAGCCGGCATCATGGCCACCAAGCGCACCAGCGAACTGATCCCCCTGTGCCACCCGCTGCCGCTGACCAAGGTGCAGATCGAGTTTGACCTGCTGCCCGAGCGCCGGGCTGTGGAAGCACGCTGCACGGTCAAGACCAGCGGCGTGACCGGCGTGGAGATGGAGGCCCTGACCGGCGTTTCCACCGCCCTGCTCACCATCTATGACATGTGCAAGGCCGTGGATAAGGGCATGGAGCTGGGCGAGATCCATCTGGTGGAAAAGACCGGCGGCAAGAGCGGACATTACATCCGGGCGGAGGGCGGCTATGTTTGATTCCAAGGGCCGCAAGATCCATTATCTCCGCCTTTCCGTGACCGACCTGTGTAACCTGCGCTGCCGCTACTGTATGCCGGACGGCGTGGACAAGCTGGAACGGGAGGATATCCTGACCTACGAAGAATTCCTGCGCCTTGCCGCCCTGTTTGCCCGGTGCGGGGTGGATACCGTGCGGGTCACCGGCGGCGAACCGCTGGTGCGCAAGGGCGTGGAGCAGCTGGTCAAGGGGCTGAAGGCCATCCCCGGCATCCGGAAGGTCACCATGACCACCAATGCCGTCCTGTTGGAACAGCAGCTGCCCGCTCTGCTGGAGGCCGGGCTGGACAGCGTGAACATCAGTTTGGATACGCTGGACCCCGCCCTGTTTGCAAAGATCACGGCCCGGGATGAATTTGCCGCCGTGCAGGCGGGCATCCATGCCGCGCTGGAAAGCGGCATCCCGGTCAAGCTGAACTGCGTGCCCCAGGTGGGCGTGAACGAGGGCGAGCTGGAAGCGCTGGCCGCTCTGGCACAGGACAAGCCCCTGCAGGTGCGGTTCATCGAGATGATGCCCATCGGCTACGGGGCGGCCATGCCCTGTATCTCCGGCCCGGAGCTGTTGGCCCGCTTCCGTAGGCGCTGGCCGGAGCTGGCCCCGCTGCCCGGGGCAGCATGTGCCGCGCTGGGCGACGGCCCGGCGGTCTATTATACCGTGCCGGGCTGGAAAGGGGACATCGGCTTCATTGCCGCTGTCCACGGCAAGTTCTGCGCCTCCTGCAACCGGGTGCGGCTGACCAGTCAGGGCTTTCTGCGCCCCTGCCTTGCCAGTGAGGCCGGATGTGACCTGAAAGCCCTGCTGCGCAGTGGCGCGTCTGACGAAGAGCTGCTGACTGCTATCCGTACCACCATCTGGGAAAAGCCCCAGGAACATCATTTTGAATTGAAACAGGACATCCCCGCGACCCGGGGCATGTACCGAATTGGAGGATAAATCTATGGGAAAACTTCTGGCGATCTGCACCAGCCCCCAGCGGGGCACGGTCAAGACCGAAGTGGAAAGCGCACGCCTGACCCCGGAATGGGGCATTGAGACCGATGCCCACGGCGGGAACTGGCACCGTCAGGTCAGCCTGCTGAGTGCCGAAAAGATCGAGAACTTCCGCAAGAAGATCTGGGTGGACTATGGTGCCTTTGGCGAGAATTTGGTGGTGGAGGGCTACGATTTCCGCAATCTGCCCGTGACCAGCCGCTTCGCCATCGGGGACGTGGTGCTGGAAATGACCCAGATCGGCAAAGAGTGCCACAACGACTGCGTCATCAAGCAGAAGACCGGCGAGTGCATCATGCCCCGGGAGGGCGTGTTTGCCCGGGTGCTGCAGGGCGGCGAGATCCACGTGGGGGACGAGGTGACCCTGCTGCCCCCGCCGGAAAACCCGCCCCTGCGCGCTGCCGTCATCACCCTTTCCGACAAGGGCAGCCGGGGTGAGCGGGAGGACAAGAGCGGCCCCCTGATCGTGGAGATGCTCACCGCTGCAGGCTATCAGGTGGAGGAGACCATGATCCTGCCCGATGAGGCAAAGGCCCTGAAAGCACAGCTCATCCGGCTGGCCGATGGCCGTCAGGTCAACCTGATCCTGACCACCGGCGGCACCGGCTTTGCTCCCCGGGATATCACCCCGGAAGCCACCTATGCCGTGGCGGACCGCAACGCCCCCGGCATTGCTGAGGCCATGCGTTACCACAGCCTGAGCATCACCCCGCGCGGGATGCTCAGCCGTGCCGCCAGCGTGCTGCGGGGCAAGACCCTCATCGTCAACCTGCCCGGCAGCCCCAAGGCCGTGAAAGAGAATCTGGAGTACATCCTGCCCAGCCTGGAGCACGGGGTGCGCATTGCCGCCGGGCTGGACGGCGAGTGCGCCCGCAAATAAGTCTGTTTCACCGCCGCGGCGCTGCTTTTGGTGCCGGGCGTGAAAATAAAAGTACAACAAAAGCATACCCACTGTAAGGAGCAAGACTATGAAAACTATGATCTCCCGCCGCGGCTTCCTGTGCGCTGCCGGCATCGCATCCGCATCTGCTGTTCTGACCGCCTGCGGCGGCTCCTCCAGCAGCACTGCATCTTCCACCGCATCCTCCGCTGCCGCCTCCTCTGAGACTGCCTCCGGCGAGAGCGTGGAGCTGATCGTTTTTGCTGCCGCCTCCCTGACCGAGACCCTGAACGCCATTGCCGAGACCTACTCTGCAGAGAACCCCGGCGTGACCTTCAGCTTCAACTTTGACTCTTCCGGAACCCTCAAGACCCAGATCCAGGAGGGTGCGGACTGCGACCTGTTCATCTCCGCCGGTCAGAAGCAGATGAACCAGCTGGACAGCACCGCTTCCGCTGAGGTGAACACCGAGGGCCTGGACTTTGTGGATGCCGAAAGCCGTGTGGATCTGCTGGAGAACAAGGTCGTGCTCTGTGTACCCGAGGGCAGCGACAAGGGGATTGACAGCTTCGACAGCCTGGCTGAGCACCTGAAGGCAGAGGATATCCTGTTCTGCATGGGCAACAGTGATGTGCCTGTGGGTCAGTACACCCAGAAGATCCTGGCCTACTATGATCTGGATGAGGCAGCTCTGGCTGCTGCCGGTGTCATCACCTACGGTTCCAACGTCAAGGAAGTCACCACCCAGGTCAGCGAGGCCAGCGTGGATGCCGGTGTCGTTTACTGCACCGATGCGTACAGCGCCGGTCTGACCCCCGTGGACGAGGCCACCAAGGAAATGTGCGGCCAGGTCATCTACCCCGCCGCTGTGATGAAGAACGCCCTCCATGCCGAGGCTGCCAAGGAGTTCCTGGCTTACCTGCGCACCGACAAGGCTGCGACCGTGTTCGAGAGCGTCGGCTTCACCGCACTGTAAGCATCCGCTGGGGAGATGGTATGGACTGGTATCCCTTATGGAACAGCCTGCGCATTGCGCTGATCAGCTGCGCGGCGGTGTTCTTTTTAGGCATCTTTGCGGCCTACTACATTGCAAAGCTCCCGCGCGTGCTCAAGGGCGTGCTGGATGTGGTGCTCACCCTGCCCATGGTGCTGCCGCCCACAGTCGTGGGATATTTCCTGCTGCTGCTGTTCGGCGCAAAAAGGCCGCTGGGCATCTTTTTCATGGAACATTTCGGTGTGAAGCTGGTGATGAACTGGTACAGCGCCATCTTTGCTTCCATCGTGGTGGCGTTTCCGCTGATGTACCGTACGGCCCGCGGTGCCTTTGAGAGTTTTGACGAAACGCTGGCCTGGTCGGCACAGACGCTGGGACTTTCCAACACCTGGATCTTCTGGCGGGTGCGGATGCCCTGCTGCCGTCAGGGCATTCTGGCCGGTACGGTGCTGGCCTTTGCCCGTGCGCTGGGCGAATATGGTGCCACCAGCATGATCGCAGGCTACACGCCGGGCAAGACGGCCACCATTGCAACCACGGTCTACCAGCTCTGGCGCACCAACGATGAAGCCGGGGCCATGCAGTGGGTGCTGGTGGATATCGTCATCTCGGCGGTGGTGCTGCTGGCAGTCAACCTGCTGGAACGCAGGCAGAAGCAGGGAGGAAAGCACACATGAGCCTGGAAGTAAATGTGACCAAGCGGTTTGATGGCTTTACCCTCCACGCTGCGTTCACGGCGGGGGATACTGCCACCGCCCTTCTGGGTGCGTCCGGCTGCGGCAAAAGCATGACCCTGCGCTGCATTGCAGGCATCGTCCGGCCGGACGAGGGGCGCATCGTGCTGGATGGCCGGGTGCTGTTCGACAGCGCTCAGGGCATCGACCTGCCGCCCCAGCAGCGCAATGTGGGTCTGCTGTTCCAGAACTACGCCCTGTTCCCCAACATGACCGTGGAACAGAATATCCTCTGTGCCCTGAAAAAGGAAAAGGACCCTGCCGCCCGCAGGGCTGCCTGTGCCGAGGCATTGCGTGCCATGCGGCTGGAGGAACTGGCCAAGCGCCTGCCCGGTGCGCTTTCGGGCGGGCAGCAGCAGCGTGCCGCCCTGGCCCGCATCCTGGCGGCCAAACCCCGCATCCTGATGCTGGACGAGCCGTTCAGTGCGCTGGACAGCTACCTGCGCGAGGAGGTAGAGGGGGAGGTAGGCAGCCTGCTGGCCGGATTTGCGGGCACAGCCCTGCTGGTGACCCACAACCGGGACGAGGCCTACCGCCTGTGCAGGGAGATGATCGTGATGGACAGCGGCAAGGTGCTCCGGGCAGGCACGACCAAGGAGGTCTTTGCCGACCCCCGCACCCGTGCTGCCGCCCGCCTGACCGGCTGCAAGAATATTCTGCCCTGCACCCGGGTGGGGGAGCATACCGTTCATCTGGCGGGCTGGGAACAGCCGCTGACCGTGGCTCTGCCGGTGCCCGAGGGCTGCCGTGCCGTGGGCATCCGCGCCCATGATTTTGCACCCTGCGCTCCCGGCACCCCCAACAGCCTGCCGGTGCAGGCTGTCTCCACCAGTGAGAATCCCTTTGATTGGAATATGATCTTCACCCTGCCCGGCGGTGAGGCCCGCCTGTGGTGGAAGGTGTCCAAGGAGACACTGGCGGCCTCGCCGCCAAAAGCACCCGCCTGCCTTGCTGCCGCCCCGGAAAATATCATGCCGCTGGTCTGAGGCAAAAAATCGTTTTCTCCCTGCTCCCGAAACAGAAATACGGAGCAGGGAGAAATTTTTTGAAAAAAGTACTTGACTTTATCAAGTAATGCGATTATACTAGACCTTGTCAAGTAAAGGAGATGCAAAGAGTGATCCAATCGACCATATCCTTCTACGTGATGGAGTTTTACAAGCAGTTCGCAGCCTACACCACCCAGCAGCTGCAGGAGTTTGGCCTGAGCTTTGGCATGATGTATTTTGTGATCTACGTGGGCAAACATCCCGGCTGCACCCCGGCTGAGATGACCAAAAACCTGCACCTGGACTGGGGCCACTGCCAGCGCAGCGTGATCAAGCTGGTGGAAGATGGCTTTATGACCCGGGAAAAGCAGGGCCGCAGTTATCATTTGGGGCTGACCCCGGCGGGTGAGAGAGCATTCCGGACCTGCCACCAGGTATTTTTCGATTGGGATGCACAAAATTTGAGCGGGCTGACCGAAGAGGAACAGCACCAGCTCCTGAGCCTGCTGCAAAAGGCAGCACGGACGAGGAAAGAGAGTGTGTAACATGTACGACACCATCCTGAGCCCCATTGATTACGGTGGAATGCAGCTGAAGAACCGCATTATCTTTGCCCCCACCACCTTCGGCCTTTCGGACGAGGAATATCTGGCGGAGATGGAGCGGCTGGCCAAGGGCGGCTGCGCCATGATCATCATCGGCGACGTGCCGGTGGCCAAGAGCCGGTTCGAGAAGTCCCTGTTTGACAAAAAGGGCTTTGCCTTCTATCAGCAGATCTGCGAGATCGCCCACAAATACAGCTGCAAGGTCTGCGCCCAGCTCCACCAGACCGATACCGACATGATGTCCATCATCAAGTGCATCCCGGGGATGCTGATGAAAAAAATCACCCCCGACCAGCTGCGGGAGCGGATGAACGATGCCGTGGGCCCCTACATCACCAAGATGTCCCAGAAAAAGATCCATCAGATCATCGCGGGCTTTGGCAAGGCTGCTGTGCTGGCAAAGCAGGCGGGCTTTGACATGGTGCAGGTGCACGGCGACCGGATGTGCGGCAGCTTCTCTTCCGCCATCTTCAACCACCGCACCGATGAATACGGCGGCAGTGCCGAGCGCCGCGCCCGCTTTGCCGTGGAAGCTGTCAAGGCAGTGCACGCCGCTGTGCCCGGCATGGCCATTGACTACAAGCTGGCTGTCCGGCAGGAGAACCCCCATTACGGCAACGCCGGTGTGGTGGAGGAGGAACTGGCCGTGTTCGTGCCCCTGCTGGTGCAGGCAGGCGTGACCAGCTTCCATGTGACACTGGCCAACCACTCTGCGCTGGAAAATACCATCCCGCCGGCCAGCCACCCCGAGTTCAAGGAGACCGGCTGCTTCCTCAAGTTCTGCGATGAGGTGCGCCGGTATACCAGCGTGCCGCTCTGCGGTGTGGGCGGCCTGAACGACCCCGATTTTGTGGAGCAGCAGCTTGCCAGCGGCCGCATCCAGTGCGCGGCAATGTGCCGCCAGCTGCTGGCCGACCCCAACTGGGTCAACAAACTGCAGAGCGGCAATGCGGCAAAGATCCACCGCTGTGTCCGCTGCAACAAGAAGTGCCTGGGCGGCCTGATCGCCCATCAGGGCACCCGCTGTATCTATGATGCCCTGAACGCAAAAGAACAGGGAAGCATCTGATATCAAACATAATAAAGGAGAATGACCATGAGCTACGCCATCGTTTTCAGCAGCAAGACCGGCAACACCCGCCTGCTGGCCGACACCCTTCGCGCAAGCTTGCCCCAGAATGAGTGCACCTACTTCGGAGCACCGGCCCCGGAGGCACTGGAGGCTGAGACCCTTTACATCGGCTTCTGGACGGACAAGGGCCATGCCGATGACACCCTCACCGCCTTTTTGCAGACCCTGAGGGGGAAGCGGGTCTTTTTGTTCGGTACCGCAGGCTTTGGCGGCAGTGCGGAATATTTCGAGCAGATCCTGGCAGCGGTACAGAAATCGCTGGATGAGAGCAACACGGTCATTGGAACCTATATGTGCCAGGGCAAGATGCCCATGACTGTGCGCCAGCAGTACGAAAAGATGCTGCAGCAGCCCAACCATGCGCCCAACCTCGAGATGCTGATCGAGAATTTTGACAAGGCACTGGCTCACCCGGATGCCGCAGACCTCGACCAGCTGCGCAAAAAGGCGGCAGAGGTGCAGGCATAACGGAAGAACTCTTCAAAAAAGAAGATTTTTTGAGAAAGCTGCTCCAAAACAGTTGACAGGTTCTGTCCGATGTGGTAGGATAGCGTCGAGGAAATGGAAACGGCTCCTCAAGGTGAATTGAATATTCTCGGCAAAACAGTCGAAAGGCTGTGACGCAAAGCTACAGGGCCTGTAAAATGGCAGCCAGCTGCTTCTCAAAGAAATCTTTCTTTGGGCGACCTGCTTAGAATTTCTAGGTGTTGTTTTGCTGAGTATATTGCAGAACAACACCTTTTTTCGTTCTCAAATTTCTTCCCAAAAGAAGAAAGGCACGCAAAACTGAATATCCTCGGCAAAGCAGTCGAAAGGCTGTGACGCAAAGCTATAGGGCCTGTAAAATGGCAGCCAGTTGCTTCTCATCACCTGAGGGTCTCCACAGCGGAGATTGGGTGTTGAGTGACCTTCATCTGAAGCATCAGGTGTCGATTGCCGAGTATACCAGCAATCGACACCTTTTTTCATGGGGTAACACAAAAGAGGTTCAACACCATGCGTAACGCTTCGATGAAAGTCCTGAAGAATCTGGTCTGCTGCGCCGCATTCATCTGCCTGATGTTTGTTCTGGCAATGCCCGCACACGCAGCTTCCAAGGCCGATGAGCTGCTGCAGCTCGTCAACGCAGAGCGTGCACAGGCTGGTGTGGCTCCTCTGAGCATGGGCAGCAGCGCACTGAATGCCGCTGCACAGGCCCGTGCAAAAGAACTTACCGTCAATTACTCCTACAACCGCCCCAATGGCAGCCGCGAGTTCACCATCCTGCCGGAGTACGGTGTGGACGATGTTTCTGTGGGCGAGAACTACTGGGCAGCTGCTGAGAATGCTTCGGATGTGGTCGCCGCCTGGAATCGCTACGATTTCTTCAAGGAGCGGATGCTGGACAAGGATGCCACCTCCGTTGGCATTGGCTACTACGAGGGCGGCGAGTACGGCAATTACTGGGTGATGATCTTTACCTACGCCCGCGGCACCAGTGAGAACGGTTTCGCACAGGAAGTGCTGGCGCTGGTCAACGCTGAGCGCGCAAAGGAAAATCTGGCACCTCTGGCCATGGGCGATGCCAAGCTGCAGGCCGCCGCCGATGAGCGCGCAAAGGAAGTGGCAAAGGTTGCTTCCCACACCCGCCCCGATGGCACCAACTGCTTCACCGTGCTGAAGGAGTACGGCGTGTCTGATACCGCCACCGGCGAGAATGCCGCCTGGGGCGAGACCACGCCCGAAAAGGTCGTTGCAGACTGGATGGCTTCGGAAGGCCACCGTGTCAATATCATGGACCCCGCCGCCAAGTATATGTGCCTTGGCTACAACTACGATGCCAATTCTCAGTGGGGCCACAACTGGATCCAGATCTTCGCAAAGTAAGCGGATGACTTCCATTGAGCGTTGTACGATGCAATAAAACAGAGCAAAAAGAGATGCACCCCGCGTTCCTGAAACCGGTTCAGGGAGCAAGGTGCATCTCTTTTGTTTTTTTATTCTGCAGCCATCTCAGCCACATCCTCGGGGCTGAAATCACCCAAGGGCAGGATGAGCCGGGCCAGCGTTTCCTGCGGCAGGGCGGCAAGCCGGGCACTCTCGTCCGCAATTTCGGCAGGGCAGAGGACGTGCACGCCGTCCGCACCGGTCTCTACCCGGGCGCGGTGGCCAGTGGCAATGTACTGGATGCCCAATCGGTCAGCCGCCGCCAACAGGGCGGGAAAGCGCAGGTCGGCCGGGGCAGCGGTCTCCTCAGCCAGCTGGCTGGCCAGTTCGCTGGCATTCAGGGTGATGCACTCGATGCCCAGAGCCTTGGCGGCTTCCTTGGCGGCATCCACAACGGGGTCATCGGTGCACAGACGCACCACAGCGCCCATCACCGCAAAGCCCTGCTGCTGTAAAATGCGGACAGCTGCTTTGCAGCCCGTGCCGCCGCACAGGCCCACCAGCACCTTGTCCTGCTGTTCATAAGTATCGAACCCGCTGCCGGGCAGAAATGTATCGCTCATCGTCCCTGTCTCCCTCCGTGTGCCTGACTTTGTGCCACGGCCAGCTGGTCGCAGCGCTCATTTTCCGGGTGGCCTGCATGGCCCTTGACCCAGACATAGGTGATCTTGTGCCGGGCTTCCTGCTCCAATGCCTGTTCCCACAGGTCGGGGTTCAGGGCAGGGGAGCCGTCGGACTTTTTCCAGCCCCGGCGCTTCCAGCCCCTGGCCCAGCCCTTTTCCAGCCCGTTGATGACGTACTGGCTGTCAGAGCACAGCCGCACCTCACAGGGCTCCTTGAGCTGGCGCAGGGCCTCGATAAATGCGGTCAGCTCCATCCGGTTGTTGGTGGTGGAAGCATCGCCGCCGCTGAGCTCTTTTTCGTAGACCTTGCCGTTGAAGCGGTAGCGCAGCACTGCACCCCAGCCGCCCGGGCCTGGGTTGCCGCTGCACGCGCCATCGGTGTAAACTTCGACTTGTTTCATCTGTTTCTCCCGGAACTTGAATTTTTGGATACTTCTATTTAGAGCTATTTTTCCGGTTCTGTCAAGAGGAAAACGTATCATCCCCGGCTTTTCCGGCAAAGCTTTGAATTGACAAAGTGGACAAGAAATACTATACTGTTTGTAACAAAATGCGTATAGGGGCGCACCGGTGCGGTGTGTCCGGCCGGAACAGGGCAGTGCCGCGGTCGCATCGAACAGATGGACTGACAGGGCAGAAATTACTCCGTTCCGGCCATCCCAGTGCCGAAAACAGGCATGGAAGCGAAAAATTCTATACGATGGTTTCGATGGGAGCGGCGGTGCGTTTGCTGCTCCTTCACAGCAGACAGGCCGCTCGCAAAGGGGTGTGCCTGCGTTTTGTAATTGATTTTGGAGGTACCGCATGGCACAGGTAAAAGAACAGAACCCGGCTCAGGCTCAGAACAATCCGAACAGAAACAGTGAATCCGGCGGGGAAAAACGTACCCGCACCCGCCGCCCTTATTATAACCGGCGGCCCCGCCGTACTCAGCAGCCCAAGGAGGCCGCTGTGCCCATCCACATCTATCCGCTGGGCGGTCTGGGCGAAGTGGGCAAGAACATGACCGTGTATGAGTGCAACGGGGATATGATCATTGTGGACTGCGGCCTTGTATTCCCGGACAGTGAGATGTACGGCGTGGACATGGTCATCCCCGACTTTACCTTTGTGGTGCAGAATAAGGACAAGATCAAGGGCCTGCTCATCACCCACGGCCACGAAGACCACATCGGCAGCATTCCCTACCTGCTGCAGAAGTTTGATCTGCCCATCTACGGCACCCGGCTGACCTGCGGCCTCATCCGGAACAAGCTGGAGGAGTTTGGCCTGGCAGGCAAGACCAAGTTCGTGGAGATCACCCCCAAACAGAAGATCAAGCTGGGCTGCTTTACCGTGGAGCCCATCCATGTCAACCACTCCATCCCCGATTCCGTGGCCTTTGCCATTGACAGCCCCGCCGGAACGATCATCCAGACCGGCGACTTCAAGATCGATTATACCCCGCTGGCCTGCGGCGTGACCGACCTGACCACCCTTTCGGAGTATGGTCAGAAGGGTGTGCTGGCCCTGCTGAGCGATTCCACCAACGCCGAGCGCCCGGGCTTTACCGCCACGGAGCAGAAGGTGGCCGCCGGTGTCCGCAACCTGTTTGCCCGTGCCCGGAACAAGCGCATCATCATTGCGACCTTTGCGTCCAACATCTACCGCGTCCAGCAGATCATTGATCTGGCCGTGGAGGATGGCCGCAAGGTGGCGTTCAGCGGCCGCAGCATGGTCAATAACACTGCCATGGCGCAGGAGCTGGGCTATATGCACATCCCCGAGGGCACCCTTATCAGTGTGGATGAGCTGAACCAGTACCCGCCGGAACAGGTGGTGCTGATCACCACCGGCAGCCAGGGCGAGCCCCTGAGCGCCCTTTCCCGCATGGCCTCCTGCAGCCACCGCCAGGTGCGGGTGGGCCCCGGCGACTTCATCATCATCTCCGCCAACCCCATTCCCGGCAACGAGAAGAGCGTGACCAAGATCGTCAACGGTCTGCTCCTGCTGGGCGCGGAGGTCATCTACGAGAGCATGTATGATGTCCATGTTTCCGGCCACGCCTGCCAGGAGGAGCAGAAGCTGATGCTCACCCTGACCAGACCCAAGTATTTCCTGCCCGTGCACGGCGAGTACAAGCAGCTGAAAAAGCATGCCCTGACCGCCGCGTCTCTGGGCATTCCCACCAGCAACATCCTCATTGCCGAGAACGGCTCCAACGTCATCCTGAGCCGGGACGAGATCAAGCTGGGCGAGCCTGTCACCGCCGGTGCCGTGATGGTGGACGGCCTGGGCGTAGGTGATGTGGGCAATGTGGTCCTGCGTGACCGCAAGCATCTCTCTGAGGACGGTCTGGTCATTATTGTGGCCACCGTGGACAGCAAGACCGGCAAGGTGCTGGCGGGGCCTGACCTTGTGAGCCGCGGCTTTGTCTATGTGCGCGAGAACGAGAGCCTGATGGACGGTGCCCAGAGCATCGTAGAAAACGCGCTGGACCGCTGCGTGGACGAACACGTCCGCGACTGGAACAGCGTGAAGACCCGTGTGCGCGAGGCGCTGAGCAGCTATATCTACCGCCGCACCAAGCGCAGCCCGATGATCCTCCCCATTCTGATGGAGGTATAAGCCGGAAGCCGCCCCGCCGGGGCAGGCAGACCAGGAGGCAGAAGATTCCATGAAACAAAAACCGAGATGGACGTTGGAAATGCTGATCGCCGCGCTGGCAGTGCTGTGTGCACTGCTGACACTGGCGCTTCTGGTGCAGCGGCCCGCAGGCTGGCCTGCGCTGGCAGTGCTGGTGGTGCTGTGGGGCATCGGCATCTGCGTTTTCCGGTATCAGCTGCGGCGCTGGACCGCCAAGTGGGTGACTGGCGGCAGCTTTGAAAATTCCAGGACTCAATACAGCCTGGAATCCCTCTCTCAGCCGGCGGCTCTGCTTTCTGGCGAGACGGTGCTGTGGTATAACAGCCGCTTCCGCACGGCGCTGCTGGGCGGCGAGGACCGGCTTGCAGGCAGGGCACAGAAGCTGCTGCCCGGCCTGGACACCGCACAGGCCCGCGCCCCGGAGGGGCAGCAGCTCAATCTGGCCGATGGTGTGTGGAATGTGCACAGCAGTACCGTGCCGGGCGGCAGCGAGAGCATGACGCTGCTCGTGTTCAATGAGGAGACCGCCCTGCGCAGGATCGAAACGGAGTACAAGGCCAGCCGCCCGGGGTACATGGTGTTCCTGGTGGATGGCTACGACGATGTGTTCAGCGATATGCTGGACAGCGAGCGCGCCCGCCTGCTGGAGGGCATCAACCGGGTGCTGGAGGATATGATCGGCCGGGGCACAGGCTTTCTGCGCCGCGTTGCCAGCGGCCGCTATATCGCCGTGGTGGAAGAGCGCCATCTGGAGCAGTACGCAAAGCGCGGCTATGATGTGCTGGATAAGATCCGCGCCCTCGACCCCAGCGTGAACCTGTCCATCTCCATCGGCATCGGCCGCGGGGCCAAGACCCTGCGGGAGGCGCAGGATATGGCGGTGCAGGCGCTGAAAGACGGGGCATCCGACTTCCTTCCGAAGCCCGTCAAAGCCGACCGCCTGATCGCGGCGATTGAGAAAGCCGTCAAAGCGGATCTCGATCGCCGGAAGGCGGAGGACGGGATCGCCGCCGCCCGGACGCTCTGGGACACACTGACGCCCCGCGAAAAAGAAGTGGCGAAAGGCGTTGCCGCGGGCGACCTCAATAAGCAGGTCGCGGATCAGCTCGGGATCACGGAGAAGACCGTCCAGGCGCACCGGAGCTCGCTCCTCCGGAAGCTCGGGCTCCGGGGGAGCGCTGAACTCGCCTCCTTCCTCATTTCAATCGGAGAGCGTTAGCCCCTGTTCCTATTCTTTCCCTCCAAAACCCCGCCCCCTGAAAAGCAATGACTTTCAGGGGGTTATCTTTTTGTATTACGAGAAACCTCCCGTACCCACCCACGGCATTCCTCCAATACCGTGTCGGGGAGAATATCGGATTTATCTGTTTTTAAAAGAAAAATAAGATCAGGTTGTGAGGTCAGAAGTGAGACCGGAGAGGCACGGCCCCGATACAAAAAAGCTTGCCGGCACTTGAAGGCTCCTTCGAAAGACCTATTTCGGGAGATATTGGAGATGGAAACCAGAACTGAAAGGAGAACCGGGGTCGGACTGTCCCGGCGAACGCTGCTCGCGGGTACGGC
>OHON01000490.1_pt1 | contig 17618 bp, 16 predicted proteins | sample 1569831 | NCBI WGS metagenome assembly OHON01 (sample SAMEA3879512, study PRJEB24766) | human gut metagenome | biome: human-associated habitat; feature: feces | place: USA | collected 1985/1987
CTCAGCCGGAAACCCCTTCGGATATGTCGGAAAAGCAACCTTCGTCTCAATACCAACCATCTCCCAATGTCCGACTGTCGTATCCTTACCGTCTGAAAGCTCCGCACACTTGCCGTATGCAGCCGTAGGTACCTGCGTTGTGTCAAGTGCCTTCATACCCTCAATGTTTCCAAGTCCCATTTTAATCAGATTAGGGATTTTAAGTCCATTATTATACTCCCATACATGTGCGAGTGTATGGGTGCCAACATCACCGAATCTGGCCGCATCCGGCTGTTCACCCATTCCAACGCTGTCCAGAATAATCCATATTACTCTCTTCATCTATTATCATTCCTTTCATATCAGATACTTATTCGATACACTGCGATTGATATTCCAGCGTTTTATCCTTATGCAGCATATAAATAGCTATAAGGCAAATTACCCCATTTATATATTATAACTTATTTTTTGCTTTTATTCAATTAAAATACGATTAAAAGCATAAAATTCATCAAGAAACAAATATAATCCGACATTTGCATTTTACACGTTAACATGTTATCATAATTCATAAAATATATAATCAGGTCGGTTATATTCACCAAAGGCTTCTGCAAATGTCACTTTTGATAATATCATCCGCTTGAAGAAACGAGGATAAAATGGGATTTGAATATGTAAAAGAGCTTCCTTCACCACAGGTTGTAAAAGAGCTTATTCCGGTGAATGAAGAGCTCGCCAATATAAAGCGCGAACGCGATAAGGAGATTGCCGATATCATCACAGGCGATTCATCTAAATTTCTGGCAATAGTCGGTCCCTGCTCTGCAGACCATGAGGATCCTGTGTGCGATTACGCATGCCGCCTTGCCAAGGTTCAGGAAAAAATAAAGGATAAGGTTCTTATCGTTCCGAGAGTATATACCAACAAGCCGCGAACCACGGGAGAGGGCTACAAGGGAATGTTACATCAGCCGGATCCTGAAAAGAAGCCTGATATGCTTGCAGGCATAATGGCTATCAGAAAAATGCATATCCGTGTCATGAACGAGACTCACCTCACACCTGCGGATGAGATGCTCTACCCGGAAAACTATGAATTTTTATCGGATATTTTATCATACGTTGCTGTGGGAGCACGTTCGGTCGAGGATCAGCAGCACAGACTTACCGTAAGCGGAATGGACATTCCTGCCGGAATGAAGAATCCTACAAGCGGTGACTATACAGTCATGCTCAATTCTGTCGTGGCTGCACAACACGCACATTCCTTCATATATAGAGGCTGGGAGGTAAAGACGGACGGAAATCCTCTCACCCACACCATTCTGCGTGGCGCAGTCAACAAGCATGGCCAGTATATTCCGAACTACCATTATGAAGATCTGACTCGTGTTGCTTATATGTACGAGAAATTCCAGTTAAAGAACCCTGCTGTTATCGTTGATGCAAACCACTCTAACTCTGGGAAACAATGGGATCAGCAGCCTCGTATCGTACAGGAAGTTCTTCACAGCAGAAGTTTCTTACCTGAGATCAAATCTCTTGTTAAGGGTATCATGATTGAAAGTTATATCGAAGATGGCAACCAGTCCATCGGTAACGGTGTATATGGACAGTCTATCACTGATCCTTGTCTTGGATGGGACAAATCTGCTGCTCTGCTTTACCGCATGGCAGATTATATATAGAAACGTATAAGATCCTAGATATATCACTTCCAAAGGTTCAGGATTCCTGACATGATCGACGGATTGATGAAACTTTCCAGGATGCATCCCAGTATTATAAATGTTATTTCAAACCAAATACTGAAACGAAATAAGAAGGAATGTCTCTGTTCATAGAGCATTTCTTCTTTTTTTTGGGCATAAAAGTTTCGCTTGATCAGCAGCAGCAAGGTGATCACATAACAGATAAAATGTGGAAATAAACTCATAAATACAAGAACCAGTCCTTTGATGCCCATTTGCACGATCTGCAAAGATAACATGGATCCAAAGAAAAATGCCATACAAAATGCAAAACTGTATAAAAAAATCCAAGGTTGCAAAAGATATGCCCCCAGACAAATAAATGCATATTGTTTTCCCCTTTTAAACAAAATATAAAAAAACAGACTGATACTTGCTTTATATAGATCCGTATTATTTAAAACCAGTGATCTTACGGTACCTCCATATGCAAGATAATCCTGGTATACAAAATTCGTAAATACACTCCCAAAGATTAACCCAATGATGATCCATAATCCTGAAAAGAATTTCTCTTTTTCCACAATTTTTTCCTCCTGTCATATCTTATGCAGTGCCTGTCTTTTATATTCTGTTTTCCTGATCTTGTCTTTTATTTCTCCATGTTCAGATATCCAAGAACTCCTGAAATTGTTTTTGCATCAATGATCTTTCCAGAAAAGATCATATCTTTGATCTCATCGATTGTATATTCTTCTACATCGATAAATTCATCCTCATCCAAATGCTGTTTAGACAGCTTTAGATCAGTTGCAACATAAATCGGAATCTTTTCATCACAGAAACCGATGGCTGTGATCACGGTCATTAGGTGGGTCATTTTTCCAGCAATAAAACCTGTTTCTTCTTCAATCTCTCTTGTGACACACTCCAGAGGTGTTTCCCCGGGTTCAATTCCACCTGCCGGGATTTCCAGTGTTTCCTGATCAAGGGCATTACGGTATTGTCTTACAAGTAAGATCGTTCCTTTGTCTGTAACAGGAACAACAGCTGCTGCCCCTTTATGTTTGACCAGATCCCATGTGACAACTTTGCCGCTTGGAAGTTTTACAATATCCTCATAAAATCCAACAACTTTTCCCTGATGTATCAGATGTTGTTCTAGTTTCTCGTATCCTTTCATAAAAAATCTCCTTTATTTATACTTTTGACACTCACGTTATAAATTGGAAAAAGCGATAGATTTCTCTATCGCTTCTTGTTATTTCGCATAGTCAACAACTCGTGACTCTCTGATCACATTGACCTTAATCTGTCCTGGATAATCCAGATTCTCTTCGATCTGGTTTGAGATATCTCTCGCCAGTAAGATCATATCATCGTCACTGATTTGTTCAGGAACTACCATAACTCGAATTTCTCGACCTGCCTGAATTGCAAAAGTTTTATCAACACCCTGGAAGGAGTCTGCGATCTCTTCCAGCTGTTTTAATCTTGTTGTATAACTTTCCAGTGTCTCGCTTCTTGCACCTGGACGTGCTGCTGAGATTGCATCAGCTGCCTGTACCAGACATGCGATCAATGATTCTGGCTCTTCATCCCCATGATGAGATGCCACTGCATTGATGACAATTGGATTCTCCTTATACTTCTTACACAGATTCACACCAAGTTCTACGTGAGAACCTTCTACTTCGTGGTCGATGGATTTACCAATGTCATGAAGCAGACCTGCTCTCTTGGCCATTCTCACATCGACACCGATCTCTGCTGCTAAAAGTCCGGATAACTGAGCAACTTCCATGGAATGCTTTAACGCATTCTGTCCATAGCTTGTACGGAACTTCATTCTTCCAAGAAGTCTGACAAGTTCTGGATGGATTCCATGAACCCCAAGTTCTAATGTTGCTGCTTCCCCTTCTTCGCGCATCATAGTTTCGACTTCTTTTGTAGCTTTCTCAACCATCTCCTCGATGCGTGCCGGATGGATTCTTCCATCCACGATCAATTTCTCTAAAGCGATTCTTGCGATCTCGCGTCGAACCGGATTAAAGCTTGACAGTACAACAGCTTCCGGTGTATCATCGATGATCAATTCAACTCCCGTAGCGTTCTCAATGGAACGGATATTACGTCCTTCACGACCGATGATCCTTCCTTTCATCTCATCGTTTGGAAGCTGTACCAGCGAAATCGTTGTCTCTGCCACATGATCAACTGCACACTTCTGAATTGCAGTTACCACATATTCCTTGGCTTTCTTTCGGGCATCTTCTTTCGCTCTTGTCTCCATTTCTTTGACATACATTGCTGTCTCGTGTTTCACATCTTCTTTTACTGCTGATAATAATTGCTCTTTTGCCTGATCAGAGGTCAACCCAGAAATTCTTTCCAGTTCCTGTAGATGTTTTGCCTGCAGTTCCTGCAACTGAGCTTTCTCTGTATCGATGTTCTTTTCTTTGGCTGTTAATGACTGTTCTTTGCGTTCCAGCACGGTTGCTTTCTTCTCGACAGTCTCTTCCTTAGAAAGAACTCTCTGCTCATACTTCTGCAGTTCTGCCCTGCGTTCTTTTGTCTCTTTTTCGAAGTCATGTCTCGCTTTTATAGTTTCTTCTTTTACTTCCAAAGAAGCTTCACGTTTCTTCGCATCTGCTGCTTTGATTGCTTCATCTATAATCTCTCTTGCTTTATCTTCTGCATTCCCGATCGTAATTTCCATTGCCTTCTTGCTTCTTGTATTCGCTACATAGGCAGATACCGGAACTGCGATAACCAGAGTTGCGATAATGGCTATAATAATACCAACCACAGGTTTCCTCCTTATTCAATTTTTTGTGTATTCACACTTATTTAATTTTATATGTTTTTAACATAAAAGTCAAGGAAGGGATACCTCTTCTGTTCGAATTATCATTGCTGTTTTTCCTTGGATCGTAAGTCCCCCTCCAAAATCAACGGAATCTCCTGTGATCAGATCAATCCCGCATCCTGCCTGAGCATCAAAATGTGCTGTAAATTCTCCATCACCACAGTTCATTGCAAAAATGATGCGGTCTTCATTCGTTCTTCTCTGGAATACAAGAACATCTGGTGCGATCGCTAATTGTAAGTAATCACCGTATTTTAAAGCTGGTGATCCAGCTCTTACTTTTGCCAATTGTGCGATATAGTTTGTTAATTCATTTTCTACTAAATCTTCTTTATGGATTCTTGGACGCAGGCTGTCATCACTTCCCTGTTCTTTCTTTCCTTCCATTCCCCATTCACTTCCATAGTAAACACCCGGAACTCCTGGCATCGCAAATTCCATTGCATAGATCAATGGTAAATGCTCTTTATCCTCTAACTGACTTGCGATTCTCTCCACATCATGGTTATCTACAAAATTATATAATGGAAGTCCTTTGTACAACGTCCATTCTTCTGGTCCAAACTGACGGTTTAGGGAATATCCGATCTCATGCATATTGTGTGTATTGAAACTTGAATACAAACCTTTATAACATTCATAATTTGTCACAGAATCCAACAGCTCTGGATTCACAAGCTGTGTGTAATCACCATGAAGCATTTCTCCGATCATCAAAAATTCTGGTTTCTTGCTGTGAACAAAGTCAACCAACACTTTCATGAAATTGCGGTTTAACATATAAGCAACATCCAGTCTTAATCCATCAATCCCTAATTTATCGATCCACATTCCGACAGATTCTAATAAATAATTTCTAACCTGTTCGTTGTCAAGATTTAATTTGACCAGTTCAAAATGTCCTTCCCATCCTTCGTACCAGAATCCATCATCATAGCAGCTATTCCCATCAAAATTAATATAGAACCAATCTTTATATGGAGAATCCCATTTCTTTTCTCTCACATCTTCAAATGCAAAGAACTCTCTTCCGACATGATTAAATACCCCGTCTAAGATCACCTGGATTCCTTCTTCATGCATGGCATCACACATCTTTTTAAAGTCTTCATTGGTTCCAAGTCTCTCATCGATCTTCTGATAATCTTTTGTATCATATCCATGATCACTGGATGAAAATACAGGTGAAAAATATACTGCATTCATTCCTAATTTTTTAATATGTGGAATCCAGTCTATCATCTCGAGAATTCCATGAGATGGCTGCCCATCTGTTAATGCTCTTAGTGGAAACACTTGATAAATCATTAATTCGTTCATTTTCATAGTCTCTTTTCCTTTCTGTCACTCTGTGCTTTTTAACGATTCAACCATATCGATCTTCTTCAATTGGAAATACACGAAGGCATTTACAAGAATCGAAAAAGCGATTGTTAGTAAAATACTGTAAATATAGCTTTGCACATAAATCTGCCTTCCAAACATGATCAAGTCAACTTCTGTTGTGAAGATTACGTATTTGTGTAAAATAATGCCTAAAATAATTCCTGCGATCGTTCCAAGGATCGTTAAAAGGATATTCTCTCGATACACATACGCTCCGACTTCACCGTCATAGAATCCAAGAACTTTGATCGTTGCAAGTTCCATTCTACGCTCGGAAATGTTAATGTTATTTAAGTTATATAATACCACAAATGCAAGAAGTCCTGCAGATACGATCAGAACAACCACCACAATATTTAAGTTATTGACCATATCTGACATTGTCTTCTCATCGTCGGCACAAAAATGCAGTGTTGAGGCTTCATCTCTTGCAAGAATCTGTTTTCCATTTTCCTGCATCTTTTTCTTAGATATATTCTTTTCAATACAATATATACCTGTCGTTTGTGCTTTTTTATGATACAGTTTCTCATAAAGTTTTGGTGTCATGTAGACTTTATGCTGCATGTAATTTTCTGTGATCTGACTTATTTTTGCTGTGATCTGTTTATCTCCAGACCGTTGGATCTTGATCGAATCTCCTTTTTTCACACCAAGCAGGGACGCTGCCTTTTCTGTTAAGATGATCCCATCATCATCTAACTGATACTTTGTTTTACTCTTTCGATCCTGAAGGCTGATATAGCCATTCAGATTTTTTTTGGACATTGGCTGGATCATCGTTGCATCCTGTTTTTTCCCATTAGCACGGATCGTCACTGCAGATTCGCTTACTTCTATCAAATCTGTCATATGTTCTTGTTTCTTTGCATACTGGATCAGATCTTCTTTCTTTGTCTCGCTAATCCCGTCTTTGTATGTGATCGAGAAATCATAAGTAATGATCTCCCCATACTGCTTTTCTGAGATTGCTGAAATCGAATCTTTGATTCCAAATCCTAAGAGTAATAATGCCATACATCCGCCGATTCCAAAGATCGTCATAAAGAATCTCTTCTTGTAGCGGAAGAGGTTTCGCATCGTTGCTTTCCAGATAAAACTTAATCGTTTCCAGATAAATGGAATCCGTTCTAACAAAATCCTTTTTCCTTCTTTTGGAGCAACTGGACGCATCAGCTGTGCAGGTTTTTCTCTTAATTCTTTATAACATGCAGATAATACTGCTAAAACAACAACTCCAACCGCCAGTCCACCTGCCATCACAGAATATTCGATCTCTAATGGCGTATAGACATCTCCCAGTCCTGTATACATCATTTTATAAGCGTTAATGATGATCCATGGAAGCAGTTTTTCACCGATCACTGCCCCTAGAATACTTCCACTAAGCGTTGCTGCGAGGGCATAGGTCACATATTTCATTGCAATATGAACTCCACTGTATCCCAATGCTTTCATCATACCGATCTGTGTTCTCTGCTCTTCGACCATACGTGTCATCGCTGTTAAGCTTACCAGTGCTGCAACTAAGAAAAAGATGACCGGTACCACTCGTCCTAACGCTGCAATCCTGTCTGCTTCCTGTCCGTATTCCACATAAGACTGCATCTTCTCACGGTTTAAGACATACCATTTCCCTTTCTTGATATCCTTAACATCCTGTCTGGCATCTGCAATCTTCTGCTCGGCTTCCTTGAATTTCTTTTCTGCTTTCTTTCTTGATCTCTTTAATTTTTTCTCCCCGAATGAAAGTTTTGATTCTGCTTTTGCAATCTTTTTTTCTCCGGAGGTGATCTGTTTTCTTGCTGATACTAATTTTGCTTCATTTGTTTTGATCGTTTGCTTTGCTTTCTTTAGCTCGCTGCTTTTTTGATCCAAGGTTGTTTCAGCCTTTGCAATCTTTGTCTTTGCCCTGCTGATCTGTTTTTTCCCTGCATTGATCTTGCTTCTTGCTGTCTTGATCTGTTCTTTTCCTGCATTAATCTGTGCTAAGGAAGCTTTCGCTTCTTCCTGTGAGATCATTCCAGTCTGCATGGCACCCTGAATCTGCTGTTCTTTTGCCTGTAAATTCTTCTCCTGTGTCTTTAGCTTTGTCTCCTGTGTTTTTAATTCTTTGCTTTTTGACCGAATTGTTTGTTTCTGTGTCTTTAACTGCTTTCTGGCATTCTGAATCTGTCTGATCCCTGACTGATACTGAGCTTTTGCATTCTTGATCTGCTGCTCTCCATCAGAGATCTCTTTCTTGCTTTTCGCTAATTTTGCTTTGGAATCTTTGATCTTTTGTCTGGACTTCTTTAGCTTTTTCTCGGCCTGATCTAGTTTCTTATATGCTTTTTTTCGTTCTTTTTTGAATTTCTTTTCTTTCTTGTCGATCTTCTCTTCGGCTTCTTTCTGAACAGATCTTAACCGTTTCTCATTTTCTATTTTGGAAATATCTTTGATCTCTTCTTCCAGCTGTTTTACTTTGTTTTTGTAAGCATCACTGTAAGCTCTCTCTTGCTTCGCTCCCTTCGCAGTCAGATAAACTTCTGTATAGATATCTGAGGAAAATTCTGATGGTTGCACCACAATAAAGCCTGACAACGTTCCCGTTCCAATGCCAGTGCTTCCTCTGGATCTTGAAAGATATTCTGATGAACTTCCGATTCCTGTGATCTTATAGGTTGTATCTTTCAGAGTATCCTTAAGATCATCTTCATTTCCAGAAGATAAATTTAAAACATCCCCTGTTTTCAGATCATTTTGCTGGGCATACCATTCATCTACCAGACATTCTCCCGATGCTTGTGGAAGTTTTCCATCTATGATCGTTATCTGGTTTAATTTATCAGTCTTCCCCATAACTTTGATCGCATGTTCTTCGTCACTTCCCTGCTTCCTTGCGATCACATCTACAGAATGTCCTCCTTCGACCGACTGCACATTTTTTAACTTCCGAAGGGCTGTCAGATTCTCTTCTGAAATTCCAAGTGTTCCCATGACTTTGACATCCATCAGCCGACTTTCATCAAACTGGTGGTCTGCTGTGATATGCATATCTTTTTGTGTCACACGGATTCCTGAATAGAATGCAACGCCCAGTACAACGATAAAAAAGATTGATAAAAATCTCGGAAGGGTTCCTGTGATCGTTCTGTATATATCTTTATGTAATGCCGTTTTCTTCATACGCATTTCCTACCATTCAATCGTCTCCACCGGCTGAGGGTGTTCGTTTATCGTAATGTTGCTGATCTTTCCGTTCTTCATCTCGATCACACGGTCTGCCATCGGTGCGATCGCAAGGTTATGTGTGATCACAACCACTGTTTTTCCTTTCTTGTGACAGGTATCCTGCAATAATTTTAAAATAGATTTTCCTGTCTGATAATCCAGGGCACCAGTTGGCTCATCACAGAGCAAGATCTTTGGATTCTTTGCCAATGCACGTGCAATAGAAACTCTCTGCTGTTCCCCACCAGATAACTGCGCAGGAAAATTATTCAGACGGTGTCCAAGTCCCACATCTTTTAATACTTCTTCTGCTTTCAGAGGATTCTTACTGATCTGAAGTGCCAATTCTACATTCTCTGTTGCAGTAAGATTGGGCACCAGATTGTAAAACTGAAATACAAATCCTATGTCATCTCTTCGATATCCTGTCAGTTGTTTTTTATTCCATTTGGAGATATCTTCTCCATCAATATAAACAGCGCCACTGGTCGCAGTATCCATACCTCCTAAAATGTTCAAAACGGTAGTTTTTCCTGCACCACTGGCGCCAATGATCAAGGCGAACTCACCCTGATCCACCGTAAAATCGATCCCATCTACGGCTTTGGTGATTACCTCTCCTGTCTGATATATTTTCTTTACATTTTCTAACCGAATCAACTCCATAAATATGTTCTCCTTTACGTACAATTTTAACATATTTTCATTGATTCGACTAGTCTGCTACTTAAACTGATTTAATGATTCATCATATTCGTATCCGATCATGGAAAGCTTTTGTTTTACTTCATTTTGATCGAGATCGAGTGACTTACACAGGTCTTCGTATGAATCGTAAAAATCTCGTAATTGTGTATTGATGTAGCTTAATAACATCACTGGGTCTTTTGGTATCATGTCTGTCTCCTAATGTCTTTGTCTTTATAAAATGTTATTTAAAAAATTGGTTGTAGACCCGCCATTGTTGATCAGTGATGATAAAACAAACTCTTTAAAAACAAAATATGATATGAATGTTGCGACCAATATAGTGATCAACACAACATACGCGATCATATCTTTCTTCGTATTCGGATAGCTCATCATTGCAACGATCATATAGATCATCCCAAGGACTCCTCCAACTACAATGATCAGAATCGCAAACTGATACATTCCTAAAAACAATCCTAAAATTCCAAGGATCCATCCTAGACTTAATCCCAAAGATCTCATTCCTGCGATCTGACAGCTTTGAAACCAATTGATATCCGCTTCTGCCATCGCTTTCATTAATCCCATGACAAGTGCTGCGATCACAAGTGATACGATGATCGCGATAATTCATTTTTCTTCGTTCTCTTCTCCTCTTCTCTCGTAATACCGGTCAACACCATCTGCAATTCCTTCTGCAAGCATTGATTGATAATGATTGTCCGATAACTTCTGGTCTTCCTCTGGATTGGACATAAATCCCATTTCAACGATCGTCACTGGAATCTTACTCCAGTTGATCCCTGTCATCTCATCTGTCTGCGTTACACCGCGGTTCACTGCCCCGGTCCTTCTGCATAATGTACTTACCACACATTCTGAGAGTTCCTGACTATCTGCCGCGATCGATCTGCAATATGGATTCGATAATGTCGGACTCATTGTCAACGCCCCATTTGCAGACTGAGAATCTGCACTATTGCAATGAATCCTTAATAAAATATCTGAACCACTTTCATTTGCCATAAGAGCACGCTTTTTATTGCTGAGTGACACATCATTCGTCTCACGGATCATATATACGTCATATCCTCTCGCGATCAATGCACTTTTTAGCTTTAACGAAACTTCCAAATTCACCTGATATTCTGTTCGTTTTGTGACAACACCTTCGGTTCCTGAGGATACCATCGGTTTTGTCTTATCAGAACCAGGTCCGATCGCTTCTTTTTCACTCATCTGTTTCTTTTGGTGTCCTGCATCAATTGCGATTTTTATACGATCTTCCTGTTGTTTTGATTGTTCCTCATCAACCGTTACTTCATTCTTTTTTTGTGTTGTCTTTTGCTTGATGATCTCTGTTCTTTTTTCTGTCGTTGGTTTTGGATGATCTTCACTGATCATTTCATCATCATTGCTGCATCCAGCACAGAAAAAACAAAGGATCATACATAAGATCATGATCTTCCATATCTTTTTCATACCTTTTATCCCTCTCATTTATAATGCTGCAGTTGTTCTATGGCTCTACAACATGAAGCTCTCCTGTCACAGAATCCATCACATATCCAGATATCTTCACATCTTTTGGGATCAATGGATGTTTTCTCAACATTTCCACAGAATCTTTTACAGAGCTTTCCACACAGTCAAATCCTTCCAGCCATGTATCAAAATCAATACCACAATGACGGATCAGCTCAATCTTCTCCTCATCGACTCCTCGATCCATCATATGTTTTATCATCATATCACTATTAATATGCTGTACCCCACAGTCGCTATGTCCAATGACCATGACTTCCTCTATTCCAAGTTCAAAGATTCCGACTAAAACACTTCGTACCACACTTCCGAAGGCATGGCTTACTACCCCACCGGCATTCTTGATGATCTTCACATCTCCATTCCTGATTCCAAGGGCTGCCGGCAAAAGTTCTGTCAGTCTTGTATCCATACAAGTGATGATTGCAATCTTCTTGTCTGGATATTTGCTTGTCTTATATTGTTCATACTTCTTTTCGTCTACAAATTCTTTGTTATATTTTAAGATTTCATCTATCATAACTTCTACTCCCTACCTCAATGTAATATCTGCCGTTTTTCCCTTGCAGGCTTTTAAATAATCTTCGGTCGTAAGTTCAATCTGGATTCCATTTTTACCGCCACTTACAATGATCTTCTCCTGTGCATTGGCGCTTTCATCAAGTACTGTTGGATAGTCTTTCTTCATTCCGATCGCTGTACATCCACCGCGGATATATCCTGTGATCTTATTGATATCCTTGACATGGATCATCTCCACAGACTTCTCACCTGCTGCCTTTGCTGCTTTCTTAAGATCTAATTCCTGATCGATCGGAATGACAAATACAAAATACCCTCCACCTTTTCCTTCAGTCACGAGGGTTTTAAATACTCTTTCATATGGTTCATTTAACATATCTGCGATGGTAATTCCATCAATAAATTCTTTACATTCATAACGATGTACTTCAAATGGGATCTTTGCTCTCTCAAGCATCCGCATTGCATTTGTTTTTGGTTCTTTCTTTGCCATCTTATAATGTCCTCCTTACTGATCGTTTTATCTGGCAAAATTTACTTTTGACACTCTCATCATATTTCACCTTGCAAATACTCCATAGATCAAAGAAACATAACATGCAAAATCTCCGATTCTTTTTCTTTGATATCCAAGTTCATCTCTCCATTTTGCTTCTTTGCCATGCTCTTTTGTATATGCTGCCAATTCATCTAAAGAATGGATCACACTATCGTGCATCACAGTCCTATCATCATTACTTCTGTCTGTCTTCGGTGTGATCTTCCAATGTGCGCGGAGGCTTCCATAATCGATCATACAATGAAGTGCATGATCCCATAACTTGTCATAGATTTCATCTTCTTCAAGATTCTCTTCTAACAGTTCTTCATAAACCTTCATCGCCTGCTCAAATTCAAGATCATCTGGCATTTTTAGATAATTCTCATATATAAAATCTTTCTGCATAGTGGCCTCCTTTATTTCTTTGGCATACATTTTTACACTACTTGTGCACATTATATCATATTTTCTCATATAGTGAGAGTAAAAGATCTTCCGAGGATATTTTATGCCAGAAATACAAACTAACAATCTTGTCGATCATGGACAGTTAAAAATACAGGTAACTTCAGGACAAAGAGCCGTCCCGATCCCTAACGCTACGATCGAGATTTCTTATACTGGTGATCCTGATTCTGTTCTTGAGACTGTATCTACTGATGAAAATGGGCAGACACCTGTCGTTGACCTTCCTGCTCCTCCTGTGGAATACAGCATGTCTCCGAGTGAGAATCAGCCTTATTCTGAATATAATCTAAAAATACATTCTGATGAATATAAACCTGTCACGATCTCAGGTGCACAGATTCTTTCTGGTGTGGAAGGCCTGCAGCCTGTTTCCATGATTCCTGAAGAAACCCACACTCCAACAGAAGAACACCCGATCGTGATCGGCCCGCATACTTTATGGGGTAATTACCCTCCAAAAATTGCGGAATCTGAGATCAAGCCAGTCAACGAAAGCGGTGAGATCGTTTTAAGCAGGGTTGTGATCCCTGAATATATTATTGTTCATGATGGTCCTGTCGGTGATAAAACTGCGCAAAATTATTATGTCCGCTATAAAGATTACATCAAAAATGTTGCCGCCTGTGAGATTTATTCCACTTGGCCAAGGGCAACGCTTGAAGCAAATATTCTTGCGATCATGTCATTTACTTTGAATCGTGTGTATACAGAATGGTATAGAAATAAAGGGCATGATTTTACGATCACATCTTCTACAGCTTATGATCATAAATTCATTCCTGGAAAGACAACTTATAATTCTATTAATACGATCGTTGATGAGATTTTTGCAGATTATCTGTCTCGTCCGAATGTGAGACAGCCGATCCTTACGCAGTATTGTGATGGGAAGAAGGTGTCTTGTCCCGAATGGATGACACAGTGGGGCTCTAAATACTTAGGCGATCAGGGATATGCTCCGATTGAGATCTTGAGATATTATTATGGAGAGAGTATGTACATCAATACCGCAGAACAGATTTCAGGAATTCCTTCTTCCTGGCCGGGATATGATCTGACGATTGGAAGCAGCGGAGATAAGGTTCGACAAATACAACAACAATTGAATCGTATTGCTAAAGATTATCCTTCTCTGCCTACGATCGCTGTGGATGGTGTTTATGGAGAATCTACTGCGAATGCTGTTCGGAAATTCCAGAATGTTTTTGGACTGCCACAGACTGGGATTGTTGATTACCCTACTTGGTATAAGATCAGTGAGATCTATGTTGGGGTTAGCCGGATTGCGGAGTTGAATTGAAATCTTAGATACAACAAAAGCCCCACAAAGTTCATCCTTGTGGAGCTTTTGTTCATTTCTTATTCTATTTACTCTTCACCAAACACCGTTTTTTATAAAAAGCAATTCCATAACACAATACTTCCTCATAAGCATCTTCAAACTCTTTTGCATACATCTTTGTGTTGATCTGATCTAACGCCTTTTGACAGTCTTTTTCCAAATCTTCTAATTTTCTTGAATACTTTGCTTCAAATACTGCAACTTGTCCTGTTACATCATTGTAGATTACAATATCACTTCGTCCTTCTCCATGCTCTCTATTCGACTCTACACTATAACCTGCTCCTGCAAAGATTCCTGCAAGAAATGCATGATAGAAATTTTCTCGGTAATCATAATAACTGATCGTCATTCGCAGTAATGTGCTGATTTCTTTTGTTGCCTTATCCGCATCTTTGTTCCACACTGCATCAAATAAATCTTTCCGATTCGTAACCCTTGCACTGTCTTCAAACCATTTCCTTACGGTTGATTCGAAAATTTCTTTTACTTCTTTGTTTGGAATTCTTAATTCTATCTGACCATCCTTATCACGTTCTCCGACTTTTGTAAGATATCCAGTAAGATAGAGAATACTCCATAAATTATCTTCTGATGAATGTAGATAATCATATGTGAGGTCTTCTTCTATTTTCTGGCAGATGCTTCCACCTGCGATCAACACTTCCAGTTTTTTTCGTATAGCAGCTCCCGTATAATCAATAAATGAACGGATGATCGCATTATCACTGGTATTCTTCCAGTAACTGACTGGTCTTGCATTCAGATCATTTTGAAGATCTCTTAGATAATTCATGACATCCCATGGGCAATAAACTTCAAACTCTCCAAAATTATATCCATCATACCATTCTTTAATCAGATCCGCTTTCTCTTCAATCTCCGCATCTGCTAAAAGCTTATCTACATCCTGTTGTGTAAATCCATAATATTCATTGTATCTTGTAGATGAAATCGTATCTGATACAAAGTTATTTGTTCCAGTGAAGATACTCTCTTTTGCAATCTTTAGGCATCCTGTGATCACTGCAAACTTTAATGAGGAATTATCTTTTAATGCCGTACTTAACATGCCTTTTATAACTTCTAACATTTCTTTGTAGTACCCATTATTACTTGCCTTCGCAATCGGCACATCATATTCATCGATCAAAAGAATCACCGGCTTTTCATAGTAACTCTGCATCATATTCATAATCGTTACAATTGATCCCTTTATATCTGTAATCGATGCTGTTTGACTTCTCAATCTTGAAAATATATCTTTTTCATTTTCTCTTATATTTTCTCCTGTTTCTAAATAGGAATTCTGACTGCACAATGATGAAATTACAAATTTCAGCATATTAAATGCATTCTCAAAAGTTGTTCCATCCACATCTTTTAATGACAAAAACAATGTTGGATATTGATTCATCCAGTTTTTACAGATTTCCTTTTCTTTTGATATTTCTAATCCATCAAATAATTCTTTACTATCTTTTCGAATATCCAGAAAACTAGCAACCATATTCATCGCCATCGTTTTTCCAAACCGTCTAGGCCGCGTAATCAACGTCACCTGATCCATCTCACCCTGTAACAACGTCTTGATCAATCCGGTCTTGTCCACATAATAATAATTCAACTCTCGAATTCTCTCAAAATCTGAAATACCAACAGGAATATTTAGATTCTTCATCTCTGCCTGCTGCCTCCTTTCTTTTATTAATTATATGATGTAAGTGTCAAAAGTATAAATTGCGTTTGTGCTTGCACAAATAAGCAATTTATACTTATTGACACGCCGAACAACGAGAACGGAATAAAATGGTGTGAACACACCATTTTATGGGAGTTCGAGGTGTTCGAGGATTGCGAAATTGCGTAGCAATGAAGCAATCCTCAAACATCATAAGATTTCAGAAAGAGGCAGCGAAAGTATAAACTTTGACTGTCTCTTTCTGAAATATTGGTTTGTCGGTTGACAAAATCTGTAGATATAATAAAATAAAAGAAATAGTGAGCAAAAGTGGAATAACTTTGCAAAGCAAATAAAAGACAAGGAATATACATAGATATGAGAGTCGTAGCAGGAAGTGCGAAGAGTTTAAAATTAAAGACGATCGAAGGAATGGAGACAAGACCAACCCAGGATCGCATCAAAGAGACGTTATTTAATATGATTCAGTATGATATCCCGGGAAGTACATTTCTGGATCTTTTCTCTGGAAGTGGAGGAATCGGGATCGAGGCATTGAGCAGAGGAGCAAAGGAAGCTTATTTTGTTGAGAAAGCAAAACCTGCATTAAGATGCATTCGAGAGAATTTAAGATATACAAAGCTTGATAAGAAAGCACAGGTTCTGGCAACAGATGTGAATTCAGCGATCAGGCAGTTAGAGACGAAGAATGTAACATTTGATCATATTTTTATGGATCCTCCATATAAGAAAGGATTTGAAGAAGAAGTATTATCAATCATAGATCAATCCTCTATCTGTACAGAAGATACGGTAGTTATCGTGGAATCGTCTCTTGACACAGAGATACCAGATTTTGAGAAATTAAAGGTTATAAGAGTAAAAGAATATAAGACAAATAAACATACATTTTTGATGAAAACAGTGGAGGATTAGAAGATGAGTATTGCAGTTTATCCGGGAAGTTTTGACCCGGTGACTTATGGACATATTGATATTATAGAGCGTTCAGCCAAGGTTTTTGACAAGCTGATCATCGCAGTATTGGTAAACAGTGCAAAGAAACCAATGTTTACAACACAAGAGAAGGTTGATATGATACGAAAAGTGACAAGTCATCTTGATAATGTAGAGGTTATGTCATTTTCTGGATTGTTGGTAGACTTTGCAAAACAACAGGGAGCCAGTGTATCAGTCCGAGGACTACGCGCAGTAACTGATTTTGAGTATGAGATTCAAATTGCACAGACAAATGCGAGATTGGATAAAGACTTAGATACCATGTTTTTTACAACCAGCATTGAGTATTCTTATGTAAGTTCCACGATCGTAAAGGAAATTGCATCTTATCATGGAGATGTTTCTGAGATGGTACCGCCTTACGTACAAGAATGTCTTGAGAAGAAATTTAAATCATAGGAGGCGAATGAATATGAGTGAGAAGTATTTACATGAGATGATTGATGATATTGAAGTACTGATCGACGAAGCAAAACCAGCAAGATTTAGTCCAGGTAAGATTATGATCGAGAAAGATGTATTGATGACAGTGATCGAGGAATTAAGGAAGCAGATTCCAGGTGAGATTGAACGAAGCCATAAGATCATTCTGAACAAAGATGCGATCTTGGAAGATGCCAGAGTGAAGTCACAGCAGATGATCGATCAGGCAGCAAGAG
>OHON01000492.1_pt1 | contig 17570 bp, 15 predicted proteins | sample 1569831 | NCBI WGS metagenome assembly OHON01 (sample SAMEA3879512, study PRJEB24766) | human gut metagenome | biome: human-associated habitat; feature: feces | place: USA | collected 1985/1987
TTTTCTTTTGCAGGCGTTTTCTTTTTCAAATAAAAAGAAAATGCCGAAACGCGGGTAGTATATATCTTTTGATTATAGTACGTAGCGAAGGCAAAAGTCCTTTTTAGTTAACACAAAAAGAGCCGCCATATTGGCAGCTCTCGTCTTTTTTGATTTTACTCTGCGTCGTCGGCGTTTTCCCAGTTGTGCCAGACGTTCTGAACGTCGTCGTTATCCTCGAACATCTCGAGCATCTTGCTCATATTCTTGATATCGTCCTCATTTTCGAGTCTGGTGTAGCTCGAGGGAACATACTCGACCTCTGCGGAGAGGAAGGTGTAGCCCTTCTTCTCGAGATCCTCGCATATTGCGGAGAAATCGTTAGGCTCGGTGCGGATATCATAAACGCCGTCGTCGGTCAGGAAGTCGATAGCTCCTGCCTCAAGCGCATCCTCCATCAGCTTCTCCTCGTCGATATCGTCGTCCTTTTCGATAACGATAACGCCCTGCTTCGAGAACATGAACGAGACGCAGCCGCTCTGACCCATGTTGCCGCCGAACTTGTCGAAATAATGGCGCATATCGCCCGCAGTTCTGTTGCGGTTGTCGGTAAGGGTCTCAACTATAACGGCGATGCCCGACGGGCCGTAGCCCTCGTACATGATCTCCTCGTAGTTGTCCGCATTGCCGTCGCCGGCAGCTTTCTTAATAATACGGTCTATGTTGTCGTTGGGAACGTTGTTCGCCTTAGCCTTGGAAATGATATCCTTGAGCTTCGAGTTCGACGCCGGATCGGGGCCGCCCTCACGCACCGCAACGGCTATCTCGCGGCCGATCTTCGTGAAGATCTTCGCGCGCTGGTTATCCGTTTTTTCTTTCTTTCTCTTGATCGTACTCCATTTTGAATGTCCTGACATATAAGCCGCGCCCCGGGCGCGTCCCTCCTTTGACTATCTGATAAAGCTTGTTTCTAACGGTTAATTATACAATAAAAGCTCGCAGTCTGTCAAGTGCTGCGCCTTTATTTGACTATCGCATCGACTATCCGCTCGGCGCTTTTGCCGTCGAGGGCGTCAAAATTGAAGTTTTTGAACTTCTCCTGCCTGTCTTTTCCGAAATCGCCGCCTGATATCACATCGAGCAGTTCGTCAAAAGTTTTTGCCGTTCTGCCGGGCACATAGTCTTCATAATCGAAGAAGAACGAGCGCTCGCGCTCATATTCCTCGAGGTCGAATGCATAGAAAAGACACGGCTTTCCGAGCAGAACGAAATCCATGCATATTGAAGAATAGTCGGTTATCAGCAAATCACATATCTGAACGAGCTCGCCGACATCCGGATATCCCGTCATGTCTATCGCGCTCTCGCCCGCCTCTACTTCGTCCGTGTGAACCTGCGGATGCAGGCGGATGAGCAGAACATATTCATCAGAAAAACACTCCGCAAATTTCTTCGCGTCGAAGTTTTTCATTATCTCGCCGTCGCGCTTCGGGTCGTCACGGAATGTCGGAGCATAGAGTGCGAGTTTTTTGCCCCTGCACTGCGGATATTTTTCGTCAAACTCCGCTCTGAGCTTTTCGGTGTCAGAGGGCAAGAAGAATCTGTCCGTGCGCGCGCTCCCGAGCGGCAGTACGCGCTCCTCGGGCAAGCCGAACGCCTTGGCATAATACGGCACGACATTTTTTGACGAGCAGACCGCGTGGGTATATCGCTTGCAGCAGCGCTTTTCAAGCTCCTCAATCTCCGGCGGAAGCGCCGAGCAGAGCCCGAATCGCTTGAACACGCCCTCGGCGTGCCAGAGCTGGACAACTTTCGTCTCCGGGCTGAAATTTATATAGGCGAGGGGCATAAAATTGTCGTTCAAAAAGACATACTGCGCTGTTGCAAGGCGGTATGAGCTGACGAAAAAGAACCTGAATGCGCCTTTTATGAGCTTCGCCGGGTTCTTTGAAAGCTCGATGTCGCGGCGGGTGATGAGCTTTATATCATAGCCTCCGCGCCTCTCAAGCTCCGTCTTGACCGCGCCGAGCGAATCGTTGAAATCCGCGTTGTGCGGAGATACCAAAGCCACCCTTCCCCTTTTAACAGGGAAAAGGCGGCATATTCTGAATATCACTGCGTAAATAGTATAAAACAGCTTTTTCATTATTTGTCCCAATCGATGACGGTCTTGCCGAAGTTTCTCATATAGTCGGCGTTGAACGCCTTGTGGATATCCGGGATATCGCGAACCTTGAACTCATCGCCGATAAGATTCTCAAGGTAGTGTCCGACCTCCGGATGCTCTGCGAAAATCTGCATCGTGCGCAGGAAATCTTTCCTGCCGCTGCGCGAAGAGCCGAAGAGATTGAGACCTTTTTCAAGCACCATTCTCGTGTTGATATCGACGAAGTTCTCGCTGACGCCCATGAGCGAAATGCTGCCCTCGGGCTCAATGAGGTCTATCATCTGATTTATCGCGGGTCTTGAGCCGGGGCCGCCGACGCACTCGAACGCGTGGTCGATGCTGACTCCCTCAGGCACCGCGTCAACATGGAATGTCTCTTTTGCAAAGGTGAAGAAATTGAGCTTGTCCTCAACCGTGCCGAAGATATAGAGCTCAGCGTTCGGATAGAGATAGTGCAGCATCAATGCGGTTATAAATCCGACGTTTCCGTCGCCCCAGATACCGATTCTGCGGCGGTTGGAATTCGCGAACTTCTCGAAGCGCGAGATGGACTGCACGCTGACGCTGACAAGCTCCGAGAACGAGGCAACGCGCATATCGAAGCCCTCGGGCACCTTGACAAGGCGGTCGTGGGGCATCTGGATATAGTCGCGCATGAAGCCGTCATATCCGCTCGAGCAGAAGTGGCTCGAACGCAGATAGTTCTCGGCGATGACCGGGTCGGTCTCGGTGGGTGTATTGGGTATCGGTATGAGCATTTCGCCGACCGAAAACACGCCGCTCGGGTCATATATTACTTCGGCGACACACTCATGGATAAGAGCCATGGGCAGCTTCTTCATGAGCACGGCGCGGTTGCGCAGACCCTGATAGTAGCGCTGATCCGCCTTGCATATCGACATCTTGACGGGGCGGAGAATGACCTCGTTCTTCGAGAGGTCTATCTCCTTGTACGCCGTGTCAATGAGCTTGGGCGCTATAAGCTGATATACTTCATTTATCATTGTTCACAACCCCCAGAAGTGCGTTTGCAACTTTGAGATCATAGGTGTAGGTTATCTTGATGTTGAACACTTCGCCGTCAACGATGCGGACGGGCTTGTTCTTTATTGTATAGATCTTGCACGCATCGGTCAGCGTGTTCTTCTCGTCCTCGGTGAGGCTGTTGAGAACGCTCTCAAGCTCCTTTATTCTGAAGGACTGCGGAGTCTGACCCTGATACAGCTCACTTCTGGTCGGAATGCTGCTGACATTTTCGCTGTCCTCGCTGCGGACTATTGTATCCGTTGCGGGAATAACAGTGTCGCACGCGCCGTATTTCTTCGCAGCCTCGATATTTTCGTCAATTATTCTGTGGGTGACAAACGGACGGACTGCGTCGTGGGTAACAATAACGCTGTCATCGTCAATGGCGAAATTCTCGTTGATGAACTTGAGCGCGTTTTCGAGCGTGCCGTTTCTTGTTGAGCCGCCCTCAACGACATTTATCTTCTCTGCGATAGCCTCGCCGAGATATTTCTTCACGAGATCCTTCGTGTGGGCTATCCATGCCTTGGGGCAGAGGACTATTATGCGGTCGATTCCGGGATTGACGACAAACTTCTCTATCGTGTGGACTATTATCGGCTTTGAGCCGAGCTGGAGATACTGCTTGGGCATATCTGCGCTGCCCATTCTGCTGCCGATACCGCCGGCAAAAATCGCTCCTATGACCATCTGAAAAACACCCTTTCTTATTTTATTCCCTTGACCATACGGTCGTAGATATCACAGACCTCCTGGCTCGTTCCGGAAGCTATCATCTTGCCGTGATCGAGGATTATGGCCTTGTTGCAGAGTCTGCGCACCTGTTCTGTCGAGTGCGAGACGAAGAGCACCGTTACATTGTTTTCAAACATCGACATGACGCGTTTCTCGCTCTTGGCTCTGAAACGGGCGTCGCCGACAGAGAGCACCTCGTCGAGAATAAGCACCTGCGGATCGACCGCAGTAGCTATCGCGAAGCCAAGACGCGCACGCATACCGGAGGAATAGTTCTTGACCGGGACATGCATGAAGTCTTTGAGCTCGGCGAATTCGACTATCTCATCATAGCGCTCCTCGATGTATTTTCTCGAATAGCCCATCGTTGCGCCGTAGAGATAGACATTCTCCTTGCCGGTGTAGTTCATGTCAAAGCCCGCGCCGAGTTCAAGCAGAGGGGCAATAACGCCCTTTGTCGTGACCGTGCCCTTGGTGGGCTTGAGAACGCCTGCGACAGTCTTGAGCAGTGTACTCTTGCCGGCTCCATTGAAGCCGAGAACACCGAGGCGTTCGCCCTTTTCGATCTGGAAATTGACATCGGTCAGCGCCCAGAAATCGTCATACCTGAGCTTGCGGGTGACGAGCTTTATGAAATATTCTTTTAGATTGTCTACCTTTTCCTGATTCTGAATGAATCTGATGCTGACGTGATTTACATCAACCATTACGTTGCCCATAATTACGCCCTCCCATCAGATGTGCAGGATGAAATCATCCTGCTTCTTGTAGAACACCAGCACGCCTATGAGCAGCATCGCAACGCTGAAGACGGCGGAGTAGATTATATGGTTCGGATTCATCGCCCTGCCGAAAAGCACGCAGTCCCTGAACATCGAGACTATCGAATAGAGCGGATTCGCCATGAGCGCATACTGTGCATACCTGTTGGTTATATGCAGGGTCTCGACATTGTAGAATATGGGAGTCGCATAGAACAGCAGCATGCAGAAAACTTCGTACATATACTCGACATCCTTGAAGAAAACCTCCATGGTGCAAAGTATCATTCCGACGCCGACGCACAGCACAAAGAGGATGAGTATCGGCACGAAGGAGAGCAGAATATACGGAGTCAGGCGCATGGCGGTGTCGGTGAATATCATGTAATACGCCATAACGACCGCAAGCACAAGAAGCGAAATCAAAAACGTTATGAAGTTCGACGCGACATTCGCCATGGGGTATATGTACTTGGGCACATACACCTTCTTTATGACCGATGCGCTGTTTCTTATCGAGCGCATGGCGCGCTTGGTCGCCTGGGAATAGAACTCATAGAGCAGACGACCGCAGAGCAAATATACGGGATAGTTGAGAACCTTCGACTCATCGCGTCCGAAGATATTTCCGAAGATGAACGCGAGCACGATCATCGTCAGAAGCGGCTGAAGGAATGTCCAGAACATACCGAGAACCGAGTTCCTGTACTGGAGCTTAATGTTCTTGCGAACGATCTCGGTGAAAAGGAAACGGTACTTATAAAAATTCTTGAAGTATTTCTTCATCCGGATCACCTCCACTTTTTCATATAGTAGAACATCGAGCGGATATGGACGAGCAGGAGCTTGAAGTTATGTTTCGACTCCCTCTCCCATTCGTGATAGACGACAACCGACGGATCAAACACGACGCGGGCATATTTGCGCACGGTGCGGGTTATATCGCTGTCTTCAAAATAGAGGAAATAACCCTCGTCAAAGCCGCCGATTTTGCGAAACAGCTCCGTTCTTATCATGAAAAAGCATCCGGAGGCGTTCTCAATGTCAAAGGGCTTTGTGTAGTCCTCGTCGAGCATTGCGTATTCGCGCAGGAGCCTGCCCGGCTTCTCTTCGTTGCGCAGGCGGCTGGCAAAAAGATATTTTATCTTCGGGTCGCGCTTGCCGAGGATCTGCATACGCCCGTCTGGGAAACAGATTTTCGGGGCGAGCATACCTATATCCTCATGCTCTTCGAGATAGTCCGCAAGGGCGGATATCGCGTCGTTCTTTACTGTAATATCCGGATTTATGACGACATGATATTTTGAATCAAGCCTGTCCATCACCAGATTATGACCCGCTCCGAAGCCGGTGTTTCCGGCGTTGCGGATAAGCTCAAGCTGCGGGTAGTTCTGCTCGATAAATTCCGGAGTGCCGTCGGTTGAGGAATTGTCCACAACATAGAGCTTGAAATCGGCACGGGTGAACTCGAGCAGAGAATCAAGGGTCTTTTTGATGGAATGCATATTGTTGTGCGTCACTATGCACCCCGTGACCTTATATCTTCCCAATTTCACACCTCTTTAAAGTGCTGACTTATCACGGTCAGCGTCAGTCTGCGTTTTTGTATCGCAGTATATCTCCCGCCATCTGAATGCGCCAGGATATCTTCTGCGCGGCGGTGGTCTTGCCTCCTGTCACATTGCCGCCGTGGCAGCGATGCTTGATAAGAGGCTCGTATATGAACTCGACCTTGCCTTTTAGCTCGGCGTTGAGTCCTATCCACCAGTCATGCATGGCGAGATTTTTGGGGAACGGCATAAACGCAGGCTCGAAATCGCGCCTGAACGCCATGCAGCAGCCCATATATGAATTCTTCAGAAAGTTTCTGACAAATCCCCTCTTCGAGCCGTTGAGGCTGAAGAAAGATTCGTCGGTGACGTTCAGTTCCCCGTCCGTCATCATTGCGTCATGCAGCACGACGTCTGCGCCGTTTTCAATCGCTTTCATGACGCGCTCAACCTTGTTCGGGAGCCAGACATCGTCCTGATCGCACAGGAAGATTACATCCCCCGAACAGTTGAGAATAGCGTTTTCAAAATTTCTGCATACGCCCTCGCCCGTGCCTTCGACATATCTGACGCGCCCGTCATATGCCGAATAGAATTCGACCGCCGCGCGGGTCTTGCCCGCGGGGTTATCGTCGCTGACGACTATCTCGTCGTCCCTGCCGAGCTGAGGGAGTATGGATTCGATCTGTTCTCCTATATATTTCTCGCCGTTATATGCGGCAAGAGCAACCGATATTTTCATATATCAATAGAGCTTTGCGCCCGCGGGGATGCGGCCGGAGACCATAAGAAGATTGAGCTTCTCTTCGCCCTCCTCCGAATGTACGGCGCTCAGGAGCATTCCGCACGAATCGATGCCCATCATTGATCTGGGCGGCAGGTTAGTTATGGCTATAAGCGTCTTGCCGACAAGCTCTTCGGGCTCATAATAGGCATGAATACCGCTTAAAATAATGCGGTCGGTGCCCGTGCCGTCATCGAGGACGAACTTGAGCAGCTTCTTGCTCTTGGGCACTGCGGTGCATTCTTTGACCTTGACGGCTCTGAAATCGGACTTGCTGAAAGTCTCAAAATCGACAAAATCCTTGAAGAGAGGCTCTATCTCGACCTTTGAGAAGTCTACTGTCTCGGGAGTCTCCTCCTCTTTTTCCTCTTCGACAGGGAGAATCTCAATCTTGACCTTGCCGATTCTTCTGTCCTCAACATTGAGAACGGTAAAGCGCAGGTTCTTGTATTCGACCACGTTCATCTCGCCGTCCTGCGGGAGATAGCCGAGCCTGCTGATAATAAAGCCGCCGACTGTGTCATAATCGCCCTCGGGGAGGGAGACATGGAACACCTCGTCAAGCTCGTCGATATAGGTCACGCCGTCAACAGTGAAAGTGGTGTCGTCGATTTTAGAAATCTCTTCCTCTTCGTCGTCATATTCATCCTGAATATTGCCGACTATCGATTCGAGCACGTCTTCGAGCGTCACTATTCCCGCCGTGCCGCCAAACTCGTCAACGACTATCGCCATCTGCGTGTGCTTGTCGGTCATCTGCTTGAACAGATCGCCGCAGGGCATCGATTCGGGGACGAAAACGGGCTCGCGGATAATATCGCGCAGAGTCACATCATCGGGCAGGTCGGTGCCGATATACTTGAGCAAATCCTTGACATAAGCTATGCCGACTATGTTGTCGGGGTCGTCGTCATAGACGGGGATTCTCGAATAGCCGTTATCCATGGAGAGCGAAACGATCTCACTCAGCGGATCGCTTATCTCAGCCGCCGTCATATCGGTGCGGTGGGTCATTATATCTCCGGCGTCGAGGTCATCGAACTCGAAGATGTTGTTTATCATCTCTTTCTGCGAGTCCTCTATAACGCCCTTTTCTCCGCCGACATCGACCATCATGCGTATCTCCTCTTCGGTCACGGGCTCCTCCGATGCGTTCGGATCGTAGCCCAGCAGACGGACGAGGCCATTGGTCGACAGGGAGAGTATTTTTACAAAAGGCTTGGTTATTTTCTTGAAGCCGAGCAGTATTCCGACGACCTTGAACGAGACCTTTTCGGGCGCCTGCATGGCTATTCTCTTGGGCGCAAGCTCGCCCAGGACAAGAGAGAAATACGAGGTTATGAGCGTAATGACAACGACGGAGAAGCCGTTGATAACGCCTGCGGGGATTCCGCTCAGGACAGATATTTTCCCGATAGCTCCGGAAAGCATATCAACGAATGTCTGCGATGCGGATGCGGAGGTCAGGAAGCCTGCGAGGGTAACGCCGATCTGAATGGTTGAAAGAAATCCGCTCGAATCCGCGGTGAGCTTCAAAACCTGCTTTGCTTTTTTGTTGCCTTCCTCGGCCATTTTCGCGATCTTCGTATCGTTGAGGGAGATTATCGCGATCTCGCTCATCGCAAAGAAAGCATTGAGAAGAATAAGTACGAACAGCAAAATTATCTGAAAAATAAGATTGCCGGGGTCGGGGTCATCCATGAATGGATTAGCTCCTTTCGGTATAAGTATTATTCACTGCCGGCATATAGCGGCAATGTTAAGCTTTATTATACACATAAACATATTCTCTGTCAAATATTCAAACTCCGCCTCATTCAAAGCGGGAGCGCGTGAGAACTCCGCGCACGGATGCGAAGGGCAGGGAAAGACAAATTCAGTTGTTTTCGGCGAAAATCACGGAAAATCGGAGCTTTTGTGTCCGTTCGGAGCCGTGCCCGGCTGCATATTGGGTATTATATTACATTATATAGGCAGAATATGTGAACTTTGACAAATTTCAGAAAGGGCGAAACAAATATTTTCTATTATTTTAGTTTATTTATCTGTTTACATTGAAGCTCAAAAATGTTACTATATTCGTGGTGTCATTTGACCAATGCCATACGTTCAAACGTTTATTAAAATAGGGAGGAACATAGAATGGCAAGAATAGCAAAGAGCATGGACGGCAACAATGCTGCTGCATATGTGTCGTACGCGTTCACAGAGGTTGCCGGTATCTACCCGATAACCCCTTCGAGCCCCATGGCTGACTATGTTGATCAGTGGTCGGCAAAGGGCATGAAAAACATTTTCGGCACGACCGTCAAGGTCGCCGAGATGCAGTCCGAAGCAGGCGCTGCCGGAACCGTTCACGGTTCTCTGGCCGCAGGTGCTCTCACAACCACCTACACCGCTTCTCAGGGTCTGCTCCTCATGATCCCCAATATGTATAAGATCGCAGGCGAGCTGCTTCCCGCAGTTTTCCACGTATCCGCAAGATGCGTCGCTTCTCACGCTCTTAACATCTTCGGCGATCATTCCGACGTCTATGCATGTCGTCAGACCGGTTTCGCAATGCTTGCAGAAACCAACCCGCAGGAGGTCATGGACCTCGGCGCTGTTGCGCACCTCGCTGCAATCAAGGGACGCGTTCCCTTCATCAACTTCTTCGACGGCTTCCGTACCTCGCACGAGATACAGAAGATCCAGGTCTGGGATTACGAAGACCTCAAGGAGATGTGCGACATGGACGCTGTTGAAGCGTTCAGAAAGCGCGCTCTCAACCCCGAGCGTCCCGTAATGCGCGGCTCTCACGAGAACGGTGATATCTTCTTCCAGCACCGTGAGGCCTGCAACAAGTATTATGACGCTATCCCCGGCATCGTCGAGGAGTATATGGACAAGGTCAACGCCAAGCTCGGCACTGACTACAAGCCCTTCAACTACTACGGCGCTCCCGACGCTGACAGAGTCATCGTCGCTATGGGCTCCATCTGCGACGTTGCAGAGGAAGTTATCGACTACCTCACCGCTAAGGGCGAGAAGGTCGGTCTCGTCAAGGTTCGCCTTTACAGACCCTTCTCCGCTGACAGACTTGTCGCAGCTATCCCCGCAACCGCCAAGAAGATCGCTGTTCTCGACAGAACAAAGGAGCCCGGCGCTCTCGGCGAGCCCCTCTATCTTGACGTTGTTACCGCTCTTGCTACAAAGGGCGTGACCGCAAAGGTCTGCGGCGGCCGTTACGGCCTCGGTTCCAAGGACACTCCGCCTTCAAGCGTGTTCGCTGTTTATGACGAGCTCAAGAAGGACGAGCCCAAGAACCAGTTCACTATCGGCATCAACGATGATGTTACCCACCTGTCCCTCGAGGAGAAGGAAGCTCCCAACACCGCAGCTCCCGGCACCATCGAGTGCAAGTTCTGGGGTCTCGGCGGCGACGGCACAGTCGGCGCGAACAAGGACTCCATCAAGATCATCGGCGACCACACCGATAAGTACATCCAGGCTTACTTCCAGTATGACTCGAAGAAGACGGGCGGTATTACCATCTCCCACCTTCGTTTCGGCGACAACCCGATAAAGAGCCCCTACTATATCAACAAGGCTGACTTCGTTGCCTGCCACAATCCCTCCTATGTCGAGAAGGGCTACAAGATGGTCAACGATGTTAAGCCCGGCGGCGTTTTCCTCATCAACTGCCAGTGGGACGCTGATGAGCTCAACGAGAAGATGCCCGCAGAGGCTAAGCGCTACATAGCCAAGAACAACATTCAGCTCTACACCGTCAACGCTATTGATATCGCGGCAAAGATCGGTCTGGGCAAGCGCACCAACACCGTTCTTCAGTCCGCATTCTTCTCCCTTGCCAAGATTCTTCCCGAGGAAGAGGCTATCGGCTACATGAAGGAGAAGGCCCAGAAGTTCATGAAGAAGGGCAAAGAGATAGTCGAGATGAACGAGAAGGCTATCGACGCCGGCGCTACCGCATACGTCAAGATCGACGTTCCCGCGGACTGGGCTGACGCTGTTGACGCTCCCAAGGCTGTCAGCGAGAACGGCCCCGAGAAGCTCGTCAAGATGGTCGACTCCATCATGAGACCTGTCGGCCTTATGAACGGCGATTCTCTCCCGGTTTCCGTCTTTGTTGATCACGCAGACGGCACATTCGAGCAGGGCGCATCCGCCTATGAGAAGCGCGGCGTCGCGGTCATGGTTCCCGAGTGGAACGCAGAGACCTGCGCACAGTGCAACCAGTGCTCCTTCGTCTGCCCGCACGCAACTATCCGCCCGTACCTTCTGACCGAAGAAGAGGCTGCCAACGCTCCTGAGGGCGCAGCTATTGTCGACAAGAAGGCAGGCAAGGGCAAGGGCGTCTACAAATACACCCTCGCTGTTTCTCCCCTCGACTGCATGGGCTGCGGCGTCTGCGTAGGCGTCTGCCCGACCAATTCGCTCAAGATGGTCTCCCGTGAGAGCCAGGATGCGAAGCAGTCCGTATTCGATTACATGGTCGCAAACGTCTCCGTCAAGGATGAGGTTGCAGACGGCACCGTTATCGGCAGCCAGTACAAGACTCCGCTGCTCGAGTTCTCCGGTTCCTGCGCAGGCTGCGCCGAGACCGCTTATGCCCGCCTGATAACCCAGCTGTTCGGCGATAAGATGTATATCTCCAACGCCACCGGCTGCTCGTCCATCTGGGGCGGCCCCGCTGCGACTTCCCCCTACACCACCAACAAGGCCGGCCACGGCCCCGCATGGGCTAACTCCCTGTTCGAGGACAACGCCGAGCACGGCTTTGGTATGCTCCTCGGTCAGAATGCTGTCCGCAACAGACTCATAGCAAAGGTCGAGGCTATCGCTGAGTCCGACAAGGCTTCCGACGAGGTCAAGGCTGCTGCTAAGGCATTCCTTGACACGAAGGACGATGTCAAGACCAACGGCGCTGCTGCCGACGCACTTGCCGACGCTATCAAGGATATCGACTGCGCAGACTGCAAGGATATCGTTGAGAACAAGGAGTTCCTCTCCAAGAAGAGCGTCTGGATCTTCGGCGGCGACGGCTGGGCATACGATATCGGTTTCGGCGGCGTTGATCACGTCCTTGCTTCCGGCGAGAACGTCAACATCATGGTCTTCGATACCGAGGTCTATTCCAACACCGGCGGACAGGCTTCCAAGGCATCTCAGATCGGTCAGGTCGCTCAGTTCGCGGCTGCCGGTAAGTCGATAGCCAAGAAGAGCCTTGCCGAGATAGCAATGAGCTACGGCTATGTCTATGTTGCTCAGATCGCTATGGGCGCTAACATGAACCAGACGATAAAGGCAATCGAAGAGGCTGAGGCTTATCCGGGTCCGTCGATCGTCATCGCCTACGCTCCCTGCGAGATGCATTCCATCAAGGGCGGCATGGTCAACTGCCAGAAGGAAATGAAGAGAGCTGTCGAGTGCGGCTACTGGAACATGTTCCGCTTCAACCCGATGCTCAAGGCAGAGGGCAAGAACCCCTTCACCATCGACAGCAAGCAGCCTGTCACCGAAGAGTATCGCAACTTCCTGCTCAACGAGGCTCGTTATTCCTCGCTGACCCGCTCGTTCCCCGAGCGCGCAGAGAAGCTGTTCAGCGAAGCTGAAGTCAAGAGCGTCGAGAGATATGAGCACCTGCTCAGACTCAAGGACCTCTATGCACCGAAGGCTGACTGAGTTCTCAGGTAAAATATTAAGAAACCCCCGTGCAGGAGAAATCCTGTACGGGGGTTCGTTTATGCAGTTTCTCAACCTTTTTCGAAAAATTCTTTGCTTATTGATTCTCTGTCAATAAATTCGACTTCGCTTATCTTGCCCGATTCGGCTAAACCGTTAATCCGCTCAATTTGTTCTTCTTTTAGCATATAGCCTTTATTAATTGCATCTCTCATACAATCTTTACAAAAATAGTCTGTCCAATCATCATACATATCACTATATATTGTCGAGTACATACCATAATTTAGCCAAATTTCTTTATCTGTATCATACATGTAAAGAATATAACTACTTACCGTTGCCCCAAAACTGTTTTCCGCGCTTATTTTTAAAACAGCATATCCTCCGAGCTTTCCTTTTTCATTAATAAATCCATAATGATACGCATCGCGTAAAACAAAAGACGACGGATCCTTTAAAATGTTAATAGCCATACTGCTTACACCGGCAGCAACATTCTCCGAAAAAACTTCCAACTGTTCTTCACCGGAAGCTCTTTTAAATGCAGCTTCATAATCGCCTCGTTTGCATAAATTATCTACTGACATAAAGGTAGATGTTAAAACAACTGCCAATGCAACAATTACCGCCACAACAGCCGTAACGATTCCAACAACCGCGCCTTTCTTGGGGCGTTTTTTCATATGGTCATCTAATTTAATCTTTTTGCCGCATTTGGGACAAAAGGTCTGTCCTTCCTCTAATTCGTTTCCACACTTTTTACATATTCTTTTAGCCGTATCTTTCGATTCGCTCGACTCAGAACAAGTATCCGTATAGCTTTCTGAATCTTCCGGCTTCACATCTTCCGACACAGGCCGCTCCGGACAAGTCGAATTTATACCTTCTCCGTTTTGATCTGAACACGTTTTGTGATATTGCGTACCGCAATTCTCGCAAAAATCCACATCTTCGCTGACTTCTTTTCCGCATTCCGGACATTTAATAAGTGCCATTGTAACATTCCTCCTGAAAATAGATTTTTTTAGCTTTGCACAAGTGTACCGCACTTCATCATTTCTATATTAGCAACACTCTCCTTTTTTGTCGAGTAATTTATTGGACACTCATTATTTTATCATCAAAATCTCTGTTTTTTGTCTTTATTCCATTTTATCAGAGCTTTTGACTGCTGTCAAGCAACATTTGCATTCTTTCAGCAAGTTTATGTGCATTAAAAGAAAGCATACAATATAATCATATCAATGATTGGAGTATGCTATGGACAAGACATATTCGGAAAAGTATCGCAAATTGGGGCAGAATATCGCCTACTACCGCAAGGACAGGGGCTATACTCAAATGCAGCTTGCCGAGCTGCTTGACATAGACCGCAGTCACATGAGCGCGATTGAAATTGCCAACCGCGGTGTCTCTCTCGACCTCATTTTTAAAATATGCGATATACTGAACCTGTCCGAAAAGGAACTGTTTGATTTCAGATAAAATATAAAATACAGAAACCGGGACTGCCGCGCTTCAAAAGAGTGCGGCGGTTTTTTGTTCAATTCGTCGGTTTATTTATGCTCGGCGGTGTGATATAATTAGATATATTCCAAGCCGCAAATCCATTGCGGGGACGAATATCAGATAAAAATGCTCCGGCAGCAGCGGAGACGCACAGAGAATAAAGCGGGTAATTATTTTGGATAAAGCGAAAAAGAAAAGAATAATAGTTTATGTCTCGACGATAGTCCTATCGATAATCTATCTGTTCACCGCATACAAAATCGCCATAGGCGACGGCGTTTTCGGCGACAAGGAGGATATTGTCACTGTTCGCGCGAAGGTGCTGCGGATAACGGATGAAAAAGAAACCGTGAGCGACGAGGAGAGCGGCGGAAAAATCAGCATGCAGTACATATTCTTTGAGGCGAAAGCAACCTCCGGCAAAGTGCGCGGCAAGACCCTCTACGCCGTTCAGGAGAAGGATATGCTCTACGGTCTGCCCCAACCCGAGGTCGAGGTCGGTGACAATGTCATTCTCGTCTATGACCCGAACGACGAGGGCACGGCGGACTACTACCTCTCCGACTTCTCGCGAATAACGCCGCTCGTGATGCTCTGCGCGTTTTTCTTCCTGCTGATACTGATTTTCGGGCGCAAGAAGGGACTCGATACGATAATATCGCTCGTGTTCACCTGTCTTGCAGTGTTCATTAATCTGATCCCTGCGATACTCAACGGACAGAATATCTACATTTGGTCGATAGTCACCTGCGTCTATATCACGGTCATGACGCTCGTTCTGATTGAGGGCTTGAATGTCAAGTGCTTTGCCGCGGGAGTCGGATGCGTGGGCGGCGTGCTCGTCGCGGGCGCTCTCGAACTGCTGCTGCGCGATCAGATAAAAATGTCCGGCGTGCTCGACTCGGAGTGGCTGTATCTCTACAATCTCCGCAAGGACAACCCGATCGACCTCAAGGCGATAATCTTCGCGATGATAATCGTCGGCGCGGTCGGCGCGGTGATGGATGTTGCGATGTCGATAGCCTCGTCGCTGTGCGAGATAAACGAAAAATCGCCCGATCTCCCGGCGCGTGAGCTGCTGAAATCCGGGCTCACCATCGGGCGCGACATAATGGGCACGATGGCGAACACGCTCGTGCTCGCCTATATCGGCTCGGCGCTCTGCTGCATGCTCCTCATGGTCACTTACAGCAGCAATGTCAGCCAGATACTCAACCGCGAGCAGATAGCCGTTGAGATTCTTCAGGCGCTCGCCGGCTCGATAGGTATTCTCGCCGCCCTGCCGCTGACCGCGATAACAAGCGTACTCTGTCTCAAGCCCCTGAACCGCATTAAACGAAGCGTTCATTGAACAAATTATCAGCCGATGATATCATTTCATTATTGATTAAATCAACTGTGTTAATTATAGCATTTTTTGATTCTTCAATAGGATTATAGAAAAATATGTCTGAATATAGTATAATTTTACTGATTAACTAGTTTGTAAATTAAGAAGGTTGTTCAAATTAATAAAAAGCTGGATTTATTCATACTGATTCAGAGCAAAAAGAGTTAGTTTTTGGCAAAGAAAGTATAGCAAAACAACTTTTAATAACAAGAGAAATGTATATGGAGATGAGATAGAATGAGAATATTTTTATGCGGTGGAGGTTGTGGACAACAAACAGTTGATGCAAATAAGAAATTAAATGAAGTTATAGATCATAATAAACCTATATTATATATTCCACTTGCTATGCCAAGTGAAAGATATCCAAGCTGTTATGAATGGATTAAAGATGAATTAAAAGGTATTGATGTTCCAAATATAGATATGGTTGTTTCGGGTACCGATTTATTTAATAAAAATTTAGAAAATTATTCTGCATTATTTATTGGTGGTGGAAATACATTTAAATTACTAAAAGATTTAAAAGATAGTGGTTCATTTGAAAAAATAAAAGTTTTTATTGAGAATAATGGCATTGTTTTTGGAGGTAGTGCTGGTGCTATAATTTTAGGGCAATGTATCGACACATGTAAATATGCAGACAAAAATGAAGTTGACCTTAAAGATTTAATGGGTTTTGATGTAGTAAGCCATTTTTCTTTTCTTTGTCATTTTACAAATCAAGATAAAGAAAAGACTGAATTAAATAAAAACTATCTGCTAAAATTATCAAAAAATAAAAAAATAATAGCTCTTCCTGAAGAAGATACTATTTATTATGAGAATGGTAAATTTGAAATTATTGGAAATAGACCATTTTATATTTTTGAAGAAGGTAATATGATTTCATATAATGTAAATCAAGATAGGTTAACTGAATTTTTAAAGTTAAATAGTAATACTGATTTAAGGTGATAAAAATGGACTGCAAAAAGTCCGGCGCACTCATCCGCAGGCTGCGTCTCGGCAAAGACATGACTCAATCGGCGCTCGCCGAGATTCTCGGCGTCAGCGTTCAGGCGGTGTCCAAATGGGAGCGCGGAGTTTCCCATAGTTAAAGATACCACACCAAATATGATGAACCCACGCTTATACACTACCAGCTATAATAAACCGCAAGGACAGCAATTTGATGATACTGCTGTCCTTTCTTTTATAAAATTGCAGTACACATAAAAAAGCTGTAAAATGATAAATATATTTGTCCTTGTAACAATTCTCGGACATTTGCCTGTTATACTATCTGCAAAAAGCAAAGGAAGTGAGGATATGAAGCAGATTTTAATTGTCGAGGACGACAGTTTTTTGAATAAGATGTTGGCCTATAACCTGACCGCAGACGGCTACGGCGTGACTTCTGCCCTAAATGCCAGAACCGCAGCCGAAGCCATCCGCCAGCGGGAATTTGATTTAGTGCTGCTGGACATCAACCTGCCGGACGGGAACGGTTTTGAACTGTGCAAGCTGATAAAGCCCCAGCACCCGGACACCATCGTAATATTCCTGACCGCCAACGATCAGGAGAGCGACCAGATACGGGGCTATGAGGTGGGCGCGGTGGACTACATCACAAAGCCCTTTGTGATCGGGGCCTTGCAGCGAAAAATCAAAGCCATGTTCGCCATGCTGGAACACCACAAACCGGCCAAGGACATTTACGACGACGGGCGGCTGTTTCTGGACTTCTCGGAGCAGACGGCTTCCCTAAACGGCAAGCCCCTGACCCTATCCCCGATGGAGTACAAAATGCTGAACCTGTTCCGCAAAAATCCCCGGCAAGTGCTGACCCGTGGGCAGCTTTTGGAAAAGCTGTGGGATATAGACGAAAGGTTTGTAGACGAACACACCCTGACAACCTCCATCAGCCGGATTCGCAGCAAGATTGAATCCGACGGCGGCGCGCCCTACATCAAGACCGTTTACGGCATGGGCTATCAAT
>OHON01000508.1_pt1 | contig 17111 bp, 13 predicted proteins | sample 1569831 | NCBI WGS metagenome assembly OHON01 (sample SAMEA3879512, study PRJEB24766) | human gut metagenome | biome: human-associated habitat; feature: feces | place: USA | collected 1985/1987
CAACAGGGGGAGCCATCTCAGAAGCCTTGAGCCTCAACGGGTTCAGGGCTTTTTCTTTTTTTAAAACATCTCGAAATTCCCATGTGTCTAACGTTTTGTCTAACGCCTGTCTAACACTTTTTAGTTCTTTAATATGAATATCTTTCTCTATTTTTATATATTGATATTACTTTTGATTGCGATATGATTACTTTGACGAATAAAAGTTGATTTTCTGAATTTTTAATACTCTTGATATTGATGTTAATTTGTACTCTTGTATTACTGTTCGCGAGCTTTATCCGCCTTCTGTGCAAGCTCGTCTTCTATGTTGATAAATACTGGAATCCCTCAATTAGTTTCTGAATAGCAAACTGAGCAATAACAGTGACGAGCATACCTAAGGATTGTGGGTGTACTTTGTGATTGTCATTTGATAGCGAGAACTATAATTGCAACTACTAATAAGGGATTTCGTAAAACAGCAAAACCGGAGCCGGCACACATATTTACTTACCGATCTGCAAATTCGATTCAGGCTGCCTTATTCGATATAATAGTTGCAGAATATCAAAGGAGAAACGGCGGATGAAGCCAAACTATTATCTAACGATTGATACGGCAGAACGGAGGCTTATCATCGGGGGCTTGAATAACCTGCAGAGTAGGTTTATTGCAGCTGGACAGTTTACCGATGTTGTTGATGAACTACTACTCAAATTTGTAAACGCCAAGGTAGAAAAATTCAGGGCGTTTATACGGGATGACAGGAGATAACGATAATGACAAAATAAGAAAAGATGGGATGTATATACCGTCAGGCGGTGCCTTTTTACTCCGCTTTGTTGAACTTTGTAAAAAGTCCTCGTTAGGGACACCATAAGACCCGTTCATGGAAAAAGATTTGTTAATCAAATGCGGTTTGTCAAAAATTATGATAAAAGCGTGTATGTTTCGACACTTTGAATTGAAAAAACTAAATTTTTGCGCTATAATAAATAAAGCTGTTTGTGCTATATATTTGCCATCTAAAAGCGCCTAAAAGGAAAATTTAAAATGGTTAGATACAATAAGCCGTGGAAAATCCTAATTGATAGAGTATGACGAATGAGTATAAAGTCCGATTTATCGGACACGGATTTTGTTATAATTAGAATGGGTGTAGAAAATGGAGCTTATAAATAACACCACAAAGACTCTAAAAGACGATTTGTCCGTCGAAATCAAACAAGGCAGCAAACTGTCCATTGCGGCGGCTTGCTTCTCTATCTATGCTTTTCAGGAGCTGAAGGAGCGGCTCTCGCAGATTGAGGAACTCCGCTTCATTTTTACCTCTCCGACTTTCGTAACCGAAAAGGCTAAAAAGGAACGCCGTGAGTTCTACATCCCTCGCATGACCCGTGAAAGAAGCCTTTACGGAACAGAGTTTGAAATCAAACTTAGGAATGAGCTGACCCAAAAAGCCATTGCACGAGAGTGTGCAGAGTGGATCAGACAGAAGGTCACTTTCAAATCAAATGTCAGCGACAAATCCATTCAGGGGCAAATCGTAGTTGACGGCGTTGGCTATACGCCCATCAACAACTTTACCACGGTTGAACTGGGTTGCGAAAAAGGCAATGTGATCAGCACCACAATCGTAAAGACGCAAATCTTCCTTTTGACGCTGATAATCTGAAATTGATTTGGTGCAATTTGCAATCTGCCATTTATAGTAGAATTTGCCACACATAAAATTATATGGAGGTGCAACATGATAGTAAATCAACCCCATGACGAGCAATTAGGAATCCAACTTATAAAGGCTCTCGAAAGCAACCAATTTAACCAACTCACCATTATGGTTGCATATGCAAAATTGAGCGGTGTGTATAGAGTTTCTCCCTATCTTGAGAAATTTCGGAATAACGGTGGCACAATCCGTTGTGTAGTCGGTATCGATCAGCAAAACACAACCTATGACGCGCTCAGCCAATTGTTAAATCTCGCAAACGAGATTTATATTTTCCATTCGGAAAGTGTTTCCCAGACATTCCACATAAAATGTTATTGGTTATCGGGAGAAAACAATTGCTGGTACGCTATTGGATCAAATAATCTAACAGCCGGTGGCCTCTTCAGTAATTACGAATTAAGCATGTCAACCTCACTTTCTGGTGAGGAAGCGCACGAAGAAAATGAGACGCTTTCCGGAATCTATTCAACTTATACAGATGCCGATTCTGTATGCAGCCGCAAACTGGATGATGCCTTTCTTGAGGAATTAATATCAGGCGGATATGTAGTCAAGGAAATTCAACAGAGAAAAGCACTGGCAGAAAGTGCAAAGCAGGCGCGATCCATTGTCAGAAAAACCAAACTATTCGGAAACGAAGTGTTTCCGGCGCCAGCGCTTCCTGAACAATTCCGTAAAAGCAAGGCCGCAAAACCCGACGCTAAGAAATCTCCTACGCCGAAAAAGCCCATTCAGGTAGAATCGACCAAGGTGAGCAAAGAAGATAATACTTACCTTATCAGATTGGTACCGCGAGCAGGCGACCGATCAAAGCAGGTGCATTTCACTGTAGATCTTCTTAAAAAGTATTTTTGCCTGAAACCTGGAGATGGTATCCTTGTACAGGAAATGCTTGCGTCGGGGGCAGTTGGTGAAATCGAACACCGGCAAGTTGTTTTCAGCCAGCGAAATCGCAATGTAAAAATCGAATTGGCGGGGGCATCCATGCTTGATACAAACTATCCGGCAAACCCGGAAACAAGACCTGTTTTGATTCTCAAGAGGGTAAATGCCAATCTGTTCGTCTACATGATATTGTTGGCAGGCAATGAAGGTTACGACGCCATCAATACTAGGTTGAAAGCACTTCCTGCTGGTAGATCACTTCCGTATGAAGTTATAGACGAAAGTACGATGTTCTCTTTGTGGGACAACTGCCCAATTGTGTAAAAGAGTTATATGGCGCTGCCGGTTTTAACCGACAGCGCCATTTTCGTTATATAGGTTCATTTCTGAACAATTCGTTGTAAGAGGGAGCTTTTGAATTCTTCTTTTTTGGATCGGGCTTCTGAACGATGATAATATACTCATTGACGTTCTTAAAAAGGAAATTAGGCGGATAGGGATAACTACCAAAAATAGGCCTCTGAGAATTCGCAGATCCCCATCTTCCGCCAGTACCATCTTTGTTCCAGATGACTTGGTTAATAAGGGCAAATCCGCAAGACTGCAGAACTTTGGTCATATCTGTAGCCAGCGGGATTGTAAGAAGACCGTGTTCTTTTGTGTTTTGGTTAACATTTGCTGTAACAACACACATTTTTCTTCCGGGTTTTAACACGCGATAACATTCGGCAAAAACTTTTTGAAGTTCAACTAAAAAGTCGTCATAGTATTCAAAGCCGCCAATGTTTCCGTCGTACTCACCGTAATTGGCTTTATTCCAATAAGGCGGAGAAGTTACCACGATTCCTACGCTATCATCCTTGACAGAGCTCATATCACATGAGCTGGAATTTGATACATCATAATGACAATTATAACTGTTTTCGGGCAATACAGATTCACTCAATCTTCTCAAAGATTCGCTGTGATATACAGGGTTTGTTTCAAAGCCAATGTAAGAACGGTTATTTTGAAGGGCCACCCTTCCTGTGGTAGCCATTCCAGAAAAAGGATCTAAAACCGTTTCCCCAACAAATGAAAACATTCTGATTAAACGGTAAGGGATCTCGGGAGGATAAACCGCGGGGTGAATACTGTCACTGATGTTGGCAATGCTCCAAACTGTTTTTGTCCATTCCTTCCATTCTTCGCTGGTAAGTTTGGACGCTTCTTTTATTTCTGACGAAATGACATTCGACATTGTTATTTACCTCTTTTCGTTGTCTCGGTCACAATTAACCTGATTAAAATACCATTGCTCTACATGAGAAGCAAAATCATTCGGAAGATCTAAAGCTTCTATAATAAGCTTCTCGATTTTTCGAACAGTATCCATTGCTTCCCAGTGAGAATAATTAACGATTTTCTTTCCTGCGTTATAGGAAGCCGTTGGATGCCTCTTGATTTGTTCCGAATACTTTCTACCTAAAAAGCACAGTTCGGAGTACTGCGATTCCGTAAAGGAATCCTTACCAATTCTAAAGTCCGATAAGAATGAGGCATTAAAGTGGAAGCCGTCACCTATTGCACTCCAAAACCAATAAGCAATTCGGTTGCTGAGCACAGCGATACAAAAGTCACGACTCTCACGATCAGGTAGATGATAAATTCTTGTAGCGCCCGACATATATGGCTTCTCGTTTTCATCAACTGACGGTGGAATATGGTCGTATGCGCAAAGCCAATTGTATGCCGTGCCATTTACAATTAGCGGGTGACCGCTGTTGCTATGTTCAAAAAGTGAATATAAATTTGAACTTCCCGCGCTAATGCGTTCACAGCATACTTTTTCAATGCTATTTGAAATTTTCGGCACATACTTTGAAATTGACATTCCAGAAATGTTGCAGAGAGTATAATCTGTGAATAAACGGGTGCGATTTGCTGATGTCCATCGCTGTAAATTGGTTGTGAAAATACCGGTTGTTGATTTGGTGCTTTGTCTAAACAAAATCGTGTTGCGTGTTTTGACCTGATCTCCAAACAATGAATCTGGGCTTCTATCGTAATTCATAAAAGTCCATGTTGCGCTATCGGTTTGAATTTCATTTCGAAGACGAACAAATTCGCGTCCTTGCGAGTAGCAAATGGAGAGCGGAAGAATCAGGGCTGAACAGCTGCGATTCGATGAATAAGCTATCATATTATCCACAAAAGGAACGAACATATTTGATTCTCGACCTTCGGTAACGTATGGGGGATTTCCTACTATACAATCAAAATGCTGAGGGAAAACCGAGCTCCGGGCCGATATTTCTTGCAAATGAGTAGCATCACCAATAAATATGGATTTATCAATTACCTTCCAGACTTCATTTATTTTTGCTATGGCATCCTCATAGTGATCCAAATAGTATTGTAAAAACACTGCTTTACAACAGTCTACAGCAGCAGGACTAATATCGACGCCCCATATACAACGATCAAGAATACGCATAGATGTGCCAAGGTCGTGATTTTTGTTTTTTTGATATTCCATATGGCAAAGGCTCTGGATCAAGAAAACCCCAGTTCCGCAACTGCAATCTAACACAGAAGGCATATCAGTTTCAGATAAAGCGGTATCAACACATTGCGAAACAATGAAATTCGCTACATCGAGTGGCGTATAGTAAATACCGCTATCTTTTTTCTTGCTATTAGAATTTCTCGTACCACGAGACACTTTAACGTTGAAGTATACATCTGTGTCATATTCCAATGCTTCAAGAGCATAATTAATCAACTCGAGATAATCCGGTTCTTGATCAATGTGAGATAGTTCATTTAGAGCACCTGCAAGTTCTAGGGTTTGAAGATTATCATTAAAACTTAACTCAAAAATATTGAGATCATTCATTTTAATAGCCGAGAGAATATATTTTAAATTAATGGTCTCACAGGGGAAAGTGATATTTTTTGTGCGATAGAATATCAGACAAATAAGAATAATTTTTCTTGTTTCCTCAGCATTGAGATATATGCGTTCATTATCTGCGCACAAAACAACTCTGGCTTTTTGGATAATGTCTGCTAAAACGGTAATTCTAGTGTTAATGCCAGTTATATTCTTCCTGTTTCTCATCATTATCACCACCAATTAAAGACTGCTTCCGTTTGAAATAATTGAAAATACATCCTTCCAACGCGAATCGGTGATTTCATTTTCAACGCCAAAATCAATTAAGGATAGAAGGGTTTTGTGTTTCAATAAATATGCCATTTGCTTGCTCGAAAGCTGATTTCGATCGGCCGTAGCCAACTGCCTACATTCTTTTGCTTCGGAGTCATTCAAGCACAACACATGAATTATTGCCTCTATGTCAGTAGTATTAGGAGGAGCGTTGTTTTTGCCTCTTTCTATATTGCTTATATATTGCCCTGTTTTGTTGATCGCTGCAGCAACATCATCTTGTGTAAGTCCTGCAGCTTTTCTTTTTGCCTTCAAGAATCTGCCAAACTCTGTAGGTTTAATCAAAACAGAGCCCTCCTTTCAAATAAATAAATTTATTTATTTTATTATATATATATTGTTTGTGAAAGTCAATAGGATACAGAAAATTCATTTTTATTTTGCTATTAGTAATATAGCGGTATAGATGCAGAAAAGGAAAGAACTATTACTGCGAAATATGCACAATAGATAAATCGTCTAACATAAAAAGATTCTGATTGATATTTTTATAGTTTGATTTTATGTAGATTTTCGGCACATTCGATCTGAATTGAGATGTCTATCTCTAAAAACATGGTAATATTGGTTTATGAATACAGCAGTACATCCTACCGATCATCACTGACTGGCGGGTTGTACCACATTCATTCACTTTAAGGGCTTTGAGGTCAAAAACTTCCGTGGCACAGACAGCTACCTCTACCTTGAACAGATCGTTCTTTCCAGCAAGAAGCCGCCGATGGCAAAAATCGAGCTGGAGATTGGCTATAACAAGTCCATCAACCGTGAAACCCGTATTCTCGGCGTTGGTGACGACCTCTACTTTGTTTCGCAGGAAATGGAGCAGTACAAGGGATATACCATTTCGGAGATTTACCCGCTGCGCGGCACCGTGACCTTCACCAACGGCGAGGTTATCAAAGCCGGTGATGTGGTGGGCGATGTGTCCGAAAAGGATATGCGCCGCATTCAGATTCGTGAAACCATCCTCTCCCACTTTGAAAAGGAGGAAAAGCTCTTTAATATGGGCATCAAGTGCCTGTCCCTGTTCTTTATTGACGAAGTGGCAAAGTACCGCCAGTACGACGAAAACGGCGACGAGGTGCTTGGCGAATACGGCGTGATGTTTGAGCAGGAGTATCTTGCCATTCTGAACGAGTACATTACGATGTTTGACACGCCGTATCAGAAATATCTCAAATCCACTTGCAGCGATGTGAGCCGGGTACATAAAGGCTATTTCAGCATCGATAAGAAAACCGGGCGCAGCGTGGACAGCCAGCTCAAGCGTGGCAGCGAGTTCTCCGACGATATTTCCGCCTATGATCTGATCCTGAAAAACAAGGAACGACTGCTTTCCTTTGACGAGCCAACACGGTTTATTTTCTCCCACTCTGCACTGCGTGAAGGATGGGATAACCCGAATGTGTTCCAAATCTGCACTCTGAAGCACTCCGACAGCAACACGGCGAAGCGGCAGGAAGTCGGGCGTGGTCTGCGCCTTTGCGTCAATCAGGACGGCAACCGTATGGATGTGCAGAGCTGCGGCGACAGCGTTCACGAGATCAACACGCTGACGGTGGTCGCCAGCGAAAGCTACAAGACCTTTGTAGCAGACTTGCAGTCGGATATTAAGACCGTGCTTTATGACAGACCCACGGTTGCTACAAGCGAATACTTCAAGGGCAAATATGTCAAGTTGGACGATGTGCCGACGCTTATTGACGATGAAAAAGCCAATGCTATCGAGTTCTATCTCATTCAGAACGGCTATGTGGATATGAAGCGCAAGGTGACAGACAAGTACCGTCAGGATATTAAGAACGGAACCGTTGCAAAGCTGCCGGAGGAATTGGGGCCGATTGCAGACGGTATCCACACGCTCATTCAGGCGGTCTATGATGATAGTGTCCTCAAGGATATGTTCTCCGACGGTCACGAAACCAAGGTTAAAGATAACCCGCTTAACGAGAACTTTGCCAAGAAAGAGTTTCAGGCATTGTGGCGTGAGATCAACCATAAGTACGCTTATACCGTTGATTTTGACAGCGCCGAGCTGATCCGCAAGGCTATCGCTCATATTGACGAAAAGCTCTTTGTTTCCGAGCTGCAATACACGACCACCATCGGGCGGCAGAAAACAGAGATGAACGAGTATGAGATTGAGCGTGGAGCATCCTTCACCGGTGAAAAGACACGGACAAAGACGCTCAAACACGCTGAAACCAGTCAGATCAAGTACGATCTCATCGGAAAAATTGCAGAGGGCACCGTTCTGACACGGCGCACGGTTTCTGCTATCCTGCAAGGCATCCGTGTGGACAAGCTCTATATGTTCAAGAACAACCCGGAGGAGTTCATCACAAAGGTCATCCGGCTCATCAACGAACAGAAAGCCACGATGATCGTGGAGCATATTTCCTACGACACCATTGAGGGCGAATATGACAGCTCTATCTTTACGGCTGAAAAGGCAACACAGAGCTTTGATAAGGCATTTCTTGCAAAGAAAGCCATTCAGGACTGTGTGTTCACGGATGGATCGGCGGACAAGAGCATTGAGAGAAAATTTGCTGAAGATTTGGATGCGGCAGACGAGGTGTGCGTCTACGCCAAGCTGCCGAGAACCTTTCAAATCCCCACGCCGGTGGGCAACTATTCGCCGGACTGGGCAATTGCTTTCTATGAAGGTACGGTTAAGCACATTTTCTTCATAGCTGAAACGAAAGGCACAATGGAAAGTCTTGAGTTGCGTCCCATTGAGCAGGCGAAAATCTCTTGTGCAAAGAAGCTGTTTAACGAGATGTCCACAAGCAATGTGGTGTACCACGATGTAGACAATTACCAAAGTTTGCTAAATATTATGAATTCTATTTGAATACATGGGTCGGTCAGGGGACACCCTGATAAATACCGTTTTTTCAAGAATAGGAGTAAAAACGGTCTGCCTGCTAAAATAACGCATTGCAAAATTGAATACCAAAAAATGCAGAGGCGCAGCTTTTGGAGTGATCTGTTGGCTGCGTCTTTATTGCGCTTTGAAAAATATTTTAAGCCATTTGCAAAAAGCCCCTGCCCCAAAAGCACTCCTTATCTAGAGTAGCTGAGGAAAAATTTTTAATGAGAGAAAATATTTACGACCTCATTATTTTCTGGGCTATATTGATATCCCGAAAGCGCCGCTGACGGAGTATTATGTTACAGGAATTGCTGTGGAGTACATCCCGACATAAAAAGAGCAGGCCAGTCTTGCTCAAAAAAGAAGCACAAAACGAGTGTTCATAACTCAAATCTGTTATGAACACTCGTTCTGCGATGTTAGCACCAAACGGTGCGTAAATGCAGGGTGTTTGCACCAAAAGTTACTGCAAAATAATCTTATACTTTTGACGCAGACCAGCACATCTATTAGAGGCAATAATTCCATCATGTTGAAGACGTCCTGCTACCACGCCGGGGTGAATACCAATACTTCTAGCAAAGGCGACTATTTGAGCATCTGATGTGTATTTATTAGGTGCAAATCTACGGTAATCCTTTGACGGGATCAAATAGTTCTGCGCAAAATCGTCTGCCTCTGTCTCCAATCTAGCATCCATAACGCGCATTTCCTGAGAACTTGCACTAACAAAAACCGTCTTTGTTTTTTGTTGCAATACATGCTTGATCTCATGGAATAACGAGAACCAAAACGTGTCCGCGTAGGCGCGCCGATCATTCATTGCTAATACAACACGATCCTGTGCAATCCATTTTACAACTCCATTAATTCCAGAATTTTTAAGATGCGGGAGTAGCACGAAAGCTATACCGCACTCTGCAAATATGCTGCGCAGTCTTGGAAGGAACACATCCGGATCTTGTACAGTCATGCTTCTTATCTCTGGCAAATAAGATTTTAGTTTTTCTGCGCTAAACGGCTCAGTTTTAACTTGTTTTGCGAAATTAATAGCTGTTTGTAGCCACGCTTGTGCGTTCACGATATTCTTTTCTTCAATGTTACTAATACCCGTTCTGAAATTTGCCAAAAAGTCAGGTTGCGCTAAAATTCTAAGATCTGAAACAACTAAGTACCGACAAAGGTTTGTTATTTTTTCAGATACAGATCGTGTCGCGGGAAGTTTTGCGACTTTTTCGAAGAAAGAATAGTCAATCATCGAAACGACTACTGCTTGCTCGTCCAGTTCCTTTTGACGTTCAATTTCGATGACTTTTTCCTCGAATGCGGTTTGCAAATTCAACCAAAAATCAACACTGCTTCCAAGCATTGCAGATAGTTTTTTTGCAAGGTCATTTGATAGATTAATTTGACCACTTATCAATTTACTAAGTGTTTTTCCTGTCGTTCCCAACCGTGTTGCAAATTCATCTTGAGTAATCCCCATATCCTCAACGATTTCAGCAACGTAATATCCCGGATGGAACGCCATAATGTCACTATAATTTATAATGTTACTCATAATGGTTCGATACCTCCGTAACCAACACCACTTTTATTTTCTTGCACTGAGCTATAATGTCGCCACTCGTAATGGTATTGCCGTCGTCGTCACACGGAATCAATGCAACTCGGTATCCCGTATTCCCTAAGTATATGCTCCACTCGTGTTTGCGGTCGCCTTTCAGGGGATGAAAATGAAAAGGCGGGTAACTCGCAATATCTTGTAGCGATGTTGCTGCTTTGAATGCGTTTTCTGCAGCTTGCAGTTTTGTCTTCACCTGCTCAGGATATCTCCATTTGCTTTTGTACTTTGATGAAAACTGCTGCTCTGCAGTTTTGTTTTTATACAGAATTTCCATTCAAAAAACAGATCGCCTCTTTTCGTTACCTTTTCGGTAATGAAATTATAGCATCTTTTTTATGATTTGTAAATGGGTTTTTGAAAATTCCTATGTCATACCAGTATGTTTATCTTTATAATACAGTATGATGTGTACCATAAAACGGACATATCCGTTGTTACCGGCATCTGCGAATTACTTTATTATACCATCGACAATGCGCAATTCTTGCCGGTATTTGTCACTTACAGATATTTCTGCTCCAGTGTACCTCCGATCCGCAGATGGATCTCCAGCCGATCATCGTACACCACGATTCTGTCGGTGAGCTGGCGTAGCACCACCGCGTCTGTGGTGTCCATCTTTTCTCCGCTGTGGACATGCTCTCTGAATGCGTCCATCCAGTATTTCACTTCCGCGAATCGTCCTGCCGTTGCTTTGAGTTCTCGCTGTCGCTCCTGCAGCTCGTCCATCTGCTGGCTGTAGGAGGCAATTTTGACTTATGAGTCAATCATTATGGTTGCGGAGGCGGGACTTGAACCCACGACCTTTAGGGCATGAACCTAATGAGCTACCAACTGCTCCACTCCGCTATATAAAACAACAGCAAGCAAACCGTCTAACAATTGTCTAACACTATTATTATTTAGCGATTTTTCGCACCACGCGAACCGTTTATTAATTGCGTTATATGGGAAAAATCACGGTTCTACACTGCATGGAATCAAATGACACTGTTTGATATTCGCGTCACAACCACTGTTAACTGGCTCGGAGCACCGCGCTGCCTGCGGCAGATGAAGCGGTGCTCTGAGCAGGAAGAAACAACGAGCATTGCGAAGCGCTCCAAGCGAGCAAGGCGACTATGTTTCTGACCGAAAGGGTCGTTGGTTCGAGTCCAACAGGGGGAGCCATCTCAGAAGCCTTGAGCCTCAACGGGTTCAGGGCTTTTTCATTTTTTAAAATAGCTCGAAATTCCCATGTGTCTAACGTTTTGTCTAACACGCCTGAGCTAAAGTTTCGCGAATAATTTCAGAGGTCATCTTTTTCCTCGACAAATCAAGGTGTCCATATATATTACAAGTCATCTTTATATCGGCGTGACCCATCCAATCTTGGACGTCCTTGAGCGAACAACCTTTGGCGAGAAGAAGGCTCGCACAACTATGTCTTAGATCGTGGAATCTTATATGCGGGAGATTATATTTTCTCAATAGGTCTCCGAATTTGTGCGATATATATGACGGGTCATACATTGCGCCATTCGCCCATTTGAAGATATAATCATTCTCCACATAGGTGTCTCCAAAGAACTCTCTGTTCTTCTGTTCCTCTTCTTTGAGCTGAAGCAGTAGCTCTCTAATTTCAGAAAACAGCGGAAACGACCGATAACTTGATTTATTTTTGGTTTTGTCTTTCTCGACAACCTTGGTTGACATAGAGACCGTGTGACGTATAAGGATAGTATTTGTGTCAAAATCAATGCTTTGCCACTGTAGACCCAAAACCTCACTGCGCCGCAGTCCATACATGACTGTAGTTTGGATGAGCGGATGCAAAGGCTCGTCCTTTATGGTCTCAAGCAGAGTGTTAATTTCACTGACATTATACCACTCATACTCCCGTCTCTCAAGTTTTGGGAGACGCACGAGTTCACAGGGATTAGACCTTATGAGCTTATGCCGCATAGCCTCCTTAAAGGCAAGCTGAAGAACATTCTTGTGCAGACGAAGGGTTTTAGGTGATAGACCGCCATTCCCATCTTTTCTGCCGTGGGTCGCCTTATAGTCAAAATATTGCTGTATATTGTCAAGGTTGGCATAAAAGCGAGGTTGAAATCGTAGCCTCGCTTGAGCGGGAAATCCGCGCTGCTATCACAGACGGTTTCCAGACTTTCATCTCCGGTATGGCCAGAGGTGTTGACATCTGGGCTGCGGAGGTCGTCCTTCGTCTACGGGACAATGGCTCTCCGATTCATCTGATTGCCGCAAGCCCCTATCAGGGCTTTGAACGTGCATGGTCGCCAGCGTGGCAAAGTCGCTATGCTTCGGTTCTGGTCGGTGCCGATATCGTCCGTTTTGTTTCTCTGCAGTATGATCGTGGCTGCTTCCAACGCCGCAATGAATGGATGGTCGACCACGCTGGCCGTGTGATCGCCGTGTTCAACGGCGAGAAGGGCGGTACGAAAAATACGATTGATTATGCTGATCGGCAGAATGTCCCCGTAATCTATATTCCATAAAATCCGCACTTACAGAAACACCTCGCAGCCATTGTGACTGCGAGGTGTCATTCTTCCTATTTTATTATTGAGTCATCTTGTAAAGCACTTTTTCAAGGCAGTCTCTACTATTCCTCAAATCTACAGTCTGATTGCTGCCGGGAGCTGTTATCGTAGACGCGTACCTGTAAGTGTTAATGTAAGTGTTGTATAGATGCTTTTCATAATCTCCGGCTGGTGCCGATGATGTGCTAGACGGCTGCGACCAAGACCATCCACCAATCGCAGCATATACGAAACTATCGATAACGATTCCGGATAGGTGATAGCTACTGAAGAAACTATCTCGAATATACCGCATGTGTTTGCATGTATCAAACAGGAGTCCATAATCTGAATTGTTTTTGCTACGCATGGCCTCTTGCTCCGCTTTTGGATTGGTAGAACGCCAATTTCCTCCCATATTTGTGTCTGGGTATTGGTATGTTACATTTTCATACCAATCCGAACTGACGAATGCAGGTAACACCTCAAATTTTATCCCATCGGTAAACGAGATCTCTACTACTTGACCATCGGCGCGTACATCCGTTCGAGGGTACGACGTTTGAATTGCGCTCTTAACTACTTGAAGGAGACGCGACTGGCCGTTTCCCTTGTAAATATCAAACCGGTCATATTCTGATTTCGGAAGCTCTACCAGCATGTCAATATCACTGGTATCAACTGCTGTTCCACGGCCATAAGATCCAACGTATAAGCTATGGGAGGTTTCGCTCGTTGAATTCCAGAACTCTCTATTAACTGCCTTTGTAATTGTTTTATATCTGGTGGAAATAATCATCCTTGTATCCATCGGGATTATTTCACCGTGCTTTGATACATGATAACTCATTTTTTCCCTCCTTTTTGCAATGCCGGGGGAAGGTATGAATCAATTTCTTCCTCCGAAAAGGTGTTATCTTCAGTGACCTGCAGGGCATCTTTCGCCATATCTACAGCTTGATCAGTTGTCGTGGGTACAGCCATGTATATCTCATTTGCTTTATCCATCAATTTACGGTATCCTTCTTCCAGCTCAGATACTGATTTTTCCTTCAACTTAATGGATGTTAGCAGGCATGTAATTTCATTACGCACAATCAGTAGCTTGTTTGCTGCTTCCTTGTGCGCCTTAGCCAGTGTATTCAAATCAAACGACTTGAAGTATGCCGCAATGAATACTGTGACAAAGGATAAAACGGCTGATGCGATTTTTATCCAAAGCTGATCGGCAAAAATGGTGGATAGAATGCCGACTGACGTCAGAGATGTACAGGCGATGTTCACAGTTTCCATCTGTTTAAACTGCTTTTGATAAATATCTGCTTGTTTCTCTTGAATCTTATGCGACCATACAGCACGAGCAAACATGTCGCGAGCAGCGTCTTCTAAAACGGAATATTGTTCTTCCATTCAGTGCCTCCTACACTATATTATTTTGTGCTGCCATTACGCAGCAATAACAACCGCGTTTTCTTTTACTTTGTTGATCGCGGCTAACAACGCTGCACGTGTACGGGCATCAAAGAGCTTTACAAAGCTGATCGGCTTGTCAAATGGCGGATTCTGCAGCTCGGTAACATTCTCCATATACCCATTCTGCTCGATGTGGTTAATGATCTTATGCACAAAAGAGATCTGCTTCTGGTTCAGCGACTGGTCGTTTATGAACTGCGAAAAAGCCTGCATTGCTGCTTCGTGATCCAGCTTGGCGATTTTACGGATCAGCAAACCAAACGGCGTATCACCATATTCTCTTTCGTAGTCTTCCTTGCTGCCCAATTCGCTTGTCAGCACATGCTCCAGCTCGCGGTAATCCGCAGCAGAGAGGGGGATGTTGTGTGTTAGCTTATAGATGGCAAGCGCATTTCCATTTTCGTTGACGTAGCGATTGACCTTGGCACGATAGTCTTCGAAATCGTACCCCGGCTCCATCGGGTCGCCTTCTTTCTGATCTATAATCGGGTCAGATAACCGAGTTATAATCGGCTTTCGAGGGTCAACGTCATTCAGAAACTTTATCAGCTCACGGAGCTCCTTCCGCACCCGCTCATACAGCAGAACATCGTTCGCATTCCAGAAAGCGTCTGTGTTGACCTCCTTGATGATCGGCAGTTTTGCTTTAACCTGTGGGATGCTGACCTTACGCTCCAGCAGCGTTCCAATATCGCGGAGCTGTTTCTGTGCATTCTTAAGCGAGGGCATCTGCTCTATCTGGGCAATCACCAGACCGTACATGAAGTTATCGAAGCGCTTTGCAAATTCGTCGTTGTCATCCAAGTGAACGATTGGCGCAATCTGCTGCATAAGTTCACCCTTGTCGCCTTCACTAATGTAGTTGAAAGCCCCGGGTTTCTTATACTTTTCAACGCTTTGTATGTGCAGCCGCACGGCGATGAGATCGGTGTTCAGCGCCAATACCTGAGAGTAGCATGTCTCTACAAGCTCGGATCTCCAGCTCTGATAGTCGTCTCCGGCAAACGCACTTTCCTGAAGCGCCACCGCAATGCGGATCTGCTTCCCAAATATGTTCTCCGACAGCGTCTTCGTCTCGCGGGACTCAAAGTCCTCTTTGTGAGCGCGGAAGTATTCAAAGTTTCCGCAATAGTCAAAGATGAGGAACCGTCTCTTTGCCGTGTATTCGCCGTCAATCTGATCGATGCAGGTGAGCTCCTTACTGAGACGAGTACCACGTCCGATCATCTGCCAGAATTTCGTCTTTGACCGCACCTTTTTAAAGAATACGAGGTTGACGCACTCCGGCACATCGATGCCGGTATCCATCATATCCACAGAAACTGCTATGATCGGGTCTTTCTCTGGAATTTTGAAATCGTCAATGATCGTCTGCGCGTATGTATCATCGCAGATAACACGCTGTGCAAATGTGCCACGGTATTTGGGGTACAGCTTATTAAACCGCTCCAGAATGAACTCTGCATGGCGCTTGTTCTGGGCGAAGATGATGGTTTTACCCAGTCTGTCACCGCCAGCAACACGGATGCCGCGCTCCATCAAATCCTGAAGTACAGTGTCAACGGTTGTCTCATTGAAAACGAACTTGTTCAGCTGTGCTGACGGAATGAAGTCGGGCATCAGACCGTCCTCAATAAAGTCCTCTTCATACCGTTCCTTGTCCTCATCGGAAAGGTCGTCGTATGTGATACCTTCCTCTAAGAACTTTGTCTTTACCTCGTAGTTATAGTAGGGCACGAGCACATGATCCTGATAGACTGCCGTCTCGTAGTCGTATGCATACGTCGGTACGCCGTGCTCCATTTCGAAGAAATCGTATGTATTGCGATCAACGTCCGTTTTGGGTGTTGCGGTCAGGCCGACCATGATCGCATCGAAATACTCGAAAATCGCGCGGTACTTTTTGAATATGCTGCGGTGGCTCTCGTCGATGATGATGAGGTCAAAGTGGGCGGGGGTAAACATGCGCTGCCCATCTTTCGCCTTCATATCGTCTATGGCGTTCAGCATTGTCGGGTATGTCGAGAATACGATCCGTGCGCTCCGGTCGTCCTTATTAGAGCACAGATTGCAAAGAGACATATCCGGCAGATAGTTCTTGAAATCGTCCTTTGCCTGTTTCACCAGCGCCGTGCGATCAGCCAAGAACAGAATGTTGGTGACGTATTTGCCACGACTGAGCACATCGGTAAGGCTTGACGCGGTTCTGGTTTTACCCGTTCCCGTTGCCATGACCAGCAGGTGCTTTCTAAACCCTTGTCCGATATGCTCGCATACAGCACGGATGGCTTCCTTTTGGTAGTAGCGGTCTGTGATCCTGTCATCGATCGGAATGGTCATCAGATCTTTCCTCTCGGTACGACGGTTCATCAGCTTCTGCAGATCGTCTTTGCTGAATATGCCGCTGACTTTACGCTGTGGGCTGCTCTGATCGTCCCAGAAGTAGGTTTCAAAACCATTGGTCGTGAACATTATGGGGCGACGTCCGAATTTTCTCTCCAGACAGTCAGCATACAGCACGGCTTGCTTGCGGCCTATGTTCGGGTCTTTGCTGGATCTTTTGGCCTCCACCACTGCGAGGGGCAGGCCGTCTTTCCCGAACAGCACATAATCCACATATCCCATCTGTCCCAGCACACCAGCCATGCCTTCGACGGGGTACTCTTCCTGAACGTCAGCGTCTGCTCCGGAGAATTTCCAGCCCATCTGCTTCATGTCCACATCGATATAGATTTTGCGGGTCTTAAACTCGGAAAGGTCTGCTGCGACAAAGGTGCGCTCCTGCTGGTGCTGCTCCT
>OHON01000522.1_pt1 | contig 16811 bp, 14 predicted proteins | sample 1569831 | NCBI WGS metagenome assembly OHON01 (sample SAMEA3879512, study PRJEB24766) | human gut metagenome | biome: human-associated habitat; feature: feces | place: USA | collected 1985/1987
CCCGGCTCCGGGGCCTGACCCGGAGCGGGTAGAAATAGTTGTGCAGGGAATCCACATCTCCCCCGCCCTGATCGTACCAGCCGCTGGCCTCGTCCACAAGGCGGGTATCGTCCAGCCTGCGGACGGCCTCCACGGCCCCGGCGGCATCGAACTGCCCCCACCCCTCATTGAAGGGCACCCAGCAGCCCACGCAGGGGTGGCACTGCAGGGCCTTTACCGTGGCTTCCAGCTCCCGGGCATATTCTTCCCTGCCCGCTTCCGTTTCGCGGCCCAGCAGGCCCCAGAGGGGCCTTGCGTCGGGCAGGCGGCGGAGCAGCGGCTGGAACACGTTGGTCAGGTAGGTCACGAACCAGAGTTTGTAGGGCCCGCCGCCGTTCACCATATCCTGCCAGACGATGAGGCCCAGCTTATCGCAGTGGTAATACCAGCGCTGCGGCTCGATCTTGGCGTGCTTGCGCAGAAGGTTGAAGCCCAGCTCTTTTATGGTCTGCAGTTCCCGCGCCACTGCCCCATCGCTGGGCGGGGTGTACAGGCCCTCGGGCCAGTAGCCCTGATCCAGCAGGCCGTTGAGCAGGATGGGCTTGCCGTTCAGGCAGAAGCGCATGATTCCGTGGACATCCGGCGCACAGCTCCACTTGCGCAGGGCAAAGTAGCTGTGCACGGTGTCGCGCTGCTCCTCCTCTCCCTGCGTGGTGCCCACGGTCAGGTCGTACAAAAACGGGCTGTCCGGGCTCCACGGGAAGAAATGCTCCTCCGGGATGTGCAGGGTCACCGCACCGTCCCGGTCGGCTTCATCGCTGCCCCAGTCCTCGGCAATGGTCACGCCTCCGGCCCGCACCACGGCCCACAGGTTCGCCGCCCCGCCGGGCAGGGAAGTATGGGCTTTCACGGTCACGGTGCGGGCATCATAGTCCGGGGTGACGGTCAGCTCCGTGATGTAGTTTTCCGGCACCCGCTCCAGCCAAACGGTCTGCCAGATGCCGCTCTGGGCCGGGTAGAACATCCCGCCGGGCCGGAGGGTCTGCTTGCCCCGGGCCTGCACGCCGGTGCCGGTGGGGTCCTGCACGGCCACCCAGAGCCGGTCATGGCCGGCAGGGTTCAGCGCATCGGTGATATCCAGCGCAAAGGGCCAGTAGCCGCCCCGGTGGCCCCCCACCAGATGGCCGTTGACCTGCACGGCGCAGGCATAGTCCACGGCCCCGAAGTGGAGCAGCACCCGCCCGCCGGTGCCCGCCGGGGGCACAAAGCTCCGGTGGTAGTGGAGCCACGCCCCGGGCTGCAGGGTGCGCCCCACGCCGGAGGCTTTCGTCTCCGGGGAGTAGGGCACCAGAATGTCGCCGTCCCACTTTGCGGGCAGCCCCGCAGAGCTGGTGATGGCGTACTGCCACAGGCCGTTCAGGTTCTCGTAGCTGTCCCGCCGCAGGGCCGGGCGGGGGTATTCGGGCAGAGGATGATGCTGCATACTGTCACCGCCTTTTCTGCTCCCATTGTAGCACAGGCCAACCGCCTTGTATAGGCGCAAAAAGCCCCCGCCGCCGGGGTTCCGGGGCAGGGGCCGTGATGCAGCGCTTATGCCAGTTTTGCTTCCAGCCGGGTGCGGATGGCCTGGATGAATTCCTCGCTGTTCACCTGGGTGGGGGTGATGCCCTCCGCCAGGCCGCAGAGGTCTTTGGTCATAATGCCGTCGTTGAGGGTCTGCAGGCTGGCGGCCTCCAGTGCCTCGCCAAACCGGACCAGCGCGGGCAGGCTGTCCAGCTCGCCGCGCTTTTTCAGGGCACCGCTCCAGGCAAAGATGGTGGCCATGGGGTTGGTGGAGGTGGCCTCGCCCTTGAGGTACTTGTAGTAGTGGCGGGTCACGGTGCCGTGGGCAGCCTCGTACTCATAGTTGCCGTCCGGGCTGACCAGAACGCTGGTCATCATGGCCAGCGAGCCAAAGGCGGTGGAGACCATATCACTCATCACGTCGCCGTCGTAGTTCTTGCAGGCCCAGACAAAGCCGCCCTCACTGCGGATGACACGGGCCACGATGTCATCGATCAGACTGTAGAAATAGGTAATGCCTGCGGCCTCGAACTTTTCCCGGTACTCGGCATCGTACACCTCCTGGAAGATGTCCTTGAAGGTGTGGTCATACTTCTTGGAAATGGTGTCCTTGGCACCGAACCAGAGGTCCTGGTTGCTTTCCAGCGCGTAGTTGAAGCAGCTGCGGGCAAAGCTGTAGATAGAGGTGTCCTTGTTGTACTGGCCCTGCAGGACACCGGCACACTCAAAGTTGTAGACCGTGGCGGCCTGCCGGGAGCCGTCGTCGCCGGTGTAGATCAGCTCCGCCCTGCCGGGGCCGGGGATGCGGAACTCGGTGCACTTGTACACGTCGCCGTAGGCGTGGCGGGCAATGGTGATGGGCTTTGTCCAGTTCTTGACCACCGGTTTGATGCTGTCGATCATGATCGGCGCGCGGAACACGGTGCCGTCCAGCACGGCGCGGATGGTGCCGTTGGGGCTCTTCCACATCTGGTGCAGGTGGTATTCCTCCACGCGCTGGGCGTTGGGGGTGATGGTAGCGCACTTGACCGCCACGCCATACTTCTTGTTGGCAAGGGCGGCATCCATGGTCACCTGATCCTGGGTGGCATCCCGGTTGGGCAGGCCCAGATCGTAGTACTCGGTCTTCAGATCCACAAAGGGCAGGATGAGCTCCTCCTTGATGATCTTCCAGAGCACACGGGTCATTTCGTCGCCATCCATCTCCACCAGCGGCGTGGTCATCTTGATCTTTTCCATAACAGTTTCCCTTTCCTCTGTTTCAAAAAATACTGTGACCCCCGGCGGCACTGCCAGATGCTCTGCCGGGAGGTTCGGCTTTATTGATACGCGGCCGCCAGCTTTTCCAGCGCGGGCAGGCTGCGCTTTACCTTTTCGGTGTCGATGCAGTAGGCAAGGCGGACATAGCCCGTTACGCCAAAGGTATCGCTGGGCACCAGCAGCAGGTCAAATTCCCGGGCCCTGCGGCAGAAGGCGTTGGCATCCTCCTCCAGCGCCTTGGGGAAGAGATAGAAGGTGCCGCCGGGCCGCTCCACCTCAAAGCCCAGCGCTTTCAGCTTGTTGTAAAGCAGATTCATATTGGTCTCGTAGACGCTCAGGTCGCTGGTCACATCCAGGCAGCGGCTCACGGCGCGCTGGATGATGCTGGGCGGGCAGTTGTGGCCGGTAAAGCGGGAGATCTGGGCCATCATATCCACCAGCACCTCCTCGCCCTCACAGCCGGGGCGCACGGCCACATAGCCCAGGCGCTCGCCGGGCAGGCTCAGGCTCTTGGAGAAGGAGAAGCAGGTCAGGGTGTGGGGGTAGAACGCCGCCGGGTAGGGCACAGCCCTGCCATCAAAGGCGATATCCCGGTAGGGCTCGTCGCTGACAAGGAAGATGTTGTGGCCGTAGGCCCTGCTCTTCTCGGTCAGGATCTCCGCCAGCCGGGTCAGGGTGTCAGCAGAGTAGACCACACCAGTGGGGTTATTGGGGGTGTTGATGAGGACGCAGGTGACCTTCTCGGTCAGCATCTGCTCAAAGGCCTCCAGATTGGGCTGGAAAGCCGGGACCTGGGGCGGCACCACCCTGAGATGGGCACCGGTGCCCTCCACATAGGGGCCGTACTCCGGGAAGTAGGGGGCAAAGGTCAGCACCTCATCCCCGGGCCGGGTCACGGCGCGCAGGGCGTGGGCAATGGCACCCGCCGCGCCCGTGGTGGGAAAGATATCCTTCTGCGCATAGGGCAGGCCGAAGGTCCTGTTCAGGTGGGCCGCCACGGCGGTGCGGAACTCCGGGTCGCCCTGGCTGGGGCAGTAGCCATGCAGGGCCACCGGGTCCTCCTGTGCCAGCAGCTCCTGCATGGCGGCGGTGAACCGCTCCGGGCAGGGCACGCTGGGGTTGCCCAGCGAGTAATCAAACACGTTCTCGTAACCGATCTGGGCCGCGCGCTGCTTGCCGTACATAAAGGTCTCGCGGATGACGCTCTTGTGGGCCAGCATCCCGCGGTAAGTCTCGTTCAGCATAAGTTCCTCCCCCTCTGAAACACAAATTTATTTTTCGTGGGCAGCAGACGCATAGCTCTGCTCTACTTTCACCACACAGCTGTATTTCGGGTCCTGCTCATGGACGAACTGGCACATGGCGGCCAGCATCTCGTCCTTGTTCCCGGTATAGCCCGCCGGGAACTCCAGATCGAACAGGACATTCGTATGGGTATCACCCGGCACGATGCGCAGGTCGTGGATCGAAAGGCAGGGGTCGAGCTGGCGGGCCTTTTCCATCAGGCGGGTGCGCAGCACGCCCACCGCCGCATCGGTGGTGACGATGGGGTCATAGTGGATGGTCACCTGCAGGCCGTCCCGCTTTATAAAATCGTTCTCGATGTTGTCGATGACATCGTGGGCCTTGAGCGGGTCGGTCTCTGCCGGGAACTCGATGTGGAGGGATGCGAACTGATGCCCCGGGCCGTAATCGTGCACCATAAGGTCGTGCATCCCCAGCACGCCGGGGTAGCCCATGACCGTCTGCTCAATGTGCTCCACCAGCTCCGGGCTGGGGCTCTCGCCCAGCAGGGGGCTCAGGGTGTCCATGACCAGCCCCCAGCCCGACCAGAGGATGAAGGCTGCCACGGCCACACCCATGATGCCGTCCAGCCGCGCCCAGCCCGTCAGGCTGCAGACCACGGTGGAGACCAGCACCGCGCCGGTGGTCAGCACGTCATTGCGGCTGTCGGCGGCAGTGGCCATCAGGGTCTCGGAGCCGATGGTGCGGCCGATGGTGCGGTTGAAGCCGCTCATCCAGAGCTTGACGAGGATGGATGCGGCCAGCACACCCACGCTCAGCCAGCTGAACACCACGGGGGTGGGGTGGAACGCCTTGACCACCGATTCCTTGAGCAGGGAAAAGCCGATGCCCAGGATGGTCACGCTGACCACCAGACCGGCCAGATATTCATAGCGGGCGTGGCCGTAGGGATGCTCGGCATCCGGGGCCTTGGCGGCCAGCCGGAAGCCGATGAGGCTGACCACGTTGGACGAAGCGTCCGAGAGGTTGTTCAACGCATCCGCCATGATGGCGATGGAGCCAAACAGGGTGCCTGCCAGCAGCTTGCCCAGGCAGAGCAGCAGGTTGCAGGCCATGCCCACACCGCTGGCAAGGTTGCCGTAGGCCGTGCGGGTGGCGGGGTTCTGGGTATCATTGGGATGCCGGATGAACCGGCGGATCAGGAATTGCGTCATATCTATCTTTCATCTCCAGAGGTGTGTTCAAAAAATACGACTTAGGTATAGTATAGCACCCAGCTTTACCGTTGTGAAGCGTTCACCCATGAAACTGCGGCTTGTCAGGCGGCGGTTTTGTGAATTTGCTTCTTGTTGTAACCAAAAAAGAGCTGCCGCGCGCCCCTTTGCCAACACTTTGGTTGGCAGAGAGCGCCGCAGCAGCCCCTTTTACGGTTCCGTCAGGGGAACTCAGACATTCTTGGCAGAGGGCTTGCTCAGATCCACACCGCGGATGATCTTGCGCACGGGCAGGATGCTCTTGGCGTTCATGGACAGCTCGTCCACACCCATCCGCAGGAAGGTCTCGGTGAGGGCGGTGTCCGCGCCCAGCTCGCCGCAGATGCCGACCCAGATGCCGTGGCGGTGGCCTGCCTCAATGGTCATCTGGATGGCCTTGAGCACAGCCGGGTGGTGCGGGTCGAAGAACGGCTCCAGCTTGGCGTTCTGGCGGTCCAGCGCGCAGGTGTACTGGGTCAGGTCGTTGGTGCCGATGGAGAAGAAATCGCACTCCTGGGCCAGATCATCCGCCACCAGAACTGCGGCGGGGGTCTCGATCATGGTGCCCACCTCGATCTTGTCGCTGAACTTCTTGCCCTCGGCGGTCAGCTCCGCCTTGCACTCCTCCAGCACGGCCTTGGCATCCTGCAGCTCCCGCAGACTGGTGATCATGGGGAACATAATGCTCATGTTGCCGTAGGCAGAAGCGCGCAGCAGGGCCCGCAGCTGAGTCTTGAAGAAATCCCTGCGGGTCAGGCAGATGCGGATGGCGCGGTAGCCCAGCGCGGGGTTATCCTCGTGGTCGAGCTTCATGTAGTCCACGGTCTTGTCCGCGCCGATATCACAGGTGCGCACGACCACCTTTTTGGGAGCCAGGCTCTCCAGCACCTGCTTGTAGGCCTCGAACTGGTATTCCTCGGTGGGGTAATCCGTGCAGTTCAAGTAGACGAATTCGGTGCGGAACAGGCCCACGCCGCCCGCGTCGTTCTGCTGGACCGCGCCCACATCGCTCATGCCGCCGATGTTGGCAAAGACCTGCACAGTCTTGCCGTCCAGCGTGGTGTTGGGCTTGCCCTTGAGCTCGGCCAGCAGGGCCAGCTTCTTCTGGTCCTCCTGCTGGCGCTTTTTCAGGCTCTCCAGCAGATCGGGGGTGGGGTCCACATACACGCAGGCGTTGTAGCCGTCCACCACAGCCATCTTGCCGTCCCAATCTTCCTGGATCTCCTTGCACTGGATCAGGGCAGGGATGTTCATGCTGCGGGCCAGGATGGCGGTGTGGCTGTTGGAGCTGCCCTCCCGGGTGATGAAGCCCAGCAGCAGGCTCTTGTCCATCCGCACCGTCTCCGAGGGTGCCAGATCCTCTGCCACCAGAATGCTGGGCTCCGTGCCCTGCAGGGTGGCATTGTCCACGCCCTGCAGGATGTCCAGCATGGCCTGGGCAATGTCGATGACATCGGCGCTGCGGGCCTGTAAATAGGGGTCGTCCATGGCGGCAAACACGGCGGCCTGGTTGTCGCCCGCTTTCTTGACGGCATACTCCGCACACATGTGCTGGCCGTTGATGATCTCCTTGATGGCATCCACAAAGTCATCGTCATCCAGCATCATGGCATGGATGTTGAACACCTCGGCAATGTCCTCGCCTGCCTCGGCCAGTGCCTTTTCATACAGGGCAGTCTGCTGGTCAATGGCCTTGGCCCGGGCCTCTTCAAAGCGGGCTTCCTCTGCCGCCGTGTCCGCGACCTGGGCGGTGGAGATCACGGTATCTTTTTTCTTGTAAATTTTCAGCTTGCCGATGGCAATGCCGTTCAGGATGCTTTTACCGGTTCCTACCTGCATCGTTCTCTCTCCTTTGTTGAGAATTTAGTGCGAAAAAGCCCCCGCAGGGTCTCCCGCAAGGGCTTTTGTCCGCAGATTCAAAGATCAGACGTTCTCAGTCAGGAACTTCTGAATGGCCTCGGCAGCGGCGGCCTCATCGTCGCCCTCCACCTTCACGGTCACGGTGTCGCCCTGCTTGACACCCATGCCCATCAGAGCCATCAGTTTGCGCAGGTCGCAGCTCTTGCCGTCCTTTTCCAGGGTAGCGGTGCTGGCAAAGCCCTTGGCCACCTTCACGAGCAGACCGGCCGGACGAGCGTGGATGCCGCATGCATCCTTAACAGTATACTGGAATTCCTTCATAATCATTTTCTCCTTACTTCATCCCGTTTCAGATCCGGACGGTCCTGCCACTCCGGACGCAGCCGATTTTGCTGCGGGATGCTACTATTATTATAAACCCGCTTCGTTATTTTTTCATCATCCCATATTGCTGATTTTTAGCCAGAAATTTTGGTGCTATTGAACAGAAGTTTTGCCCCCATTTTTCCACCGGATTCATTCAACAGGGTACCCCTCGGCATCCAGGGGCAGGTCGGTGTACTGCGCCTCCTCGGGCACCACGGAGTCCGGCTCCCCGCTGGTCTGCTGGCTCTGCCCGGCCGCGCCCAGCTCCTCATCATGGCGCTCTCCCCAGTCGCCGCTGTAATCCTCACCGGACACCTGCTGGGCATCCTGCTGCTCAGCCTGCGCCATTGCGGTCTGGGCATCCTTCAGGCCGATCACCGTGCCCGACGGCTTTTCCAGCAGGTAGGCCCCCACGGCCTTTTTGCGGTAGACCAGCAGCACGCCATAGCGGCTGGTCTCTCCGCTGCTGGCCGCCGGGATCAGGGCGGTCCACTTTTCCACGGTTTTCCCTTTGTAGCGGGTAAGATCCATTCCGCTTTGCTGTACCACCCCGTTGAAGGCCGAAAAGCTGTCGTCCCACTTGCGGGGGATCTTGACCTTATCCGCCGTGATGGACGTGCCGTCCACATCCAGCCCGTAGCCCGTGAACCAGGTCTGGATGTCCTGCGCACTCTCGATCCGGTTCACCCCGGCCGCTGCCGCCACCGTGCGGGTGCTGATGTACCGCCCCAGAAAGGCGCTGAAGATCACCAGCGCACAGCAGAGCGCACCGGCCCCCACCTTTTTCAAGCTCGTCTTGTTCAGCGTTACCACAAACATGCCGTTCCCTCCCACCCGTTTTGTTCTGAAAAGAATATATGGGGCGGGCAGAGGAATTATAACCGCGCTGCGGCAGATCCACTTTCCTGCGCAAAAGTCATTTGAAAAAGTTATTCCTTCTGTTAAAAAGTCGATCGAAAAAGCTTCAGTTATCGCAAAGAAGTCCCTTGAAAAAGTTATCTTTTTCTTTTATAATAGATGCAGAATCATTTATTTTCGGGAGAGTGAAACGGTATGTTAAGGCGAAAGATCACAGACCAGCTGCTTGCATGGAAAAACACGCCCGGCCGGAAGCCGCTTATCATCAAGGGCTGCCGTCAGTGCGGCAAGACCTTTTCTGTATTGGAATTTGCCAGAAAGAATTACAAACACACAGTGTACCTCAATTTCTTCGAGAATCCGGATTATGCTTCTGTCTTTTCCGGTTCTCTGGAGATCGACAACATCGTGATGATGCTCTCTGCCCTTCTTGGCAAGGATGCTGTTTTTGAGCCGGGCCAGACGATCCTGATCCTGGACGAGATCCAGGATTGCCCGGAAGCCCGGACGGCCCTGAAATTTTTCCGCATCGACGGCCGCTATGACGTGATCGGCACCGGCTCCCTGTTGGGCGTAAAGGGCTACGGCAAGGAGCCAAGATCCGTTCCTGTCGGATCGGAGACGGTTCTTGAAATGTACCCACTGGATTTTGAAGAATTCTTATGGGCCAATGACATCGCCGAACCTGTCATTGCGCTGCTGCAAAGGTCTCTGGACTCCGGTTCCCCTGTGCCGGAAGCGCTGCACAACCGGATGCGGCAGCTTTTGCTCCAATATACCGTTGTGGGAGGAATGCCGGATGCTGTCCAGACCTTTGTGACCAGCAGGCAAATGGATGATGTCCTGCGTATCCAGCGGGACATCGTTCGTTCCTATGAGGACGACATGGTAAAGTACGCGGAGAAGAAGGATAAGTCCCGCATCAAGGAGTGTTTCCAGTCCATTCCCCGCCAGCTTGCCAAGGAAAACAAAAAATTTCAATATTCCGTTGTAAAAAAAGGCTCCACCTCCGCAAAATATGCCGGAAGCCTGCAGTGGATCGAGGATGCTGGCATCATCACACGGTGCCACAATCTGTCCATTACCGAGCTGCCTCTGGATGGGAATGCGGAAGAGGATACCTTTAAGGTCTATATGTGCGACACCGGCCTGTTCGTCAGCATGCTGGAGGACGGAACGCAGTTTGACATCCTGCAAGGCAACCTCTATGGCTACAAAGGCGCTATCTTTGAAAACCTAATCGCCGATATCTTCACCAAGATGGGGCGCAAGCTCTACTATTTCCACAAGGATTCCGGCCTCGAGGTGGATTTTGTGATCCGTTATCAGGGGGAATGCACCCTTGTAGAGGTAAAGGCCCGCTCCGGAAATGTCAAAAGCACAAAGACGATCCTCAACCACCCTGAAAAATATCATGTATCCCATGCGATCAAGCTCGGAGACTATAATATCGGGAAAAACGGGTCGCTCCTGACCCTTCCCCTCTATATGGCCTTTCTGCTGCGCAGCTGCTGACCTGTACAGCACCAAAAGAGCCCCCGCCGGAATAGACCGGCAGGGGCTCTTTCTCATAGCGGTAAGTTCAGGATCACTCGATCAGGCCGTTCAGCAGGGCCAGGCACTTGCGGCTGTGCAGCTTGCGGATGGCCTTGGCCTCGATCTGGCGGACACGTTCACGGGTAACGCCGAAATCGCGGCCGACCTCTTCCAGCGTGCGGGGGCGGCCATCGTCCAGACCGAAGCGTAGACGGATGACCTTTTCCTCACGGGGGGTCAGGCTCTTGAGGGCCTGGTTGATCTGCTGGGCCACCATGGCGCGGTCGGCTGCCTTGCCGGGAGCTTCAGCGTTTTCGTCGGCGACGAAATCGCCCAGCGAGGAATCTTCCTCCTCACCGACGGGGCTTTCCAGGCTGGCCGGCTCCTGCGCCATGCGCTGGATCTCACGGACGCGCTCGACGCTCATATCCATGGCCTTTGCCAGCTCTTCCGGGGTGGGCTCGTGGCCGTTCTGGTAGACCAGCTGGTTGGTGGCCTGCCGCATCCGGTTGATGGTCTCGACCATGTGCACCGGGATGCGGATGGTACGAGCCTGGTCTGCGATGGCGCGGGTGATGGCCTGACGGATCCACCAGGTGGCGTAGGTGGAGAAGCGGAAGCCGCGGTCGCAGTCGAACTTTTCAGCGGCCTTGATGAGGCCGATGTTGCCCTCCTGGATCAGGTCCAGGAATGCCAGATTGTGGCCCACATGCTTCTTGGCGATGGAAACGACCAGACGCAGGTTGGCTTCGCTCAGGCTGCGGCGGGCGTTCAGGCCGTCGCGGCGGGTCTTCAGCAGCTCCTGACGGCGCTCCTCGGTCAGAGGGCCGTTCTCGATCTCTTCCTCAGCCTTCTCTTCCGCTGCCTTTTCCTCGGCATCCTCGGTGGACTTCTCGCCGCCCTCGTCGTCCAGATCCTCGTTGTAGCTGCGGCTGTTCTCGTCCTCTTCGAACGAGAAGCGGGCGCTGTTCTTCTTGATGTACTCCGGCGCACCGTACTTGATGCGGTCTGCCTGAAGGATGTGTGCTGCTTCGGCACCGGCATGGATACGGCGGCTCAGCTCCACTTCCTGCTCTGCGCTCAGCAGCGGGATCTGACCGATCTGCTTGAGGTAGTTCTTCACGGGGTCGTCCAGCAGCTCATCCATCGCTGCCTTCAGGTCGGCCGGGTTCTCCTCGGCCTCCTCTTCCTCGTCAACGCCCAGGCCCAGCTCATCGCTGTTGGCCTCAGCGTTCTCCACCTCGGCAAGGATGCTGTCCACGTCCAGGCTGGCATCCTCTTCCGCCTCGTTGTCCAGAACTTTGATGCCGCGCTCCTCCAGCAGGGTGTAGAGGGTCTCCACATCCATCCGGCACTGCGAGGCCAGCGCTTTGGCCTCCTGTGCGCTCAGGGTGCCTTCGCCTTTCGTCAACAGTTCCTTCAAAGTCATGCCCATTTCGCTCTCTCCTTTTCACGCCGGACGTGGTTCCGCCCGGAAGTGACGTTGTATCATAGTTTTGTCCGCTGTCGGGCCGGTCAAATCACCAGGCCGCCGTTCACGCCGAACACCTGGCCGGTGATGTACCCGGCATCCTCTCCGGCGAGGAACACCAGCAGCTTTGCCACCTCATCCGCACTGCCCAGACGGCCCACCGGGGTCTCCTCGGCCAGCGCCGCCTTGTCCTCGGCGGTAAAGGCAGCCATCATATCGGTGTCGATGACACCCGGAGCCACACAGTTGACGGTGATGCCGCTGGGGCCCTCCTCTTTGGCGAGGGCCTTGGTCAGGCCGATGAGGCCCGCCTTGGCAGCGGAATAATGGACCTCGCAGCTGCCGCCGGTCTGGCCCCACATGCTGCTGACCGTCAGGATGCGGCCCGCCTTGCGGCGGATCATCCCCGGCAGTGCCAGCTGGCACAGGTGGAACGCACCGGTCAGGTTCACGTCCAGCATATGCTGCCATTCGTCGGGGGTGATGTCGGTGAACAGCTTCTGCTGGGCGATGCCCGCATTGCTCACCAGCACATCCACCCGGCCCAGCGCCTGCTCCGCCGCATGGAACGCGACCTCACAGCTGGCGCGGGATGCCACATCGCACTGGATGGCGATGCAGCCGGGCAGCTCCTGTTCCAGAGCCGCCGCCGCGTCGGCGTTGGTGTGGTAGAACACCGCCACACGGTCGCCCGCCGCGTAAAACGCCCGCGCTGCCGCTGCACCGATGCCCCGGTCGCCACCGGAGATCAGCACACACCGTCCGTTGGCAGGCCGGGGCGGTGCCTCCGGCTGCGGTTCGGGTGCTGCGGGCGCTTCCGGCGCCGCCGCTTCTGCGGCTGGCTCCGGCCTGCGGTCCGGCAGCACGATGGTCGGTTCCTCATCGGCTGCGGGTTCCCGCGTTTCAGCCGGGGCTTCCGGTCCGGCCTCTTCCGCCGCCTTGGGCAGCTCCACCGGTGCGGCGTCCTCGTCCTGCAGATTGAATGTCAGCTCAAATTCGTCATCGTACAAGAGTCAGCCCTCCTGTCGCTTGTTCTCTGCCCATACAAAAATCCGCACAGGCAGGAGGAACTGCCGTTCCACGCTTCCCAGAACAGCGCTCTGCTCACTTCTTCCGGTCAAGTCCGGTCCTGCGGCGTGCCTGGGAACGATTGTGTGTGGTTTCGACAAGTTTCCATTGAATAATATAGCACAATTTCTCGAAAAAAGAAAGTGGGAACCGCAGACTTTTTCACGCAGTTCCCACTTTTTTCAATTTTCACTTCGTCACGGGCGGTCTCCAGCGGGGTTTGCCGGCCCGCTCCTCCCGCAGCCGGAGGAAAAACGCCTGCAACAGTGCCTGTGCTTCCTCGGCCCGCAGCCCGTTTTCCACCGCCGGGTGGTGATTGAACGGCAGGGCGAACAGGTCGGTCACCGACCCGCAGCAGCCCGCTTTCGTGTCTGCCGCCCCGTAGACCACCCGCCGGATGCGGCTGTTGAGGATGGCCCCGCTGCACATGGGGCAGGGTTCCAGCGTCACGAACAGCTCACACTGCCACAACCGCCAGCCGCCCAGCTTTTTGCAGGCCGCGTCAATGGCCAGCAGCTCGGCATGGTGGAGAGCATTTTTCTCGGTCTCCCGCGTATTGTGGGCCGACGCGATGATCTCGCCGTCCTTCGCGATGACGGCCCCCACCGGTACTTCGCCCAGCGCAGCGGCCTGTTCGGCTTCGGCCAGCGCCGCGCCCATCAGTTCATAATCGGTCATGGTGTTCCCCTTTCTGCCAGGCAGCGGGCCAGCACGGCCCCATTGTTCAGGATATGCAGCAGGATGCCGGGCAGAAGGCTTCCCGATCGGTCTGCCGCCCAGCCGAAAAGCAACCCCATCCCAAGCGCGTACGCTTTGGCCTGCAGACTGCCGTGCAGCGCAGCAAACAGCACCGCCTGCCCCAGGATGGCCGCATTCCGCCCCAGCGGACGCAGCAGCCGCAGCGCGGCCCCGCGAAAGACCAGTTCCTCCGCCACCGGCAGCACCAGACAGCTGCGCAGGAGGCCTGCCGCCCCCGCCGGGGCCGCAGCCGACGACGGAAACAGCAGTTCAGACCCCGCTGCCAGTGCAGCCCAGAGCAGCGCCGCCAGACCGAACGTTTTCCAGAACGCGGCCGGTTCCTGTTTTTCTTTCACGCACAGCCCTCCCATCGGCGGACATTGTACCACATCCGCCCCCATTTGCGCAAGCCGCGGAGCTGTTTTGCGAAAATGCGAAGAAATTTTTGCTCAAACAATTGACTTTTTCCCTCTGCATCTGGTATAATTCCCACGACTTTTCTGATGAATTGGTCGTTTTACGGCCACGACCCTCGGAGGTATTGTATTTATGATCCGTATTCTCACCGATTCTGCGTCCGACATCCTGCCCGCCGAAGCCGAGCAGCTGGGCGTGACCGTCATCCCCCTGAACGTCACGCTGGAGGACGGCACCGTCCTGCGGGATGGCGTGGACATGACCCCCTCCGCCTATTATGAGATCCTGGCCGGGTGCCGCAAGCTGCCCACCACCAGCCAGCCCAGCCCGGAACTGTTCGAGAACTTCTTCCTCGAAGCCGCTGCCGCCGGGGACGAGGTCATCGGCATCTTCCTGTCCCACGCACTGTCCGGCACCTACCAGTGCGCCAAGCTGGCCGCCGACATGGCCAATGTGGACAACGTCCTCTTTGTGGACAGCGGACACGTCTGCCTGAGCGAAGCCCTGCTCGTCCGCCTGGCCGTCCAGCTGCGGGATTCCGGCAAAACGGCCGGTCAGATCGCTGCCACTCTGGAGCACGCCAAGGAGCACCTGCACCTCGTGGCCGCCATCGACGACCTGAAGTACCTGCGCAAGGGCGGCCGCCTGCCCGCCGCTGTAGCCGTCGCAGGCGGAATGCTGGGCATCAAGCCCCTTATCACCATCCAGGACGGCAAGGTCGCCATGGCCGGCAAGGCCCGCGGCCTGCCCGGTGCCTACGTGGCCCTGTTCAAGAAGGTCGAGGAGATAGGCGGCATCAACCCCGCCTTCCCGGCGCTGGCCGGTTACACCGTCTCCCCCCGTGAGGTGACGCCCATCCAGACCTACCTGCGCGACAACCTGCAGCAGGAAGACCTGCTGGTCCGCCAGATCGGCTGTGTCATCGGCACCCACGCCGGTCCCGGCGCTTTCGGCATCGCCTTCTTCGACAAGGCCCTGACGCTGGATCTGTAACCCCCAGACGCAAAAACGAGGAACTGTTTTGTGCAGTTCCTCGTTTTTTTGTTTACAGCACCGCGTCCGAAACGAGCTTGCCCAGCAGGAGCACCAGCACCACGAGCATCATGGGGCGGATGAACTTGGCTCCGTTCTTCAGGGCAAAATGCGACCCCAGCAGGTTGCCCACGATGCCGCTGACGGCGCAGGGGATGCCCACCGAGAAGACCACCAGCCCGTTCATCAGGTAGGTGACCAGGCTGGCGTAGTTGCTGGCAAGGTTGAGCACCTTGGCGTTGCCGCCTGCCGTGCGCAGGTCAAAGCCCATCAGGGTGGTAAAGGCAATGATGGCAAAGGTGCCGGTGCCGGGGCCGAAGATGCCATCGTACAGGCCGATGCCCAGACCGATGGCCAGAGCCAGCACGGCTTTTTTGGCCGTCAGAGTGCCGTCGTCGCGGTTCTCGTCCGGCAGGTTCCGCCGCCACAGGATGAGCACGGCCGCGATGGGCAGGATGACGAGCATCATGGCCCGCAGCGCCTCATCGCTGAGCAGCAGCACGATGTGGGAGCCAAGGGCACTGCCCATAAAGCTGCCTGCTGCCGCCAGCAGGCCCACTTTGATGTTCATGGCACCCTTTTGGAAAAACTGCGCCGTGGCAAAGGTGGTGCCGCAGGCGGCGCTGAATTTGTTGGTGCCGTAGGTGTAGTGGGCCGGGAGCCCCGCAAACAGGTAGGCCGGCAGGCTGATGAGTCCGCCGCCGCCTGCTGCCGAGTCTACAAAGCCCGCAAAGCCGGTCATGCACATCAGGAAGACCAGCATCAGCGGAGAGATCGTTATACTTTCTGTCATGTTTCCCTCTATTTTTCACGTCGTTTGTATATTTTTTCGGTTTTTCACGGCCGGTTCCTCCGGGAGGAGCCGACGGGGCACCGCGAACGGGTCAGTCCAGATACAGCCTGCCCTCGCAGGCCAGGATCTGGTCCAGGATCATCCGGGAGACGCGGGCACCGTAGACCATGGAGGGGTGGTCGTTGTATTCGATGATATCATGGAAATCTTTGTTCATCAGCACGATGACATACTCGCCGTAGGGGGTGTGGACGATGCCGCCGTCGTTGCGGCAGGCGTTCATGCTGCCGCTCTTGCTGGCCACCCAGATGCGTTCCGGTTCACCGGTCTCCTCGCAGTCCAGATAGAACTGCGGGAAATCGTGGGTCAGCATGGTATTGTAGTGCTGCTGGCGGAAGATGGCCAGCATCTCCGCGCTGGCCTCTCTGCTGACGAGGGTGCCCTTTGCCACCTGCGCAAACAGCGCCGCGTAATCGCGGGGGGTGGTGGTGCCAAGATCGCGGTAGCGGTCAAAGTGGAGCGGATTGTGCAGCACCGTGTGGGCAAAGCCCAGCTCCCGGATGCAGGCGTTGATCGTATCCAGCCCCAGATAGTCGATGATCATATTGGTGGCGATGTTGTCCGAGCAGATGATCATCATGGTGGCGGTGTCCTTCACCTTGAGCGCCGCACCCACGCCCAGCGCCCGCAGCATACCAGAGCCGTCCACGAACTGGCTCTCCTCGTAGGTGATGCGCTCGTCCAGGCTGGCCTTGCCCCGGCTGACCTGCAGATACAGCGCCGCCAAGATGAATGCCTTGATGGTCGAGGCCGTCTCGAACGCTTCATCGGCCCCGATCTCGACCGTGTGGCCCTGCAGGTCGTCCACAAAAACGCTCATCTTGCCCTGATAGGAGTACAGTTCGGCCGCGATCCGCTTTTCCAGCGTCATATTTTTATCCATTTCGGAATTTTTCCCTTTCTATTTACAGATTTTCCTCGAAGAAGCGCTGGGCGTTGCGGAAGAAGATCTGCTCCACCTCGTCCTCGGTGAAGCCTTCCTTCCGCAGCGCGTCGGCCAGCAGCGGAAGTTTGGAGCAGTCGCCCATTTCCAGCTTGCCACCAATGCCGTCAAAGTCGCTGCCCAGGCCGATGATCTCAATGCCGCCCACCTGCTTGAAATGGGCTGCGTGCCGGGCCATCAGGGCCGTGGTGCTGCGGCAGAGTTCCGGGCGCGGCTGGTCATCCAGGAAGCCGGAGCAGTAGTTCAAGCCCACGAGACCGCCCTTTTCGGCCATGACGCGGATCATCTCGTCGGTCAGGTTGCGGCAGTGGGGTGCCAGAGCGCGGCAGTTGGAGTGGCTGGCCGCAAAGGGGCGGGTGCTGTGCTCCG
>OHON01000550.1_pt1 | contig 15687 bp, 17 predicted proteins | sample 1569831 | NCBI WGS metagenome assembly OHON01 (sample SAMEA3879512, study PRJEB24766) | human gut metagenome | biome: human-associated habitat; feature: feces | place: USA | collected 1985/1987
TACCGGGCGGATTCGGGACTTTAACCCGTTAGAAACGTGCGCCGCTAGGCGCACATATAAAAAGCCGATAGAATCATACAAAATAAAATATGATCCCATCGGCTTTTTTCATCTCATCTACACCAATCACTATCTATCCCCGATACCCAAGCTCCTTAGATATCTGCCCAGCAGTCCTATTAAGTTCATCCAACACAAATTCCTTCTTCTTATCATCCACACGAAATACCGGAATACTTGCACTGACTGCTGCCACGATCTTTCCTGTGTAATTTCTTACAGGCACTGCCATACAATACATCCCAATCCAGTATTCTTCGTCATTGACCCCATATCCCCGTTTCTTCACTTTCTCTGCCTCATGGATCAGCTCACTGACAGTTAAGATCGTATGTGGTGTATATGCTGGAAGTTCTTCTTTATCTTCGAATAACTTATAAATCTCTTCCTCGCTCATCTCACTGATCATCACTTTTCCAAGTGCTGTTGCATGAATGGATTCATACTCGCCCGGGCTTACACTGTTGTTCATGCCATTGCTCGTATATTCCATCTTGGAAATAATGATCGTTTCTTTTCCTTTGATTGTTCCATAATCGATCGTTTCGTTTAATTTCTTTCCAAGTTCTAATAAATGTGTACGGTCAATATTAAATAGTTGGTTCTGTGCTGGAACTGACAGCCCTACTTTATATAATTCCCAACCAAGACGATATCTGTTTGTTTCTTCACTCTTTTCAATATAACCATAGTACTGCAGCGTATCTAATAAACGATGGACTGTACTCTTTCCGATTCCTAGTGCATCGCTTAATTCACTGACTCCTGCTCCAAGATTCCCTGTATTCTTTGCAAGATGGTTTAACAATTCCAGTGCTTTCATTACCGTCTGCACTGGATATTTTGGTTCCTGTGCCATGACTTTCCTCCCGTTTATCTGTTTTTATATCCTCTTTTGATCACTATCATTATATCAAACCCCGTCTTCACTATGCAAAATATTTTTCTTCTATCTCGAACTTTTTTCTAAACTTTGAAACACTTCATATATAATCGAAAAAAGAGACGGTATTTTGACTAAATCCGTCTCTTGATCTTTTCTCTTTCTTCTATATATAACTCTCGATCTAAAATCTTATGCACGATGTTTCAAGTCTTTGAATGATTCTTCCTGTGGTCCTCTCTGATCTTTCTTCGCAATATATAAACTTCCTGTTCCTGTTGCGCAAAGAATTGGTGGTTCACATGCTGTTGCCGCTGTATGCTCGATTCCTTCCATATCCGCATCTGTACGATCAAGCATTGTTGCTACCTTCCATGCTTCGAACTTGCATTTGTAAGACTGGTTTCCTACTTCTTCGATCCATCCTACATATTCCATAAAGTCGCCTACATAGACTGGTGCTGTAAATTCGATTTTCTCATATCCTAAGAACAAACTAATATCTCCGTCCGCATATACCATCAGTTCTGTTCCTACATCGCCCCACTGAACAACGATTCTTGCTCCATTAACGAGTCCACCTACATAGTGAGCATCTTTCTCACTCATCATCATGTGATGTACAACTTTCTTTCCGATCATAGCTCTTACCTCCGTTTTTTGTGTTCTATTATTCAGAATCATTTTCTAAATGTTACTTTGTACTGTGATGGTAACATTGGATTGTATTTTTGTCAATACATTTTTGTAATTTTTCTGTTATTTATAATTTCTTTCTATTATATAGAAAATTTAATTGCAATTTTTCTAATGAAGCAAGAAATACTTTCCACTAACTGGAGAGTTGTTTCTGTCTATTTTTTATAAGTAATGCACAATTTTTCTGCAAGTTATTAAACATATTGTCTAAATATCGTCGTTTTTTTGTCAATCTTTTTCCAATTATTGTATTTATAAACAATCTGTTACGTGTAAACTTTTTTCTTTTTCTTGATATTTTTTCTCATTTTCAGAAAATAAGCTCTTTACATTCCATCTCATGTATCCCTTAAAATACAATCATAGTCATTCGTGGAGAAAAATAAAGAAAGGAGTTTCATATGAGTGTAGTTATGGCAAATGCACTTGGCACTGGAATTTTCTGCGGACTCTGGCAAGGTATCGGTTCAGTTCTTGGACTTGCTACCTGGATGGGCTTCGTCGGCTGTACTTCTTATTTCTCAGCCGGATGTGGAAAAACCGGTTTTATTAAATCCATGTGCAGTAACTATGTTGGTCTTCTCTGGGGTATGTGTATTATCATGTCAGGAAATATCAACAGTGGCATTTTGTTTGGTGCGATCGTAACTGGAGCTTTCTCCTGGCTGATCTGCTATCAATCAAAGATCGATCTATTATCCTTGGTTCCTAACACTTTCATGGGCGGTTTTTCTGCTTTTGCCAGTGGCGGAGATTGGAAAATGCTTTGCATCTGCCTTGTCTTAGGAAATATTCTCGGTGTATGCTGCGATTATTCTGGAAGATTTCTGGCAGCAAAATTTGGTAAAGATAATTAATTAAGAAATAAGAGTGAAACAAATTTTCAAAGGAGCGTGAAATAAAGATGAGTAAAGTAATTAAAAAAGCTTACGCAGAAGAAATGAAACAGGGCTACAATTTAAGAACAGCCATGGAAGAAGCATCCAGATGTCTTCTCTGCCATGATGCCCCTTGCAGCAAAAGCTGCCCAGCAAAAACGGATCCAGCAAAATTCATCCGTTCCCTGCGTTTTAGAAATATTAAAGGTGCTGCTGAAACAATCCGTGAAAACAATCCATTAGCTGGTTGTTGCGCAGAAGTCTGTCCTTATGGTCAGCTGTGTGAACAGGCTTGCAGCCGTACTGGAATTGATAAACCGATCGAAATCGGAAAGCTTCAGAAATTCTTAGTTGAAATGGAAAAACGCGAGGGTATGGAATTCCTTCATGTAGAAGAAAAACGTGATGGAAAGATCGCCTGTGTTGGAGCTGGTCCTGCTTCTTTAGCTTGTGCAAGAGAGTTAGCATTATTCGGATATGATGTAACAATCTATGAAGCAAATGAAAAAGCTGGTGGTGTTTTAACATACGGAATCGTTCCTTCCAGATTACCTCAGGAAGTTGTTGATTTCGATATTGCAACAATCGAAAAACTTGGTGTAACATTTAAGTTTAATGAAACGATCGATGCTGCACGCTTAGAAGAATTAAAAGCTGAGTATGATGCAGTCTTCGTTGGAACAGGATTATGGAAATCTAAAGTCATTGATATCCCAGGAAAAGATCTTGATGGTGTTGTAAGTGCTATTGATTTCTTAAAAGATGCCCGCTTAAATAAAGAAAACATGACTCTTGGAGATACTGTTTTAGTGATCGGTGGTGGTGACGTTGCCATGGACTGTGTAACAACAGCAAAACAGCTGGGTGCAAAAGCTACAATCGTATATAGAAGAACAATTGAAGAAGCACCTGCTGATATTGATGAAGTTATGGCTGTACAGAGCATGGGAATTCCTATCATTCAGGAATTTGCACCAGGTGAGATCATCGGTAGTAAAGGTCATGTAACTGCAATGAAATTTAATGGACGTGACAATGAATCCGAACTTACCATGAAAGCTGATCAGGTTGTATTTGCTATTGGACAGGCTGCTTGTGACACTACAAAAGATATCAAAGCTGGCGGAAAAGTATTTACTGGTGGAGATATGGTAAATGGTGGAAAGACTGTTGTACAGGCTGTTGCTGAAGGTAAAGATGCTGCTGCTATGATCGCTGCATATCTGAACAAATAGAAAGGAGGCATTGATTATGTCATTAAAGAAAGATTTATCTATTGATTTTTTAGGAGTTAAATGTGAAAACCCATTCTTCCTGTCTTCTTCTCCAGTAGGAAGTAACTATGAAATGTGTGCAAAAGCCCTTGAAGCTGGATGGGGTGGAATTTATTATAAAACAATTGGTATTTTTATCCCAGACGAGTGTTCTCCTCGTTTTGATATCACTACAAAAGAAGGAACTCCTTGGGTTGGTTTCAAGAATATGGAGCAGATTTCTGACAAGCCATTAGAAGTGAACTTAGAATATATGCGCCGCTTAAAACAGGATTATCCAAACAAAGTCATCGTTGCAAGTATCATGGGAAGTAATGATGAAGAATGGACAACACTTGCAAAAGCTGTTACAAAAGCTGGTGTTGACATGATCGAGTGTAACTTCTCTTGTCCTCAGATGACATCTCATGCCATGGGATCTGACGTTGGACAGAATCCAGAGTTAGTAAAACATTATTGTGAAGTTGTTACAGCTGCTACACATCTTCCTGTCATCGCTAAAATGACTCCAAACATTGGAAATATGGAAATTCCTGCGATTGCTTCTATGGAAGGTGGTGCTGCTGGTATCGCTGCCATCAATACAGTGAAAGCGATCACAAATATTGATATCGAAAATATCACTGCTATGCCTGTTGTAAACGGTAAATCTTCTATTTCCGGATACTCAGGAGCTGCAGTTAAACCTATTGCTCTTCGTTTCATTACACAGATGAAACAGCATCCAGATCTGATTGATGTGCCTATCACTGGTGTTGGTGGAATCGAAACTTGGAGAGATGCCTTAGAGTTTATCCTTGTTGGTGCTTCTAACCTTCAGGTAACTACAGCAGTTATGCAGTATGGATACCGCATCGTTGAAGACATGATCAGCGGATTATCTCATTACATGGAAGATAATGGTATTGAAAAACTTTCTGATCTGGTAGGTCTTGCCCTTCCTAATATTGTTCCTGCCGAAGATCTTGATCGAAGTTTCAAACTGCTTCCTAAATTTGATGAAGATGCTTGTGCTGGATGTGGTAGATGCTATGTATCATGCTTTGATGGTGGACATCAGGCAATTGACTGGGATGAGGAAGCTCGTCGTCCAAGATTAAATACAGATAAATGTGTTGGATGTCATCTATGCCTGAATGTCTGTCCTGTTATGGATTGTATCACTCCTGGTGAGATCGTTATTAAACCTGGACGTGAAGAACACGAAATCAAAATCAAAACTAAGTACGAATAAGAAATATCACATTGATAAGGAGGTCTTAGTAATATGAAAGAATTCGATTTGATCATTAAAAATGGAACCGTCGTAACCTCTACCGAAAGTTTTTTATGCGATGTTGCAGTGAAAGACGGAAAGATCGCTGCCATGGCACAAAATATTGAAGCAGATGCGAAAGAAATTTATGATGCCGCTGGTAAATTAGTTCTTCCTGGTGCTTTAGATGCACATACACATATGGCTATGCCATTTGGTGGAACTGTTTCCGCTGACAGTTACATGGCAGGTACTCGTGCTGCTGCCTGTGGTGGTGTCACAACAATTTTTGACTATCCTGTACAGCACAAAGGAGAAACGATCCGCGGATTAGTTAACTCCAAGAAAGAAGTTTTAGAGAAAGAAGCCTGCGTAGACTATGCAATGCACTGCTGCATCACTGATTTAAATGAAGGTGAGATCCTTGAAGAAATGGAAAAGGCAGTTGCTGAAGGTATCACAAGTTTCAAATGCTTCCTTGTTTACAAAAAAGAAGGAATGATGGTAGATGACGGAATGCTTGCAAGACTGATGCTTCGTGCAAAAGAACTTGGAGCGATGATCAATATCCACGCTGAAAACCCTGATCTGATCGATTATTATACAGAGAAATTCTTAAGTGAAGGTAAAACAAGTGCTTGGTATCATTACATGAGCCGTCCTGAATTCGTAGAAGCTGAGGCCGACAAACGTGCTGTTCACTGGGCTAAGCATTTAGATGCTCCTTTATATCTGGTTCATATGGCAGATAAAGAAGGTCTGGAAGCTTGTATCGAAGCCAAAGAAGAAGGTGCTGACGTATTCGTTGAAACATGTCCACAGTATCTGGAATTTACATGCGACGTATACAAACGCGAAGATGGAAGAAACTTCGTCTGCTCTCCTCCTATGAAAGGACAGGAAAGTCAGGATGCTTTATGGAAAGCAATTAAGAATGGAATGATCGATACAGTTGCTACTGACCACTGCCCATTCCAGAGTTATGAAAAAGACTGGGGTAAAGATGACTTTACAAAGATCCCTAACGGGTGCCCTGGTGTAGAAAACTTATATCCATATATGCTGGATGCCGCAAATAGCGGAAAGATCACTTTTGAGAGAGCTGTTGAATTATGCTCTACAAACGTAGCCAAGATCTTTGGATGCGACAACAAAGGATCTATCAGTGTAGGTAAAGATGCTGACATCGTTATCTACGACAAAGACAAAGACTTCACGATCAGCGTTGATAATATGCACTCTGATCTGGATCATACGATCTGGGAAGGAAAACAGTTACACGGTTATCCAATCCGTACTTACCTTCGTGGAAATGTTGTATATGACAATGGAGACTTTGTCGGAACACCTGGACTCGGTGAATATGTAAAACGAAGCCCAAGAAAACACTAAACCCTATAATACAAACACTTAACATAATTTTATAAAATCAGAGGATTCTTATGAAGAGAAAGAAATTACGACTTACGCCGAAACAAGCTGAACACATGCTCTTTAATGTTCTGGAGATTGGCAGCCGAATGCTCGTCTCCGGAGCTGAGGTCCAACGCGTCGAAAATTCGATCTATCGTATGTGTACTGCATATGGATCGGAAACGACCGAAGTCTTCTGCATGACCTACATGATCGTTGTTACAATTTCCTCCAAGCAATTTGGCACGATCACCTTGTCGAGACGGATTCATAACCTTTCCCTGAATCTATATGAATTACTCTATTTAAATGCTTTATCCAGAAGGATGTGTTCCACTCTTCCGGATATGAAAACGGTCGATCAAAAAATCAGGCAGATCAAAGTGCTGCCAAAGTATGGCCCAATACCCTCCATGCTCATATATGCTTTGATCTCCTCTTCTTTCACAATATTTTTTGGAGGCAGCCTTCCTGATGCCGCCGTTTCTGGTATGATCGGAATCGGTATACGGTGTGTCGAACTTCTCCTTCAACCGCTGCCTCTAAACCGTTTTCTTCTGGTTGTATTATTGTCAACAGTATCGGGCTGTATGGCCGCATCCTGTGTTTATACAAACGCTATGTTTTCTCTGGATAAGATAAGCATAGGAAATATCATGATCTTGATCCCTGGACTGATGTTTACCAATTGTATCAGGGAAATGATCTCAGAAAACATGTTATCCGGCTTAACAAGGCTTTTGGAAGCATTATTTATTTCTTCTTCCATCGCCATTGGTTTTGCCATTGCTTACTATCTGCTGTAAAAGGAGGCTTGTACCATGAATCCATATATACAGATCATTGCTGCATTTTTTGGATCTCTTGGGTTTGCGCTTTTGTTTAATCTGCGCGGACAATGGCTGTTCTTCACAGCCTTAGGCGGAGGCCTCTCCTGGTGTGTATATCTGATCATCGGATCCTTTATATCTCACTATGAACGGCAATATTTTGCAGCAGCTTTTTTTCTCGGAATCTATTCCGAACTTATGGCACGTAAAACGAAATCACCTTCCACTCTTTATCTGGTAGTAGGCATGATCCCATTGATTCCAGGAGCCGCACTTTATTATATGATGCGAAATGCCATTCAGACGAATTTTAAAATGTTTGCCGAACGTGGCTTAGAAGCAGTTATTACAGGTGGAGCGATCGCATCTGGTATCATTACCGCCATGGTATGTTGGAACGTGATCAAATTAAATTTATTAAAAAAGTAAATCAATCTTTAGGAGGTAACTATTATGTACGAATGCAGTTTAGAACGAATGACAGACAAGATCAAAACAATGAGTCAGTTCGGAGATGCCGGACACGGCGGAATCACTCGTTATTCCCTTTCTCCAGAAGCACTGCAGGCAAGAGGTGAGTTTGTACGCCGCATGGAAGCGATCGGAGCTACAATTAAATTTGATGATATGGCGAACTTATATGCAACACTTCCTGGAAGTGAACCAGATCTTCCTGGAATCGTAATGGCTTCTCACTGTGATTCCGTAAAGAACGGTGGAAATTATGACGGAATCTTAGGTGTTATGGGAGCTATGGAAGTTCTTGAAACAGTTGCTGACCAGAACATCCCTCATAAACATAATTTAACAGCTATGATCTGGACAAATGAAGAAGGATCCTTATATCCACCAGCAATGATGTCTTCCGGTGTTATCTGCTATGACTATCTTCCAGAAGATATCCGTGTAAACTTCAAACATGAAGATATGTTAAAATCTACTTCTGTTCTTGATGCTACAAAGACATTCGGTGCTGCCCTTGATGCATCTGGATACAAAGGTGACAAAGCAAACCGTTTAAATAACAAAGATTACAAAGCAATGTTCGAATTACATATCGAACAGGGACCTATCCTTGAAGCCGCTGGAAATGACATTGGTGTTGTTACTTGCGTTCTTGGAATGGTTAACTACACGATCAAAGTTTATGGACAGTCTGACCATGCAGGAACAACTCCTATGAAGTATCGTCAGGATGCTTTATATGGAGCTTCTAAAGTTCTTCAGTACCTGCATGATGAATTAGACAAATTAGATCCAGAACTTGTTTACACAACAGGTGAGATCTTCTGTCATCCAAACGTACATACAGTAATTCCTGATTATGTAGAATTCTCATTAGATGCACGTCATGAAAAACCAGAAGTAATCGAACAGGTTGTCAAAGTAATTGAAAATATTCCTAAAGAAGTCGTAAAATGCAAGACTGATTATGAAATTGCATGGACACGTGATACTGTTTACTATGACAAAGAACTTGTTTCTTACGTTCAGGAATCTGTTGATGAACTTGGATATTCTAACCAGAAGATCAACTCCGGTGCTGGACATGATGCTCAGTTCGCAGCTTATATGCTTCCGACAACAATGGTATTCGTACCATCCAAAGACGGACATTCTCACTGTGAACCTGAATATACATCTCCAGAACAGTGCACACAGGGTGCTTCCGTATTATTAAATGCAGTATTGAAATGTGACGCAAAATAAATACATTTCGCTAACAATATCTTCCTCATATAAGTCAAGAATAAGAGATATATCCTTTAGGATATATCTCTTATTCTTCTGTGTATTTTATACAATTTCTATAAGAATTATCTTTTTATTTTTATGCATTTTGAATAAAATCATCTATGATTTATCCATCTTTTATGATATAATGAACAGATAGGTAATATTTATTTTATGATTCGCATTCTTATTGCTTATGAATCGGAGGTAATTTATGTCAGCTAAAAAAGCGCGCTACTGTATCGGCGAATTATCGACCCTCTGTAATATACCCCAGAAGACTTTACGCTATTACGATGAGATCGGATTATTCACACCAGACTATCGAGACGACAGTACGCACTACCGTTATTATTCAAAATCACAGATCGTCAATCTGATGATCATTAAAACTTTAAAACAAATGGGCTTTCCATTAAAAGATATCCGACAGATCATATCTGAGAACGATGCTCAGTCCCTTGAGGCGAACATCAATTCACATCTTGAGACGATGCGAGATGATATCATGAAGCGGATCGATCAGTACACCGAATGCAGCTATCTGCTCCAAAAGATTCAAAATGGAATTGATATTCTAGAAGCATCTTCTTCTCTTCCTTCCGAAGACCTTGCAATCTCTATTGAACATATTCCTAAGATCAGTTTAATGTATGACCGTTCTGAGATGGAAGGATATGATTACTCTGAGATGTCCTTAGACCGATGGATTTCCATTCTTCGGAAAGCAGAGCATTCCAAACATAAGATCATGGGACCTGTTTATGTGACATTTTATGAAGATAATATCATGAACAAGTTCCTCTCAGCAAACTCCATGGTCGAATTTGCAGTCCATATCGAAGATACTTCTTCTACCGATGATATTCGTGATTTCGGGGATTTTGATGCCGTAACCATGATCCATATCGGTAACTATGAGGATATCCCGACTTCTTATATCCAGATGATGAAATGGATCCGCCAGAATGGCTACACTGTTACAGGACCAGCAACAGAAGAATTCATCCTTTCCCCTCTGGATGTCAACGATGAAACTCGCAGGGTGACTAAGATCATTATCCCTGTCGAGAAAGAGAGTAAATAAATTAATATTTGTTATACAAAATAAGAATGCACACCAAAAAAGCTGTAAATTTCTTTGCTTACCCCAAAGAATTTACAGCCTTTTTGCCAGGTTTATTATTTATTAATACTATGAATGAGCTTTATAAGATCTAATATTCATACCAGAACTGTACAACTGTTGATAATGGTGGATTTTCCAGAACATCAATAGAACTTGGATATGGAGGATCTGTTGGTACTTCAATTATCTTAAAAGAACGAACTTCGATCAGTACTTTATTTCCTTCCTGTTTTCTGATTCCAGCGATATATTCCATATAATCTCCGGCAAAACATGGTGTGTAAAGACGAACTTTTTTAACTTCTACACATCTTCCTGTATTTCCAAATGTTTTTGCCATCAAACGTTTTGCTGCATCTTCCATCAGTGTGATACTTCTGGCACCATTTACAACTCCACCACCGTAAAATACGTCACGGTCTGACATTCTATAACGAAAAGTGATTGTATCTTTCATCATTCTTTCTCCTTTCAATCTGTCTTATGTACTTTATTCATCTTCTGGAAAATCATCCAGATGACGCCATGGATCAATAACTGCTCCATCTGGCTGTTCTCCACGTTGTAAGTGTTTCTTAACAACCAGTCTTACATTACCTTCTGTACATAATACAGGCTCATCAAACCATACCATATCTCCTGGTTTGTAGTCTTCTTTCCCAGCTCTGTATGCTGGTGTAGCCAGCTTAAATACTTCGATCCTGCAGTCTCTTGATGTATTTCCGATATGTGTTAAAGTAGCTTTGTACTCCATCATATCTCCTACATACACATCCTGATAGATCTTTACATCTTCATATCCCAGACAGAGAGATTCATCTCCATCTACCAAGATCATTTCTTCTGTTTCAACATCTCCGATAAAGTCAAACTGACGTCCAACTGGTACGATTCCATCTGGATTATTTGCATCCGCTGTCGTCATATTGTAACTTAAATAAGATACTTTTCTCATGTTGCTCCTCCTTATGAAATAAAAGTAATTAAATTACGCCTTCTTCTTTTAACTGTGCTTCTTCTTCTTCGGTTAATCCAAAGATCTCTCTGTTATGCTCTCCTAGAAGTGGGGAAGGCGTTTCTACAACTCCTGGAGTTTCTGACATCTTCGTAACACATCCCTGGAAATAAAGATCTCCTGCCGTAGGATGTTCGCAGTGAACCATCATCTCTCTTGCCTGTGTATGTGGATGTTCGATCGCTTCTTTTACATCTAATACCGGTCCACATGGAATTCCTGCTTCATCCATGATATATTCAATCTCTTTCTTTGTATGTTCCATACACCATCCACGGATCAGTTCCTGCAGTTCCGGCAGGTAATTCTTACACCTTAGATCATTGGTTTTGTATCTTGGATCACCAAGCAGCTCTTCATGTCCGATCGTATGACAGAATGTATCAAATAATCTGTCATTTCCTACCCCGAGTGCTGTAAATCCGTCCTTACAAGGGAAAATATCAAATGGAGCAATGGATGGGTCTATGTTTCCATTTCTCTGCGATATCTCCCCTGCCATTGTATAATTCACTAAGGCATTTTCAAGAAGACTGAATATTGTATCAAACATAGATACATCAACCTGCTGCCCTTCTCCAGTCATATCACGATGATGAAGGGCTGCCAATACACCAACTGTTAAATAAATCCCTGATACATGGTCTGCGACAGATGGACCAACTTTGACTGGATCTGTATCTTTAAAACCAGTCAGATTCACCATTCCGCCCATTGCCTGCGCCACGATATCATAGCAGGCTCTGTGTGTTAATGGTCCATACTGTCCAAATCCGGAACAGGATGCATAGATAATGGATGGATTGATCTTCTTTACCGTCTCATAATCAATCCCCAGCTTCTTTGTAACCCCACCACGATAATTCTCAACAAGAATATCTGCATCCTTTACCAGATCATAAAACATCTGCTTTCCTTTTTCAGATTTCAGGTTTAATGTTGCACCCTTTTTATTTCTGTTTACGTAACAGTAAAATCCGCTCTCTCCGCTCTTTTCATCAATTGGACCCCATGTTCTGCACTGATCTCCGTGTAGAGGCTCGATTTTTAATACGTCCGCTCCATAATCAGCTAACATCATCGTGCAAAACGGTCCACTTAAAGCTGAAGTAAGATCAACTACCTTAATTCCTTCCAATGCTTTTTTCATTTCGACACCTCCTATTTATTCTTATTTACGAAACATATTTCCGCTGATGACAAGTTTCTGAATTTCATTTGTTCCTTCGTAGATCTGTGTGATCTTAGCATCACGCAGCATTCTTTCTACATGATATTCTTTCATATATCCATTTCCACCCAGCATCTGTACAGCTTCTGTGGCTACATGCATTGCTGCATCTGTACAAACCATCTTCGCTTTAGCCGCTGGTACACTGTAGCTTCTGCCTTCCTGCTTATCTGTTGCTGCTTTGTATAACATATACTGAGCCATCTCGATCTCTGTCTCTAACTCAGCCATCTTAAATGCTAAATACTGATTCTTGTATAATGGTTTTCCGAACTGTTCTCTCTCTTTTAAATAATTAAATGCGATGTCATAAGCTCCTTTAGCGATTCCAAGCCCCTGAGCTGCAACACCAATACGTCCTCCATCCAGGTCTTTCATTGCAACAGCAAATCCTTTTCCTTCTTCTCCGAGCATGTTCTCTTTTGGAACTCTTACATTATCAAAGATGACCTCAGATACCTGTGCACATCTGATTCCGCACTTATCTTCGATCTTACCAATGGATACACCCTCCCATTCACGTTCTACGATGAATGCTGTTAATCCTTTTGTCTTTAATTCTGGATTCGTAAGAGCAACTACCATATAGTAATCTGCTAATGGTCCATTTGTAATGAAGCATTTTAATCCATTCAGGATATATTCTTTTCCATTCCAGATCGCTGTTGTTTTACATCCTGCTGCATCAGAACCTGCATCTGGTTCTGTTAAACAAAATGATCCCATTTTCTTTCCAGACAGAACTTCTGGCAGATATTTTTTCTTCTGTTCTTCATTTCCATCATTGATCAGAGCACCAGAGTATAATGAAGTACATACAGAATAAGCAATTCCTACAGATGAATTGATCTTGGAGATTTCTTCTAATGCTAATACATAGGATAAATAATCTCCTCCCTGACCACCATATTCTTTTGGAAATGGAAGCCCGACAAATCCCATTTCCCCCATTTTCTTATATGCTTCTTCTGGGAAACGTCCTGCTGCATCATCTTCAAGAACTGTTTCCTGTAATACAGTCTGAGCAAACTGTCTTGCACTCTGCTGAACTGCCTTCTGCTGTGGAGTTAATTCAAAATTCATAGTTTCATCCTTTCTGCATATTGCACATTTTATTTTCTACCTCGTATATTTGTAGTGTAGTCTATCCTTTCAGTGCAGAGTCAAGCAGTATTCTTGATATTTTTTATGCAGATTGTACAAAAAAAAGACCAACTTTCCACTTACTGGATAGTTGATCTTTTTTCTCATTTAGCTATATTTGTCTTCTCAGACTCTATTTTTTCACATATTTTGATGTAACTTTCAGTCGTGCCATAGCACGTGACAATGCTGCCTGTGTATGATAGTACTGCAAACGGCTTTGTTTCTGTTTGAGTCGTTCTTCTGCTCTTGTTTTGGCCTCTCTTGCACGGATGATGTCGATGTCTTCTGGGCGTTCCACCGTATCTACCACGATGACTACGAAATCTCTGGTGACATCTGCGAATCCTTCACCAACAATACAAACTTTCCATTCCCCATCAACTTTAAAACGAAGCTCTCCTGCAACAACGGCTGTTACTGTATCTTCATGATTTGCTAATACACCGTAAAGTCCGTCCACTGCTGGGAAAATGACATGTTCACAAGCTCCGCTGTAGAACTTTTTGTCACTGGCAATGATCTCAAAATAAAAGGTTTCTGCCATTTACATCACCTCTTTTGCCTTTTCCTTTACATCATCAATTGTTCCGACCATCAAGAAGGCCTGTTCTGGATATTCATCCATTTCTCCATCTAAGATCGCTTTGAATCCTCGGATCGTTTCTTTGACAGGAACGTATTTACCAGGGATTCCTGTAAATGTTTCTGCTACGTTAAATGGCTGAGATAAGAATTTCTGAATCTTTCTTGCACGGTATACGGTAATCTTATCCTCGTCGGAAAGCTCCTCCATACCAAGAATAGCGATGATATCCTGTAACTCCTTATACTTCTGAAGCATAGCCTGAACCTTACGGGCTACCTCGTAATGCTCCTCACCTACAACGTCTGCCTCGAGGATTCTTGAGGTTGACTCAAGCGGGTCAACAGCCGGGTAAATACCCTGCTCAACAATCTTACGGGAAAGAACCGTAGTCGCATCAAGATGTGCGAATGTGTTCGCAGGAGCCGGGTCCGTAAGGTCATCCGCAGGCACATATACAGCCTGTACAGAGGTAATAGATCCAGTCTTAGTGGAAGTAATACGTTCTTGCAAAGCACCGATGTCATTAGCTAAAGTAGGCTGATAACCTACTGCAGACGGCATACGGCCAAGCAATGCGGATACTTCGGAACCAGCCTGGATAAAGCGGAAAATGTTATCAACAAAGAGCAGTACGTCCTGGCCGCCAACATCACGGAAATATTCCGCCATAGTCAAACCGGTCAAGCCTACACGCATACGAGCTCCAGGAGGCTCGTTCATCTGACCGTAAACAAGAGCGGTCTTATCGATAACTCCTGATTCTTTCATTTCGCACCACAAGTCGTTGCCTTCACGTGTACGTTCACCAACGCCTGCAAATACGGAATAACCACCATGAGCGGTAGCGATATTATGAATGAGCTCCATGATAATAACTGTTTTACCAACACCTGCGCCGCCAAACAGACCGATCTTACCGCCAAGTGCATACGGAGCGATCAAGTCAACGACTTTAATGCCGGTTTCTAAAATTTTAGTTGTTGTAGCTTGTTGGTCGAAAGTCGGAGCCGGTCTATGGATAGGCCAGTAGTCGGCAGCATCAACTTTTCTCTCGTCGTGGTCAACAGTTTCACCCAATACGTTAAATATGCGGCCCAAAGTACCAGGACCAACCGGAACACTGATTGGTGCACCGGTATCAACAGCTTCCATTCCACGAACAAGAACTCATTGCAACCGCACGGACTACATTGTAGCCGATATGCTGCATAACTTCACAGGTAAGGTGAATTTTCACTTTACCATCGTCAGTTGTACCATCGATTTTGATAGCGTTCAGGATTGCAGGCATACTTTTCGGAGGGAATTCAATGTCAACAACAGGGCCAACAACTTGTACTATTCTACCAGTATTCAAGGTTTTAGCCTCCCTACGAATTATTCTTATTGTTGTTTCAATGCTTCGGCGCCGCCGCAGATTTCGCTGAGCTCACGGGTAATAAGTGCCTGACGTGCCTTATTATAAGACAGTTCCAGATTCTTAACCAGCTTGCCGGCATTATCCGTAGCAGAAGACATCGCGGTCATTCTAGCGCCCAATTCACTGGCAGCAGA
>OHON01000551.1_pt1 | contig 15673 bp, 10 predicted proteins | sample 1569831 | NCBI WGS metagenome assembly OHON01 (sample SAMEA3879512, study PRJEB24766) | human gut metagenome | biome: human-associated habitat; feature: feces | place: USA | collected 1985/1987
GGTATGTATGAGCGCACCATTGTTGTAAACGGCTTTTCAAAATCATATGCCATGACAGGTTGGCGACTTGGTTATGCACTCGGTCCTGTTCCTGTTATTGCTCAGATGACAAAGCTCCACCAGTACGGAATTATGTCTGCTCCTACAACCGCACAATATGCCGCTATTGAGGCTCTGCGCAACGGTGACAGGGATGTAGAGATGATGCGTGGCGAGTATGATATGAGGAGAAGGCTTGTTGTGGACAGCTTTAACGCAATGGGACTCACCTGCTTTGAACCTTTGGGTGCATTCTATGTGTTCCCGTGTATCAAAAGCACAGGCCTTACAAGTGAGGAATTCTGTACAAGACTTATTGTGGACAAGCATGTTGCCGTTGTTCCGGGTACTGCGTTCGGTGAATCGGGCGAAGGCTTTGTCCGTGTGTCATATTCATATTCTATCAAGCATCTTAAAATTGCGCTTGAAAGAATCAAAGAGTTTCTTGATGAACTGAAAAAGGGTTAAAATATGGAAGTAAAAGTTCTTGCTCCTGCAAAAATAAATCTTTCTCTCGATGTTCTTTCAAAGAGAGCAGACGGTTATCACAATATTTCAACTGTTATGCAGGCCGTTGATTTGTATGATACAATCACAATCACAGACAATGAAAGCGGCACGGTGACAATTTCATGTAACTGTGAGGGCGTGCCGTGCGACGATTCAAACATTTGTGCAAAGGCGGCTTACAAGTTCTTTTATTGCAAAACGGATGTTAAGGGCATTCATATCGACATTGACAAGAAAATTCCCACACAGGCAGGTCTTGCCGGCGGAAGCAGTGACGGTGCGGCTGTTATTTTAGGCTTGAACAATATGTTCGGAACAATGCTCAAGCCGGCAGAGATGAGAGAAATCGGTGAAAAAGTAGGTGCGGATGTGCCTTTCTGCCTTGAGGGCGGAACAAAGCTTTGCACGGGAATAGGCACTGCAATCAAAAAAGTTGCCTCTTTTCGTTGTGACAGCATTGTAATCTGCAAACCCGACACAGTCAGCGTGTCTACTGCCGATGCGTACAAAAAGGTTGACGCACTCAATCCTCACGCCTGCTATACCGATGAAATGGTAAAGGCACTGTTCAGCAGAGATATGTTTATGATTTCAACAACAATCTTCAATGACTTTGAACTTGCTCTGCAAATTCCGGAAGTTAATGAAATCAAGGGTATTATGCTCAAGTCAAAGGCAAGGGGAGCAGGTATGAGCGGTTCGGGTTCAGCCGTGTTCGGTGTGTTCACTTCATCACGCAGAGCCAAGAAGTGCTATGACAAGCTTTGTGAAAGCTACAAAGAAGTTTTTCTCTGCAAGCCCGTTTCAGACGGTTGCAAGGTGCTTTGATAAAATTTAATAATTCTGATTAAAATTACAATAACCTGTCCATACTTATTTCAAGAGAGGACAGGTTATTTTTATGAAAACAAATAAATCAATACTTTTAATCAAATCAGCAATAATTGCATTCGTACTTACAACACTCTATTCGGTAATTCCGTTTCAGGCGGTGTGTGCTGAAATCCCTAACAATGTTTTTCGTTTTCACATACTTGCAAATTCAGACACGGAAGAAGATCAGACTCTGAAGCTCAAGGTGCGTGACAAGGTTCTTGAAAGGACAAAAATTCTTTTTGATACGGCAAATTCAAAGTCGGATGCCGAAGAATTTGTAAAAGCAAACCTTGAAACTATAGAAGAAATTGCACAAAATGAGGTGTACAAAAACGGCTATAACTATCCTGTAAAAGCTGAAATTGTCAATATGCACTTTGATACCCGCCATTATGAAAGCTACACTCTGCCTGCCGGAATGTACGACGCACTTCGCATAACAATCGGCAATGCAAAAGGTCATAATTGGTGGTGCGTAATGTACCCGTCAATCTGCATTTCAACGGCAGATGAGGGAAAAGACAGGGCAAAAGATGTTCTTTCGGATGATGAATACAGCTTAGTAACCGATGATAAGGTGGAATATAAATTTTTCATAGTAGAACTTTTTCAGAAAATTTTTGTTTGATAACTGCAAAGTTCTTTAAATAACCCACAGAATATGTTATTATTTGTACAGATATTTAAAATAAAATTACTTTGTTGTAAATTAAATTTATGGAAGTGATGAAATGTTGAGATTTATTCTCGGAAAAAGCGGCAGCGGAAAAAGTACCGAGACTTTGAAGATTGCAGGCGAACTTGCCGACAGCAATCTTCCCGTAATGCTGATTGTGCCTGACCAGAGCACATTTGAATGTGAAAAGACTCTGCTTGATGTGTTCGGTGCAAAAAAAGCCGAGAAAGTTCTTGTATTCGGTTTTTCAAGACTTTGCAAATATGTTTTTGAGTTGACGGGAAATTCAGCCGATAATGTTATTGACGAGGGTACAAGAGCCGTCGTAATGAGCCTTGCGCTTGAAGAACTTACCGAAAAACTCCGTCTGCTTTCATCAAAGGGCAACAAAAGCCTTGTTGATGTTATGCTGCAGACTGTTTCCGATTTGAAGAAAAGTTCGGTTACAAGCGATGAACTCAGAAGTGTGTCAATGCTTGTTGACGATGAAACCTTAAAGACAAAACTTAACGAAACCGCCCTCATAAGCGATACATTCGACGCTCTTGTCAGCCAAAGCTATATTGATCCTATGGATGATTTGACAAGGCTTAATGATATTCTCTTAAAGAATAATGTTCTCAGGGATTATACGATAATCTTTGACGGATTTTCAGGCTTTACAATGCAACAGCTCAAGGTGGTACGAAGCCTTATTCGTGACTGTACCGCTACATATTTTACCCTTACTCTTGATCCCCTTACGGACGGTTCTGAGGAGGTTTTTGCAACCTCACAACAGACATATAAAATTCTCAAGGAATATGCAAAGCGTGACGGAGTTGATATTAAAGCTCCGATAAAGCTTACCGATTTGCACCGCTTTAAAAATGATAACCTTGCTTTGTTTGAACAGAATATTTTCAGACCGCACATTGAACCGCTTGAAATTGTTCCTGAAAATATCTGCGTTTATAATGCCGTTGATATGTATGACGAGTGCGAATATGTTGCCGGTAAAATCAAGCACCTTGTTATAGAAAAAGGTTATCTCTACTCCGACATTTCCGTAATTTGTCACGATACAGAACCGTACAGAGGTGTTTTGTCCGAAATTCTTGAAAAATACGAAATTCCGTATTTCAGCGATGAACACGCAGATATTGATGTAAAACCCGTAATAAGGCTTGTAAACTCAATTTTCAGATGCCTTATTTACGATTTTGACAGAGAAGATGTGCTTGCACTTTTGAAATCGGGTTTAACTGAATTTTCTGTTGAAGAAATAAGCCTTTTTGAAAACTACCTTTTTGTATGGAATGTTTCAGGTTCGGCTTTTAAAAATAAATTTGTTCAGAATCCAAAGGGCTATTCTGACAGGTTTTCGGATTATGACAGAGAGGTTCTTGCAAAGGTTGAAAATCTGCGTGAATCAGTTATTGAACCGTTACTCCTTTTCAAAGAAAATGCAAAGGATAAAAACGGACTTGAAATTTCAAAGCTGTTCTATGCCCTTCTTGAAGAACTTAAAGTTCCCGATGCGTTACGCAGAATGTATGCGGAATTTGAACGCTCATACGATAAATCGGTGGGTGCGGAGCAGATAAGAGTTTGGAATATGTTTATGGCTGTTCTTGACAAAACCGCCGCTGTAATCGGTACAAAAGCAATGACTGTAAAGCGTTATTACGAGCTTTTGAGCTTACAGATTAACGCAATGCAATTGTCCGATATTCCGAGAACAATAGATTGCGTAACGATAACAACCGCTCAAAGGGTACGAATTTCTAAGCAGAAAGCGTCATTTCTCATTGGCTGTGTTGACGGAATTTTCCCGGCAATACCGCATACATCAGGCATATTCTCACCGTTTGAGTTAAAGATGCTTGCAATGAACGAAATTGAACTCGGTGACGATTTTGCCGCACACAATAACCTTGAAACATTTATGGCATATTCCTGTATGACCTCTGCAAGTGAGTTTCTTTCCGTATCATTTTATTCATCGGACATAACGGGAACAACCTATCAGCCGTCCGAAATTGTCCTGCAATGTAAAAAGGTATTTAAAAATATCATTGCATATGACAAATTTGATTTTGACGGTAAAAAAGAAAGTATGTACGCACTCCGCCCTGCTTTTGATACAGTTGCCGATATGATTGGAAAAGGCAAAAAAGTGCCCGAATCATTGCTTGAAATTTTTGCACAAAATCCCGAATATTCTGCAAAGCTTGATTCGCTCATAAATGCAAAGGACAAAGTTCCTTTTAAGATATTTGACAAGAAAAATGCCGAAAAGCTTTTTGGTAAAAATCTCAATATTTCAGCTTCACAGCTTGAAAAATTCAATCTCTGCAGATTTTCCTATTTTTGTAATTACGGCTTGAATGTTCGGGAAAGACAAAGAGCAGAAATCAACCCCATGCAGTACGGAACAATTGTTCATTATATACTTGAACGCTTTTTCGGCGAATATACTAAAGAAGAGTATTTATCGCTTGAAGAAGATAAATTCCAAAAAATTGTCTGTGCATATCTTGCGGAATATGCAGTTAAATATTTTGGCGAAGAACAGCTTGAGTCAAATTCATTCACATACCGCCTAAAGACAATTCTTGATAATGTGATGTATCTGATGAAACATATTATGGAGGAACTTTCCCAGAGTGAATTTTTTGTTGCCGATTGTGAACTTAAAATTGGCGAGGATATTCCGTCATATACAATCGTACTGCCCGACGGTCACAAAATTGCAGTCTGCGGAAGTGTTGACAGAGTAGATATTATGCAGAGAGCCGATATAACATATTTGCGTATTATTGATTATAAAACAGGCACAAAACAGTTTAAGCTTTCCGATATTCTCTACGGAATCAATCTTCAGATGCTTTTGTATCTCCATTCAATCGAGGCTTCTGGCGGTGACAAATACGGAGAAATTGTACCTGCCGGGATTTTGTATATGCCTGCAACCGTTCCGTATATTTCGTCAGACAGTCTGAAATCAATTGACAAGCTGCCCGATGAACTTAATAAAAAGCTCAAGATGAACGGACTTTTGCTCAAAGATACAGAAATAATTCACGGAATGGATAAGACAGACGTCGCAACATACATTCCTGTAAAAATTAAAGCGGGCGAACCTGTTTCTTCAACAAGCCTTGCAACACTTGCAGAATTCGGAAAAATCTTTAAAAAGGTTGATATGCTCATCGCTGAAATGGGCAAAAATATCTATAATGGAAACATTGAGGCGAAACCGCTCAAAGGCGGTCACGATTCATGCGAATACTGCCCTTACGACAGCGTATGTGCCTACAGACAGAGTAATCCGATAACTTGTTTTTCTGTCGATAACAAGACCGTTATCGAAGAAATTACAAACGAAATTAACGGAAAGGAGGAAGAGTAATGTCAAGAAATTGGACTCCGCAACAGAAGAATGCAATCTATGCAACAGACGGTTCTGTGCTTGTATCGGCTGCCGCCGGTTCGGGCAAAACTGCCGTGCTTGTAGAGCGGGTAATAAAGCTTATTACACGGGAGAAAAATCCCCTTGATGTTGACCACCTTCTTATCGTAACATTCACAAGGGCGGCGGCTGCCGAAATGCGAGAAAGAATACAGGCGGCAGTCAACAAACTTCTTGAAGATGATCCGTATAACGCTCATTTGCTTGCACAGCGACAGCTTTTGTACAGTGCAAATATTTCTACAATAGACAGCTTTTGTGGAGATGTTGTCCGTGAATATTTTCATACGCTCGATGTTGCAAGAGATTTTCGTATTGCCGATGAGGGTGAGCTTGAAATTCTCAGACAAGAGGCACTTGATAATACATTTGAAAGCTTTTATGACAGCGAAGATGACTGCTTTTATTCTTTGCTTGATCTTTTTAAAGGAAAACAGGGCGACCAAAAACTGCGTGAAACAGTCCTTAAAATATCCGAGTTTCTTACAACTCAGCCGTTCCCCGATAAATGGCTTGATGATATGCTCGAAAACTATTCTGAAACCGATATTGAAAAAACTGTGTGGGGCAAAATTATAATCGACTATGCTCTAAGTGCCGTGCTTCACGGAATCAATCTGACTGAAAATTCTATTCTTCGATTAAAAGATGACGAAAAACTTCAGGATGCAGTCGAACCCCTGCTTGTCGGTGATTTGGCATATTTTACCAATCTCCAATTGAAATTTGTTTCTTCATCATGGGATGAAATCAGACAGGCAATATTTTCTTTTGAAACAGGAAGAATGAAAAGTCCGAAAGGATATAAGGATAATCCGATTAAAATTTCTATTTCATCTAACAGAGATGAGGTCAAAGAAACGGTGAAGAAACTCCAATCATTGTTTTTTTGGAGTGAGGAAGATGCAAGGCTTGAATTGTCGCAGCTTCATAGGTTCATATCTACCTTGTTTACACTTGTTCGTGCATATGACAAAAAGCTTTCCAAACTCAAAGCGAAGAAAAATATTCTATCGTTTGCCGATATTGAATCGCTTACTGTAAAACTTCTTGCAAAGCCCGATGATGATAACGGCTATACTAAAACTGTTCAGGCTCAGGAGATTTCAAACAGATTTGATGCTGTTATGGTTGACGAATTTCAAGATGTAAATGATGTTCAAGACCTTATCTTCAAGTCAGTAAGCAATGATGAAAGCAATCTTTTTGTGGTTGGCGATGTAAAGCAGAGCATCTATGGATTTCGTCAGGCAAAGCCCGAAATTTTTATTGAACGCAAAAATGAATATAAACGATTCAATGAAGAGAATCCCGAATATCCTGCAACTATAATTCTTGACAGAAATTTCCGCAGTCGTTTTGAGGTGTGTGATGCGGTCAATTTTATTTTTGAAAGAATAATGACCAAGGAATCCGCAAAAATGGAATATAATTCCGATGAAAGGCTGGTAAACGGTGCTGAGTTTCCAAAGTCTGATGATTGCAATTTTGAAATTTCATTGATTGAATCCGAAAACTCAGACCTTGAAAAAGAAGAGATTGAGGCAAAGTACATAGCGGATAAAATTCACGATATGATTAATTCGGGCTTTAAAGTTAAGGACGGAGATATAATGCGTGAAGCCCGTTACGGCGACTTTGCAATAATCCTTCGCAGTCCAAGCGGAAAGGCCGCAACTTATGTCAACACTCTGAACAACAGCGGTATTCCTGCCTACAGCGAGAATAAGTCAAGCTTTTTTGATGCAGTTGAAATCAAAATTATGCTCAACCTTCTGCGTGTAATTGACAACCCCGGGATTGATATTCCGCTTTTGTCGGTTTTGTGCAGTCCTATGTATGCGTTCACTCCCGATGAGCTTGCCGAAATGCGTTGTGAAAGCAGAAAATCTTCGCTTTACTCTTCTGTCTGCGAATATGCGAAAACAAACGATAAGGCAAGAAAATTTGTTGATGAACTTAAAATTCTGCGTGATTGTGCCTGTACAAATTCCGTTGACGCTCTCATTTCAAAGGCGTGTGAAATGACAGGATTTATGTCTATTTCGCTTGCAGTCAGCGGTAATGATTCGGCACTTAAAAACCTGGAGCTGTTGCGTGAATATGCAAGAAGCTTTGAGAGCAACGGATACAAAACGCTTTCTGATTTTATTTCATATACCGACAAGCTTATTGCCAATAAGACAAACCTTGACGCATCATCACAAAATGAGGGCGACTCTGCAAATGCCGTGAGAATTCTCAGTATCCATGCGTCAAAAGGACTTGAATTTCCGGTTTGCTTTATTGCCGACATAACCCACCAATTCAATAAAACCGACCTTAGAAACGATATTCTTCTCGACAGCAAGGCAGGACTCGGCATCAAGACTCAGAGCAATGGTGTTGTTTATAACACCTTCCCACGCCTTGCAACAGGCCTTAAAATTGAAGAAAACCTTATTGCCGAGGAAATGCGTGTGCTTTATGTTGCACTCACAAGAGCAAAGGAAAAGCTTATCTGTGTCGGTGCAGTAAAAAAGTGCAGTGATTATCTAGAAAGGCTGTATTCAAAGCTCGTGTCCGAAAGTGTAATTGAACCCTATACTGTCACAAGCTGTCAAAGCTATTGCGACTGGCTCTGCCTTTGTGCATTAGTTCACCCGTCACTCAATAATCTGCGTAACGATATTATGCCGGGTTCAAAGGTAATCCCGCACAACGGAGAATCAGATTGGAAATTGCAGATTATCGTTGATGAAAAAATGATTGATAAGGATAATGTCTTTGAGGACGATATTACTTCAACAAATCTGTTACAGGTTGCCGATGTATCCGATGATACTTTTGATTATGCAAAACTTTTGAAAAAGAATCTTGATTTCAAATACAGAAACAGAGATATTCTTTCACTCCCGCAAAAGGTCAGTGCATCCGATATTGCACATAGTCAGAACGGTGATTATTTTGAAAAGATTCTTTCAAAGCCGTTATTCATAGCTGAACAAAATTCCGCTCCTGTTGCAAGAGGCACTGCTCACCACAAGTTTTTGCAATACTGCAATTTTGAACAGGCAAGAGCAAGTCTTGATACTGAAATTGACCGTCTTTTAAATGACGGAAAACTTACACAGGAACAGGTTGATATGATTGACAGAAAAACACTTAATGAATTTCTTTCAACCAAACTAATTGACCGTATAATTGCATCACAGCTTGTAATGCGTGAAAAACGATTTACCGCAAGGCTTAAACCGTCGGAAGTATTTGATGAATATAAAGGTGTAAAAACCGATGCAACAGTAATAATTCAGGGTGCGGTTGACCTTGCGTTTGTTGAGGACGGAAAGCTTGTTATTGTCGATTACAAAACCGACAGGGTAAAAGATATAACAAAACTTGCAGGACTTTACAAGAAGCAACTTTATTTGTACAAATCGGCGATGGAGCAGTCCGAAGAACTTACCGTTAAAGAATGTATTCTTTGCAGTATCCACCTCGGCACATACATTACCGTATAAAAAGAAAACCGTCCGTGAATTCTGCGGACGGTTTAATCATATTCAGTTTATATCGGTTGCTTCTGCATCAATCATTCTTTGATTGCGGTCGTATTCTTTGTGATAACGGCTGAGCAGAATAATAAGTGAAAATCCCGAAACACCTTCATAAATAAGCGCAATTCCGAGTGCAATCATAAGCAATGCACCAAAAATGTTTGTAAAGAAAATTGTTGTAAGACTGAACATAATCATTACAATTGCTATAATAAACGGAATCCACCATTTTCTCATACCGAGCGATCTCAGCGTGAGCGAATGTTTCATATCCATAATGCTGTCAACAATAATGATAATGCCAATCGGAATATTGATTATTGCCGCAATTGAAGTGGGTGAAAACAAAGCAAATATACCGAATCCGGTTGAAATAACGCCTATTACAAGTTCAAAGTACATTCCGCCTTCTCTGTCAACAAAGAAAGAAATTATGTTGAACAGTCCGTAAACAGTCATTGCACCGCCGAGTGCATAGCACAAAACATCAAGCACCTTTTGCGGAAAGACAACCGTCACAATGCCAAGTACGATATAGGCGAGAGAGGTCATCATCATAGTAGCCGCCGGATTTTTCTTTTTCTTATGTTCACTCATTTAATACACCTCAGTCTATTCTCTTGTCGCAGTAACCGCACATTACCATACCAAGCTTTTCGTAGCTGAGGTTCGGAAGATATGGCTCCTGCTGTGTGATACATCTCGGATTGTTGCAGTGATGATTCGATACAACAAACGGTCTGTTTTCAACAAAGAACTCATCATCCTGCAAAAGCAGAAGAATAAGTGCCATTCTGCCGTACATACCGTACTGAGCCTGTTTGAAATACAACGCTCTCGGGTCATCATCAATATCAACTGTAATTTCGTTTACTCTCGGCAATGGGTGAAGAATTATCATATCTTCTTTTGCCTTGTCAAGTTTTTCTTTGTCGAGAACAAAAACATTTTTCTGTGCCTGATAATCTTCTTCGCTTGCAAATCTCTCACGCTGAATTCTTGTCATATACAGAACATCAAGGTCTGTGATTGCATCTGCAAGACTGTTTGAAATTTCATACTTACAGCCGTTCTTTTCAAGAATGTCAATAACATAAAGCGGAACGCTGAGTTCCTTTGTTGAGATAAGTACAAAGCTGTTGTTCGGATATTTTGCAAGTGTCTTGATAAGCGAATGAACTGTTCTGCCGTTGAGAAGGTCACCGCATACACCTACTCTGAGGTTATCAAGTCTGCCTTTTTCACAGCTGAGAGTGATAATGTCGGCAAGCGTCTGAGTTGGATGAAGGTGACCGCCGTCTCCGCAGTTGATAACGGGAACACCTGCATAGAGAGATGCCGCAGCGGCAGTACCCTCAACAGGATGACGCATTGCGATAATATCGGCATATTCGCCGACAATTGTAATTGTATCTTTAAGGCTTTCGCCCTTTGAAACGGATGAATTCATCGGATTGTCAAAACCGATTGTTCTTCCGCCGAGTTTAAGCATAGCCGTCTGGAATGACATCTGTGTTCTTGTACTCGGTTCATAAAATAATGTAGCAAGAATCTTGCCGTCACAGGCGTGTCGATAGTCGGCGGGACTCTGCATAATCTTTTTAGCTTTTCGGATAATTTTGTCAATCTGCTCGGTAGACATAACCGATAAATCAATCAAATTTTTGTCAAACATAAATAACACAGCTTTCTGCAATTTTTTCTATTTTATCAAAATTTTCTGTATTTATATATACTTAAAAGAAAAATAGGAATAAAGAATAAAACAATTTTACTCATTCCCGCATTTTCCCGCATTAATTTTATAAGGTATGAAAAATATTAAATTGTGCGTCAAAATGATGTGCCTAAATAAAAAGCATTTTGAAAATACGGTATAAGAAATTCACCGTAAACCGGCAAAGTCGATTAAAACATTCGTACAAAGTATTTTTGTTGACAAAAAATGCATTAATGTGGTATCATATTAATAGTTATATCAAAGTGCAGACACGTTTTTTATTGCGTAATTCTGCTGTTAAAAAAATAAATTTGACTGCATTTTGTAAAGTGAAGTCTGATTTGTGTTTTGAAAGGATTGTCTTACTATGGTTACAGCTATGTTATTTGCAGGCGGTATCGGTGCAAGAATGAAATATTCCGATATGCCTAAACAGTTTCTTGAGGTTGGCGGAAAGCCGATTATTATTCACACAATGGAGCATTTTGCCCGTCATCCTAAGGTTGATGCGATTGTTGTTGCCTGTAAGGCTGACTGGATCGGCTACCTTAATGAGCTTATTGAGGCATTCAATGTTGCAAAGGTAAAGGCTGTTGTTCCGGGCGGTGCTAACGGTTTTGATTCTATTCACAACGGCGTAATGGCTACTGCCGAATTTTCAAAAGATCCTGAGGATATCATCCTTATCTGTGACGGTGTTCGTCCTATGCTCAGCGAAGAACTCATCACTAACTGTATTAAGGATACAAAAAAGTACAAAACAGCCGTTCCTGTTACTCCGAGTATTGATTCACTTCTTTACAGTGAGGACGGAGAAACCTGCGGCAAGAGTTACCAGAGAAGTACAATGTACATTACACAGGCTCCGCAGGGATATACAATGGAAAGAATTCTTTGGGCTCACGAAGAAGCTTACAAGAGAGGTATTACAAACCCTGTTTCCTCAAGTGAACTTTTTATTGAGCTCGGCGAAAAGGTTCATCTTTTCCTTGGCGAGAGATTCAACATTAAGGTAACAACACCTGAGGATCTCACAACATTGCGATCACAGTTCTATTATGAAAACTACAAGCAGTTTGCAAAGGAAGAACTTAAATATGGATTATAATGTTCAAAGTAATATAAAAAAGACGGTTTTTTCCGATATTAAAGAAATTACAAATACAAATGTTGATTGGAACAGATTTAACGGTAAAACCGTTCTTATAACCGGTGCAGGAGGATTTATCGGTTATTATCTTGTACTCACATTTCTCGCAAGAAATGACTTTTATAACAATAACATCAAGATCCTTGCGTTCGTAAGAAACAGAGAGAGAGCCGAGAAAAAGTTTGGCGTTCTTCTTGAAAGAGATGACATTGAGCTTGTTGTTGCCGATGTTACAAATAAGATTGAATGTGAGAGAGCGGATTTTATTATTCATGCCGCAAGTCAGGCAAGTAATATTCAATTTGAAACCGATCCTGTAGGCACTATTAACGCAAATCTCAGCGGTACATCAAACATTCTTGATTTTGCTCTTGAAAGCAAAAGTGAGTCTGTACTTGTTGTTTCAAGCCTTAAAGTTTACGGTGCTTTGCACAATGGTAAAAACAGTATTTCCGAAGATGATATCGGTTATATTGATTTTACTTCCTATAAAAATTGTTATGCAGTGGGTAAGAGAGCGTCTGAAACTCTTGCCGCAAGCTATTGCAAACAGTTTGGACTCAATGTGAAGATTGCAAGACCGAGCTATATTTACGGCGCCAGCAGTCTTACGGATGATCGTGTCTGGGCGCAGTTTATTGCAAATGTTGTTCGTCACGAAAATATTCTTCTCAAAAGCAACGGTGCGGCTAACCGTTCATTCTGCTATGTTACAGACACGGTTTCTGCTCTCATATACATTATGCTTAACGGTGAAAATGTTACACCGTATAACATTTCTTATGAAAAATCAGATACAACAATAAGAAATTTTGCAAAGACAGCTTGTGAGGTTTTCCCTGAGAGAAATATGACTTTGGCTTTTGCCAATCCCGAAGATGAAAAGGAGCCTAAGGTTGATACTTCCGCTCTTGCAAAAACCCCCGAAATTCTTGACAGTTCAAGACTCTGCAGTCTTGGATGGAAGCCTCTTGTTGACCTTAAAGAAGGAATAAGAAGAGCAGTCGGAATTCTTGAAGAAAATTAATAACAGAAATTAGGAATACAGTTATGTCTGAGTTGTTACTTAACCAATTTGAACAGGACAGAGCACTTGTAGCTTTGCGTTATAAGAATTTGAACATCCGTAAATTATTCGGAAAATCTGTTTTTATAGCAGGAGGCGGAGAACTCGCCTTTTCTCTTGTATCATCGCTTCGCATGGTTAACTTAAAAAAACAAGCAGGCATAGCTGTATTTTTGCTTGTAGAGGATAACGAAAGTTATGACAGGAGATTCGATTATATCGATTCATCAGATTTTTCCATCGTAAAGTATTCTTCACTTAATGCGGTTAATAAATGCGGAGATATACTCATTGAAACGGGATTTTTGCTTTCTGATAGAGTTGAAGGTGTTGATGTATTTAAAAATCATATCAACAGGGCAAATAATATTATCTCGGCTGTCAATGCGTTAAAGATAAAAGAAACTGTTCTTGTGTCAGATGCCTCAATTTACGGAACACTCGGAAAAGATTTTGTTATTTCCGAAAAAGAAAAAACACATTCCGCTTTTAATTCGGATTCATTAAAAGCAATGCTGATTCAGTCTGTTGAGAATCTTTATTTTTCTGCGTCTCATATGTATGATTTTTCAATCAAAGCAGTAAGAAGCGGCAAGATTATATCTGCAAATTCAAGTTCCGATTTTGTAAGGAATATGCTGGAATCGGCTGTTCACGGAAAATCTTTGAATGTTAAGAACAAATCACCCAAAGTGTCTTATATAAGTATTAATGACTTGATTTCTGCTGTTCTGTTTGTTCTTTGTAACGGTGAGAACAATCAGGTGTATAACGCCTGCTCAGATACTTCAACCGTAAATTCGGCAGAATTTTCACTTACGCTTTCGGATGCTTTTGATGAGTGTGAGGTTAACATAACTTCTGTAGGTGATTCTACGGACGGCTGTGCCATTGACTGCACAAGACTGAAAAAGCTTGGTTGGTTATCAATGGTCAACTACAAGGACGCACTCCTTATTTCGGGACACGAGGTAATGGATGATGACAGTATATTTATGTTTTCCGATTCATATGACGGCAAGCTTAATGATATTCAACAGATACTTCTGGGCTTTTTACTTGAGGTTGACAGAATTTGCAAAAAGCATAACATTAAGTATTTTTTGGGCGGAGGAAGTCTTTTGGGTGCAGTAAGGCATAAAGGCTTTATTCCGTGGGACGATGATGCAGATGTTATGATGCTTAGAAAAGATTACGACAGGTTTCTTTCGGTATTGCCGAGTGAACTCCCGAATTATCTTTTTGCACAGACTCAAAAAAATGAAAAAGACAGCCATTTTCCTTTTACAAAACTGCGAATAAACGATACTCTGCTTTCTACTGAGTTTACATCAAGATTTCCCAATATTCATAACGGAATTTTTCTTGATGTGCTTGCACAGGATTATACTTCAAACAATGCTTTCTTACGAAAAATTCATATGAAAGCAACTGCAAGCTCAAGATGGCTGGTGCTTGATAAGTGGAGAGGCACTTCGGTGAATGCAAACAGCAGATTTTCTTCTTTGTGTGCGAATATTCTGAGAAAGATTTTTCCGCTTGGATTTTTGCAAAAGGTTCAAAACAAACTTATTTCACTTCATAAAAATATGAAAAATCCGAAATATCTGTTTGACAGTATGGGAAGAAATGTTTCAAGAGGAGCTTTCCCTGCCGAATGGCTTGATGAGGCAATATGGGTTGATTTTGAAAATGCAAAACTGCCTATTCCTAAAGAATATGATAAGTACCTGAAGTATCTTTACGGGGACTATATGGAAATGATTCCTGTAAGCGAAAGACATGTAAGTCACGATATCAAGCAAATTGATCTCGGAGAATATGCAGGATATGTCTGCAAAGACAGTTTTGCAAAGCTTGAAAAATAATTCTAAATTGCATTATTAAGTGGGATATTATTAAAAATTTCAGCTTATAGTAATTGTAAGCAATATTATGACAGTACCCATTTTTATTGACAAATTCAATCCCCGAAAAGTTTTTTATCGAACTTTTCGGGGATACTTATATCTTATGGTTCTGTTAACAATTCAGCATAGGGTAGGGGATAATATCATTCGGATTAGCATTGTGTTCGGCAATAAATTTTTCCATCCATATCATATCGTACCACTTATCAAATTTGTATGCACATTTATGAAAAATACCGACAGTTTTATAACCGAGTTTTTTGTGAAAGCAAACACTGTCGTTATGCAGATGTTTATCCTCATGTTCAGTGTACGCAATACAAGCATTTACATTTGTCACACCCTGCTTTGTGAGAATTTCTTCGAGCTTTTCGTAGAGTTTTCTGCCGATTCCGTTTCCGTGATTCTCAAGGCGGATATAAATACTTGTTTCAACTGACCAATCATACGCTTTTCTGCCTTTGAAAACTCCGGCATACGCATAGCCGACAATTTTTCCGTTGAGTTCGGCTACAATATAAGGGTACCTTTTTAGCGTAGTTTTTATGCGATTTGCAAATTCTTCAACGTTTGGAACATTGTATTCAAATGTTATTGCCGTGTTTTTAATATATGGTTTGTATATAGCGAGCAATTCTTGGGCGTCGCTTATTTGTGCCGTTCTGATATGCAATTTATCGTTCACAATTATGACCTCTTTAATACTTTATGACATCATAATAATACACTAAAGTTT
>OHON01000563.1_pt1 | contig 15490 bp, 17 predicted proteins | sample 1569831 | NCBI WGS metagenome assembly OHON01 (sample SAMEA3879512, study PRJEB24766) | human gut metagenome | biome: human-associated habitat; feature: feces | place: USA | collected 1985/1987
CCCGCCGAAATCGGCCAGCAGCTTGTTGGAGCCAAACCGCCGGGCCAGCCCGGACGCCATGATGACACACCCGATCGGGCGAGAAGTTTCAGACATGTGGGTCCCTCCGCGTTGACGGTTCCGCTTCTCCCCTGGGAGCACGGCGGCAGCGCAGGGCGGACGGAACCGATAATTCTAGTGGTATTATAGCGAAAAATGTGTTAAAATAAAAGTAAACAGCAAAAAAGAGAGGTACTGCGTATGATGACGATCCGGGAATACAAACGAGCGGAAAGTCTTGAAGAAGCCTGGCAGCTCAACCAGAAAAAGAACAATCGGGTCATCGGCGGCATGATCTGGCTCAAGATGGAAAAGATCAACGTCGGCACCGCCATTGATCTGTCCGGTCTGGGGCTGGATGCCATCGAGGAGACGGAGGAGCAGTTCTCCATCGGGGCCATGGTCACCCTGCGGCAGCTGGAGCTGGACACTGGGCTGGCCGCATACACGAACGGAGCAGTGCGGGAGTCCGTGCGGCATATCGTGGGTGTGCAGCTGCGCAACCTTGCCACCGTGGGCGGCAGCATTTACAGCCGCTTCGGGTTCTCGGATGTGCTGACCCTGTTCCTGGCACTGAACGCCTCGGTGCTGGCCGAGTACGCCGCCCGCCCCTACGACCGGGATCTCCTCGTGCGGGTGATCGTGCCGAAGGAGCCGGCTGCGTTCTGCTACCAGTCGGTGCGGAACAGCCAGACCGATTTCCCGGTGCTGACCTGCGCCGCCGCCAAAACGGCCGAGGGCTATCGCTTCGCCATCGGTGCCCGGCCGGGCAAGGCAGTGCGGTTTGACCTGACGCCCAACGCGGCCGAGACGCCGGAGCTGCTGGCAGACCGCTTTGCCGCAGAAGTGCGGGCAGCGATCAAGACCGAGAGCAATCTGCGCGGCAGCGCCGAATACCGCAACCATCTGGCCGGAGTTCTGGTCAAGCGTGCGGTCCGCCAGCTGGAAGGGTAACGGAAAGGAGACCACGATGCAAATCACCATCATTCTGAACGGAACCAGAGTTTCCGCCGAGGCCGCCCCGGATACTCTGCTCATTGATTTTGTCCGCAGCCACGGCTGCTACAGCGTCAAGCGCGGCTGCGAGACCGCCAACTGCGGCCTGTGCACCGTCTTTCTGGACGACAAGCCGGTGCTGTCCTGCTCGGTGCTGGCAGCCCGTGCCGACGGCCACCGCGTTACTACGCTGGAGGGCCTGCAGGACGAAGCCGCAGAGTTCGGCGCGTTCATCGCCGATCAGGGAGCGGAGCAGTGCGGCTTCTGCAACCCCGGCTTCATCATGAACGCCCTGGCCCTTTTCCGCGAGAAGGAGTACCCCACCGAGGACGAGATCAAAGAATACCTTGCGGGCAACCTCTGCCGCTGTTCCGGCTACGAGGGCCAGCTGCGGGGCATTCAGGCATTTCTCGCATGGAAACGATCGAAGGAGGCCGCCGAATGAAAAACGTCAACAAACCGTTCCGGAAAAAGGACGCGATGCAGCTCGTGACCGGTAAGCCAGTGTACATGGACGATCTCGCTCCTGCCGACTGCCTCATCGTCAAGCTGCTGCGCTCGCCCCATCCCAACGCCATCGTCAAGACCATCAACACCACGGTGGCCAAAAAGGTGCCTGGCATCGAGGCCATCTTTACCTGGGAGGATGTGGACCAGAATGCCCGCCGCTACACCCAGGCCGGCCAGACCTACCCGGAGGCCAGCCCCTACGACCGTCTGGTCATCGACCGGCACGTCCGCTTTGTGGGCGATGTCGTGGCCATCGTGGCCGGTGCGGATGACAAATGCGTCGAGAAGGCGATGAAGCTCATCAAGGTGGAGTATGAGGTGTTGGAACCAGTGCTGGATTTCCACACCGCCAAGGACAACCCCATCCTCGTCCATCCGGAGGACAACTGGGAAAGCCTGTGCCCCGTGGGTGCGGACAACAAGCGCAATCTCTGCGCCCACGATGAGTGCGGCAGCGGCGACATCGACGCCGTGCTGGCCGACTGCGACGTGGTCATCGACCATGTGTATCACACCAAGGCCTGCCAGCAGGCGATGATGGAGACCTTCCGCACCTGCTGCTATATGGACCTCTACGGCCGTCTGAACATCCTCAGCTCGACCCAGATCGTCTTCCACACCCGCCGCAACGTGGCCAACGCGCTCCACATTCCCAAATCCATGATCCGCGTCATCAAGCCCCGCATCGGCGGCGGTTTTGGCGCCAAACAGACAGCGGTCTCGGCCATCTATCCGGCCTTCGTCACCTGGAAGACCAAAAAGCCCAGCAAGCTCATCTTCACCCGCGAGGAGAGCCAGACCGCTTCCTCGCCCCGCCACGAGATGGAGATGCACGTCCGCCTCGGTGCCACCAAAGAGGGCCTCGTGCGCGGCATCGACCTGTACACCCTCTCGAACACAGGCGCTTACGGCGAGCACGGCCCCACGACGGTGGGCCTGTCGGGTCATAAATCCATCCCGCTGTACGGCAAGGCCGAGGCCTTCCGTTTCGTCAGCGATGTGGTGTACACCAACCACATGTCCGCCGGTGCCTACCGCGGCTACGGCGCAACGCAGGGCCTGTTTGCCGTGGAGTCTGCCGTCAACGAGCTGGCGGCAAAACTCCACATGGACCCGTTCAAGATCCGTGAAATGAACATCGTCCGGGAAGGCGATGTCATGCCCGCCTACTACGGCGCAGTGAACACCAGCTGTGCGCTGGACCGCTGCCTCAAAAAAGTCCACGACATGATCGATTGGGACAACAAGTATCCCGTCCGCGACCTCGGCAACGGCAAGGTCCGCGCCGTCGGCATGGGCATGGCGATGCAGGGGTCCGGCATTTCGGGCATGGACGTCGGCAGCGCGACCCTCAAGGTCAACGATGACGGCTTCTATTCGCTGATCATCGGTGCGGCGGATATGGGCACCGGCTGCGACACCACCCTGGCGCAGATCGCCGCCGAAGTGCTGGACTGCGAGCTGGACGACATCATGGTCTTCGGTGCCGACACCGACGTCTCGCCCTACGACTCCGGCTCCTATGCGTCCAGCACTACCTACGTCACCGGCAAGGCCGTCGAAAAGTGTGCGCTGAAGCTGCGGGCACAGATCTGCAAGCTGGGCGCGGAGCTGCTCCACTGCGAGGAGAGCGAAGTGGTCTTTGACGGCAAGACCCTCTCTGTGGACGCCGACCCGACGAAAAAGGTCTCCCTGAGCGAGGTGGCATTCGCCTCCCAGTTCGGCCACATGGTGCCGCTGGAAGTCACCGAGACCCACACGTCGCCCCTGTCGCCTCCGCCGTACATGGTGGGTGCTGCCGAGATCGAGCTGGACAAAGAGACCGGCGAAGTCAAGGTCGTGGATTATGCCGCCTGCGTGGACTGCGGCACCCCCATCAACCCCAATCTGACCCGTGTGCAGGCCGAAGGCGGCCTGCTGCAGGGCATCGGCATGGCGCTGACCGAGAACATCACCTACGACAGCAGAGGCTGGCCGATGGAAAACTCGTTCATGCAGTATAAGATCCCCGCCCGTGTGGACATTGGCCGCATCCGGGTGGAGTTTGAGAGCAGCTACGAGCCAAACGGCCCGTTTGGTGCCAAGTCCATCGGTGAGGTGGTCATCAACACGCCGCTGCCTGCCATTGCGGATGCAGTGTACAACGCCATCGGCACCCGCTTCTATGAGCTGCCCATTACCCCGGAACAGATCGCTATGGCCGTGGAGGAAACCCGCTGAATGCTGTCCGAAGCACAGTTCCCATTTCTGGCTGAAAAGGGCCATGTCGTCTCGCTGGTGGGCGGCGGCGGAAAAACGACGCTGCTCTATCAGCTGTCGGCCCACTGCGCCCGCAAGGGCTGGCGGGTGCTGGCCGCGACCACGACCCACATCCGGCAGCCGGACCACAACATGGCCCATACAGAAGCCGAATGCAGCGCCCTCTGGGCTGCGGGGGAGTATGCCGTTCTGGGCACACCGGACGGCTGCGGCAAGCTGATCGCCCCGCCGCCGGACCTGCTGCACCGCTGGATGCCGCAGGCCGATGCTGTTTTTCTGGAAGCCGACGGCGCGAAACGGATGCCCTGCAAGGCCCCGGCGTCGCGGGAACCAGTGCTGCTGCCGGAATGCGACACCGTGCTGGCCGTGGCCGGGCTTTCAGCTCTGGGCCGCCCTTTGCGGGAGGTCTGCTTCCGGCTGGACGAAGCCTGCGCACTGCTGCATACCGCACCGGACGCCCCCCTGACGCCGGAGCTTCTGGCCGCACTGCTGGCCAGCGAAGCCGGTGGGCGGAAGCTGGTGGGAGAGCGGGCGTTTTATGCGGTGCTCAACCAGGCGGACGACCCCGCCCGGCGGGCGCTGGGCGAGAATACCCGGACCATCCTGTGGGAACGATATCATGTGCAAAGCGTTCTGACGCATTTTGCAAAAGGAGAACGAGCCGAATGAGCGAAGAAAAGATCGTGTTCTGTACAGGCGGCGGCTGCACTGCCAAACTCGGCGCGGGGGTGCTGAGCCGCATTCTGGAAAAGCTGCCGCGCGGCGAGCAGGACCCAAACCTGCTGGTCGGCTATGACAGCAAGGACGACGCGGCGGTCTACCGCATCACAGATGACCTTGCGCTGGTGCAGACGGTGGATTTTTTTCCGCCCATGGTCGATGACCCCTATACCTTTGGGCAGATCGCCGCAGCCAACGCCCTCAGCGATGTCTATGCGATGGGCGGCGAGGTGAAGACGGCCCTGAATCTGGTCTGCTTCCCGGAGAGCATGGACCTGAACGTCCTGGGCGAGATCCTGCGCGGCGGTGCCGAAAAGGTGGCCGAAGCGGGGGGCATCCTCGCGGGCGGGCACTCCATCGCGGACACCGGCGTCAAATACGGCCTCTCGGTTACGGGCCTTGTGGACCCGCACCGCCTGACCGCCAACGACACCGGCCGCCCCGGCGATCGGCTCATCCTGACCAAGGCGCTGGGCGTCGGGCTCATCTGCACGGCCAACCGTGTGGGCGAAGCCGCGCCGGAGCAGATGGAAGCCGCCATCCGCTCCATGACGACGCTGAACAAAACGGCGGCAGAGATCGCGCGGAGGTATGAGGTCCACGCTGCAACGGATGTGACGGGCTTCAGCTTTCTCGGCCACCTGCACGAGATGATGGGCGGGCGGCTCTCCTGCGTCGTGGATGCCAGAGCTGTGCCGGTGCTGCCCGGCGCATGGGAGGCGGCGGACGCCTGCCTGTACACCGCTGCAGGGCAGCGTAACCGCAACCATACCGGCCCGTTCGTCCGGTTTGAAAACGTGCCTTTCCCGATGGAAGAGATCCTGTTCGACCCGCAGACGTCCGGCGGGCTGCTGCTGGCGGTGGCTCCGCAGAAGGCGGAGGCTCTGGCGCAGGAACTGTGTGCGGCGGGTCTGCCTGCCGCCATCGTGGGCGAGATCCGGGACGCACAGCCCACGGAGATCACAGTGAAGTATTGAGAGGATAGAACGATGCTGTTGAACGTAGATGCACGCGGGGATGCCTGCCCGCTTCCCGTTGTCAAGGCAAAAAAGGCCATCGCTGCGCTGAACGGTGCAGGCGAGGTGGAGGTTTTGGTGGACAATGAGATCGCCGTCCAGAACCTGACCAAGATGGCGCAGCAGAAGGGTTATGGCTCCAGCGCGGAGAAGCTGGCAGAGCAGGAGTACCGTGTCCGGTTTACGGTGGGCGATGCCTCCGCTGCGGCCGAAGAGCCTGCCGTCTGCACACCCGATGCCCGCACCGATACCGTGGTGGCCATCGCAGCGGATACGATGGGCGAGGGGGCCGAGGAGCTGGGCAAGACCCTGCTCAAGGCGTTCGTCTTCTCGCTGACCCAGCAGGAGAAGCTGCCCAGGACCATTTTGTTTTACAACGGCGGCGCGCACCTGACCTGCGAAGGCTCCCCGATGCTGGAAGACCTCAAAGTGCTGGAAGCTGATGGCGTGGAGATCCTGACCTGCGGCACCTGCCTGAATTTCTACGGTCTGACCGAGAAACTGCGCATCGGCACTGTGACGAATATGTACGTCATTGCGGAAAAAATGCTGAATGCCGGGAACGTGGTCAAGCCGTGATCTACCTCGATCATGCCGCCACCACACTGCAAAAGCCGCCGGTGGTGGGGCAGGCGATGCTCGCGGCTTTGCAAACGGCGGGCAACCCTGGACGCGGGGCGCATGAACCGACCCTTCACGCGGCCCGCATCGTTTACGACACGCGCACGGCGCTGGCAGAACTCTTCCACGCAGAGGACCCGGCCTGCATCGCCTTTGCGGCCAATGCCACCCAGGCGCTCAACACCGCCATCGGAGGGCTGCTTTCGCCCGGCGACCATGTCATTGCAACGGTCTGTGAGCACAACTCGGTGCTGCGGCCCCTCTACCGCCTGCGGGAACAGGGGGTGCAGCTCAGCTTTGTGGGGGTGGATGACCGCGCCGTTCTGCGGTATGAGCAGTTCGAGCAGCTGGTCCGGCCCAACACCAGAGCAATCGTCGTCACCGGGGCATCGAATGTGACCGGCCATGCCACAGACCTGCCCTTTGTGGCGCAGGTGGCAAAAAAGCACGGCCTTCTGTTGATCGTGGACGCTGCCCAGACGGCGGGGAGCCTGCCCATCGATGTGCAGGCCCTCGGCATCGACGTACTCTGCTTCACCGGGCACAAGGGGCTGATGGGCCCGCAGGGCACCGGCGGGCTGTATGTCCGGCCGGGGCTGCGGGTCGCGCCGCTCGTTGTGGGCGGCAGCGGGGTGCACAGCTTTGCCGAAGCTCACCCTGCAGAGATGCCCACGGCGCTGGAAGCCGGTACGCTGAATGTCCCCGGCCTTGCCGGGCTGGGGGCCGGGGTACGCTGGCTGCTGGAACAGGGGGTCGAGGCGCTGCATACCAGAGAAATGGCACTGACCCGGTCGTTCTGGGAGGGCGTCCGGGAGATCCCCGGCGTCGTTCTGTACGGAACGCTTGCAGCCCCCCGTGCGCCGATCGTCTCGCTGAACCTTGCCGGAGAGGACTCCGCCCGTGTGGCGGATGCGCTCTGGGAGGAATACGGCATCTGTGTGCGGGCCGGTGCTCACTGTGCCCCGCAGATGCACCGGGCGCTGGGCACCGTGGAGCAGGGCGTGGTGCGGTTCAGCTTTTCGCACCAGAACACCGAAGCCGAGGTGCAGTGCGCCGTAAAGGCGGTCCGTGCGCTGGCATTGGAGGAATAAATGCGAGTAAAACGACCGTATATCGTGCTTTCGTTCCGCGCCACGGTGGATGCCATGGCGTGGGAAAAGCGCTGCCTTGCCGAGCACATCCCCGGCCGGCTCATTCCGCTGCCGCGGGAGCTTTCCGCCGGGTGCGGTCTGGCGTGGCGGATGCTGCCGGAGGACTGGCAGTGCTGGCGGGAGCGCTTTGACCCTGCCGCCTACGATGCCGTTGCGCAGGTGGAACAATGATTTGAAAAAAGGAGACCCTTGCATGGAACCCCGAACTTTTTGTGATGCTTTGAACCGTGAGGCGGGCGATTACCTATTGGCTACGGTGCTGGAGGGCGCGGCGCAAGGGGCGCAGCTGCTGTTGTGCGGCGGTGTGCCCGTCTGGCCGGAACATCCGGCGGCGTGTCTGGAAGCACAGCTGCCTGCGCTGCAGCAGGTGACTGCCAGCGGAGTGCAGACATTTGGGGCGCTTCGTGTTTTTGCCGAGCGGTTCGGTGCAGCCCCGCGTCTGGTGGTCTGCGGCGGCGGTCATGTGGGGGCATCGGTGGTGCGGCTGGCAAAGCTGCTGGGTCTGCCTGTCTGCGCCTTAGAGGACCGCCCGGAATTTGCCGGGCAGCTGCGGCAGGCCGGGGCCGACCCGGTGCTCTGCCTGCCCTTTGAAGAGGGCCTTGCAGCAGTCTCCGGCGGAACAGAGTGTTATTTTGTGGTCGTTACCCGCGCCCACAGCTGCGATGTCCAGTGTCTGACGGCCATTCTGCAAAAGCCCGCCGCCTATGTCGGCATGATGGGCAGCCGGGGCCGCACGGCTCTGGTGCGCCGTCAGCTGACCGAAGCCGGGCTGGACCCGGCGCGGGTGGAGCAGCTCCATGCGCCCATCGGTCTGGCCATCGGGGCCAAAACGGCGGAGGAGATCGCACTTTCCATCCTCGCACAGATCGTGCAGGTCAAGAGTGCCCGCTCGCTGACCGATGGCTTCCCGCCCGCCATTCTGGAAGCATTCCGGGCGCTGCAAACGCCTGCGGTGCTGGCGACCATCGTGTCCCGCCACGGCTCCACGCCGCGGGAAGTCGGCTCCAAAATGCTGGTCCTGCCGGAGGGTAGGGCCGTGGGCAGCGTGGGCGGCGGCATCATGGAATACCGCATCCAGCAGCTGGCCGGGAAGATGCTAACCGGGGCGGCAGCGCCCGCCCAATTGGCCAATCTCACTACCGATGGCACAGGCGATGATGCGGCCATTGCGGCCTGCGGCGGCTCTATGCAGGTCTTTTTACAGCGGATCGAACCGGAGGAATGAACGATGAAACAGGAAAAACGGATCGTAGTGCGGGGCGGCGGAGATCTTGCCACCGGCACCATCCACCGGCTCTGGTCTGCCGGGCTGCGGGTGCTGGTGCTGGAAGCAGAGCACCCCGCCGCCATCCGCCGCCAGGTGTCCCTGTGCGAGGCGGTCTATGAGGGCGAGACCACTGTGGAGGGCCTGCGGGCCGTGCGGGTGGCTTCGCTGGCCGAAGCCGACGTCGTCTGGGCGCAGAACGCCGTCCCGGTTTTGGTGGACCCGAAGGGCAGCTGCCTGGCTGCGGCAAAGCCTGCCGTGCTGGTGGATGCCATCATTGCTAAGAAAAATCTCGGAACCACGCGGGATATGGCTCCGCTGACCATTGCCCTTGGCCCCGGCTTTGCGGCGGGGCAGGATGTGGACGTGGTGGTGGAGACCAAGCGCGGCCACAAGCTGGGCCGCATCATCCGGGAAGGATCTGCCGCACCCAACTCCGGCGTGCCGGGCATCATCGGTGGCTATGGTGCCGAGCGTGTGCTTCATGCACAGGCCGCGGGTATCTTCCGCAACCTGCATTCTATCGCTGATTTTGTGGAGGCGGGCGAGGCTGTGGCCGAGATCGAAACGCCGGACGGTCAGCGTCTGCCGGTGGTCACACAGATCTCCGGCATCCTGCGGGGTCTGCTGCGGGATGGCTACCCGGTGACCAAAGGATTCAAGGTGGCCGATGTGGACCCCCGCCGCGCAGAGCTGGAAAACTGCTTCCTCATCTCGGATAAGGCCCGTTGCATTGCGGGCAGTGTGCTGGAACTGATCGCCGCAGCGTGCTGGAACTAAAAGAAACGGGACTGTTTTTGCAACAGCCCCGTTTCTTTATTACTCTGTCAGTTTGGTGATGAGCATCTGATAGATCTCGTTGCCCTTGAGGATGAACTGCTTCTTGACCAGATCGGCACTCAGCCGGTCTGGCGTGCCGATGTCCAGACAAAACAGCTCCTGATCCAGTGCCTTGATGGTGCAGCGGATGGAGCAGTGGCCGTCCGGCTTTTCGGTGATACGGGCGCTGTACTCGGCTTCCTTGCGGGCCCAGGTCTGGCTGCGCAGAACCGCCGCCACCGCGCGCTCCCGCACACTGCGGGGCAGGTCATAGGCAAGCTCCTGCGCGACTTTGCGTCCTTTTTCGGTGATGGAATAGCGATCTTCCTTCAGCGTGACCAGCTGCTGGCGGGTGATATCATCCAGACAGGAGCCGATCTCAAAATAGTTGACCAGCTGTTCTTCCATCAGCGCGTTCTCGATCTCCGTCCGGGTGATCGGCCCGGCATTTTTCACCAGATAACACAACAGCAACCGGATCTCCGTGCTGTCGGTCAGCCCGCCGGGACGAACACCGGCGGTAAAAGCATCGTTGGCGGCCATCGTTCTGCACATCCCCCTGTCATTTCAAATTGCTGCCCGGCACTGCCTCAGGGCAGGCCGTAAAGAATCACTTTCTTATAGTATAAAGGGTTTCAGACCGGATTGCAAGCCGCAACCGCAAAATCTGTCTCAATGCGCTTGCGGCTTTCGGGGGTGGAATACAGCCAGTGGTCGATATGCCCCTCGGTGATGAAATAGCGCAGGTCGAACCGGTGGCTCTGGCCCAGGCTGTGGTTGACGATGACCAGCTTGATCTTCATTTTATCGGGCAGGATGTTTTTGATGTAGACGCTCACCGCCTGCCCGGGGTGCAGGTCGGGGCAGGTCTCGGCAAGGCCGGCCAGATTGGGGGCGATCTCCACAAAGGTGCCGTATTCCTCCACGCTCCGCACAATGCCCACCACGGTCTCGCCCACGGTGAACCCGGCGGCGTTCTCCTCCCAGGTGCCCAGCAGCTCCCGGATGCTCAGCACGAACCGCCCCTGCACGTCCCGGTTTTTGATGGCGCACAGGATCTGCTGGCCCACACTCACCCGGTCGGCAGGGGAGGAGATGCGGCTGACCGACATGCAGTCGATGGGCAGCAGGGCGCTGATGCCGCACCCAACGTCACAAAAGGCACCAAACGGCTCGATGTGGGTCACAGTGCAGGGCAGGATGTCCCCGGGCTGTAAGGTGTCCAGATACTCTGCCTTGCACATCCGCTGTGCCTCAGCCCGGGAAAGCAGGTAGCAGGGCTGGCCGTTTTCCCCGGTCTCTATCCCTTCGATCACAAAGCAGGTGGGGCGGCCCACCCGCGTCAGCACTGCAATGTCCCGCACGGTGCCGCTCTCAGCCCCATCGGCACACTGGCCAAAGGGCATCACGGCCTTTACCCCGCCCAGGTCGAACCGGAGCTGGCGCTGGGTGTCAAAGGCAAGGGCAGTGCTCTGTAAAATTTCGCGGCTGGCGATGGCGGCGCGCAGTTCTGCGGGGCTGAGCCGGTCTGCGGAACGGTAATTGCCTTCAGTACGAAATGTCTGCATCATGGTTTGTTCCTCTTTCTGTGTTATTTTAGCGTTTTCCGCTGCACGTCGGCACACAAAGCAGGTGTCGGCATTAAAACTCTATGCGCGGACAATTGCATTTTATACGAGTTTGGTTTATACTATATCTGTATGTGCGGCATAGAAACCTGCTGCACAGGGTACTGCCCCGCAAAGGGGCGGCAGGAGGGAAAGAAACATGGATATCGCAGTGGGAGATACCATCCAGACCCGCAAAAAACACCCGTGCGGAGCTTCCAGCTTCGAGGTGCTCCGGGTCGGTATGGATTTCAAGATCCGCTGCACGGGCTGCGGCCGTGAGGTCATGCTGCCCCGCGCGAAAATTGAAAAAAACATCAAGAAAGTGCTCAAGCCCGGCGCTGCCGAGTAACCATTGGGTCATGTAAGGAGAACTGCACAGTATGTCAAGACTGCTTTCCCAAATGGAGGCTGTCAGCCACCGGTTTGAAGAACTTTCCATCCGCCTGAACCAGCCGGAAACAGCGGCAGATCCCGCATTGTTCCGCCGCCTGATGCAGGAGTATCACGAGGCGGAACCCGTGGTGCAGGCCTATCAGGCCCTGACCACGGCGCAGGATCATCTTGCTCAGGCCAAAGCCCTGCTCGAGGGCGAGGCTCTTGATCCGGACTTTAAGGAAATGGTACAGCAGGAGATCGGCGAAAAAAGTCAGGAAGTGGCGCAGCTGGAAAATAATCTCAAAATTTTGCTGCTGCCCAAGGATGTCAACGATGATAAAAGCGTCATCATGGAGCTGCGCGGCGGTGCGGGCGGCGAAGAGGCCGCGCTGTTTGCCCACAGCCTGATGCGGATGTACACCATGTACGTCCAGAGCAGGGGCTGGGAGCTGGAGGTGCTGAACCTCAACGAGACGGAGCTGGGCGGTGTCAAGGAAGCCATTCTTGCCGTGAACGGCGCAGGGGCCTATAACCGGCTCAAGTATGAGAGCGGAGTGCACCGTGTCCAGCGTGTGCCCGAGACCGAAACGCAGGGCCGCATCCACACCTCCACGGCAACCGTGGCGGTGATGCCGCAGGCCGAAGAGGTGGATCTTGTCATCGACCCCAAGGATCTGCGCATCGATACCTTCCGCTCCTCGGGTGCGGGCGGCCAGCACATCAACAAAACGTCCAGCGCCATCCGGGTGACGCACATCCCCACCGGAATGGTGGTGGAGTGCCAGAACGAGCGCAGCCAGTTCCAGAATAAGGATAAGGCGCTGGAGATCCTGCGCAGCCGCCTGCTGGCCCAGAAGCAGAAGGAACAGCAGGATGCCATCAATGCCAACCGCGCGGGGCAGGTGGGAACCGGTGATCGTAGCGAGAAGATCCGGACTTACAACTTCCCGCAGGATCGCTGCACCGACCACCGCATCGGCCTGACGGTCCACAATCTGGATAAGATCATGGACGGAAATCTGGACGAGATCATTGATGCACTGGCAACCCATGAACAGGCCGAAAAACTGCGGCAGCTCAACGCACAGGTTGAATGATACCGCGATGAAAAGAATAACGTGCTTGTGTTGATTTTATGATTGAAAAGTATTTTTGCTTTACAGACAGAAAGAACGATGAATCGCATGAAAATGAAAACTGAAATTTTACCTGCTGAGGGCGAAGCAATCGCCAAAGCGGCTGATCTGCTGCGCAGAGGGGAGCTGGTGGCCCTGCCCACCGAGACGGTCTACGGCATTGCCGCCGATGCGCGCAACGGCGCGGCAGTCGCAAAGATCTTTGTGGCCAAGGGCCGCCCGCAGGACAACCCCCTGATCGTCCATGTCACCGGCCCGGAGATGCTGCCCGGCCTTGTCAGCGAGGTGCCTGAGCGTGCCCAGCTGCTGATGGCCGCGTTCTGCCCCGGCCCTCTGACCATCATCATGCCCCGCGGCCCGGAGGTGGCCGCGGAGTGCTGTGCCGGTCTGGACACGGTGGGCATCCGGATGCCCAGCCACCCGGTGGCACGGGCTGTCATTGCGCAGAGCGGCTGTGCCTTTGCGGCCCCCAGCGCGAACCTTTCCGGCAAGCCCAGCCCCACCAACGCACAGGATGTGTTCACCGATATGGATGGCCGTCTGCCCCTGATCCTGGATGGCGGCGAGTGCGATGTGGGTGTGGAGAGCACCGTGATCTCTGTGGTAGGCGAAAAGCCCACCCTGTTCCGCCCTGGCCATATCACGCTGGAAGATCTGGAGCGCGCTCTGGGTGAGGAGGTCGAAGTCTCCAAAGCCATCCTCGAGAAGCTGCCCGAGGGTGCTGTTGTCCGCAGCCCCGGCATGAAGTATAAGCATTACGCCCCTAAGGCAGATGTCACCCTGCTGGACGGCACCTTTGAGCAGTTCAAGGCCTATGTGGATGCCCATGCCGACCAGAACCCCAGCTGCCTCTGCTTTACCGGCGAGGCCGAAAAGCTCGGCTGGCCCTGCGTGGAGTATGGCAGGGAGGGCGATGGTGCCGATCAGGCAAAGCATATCTTCCGCAGCCTGCGTGCCCTGGATGAGCAGGGGGACGGGGTGGTCTATGCCCGCTGCCCGAAAAAGGACGGCCTGTCCATGGCGGTGTACAACCGCCTGATCCGTGCGGCAGCGTTCCGGGTGATCCAGCTATGATCACGCTTGGGATCACCGGCCGCAGCGGCTGCGGCAAATCGACTGTGACGGCGGTGTTTGCCGCCCACGGTGTCCCGCTGGTGGATGCCGACCAGATCTCCCGCGAGATCCTGCTGCCCGGTTCTCCGCTGCTGCCAGTGTTGGCTCAGCGGTTCGGGGCAGATATCCTGTATGCCAACGGCAGCCTGAACCGCCGCCTGCTGGCAGACCGCGCCTTTGCTGCGCCGGAAGGAAAGGCTGCTCTGGATTCCCTCGTGCTTCCGGAGATCATCCGGCGGGTCTGCAGACTGAAGCAGGCCGCCCGGGAAGCCGGAGCACCGCTTTTTGTGATAGACGGAGCTGTGATCGTGGGCACTGATGCGGAGAAAGAGTGCGACCACCTCTGCGTGGTCACTGCGCCCTTTGCCACCAGTGTGGCCCGCATTGCGGCCCGGGACGGCATTGCCCCGGAAATGGCGGCACGGCGGCTCAACGCCCAGACCCCAGAAGAAGTCCTGCTTGCCAGGGCCGATCTTGTCCTGCGCAACGATGCTGACCTTGCTTCTCTGGAAGCGGCGGCAGCGGCGCTCTGTGAGCAGCTGCAGGCTGAGGGTGCACGGAAAGGGGGCGCGGACACTTCGCTTTGAAAAAGTTTTTGAAAACGCTGGTGCTGCTCTTTCTGCTCTGTGTGGTCCTGCTGGCGCTGCCGCCGGTGCGCCGTCAGGTGGAACAGCGGCTCTACCCGCAGAAATACAACGACCTTGTGGAGCAGTACGCTGCCGAGTATGACCTTGACCCGCTGCTGGTCTATTCCTTCATCCGCACCGAGAGCGGCTTTGACCCGGGCGCAACTTCCAGTGTCGATGCGCGCGGCCTGATGCAGATGACGGAGGAGACCTTCCTCTGGCTCCGCAGTAAGCTGGGCCTGGGGGAGGAGGTTTCCTTTGGCGACCTGTACGACCCGGATGTGAGCATCCGCTTTGGATGCTATTACCTCCACCTCTGCCTGGTGCGTTACAACGGCGATATCTCCACGGCCGCCGCAGCCTACCACAGCGGGTGGGGCACTGTGGATGCCCTGCTCCAGAAGGAAGAACACTCGGAGGACGGGTTGACCCTGTCGGGTTTCCCCTATAACCAGATGCACCACTATGTGGAAAAGATCACCGCCTGCTATGCCAAGTACACCGAGCTGTACGGAGCCTGAGCAGGCTGCAAACCCGCTTGAACCGGCTTGTGCCGGTTTGAAATATTTAGGAATACCGAAAGAGAAAGGCAGGAGAAATTCTATGGCAGAAAAAACTCCGAACCAGCAGCTGGCCGAAAAGCTGCTCTATAAGCCTGCTTACGTCACCGATAAGGACGCTGACGTGAAGCAGAAGGCCCACGACTTTGCCGAGGGCTACAAGAAGTTCCTGGATGCAGGCAAGACCGAGCGCGAGGTCGCCGCCGAGAGCGAGCAGATGCTCAAGGATGCAGGCTACCAGCAGTTCGACCCAAAAAAGACCTACAAGCCCGGTGACAAAATCTACTTTGTCCAGTGCAACAAGGCTGTGGTGGCTTCCACCATCGGTACCAAGAGCTTTGAGGATGGCTTCCATCTGGTCATTGCCCACACCGACAGCCCCCGTCTGGACCTGCGCCCCACCCCGCTGTATGAGTCCGACCACCTGAGCTACTTCAAGACCCATTACTACGGTGGTATCCGCAAGTATCAGTGGGGCACTATCCCTCTGTCCATCCACGGCGTGTTCACCCGTGAGGATGGCTCCACCGTCACCGTCCGTGTGGGCGAGGATGAGAACGATCCCGTCTTCTGCATCACCGACCTGCTGCCCCATCTGGGTGCCGAGCAGAACGCCCGTCCCCTGAAGGACGGCATCAAGGCTGAGGAGCTGAACATCCTCATCGGTTCCGATGC
>OHON01000567.1_pt1 | contig 15347 bp, 16 predicted proteins | sample 1569831 | NCBI WGS metagenome assembly OHON01 (sample SAMEA3879512, study PRJEB24766) | human gut metagenome | biome: human-associated habitat; feature: feces | place: USA | collected 1985/1987
TGAGCATGTTGGAGAACATGCCGCCGGGCACCTGATACAGCAGGGTGTTGGCATCGACGCCCAGAGACTTCGGGCTGATCTGGCCGTTGGCGATGTACTTCTCGCGCAGCTTTGCGAAGTATGCGCGGACGACGTTCAGCTGCTTCAGGTCCAGACCGGTATCGTAATCGGTGCCCTGCAGAGCTGCGACCAGGCTCTCGGTCGCCATGTGGCTGGTGCCGCCGCTCAGGGGGCTCATGGCGGTATCGACGATGTCAGCACCGGCCTCGATGCCCTTCAGCAGGGACATGGAAGCCAGACCGGCGGTGTAGTGGCTGTGGATATCGACCGGGATGGACAGGGTGCTCTTCAGCTCCTTGACCAGGTCGTAGCAGGTGTACGGAGTCAGCAGGCCAGCCATATCCTTGATGCAGATGGAGTCAGCGCCCATCTCTTCCAGGGTCTTGGCATACTTGACGTAGTACTCGTTGTTGTGCACGGGGCTCAGGGTGTAGCTGATGCAGCCCTGCACATGTGCCTTTTCCTTGTTGGCTGCCTTGATGGCGGTCTGCAGGTTGCGGGCGTCGTTCAGTGCGTCGAAGATGCGGATGACGTCGATGCCGTTGGCAACAGACTTCTGCACGAAGTACTCGACAGCGTCATCTGCATAGGGGCGGTAGCCCAGCATGTTCTGGCCGCGGAACAGCATCTGCAGCTTCTGGTGGGGCAGCTCCTTGCGCAGGATGCGCAGACGCTCCCAGGGGTCCTCATCGAGGAAGCGGATGCAGCTATCAAAGGTAGCGCCGCCCCAGCACTCGACAGAGAAGTAAGGGATCTTATCCATTTCGGGCAGGATGGGACGCATCTCATCCATCGTCATACGGGTGGCCAGCAGAGACTGGTGAGCATCACGCAGGACGACTTCCGTAATCTTGATCGGCTTTTTGGCCATGGTTGTCACCTCTTCCTCAGTTCTCAGTTCATGGAAACCAGAACGTCACCGGAGTTGACGGTGTCGCCCTTGTTGACGTTGACGGAGGCCACAGTGCCATCCTGAGGAGCAACGATCTCGTTCTCCATCTTCATGGCCTCGAGGATGACCAGCACGTCACCGGCCTTGACGGAAGCACCGGCTGCGACCTTGACATCCAGGATGTTGCCGGGCATGGGAGCCTTGACGGTGACGGCACCGGCAGCACCGGCGGGAGCAGCAGCCTTGGGAGCGGCAGCAGGAGCAGCCGGAGCCTTGGGTGCGGCGGGAGCAGCGGGAGCTGCAACGGGAGCAGCGCCTGCGGCGGTCTCCTCAACGGAAACGCTGTAAGCAACGCCATTGACGGTAATATTGTAGTACTTCATGGAAGGATCCTCCTGAACAAAATCAATGTATGGATTCGATGTACGGTTTACGTTCCGGAACCGCTTACAGAGCCATGTTGCCGTGCTTCTTGGGCAGGCGTGCGGCACGCTTGGTGCTCAGCAGCTCAAAGGCGGCAACCACGCTTGCACGGGCGTTGGCAGCGTCGCAGGTCATATCAGCGGCACCGGCGGCAACGGCGTTGGCAGCGCTGCACACCTCAGCGGTGTACTGGGCAGCCTTGGCGTTGGTGGCGGCAATGATGTTGTCGGAAGCGTCGATCTCGGCCTTGTACAGGACAGAGACGGCAGCGTTGGGCTCCAGAGCGCTGACGGTGCAGCCGTTGACGGCGATCTTCAGGTCAGCGTTGGCCAGAGCGGTGTAGACAGGGCCCACAGCCTTGCCAGACAGCAGAGCCACCTTGGCGGTGGTAGCATCAGCATAGGTGGCAGCCAGACGGGCAGCCTCACGGATGCCGCCTGCGATGTCATCGGTAGCGCTGGGTGCAAAGCCGTTGGTGTTGACGATGGTCAGCACGGGCACGCTGAAAGCATCGCACAGGCGGACAAAGCGGGAAGCCTTGGCCACGCAGTTGTGGCACAGGGTCTCGCCGGTGGCCACAATACCCACAGCGTTGCCGCCGATGGTTGCGAATGCGGTGTAGACGTGCTTGCCGAAGCCTGCGTACAGCTCTACAGCGCTGTCCTTGTCGATCAGAGCAGCGGCAGCCTTCTCGGGGGCAGCACCGGCGCTCAGAACGCTGGTGGGCTGCTCGAACTCGAAGATGGCGGGGCCGGTCAGGTTGTTGGCGGGCAGCAGACCCACGATGTGGGCAGCCTTCTCGGCAGCTTCCTCAGCGTTGGCAGCCACGATGGCAGCCACACCAGCCTTGGCAGCGGCCTCGGCAGTGCCTGCGCCGGGGACCTTGTCGCCCTTGGCGGCGGAGGTGAACGGAGCGGTGAAGAACAGCTCTGCATCCTCAGCCATGACGCACACGTCAGCATTGGCAGCGCTCAGTGCGCTGGTGCCGCCGCACACGCCGGTGACGACTGCGATCTGGGGGATGACACCGGAAACCTTGGCGATGGTGGCGTTCAGCTTGGCGCTGGCGGTCAGAACGTCCAGACCCTCAGCCAGCTTAGCGCCGACAGAGTTGTAGAACGTGACCACCGGGCAGCCGGTCTGAGCAGCCATCTCCAGGACCTTGATGTTCTTCTCAACGTCCTTGACAGAGACAGCCTCGCCGTTCTGGTAAACAGCATAAGCCTGCTGACCAGCCGCATAGCCGCAGGCAGCACTCACTGCGCCGTCCGCAAACAGTGCGGTATACTCCCCGTCATCGAAAAACTTGGCGAGGATTTCTCCTTTGTTACTCTTTGAAGCCATGGTAAGACCTCCTGCTTTTCTATTTTGAGCTTTTTATTTTGAGCTTTCAAAATTAGTATCATTATACCTTATTTTGAGAGCGTTCACAAGGGCTGAAAGGCCCATTTTGCGGAAAAATTTCACAATCTTTTCCAGAATCAGACGGTTTTTGCGCCGTGAAAGCTGAAAAAACGATCACTTTCTCCGTTTTGCGGGGGCATTGCCGCTGCCCACAGGACCCTTGGGGCGGCGGGCGGCAGCCTTGGACTGCAGCGATGCGCTGCGGGTCTGGGCGCGGCCCTTGGCGGCGGCGGCACGCAGACCGTTGACCTCTGCCTTGGTCAGTTCACGGTAGGTGCCGGGCTTGAGCATTCCCAGCTTGACCACGCCCTCGGCGTTGCGCTTCAGGCGGACGACCTCCAGACCAACGGCCTCGCACATGCGGCGGATCTCGCGGTTCTTGCCCTCTTTCAGGGTCATCTCCATCACGGTGCGGCCCGGCTCGTCGGTCACGACATTGATGGCACAGGGCATGGTCTTGGTGCCATCGTCCAGCACAACGCCGGAACTCATCTTCAGGATCTGGCTCTCGTCGGCACGGGGCTGCACGGTAACGCGGTACAGCTTGGAAATGCCGCCAGACGGATGGGTGACGGCCTGCGCAAAGGCACCGTCGTTGGTCATCAGCAGCAGGCCCTCGCTGTCCTTGTCCAGGCGGCCCACCGGGTACAGGCGGGCGGGGATATCGCTGACCAGCTCCATAACGGTCTTGCGGCCCAGCTCATCGCTGGCGGTGGTCACATAGCCGCGGGGCTTGTACAGGGCCAGATAGTAGAGCTGCTGGTTCTTCTGGATGTAGATGCGCTCGTCATCCACATGCAGCACATCCCGGTTGGGGTCCATCTTGTCGCCCACCTTGACGGGGTGGCCGTTGACCTTGACACGGCCCTCGGCAATGATCTGCTCGGCCGCGCGGCGGGAGCACAAGCCCTGCTCGGCCATGATCTTCTGAATACGTTCTTCTGCCATAATAAAACTCCTTGTGCGCCTCCCGGCGCTCAAAAGCGCACGCCGGAGCATGCGCTGAAAAAACTGCAAGTTGGAAGCTTGCAGTTACGGCGATGTGTTGGAGGACGGCTGGCCGTTACTGCCCGCTTTTGGGCGCAGCAGGCTCGTCCTTTTTAATGAGTGCGCTGACCTTTTCCACCAGTTCGGGGATCATGGTCAGAGCGCGGTCCACGGTGTTGTTGCCGTCAGAGAGCTGGATGGTGCGGACACAGCCATCCTTGACCACCAGGAATGCCACGGGCTGGATATTGACACCCGCGCCGGAGCCGCCGCCGAACAGATCCTTGTTGGCGGCGTTCTTGCCGTCGAAATCGGTGCCGGCAGAGGCAAAGCCGAAGCTCACCTTGGACACCGGCAGGATGGTGGTGCCGTCATCGGTGGTGATGGGCTTGCCGACGATGGTGTTGGAATCCACCATCTGACGGATCTTGTCCATCGTAACGTTCATCAGGTTTTGAATGGGATGCTCAGCCATAAATTCGGCCTCCTTACTTCTATATCGGGGAGCGGAACGCCGCTCCCACGGAACCACTTCCCTGCCCTGTACGGGCCGGGACGCGGACACACCATACAAAAATATTATACCCGAGCTAGATAAAAACGTCCAGTACCTTTTCGCGCCAGAACGCATACAGAACGCGCAGAAGCGTGAAAACGATGGCGTAGGCCCGGGCCGTGACCCGGAAGGAGACGTGGTCCTTTACGGTGGGCTCGGCGCTGCTGAAATCCGGCAGGAGCCGGAGCTGCTCGAAGTCCAGATAGAGGAACCGGTCCAGGAAACCCAGCGTCGGGTAGAGCCAGGCGTTCAGCCTGCCGTAGCTGCGGGCAGCCTCGGCAGGGTCTTCGCCCCGGACACCGAGGACAACATCGATCCGGGTGAAGCGCAGGGAGCCGATGATGGCCCGGGTAAGCTTTCCCGCCCCTTTTAAGATGGTGCAGACGATCTGCAGGGTCAGCTTTGCCTTCTGGCGGGGCGGGGCTTCCTTTTTGGGCTTCTGTGCGCCGGACGCTTTCTTCTTTTTTTCTTTTTTCTTTTTCTCCGGCTTTTCCGGCGCGGGATATCGGAACACCGGGAAGGTGATGCCCAGTGCACCGGCCTTTACCTGAAAGATGCCCTCCGCCCACTGCACATCGGCACAGAAGGGGCAGAACATGAGCAGCAGACCCAACACCAGCACCACCAGCAGTAGGATGCCCACTCCTTTTAAGAGGAACAGCAGCACCGTGCCGATACCAGCGAGAACACTCCACAGGACGCTCATTGGGCCGCCTCACTTTCCGTGCCCCGCACCGGGGGCAGATCTTCCAGACTGGACAGGCCGAAGCACCGCAGGAACACATCCGTGGTGCGGAAGGCCACCGGTCTGCCGGGCAGATCGAGACGGCCTGCCTCTTCAATGAGCCCCTTTTCCAGCAGGCCCGACACACTGGAGGAGGAATCCACGCCGCGCACCTGCTCGATGAAGGCGCGGGAGACAGGCTGGTTGTAGGCGATGACGGTCAGGGTCTCCATGGCCGCAGGGCCCAGCGGGATGGAGCGGCGGGTGTCCAGCACACGGCGGACGCACTCCGCAAATTCCGTTTTGGTGGCCAGCTGCCAATGGGTGTTCAGGTGGAGCAGGCACAGGCCGCTGTCCTCTTTCTGGCAGCGCTCGTGCAGTGCTTCCAGCGCAGATTCCACGCTGGCGGTGGGCAGCTGCAGCGCCTGGGCCAGCTTGTCGGCCCCGATGGGCTCCGCGTAGGCAAAGAGCATTGCCTCCACTGCGGCACGAATTTGTTTCTGATTCATTGCTCCTCCTTTGTGCGGTCAATGCGGCCCCGGCGCATCTTCAGCTCGCCCTCCGGGCCAAGCGTCACACGGCCGCCGCGCACCAGCTCCAGCAGCGCCAGAAAGGTGGCCACGTTGGCCCCCCGGGTCTGGCGGCGGGAAAACAGCTGGTCCATCTTTTTTGCACCGCCTGCAATGAGCTGGCGCAGGATGTAGACCACCCGGCTGCTCACCGAGACCTGCGGGGCCGACACCAGCGGCTCGAACTGCTGCTGGGTGGGCATTTTGCGGACGGTGGTGCGCCCCATCAGGGCCTGCCAGCAGTCTGCCAGCACCTGCGGCGCGTGGAAGAGATCATAAGTGTTGTCCCATTCCAGCTGGGCCGGGGTGCGCACGAACACGGTATATTCCTCTCCCCGCTCCCGCAGACGGGCAGCCATCCGGCGGCACTGGTCATATTCAATGAGCTGGCCGGTGAGCTCCTGCTTCATCCGCTCGCCCTCTTCACTGCGGGGCAGCAGCAAATAGCTCTTCATCTCCACCAGGTGGGCGGCCATCTCGATAAAAGCGCTGGAAATTTCAGGGTCGGTGCTCTCGGCCGATTCCACCGCGCGGGTGTACTGGTCGATGAGCTCCAGAATGGGGATGTTGTGCAGGTCCATCTTGTGCTTCTGCACCAGCGTGAGCAGCAGCTCCAGCGGGCCCTCAAAATCCTCCAGACGGAAGGTCAGTTCTTCTGCCACTCAGATCACCGTCCCGATGGTTGCATAATACGCAGAATAGGCGATCTGGTCGATGTAGCCGGTGCCGAGATCCAGCAGATCCCAGACCACATCATTGAAGGTGCCCAGCACGCCATCCAGCACACCGGCCCAGACAGCTGCCAGCAGGATGACGAAGATGACACGCTCGTACCGCATGATCTGGAAGTAGATGCGCTGGGGCAGCACCACCAGCAGGATGCGGCTGCCGTCCAACGGCGGGATGGGAATGAGGTTGAACACCGCAAGGCCCACATCCATCATCACTAAGTATTGGAGGAAGCGAGCTGCGAAAATCGTGATCACGGTGGTGGGGGCCCAATAATACAGGATCTTCCACGCCACCATGCCGAGGTAGGCCAGCAGCAGGTTGGCCGCCGGGCCTGCCAGCGCGGTGAGGGCCATGCCCCACTTGGGGTTTTTGAAATTGCGGGGGTCGGTGGAAACAGGCTTTGCCCAGCCCACCCCGGCAAAGATCATGCAGAGGGTGCCCACGAGGTCAAAGTGGCGGAACGGGTTCAGGCTGATGCGGCCCTCCCGCTTTGCGGTGGGGTCGCCCAGCAGCCAGGCGGCCAGCGCGTGGCCCGCCTCATGGAACGGGATGGCGATCAGGGTCACCAGTGCCCGGATGAGATAATACATTCCTTGTGCGGTCATTCGTTTCTCCCTCAGTTGGATTTTATCCTATTGTACTATTTTTTCGCTTTTGGGGCAAGGGTTTGGCCCTGCAAGAAAAAAGTTGCGGAAAAATCAAATTTGCTCTTGCTTTTTCTCCGCATCTCTGGTAAAATAGTCAAGCTGATTATTTTGAATTCCATACTTCACTGTAGGAGGTGCAAGTACCATGGCTAAGTGTGAATGCTGCGGCAAGGGTGTTACCTTTGGTATCAAGGTTTCCCACTCTCATCGCCGTTCCAACCGTACCTGGAAGCCGAATGTCCGTCGTGTCAAGGCGGTCGTGGAAGGCTCTCCCAAGTATATCTACGCATGCTCTCGCTGCCTGCGCGCTGGCAAGGTTACCCGCGCTGTCTAAGTAGCTGCATCTGCCGGTCACTTTGTCGAGTGGCCGGCTTTTTTGTTATCTTCTGGAGGGATCGACGATGGCTCTGCCAAATGACCCGATCATGCTGTTGAGCGTGATCAACCTGAAGCTGCGGGACTTCTACCCCACTCTGGACGCGCTGTGCGAGGATCTGGATGAGGACAAGGCCGCGCTGTGTGCCAGGCTTTCCGCTGTGGGGTACGCCTATGACCCCCAGTGCAATCAATTTGTGTGACAACAGGAGGATGCTGCCATGATCCAAGGGACGTATTATAAGGAATGGAGCCGGATGCTGGGCCGCGACATGGAGTTCAAGGTCTACGGCCATGCCGGTACGCCGGTGCTGGCTCTGCCCGCGCGGGGCGGCCGCTTTTACGACTGGGAAAACAACGGGATGCCCGATGCCATTGCCCCGCTGCTGAATGAGGGCAAGGTGCAGCTGTTCTGCGCCGACAGCATCGATGCCGAGAGCCTGCTGGCCGGGGACACGGCTCCCCGCCGCCGGGCCGAGATGCAGGAAAAGTATTTCAATTACCTGACAAGCGAGCTGGCTCCCCGCATCCTGACCCTGAACGGTGCCAAAAAGGACACCCTGCTCTGGGCGGTGGGCGTGGACACCGGTGCGTATCAGGCAGTGAACTGCCGCCTGCGCCGCCCCGAGGTGTTCGCAGGTGCCATCGGCCTTTCCGGCCTGTACGATGTGCGCCGTTTCCTGGGCAATGCAGCAGATGACCTGGTCCTGCGCAATGCCCCCCTGGCCTATCTGGCAGAGGACGGCCTTGCGAACAAGAAGCTGCTGGCAAAGGCTGAGGAGAACGCCCTTCTCCTCTGTGCCGGTCAGGGCAGCTACGAGGGCGACGCGCTGGTGGACACCCAGGCCATGACCGATGCGCTGACCGACTGCGGCCTGCCCGTGCATCTGGAGGTGTGGGGCAGCGATGTCTCCCACGACTGGTACTGGTGGGGCAAGGAGCTGAATCTCTTTGCCGCCCGTGTGTTCGGCTGATGGAGGTGCAGGATGCCTGAATTCATTCTTGGTGCACGCGGCCACGATTTTGGCCGCCATGACCCCGAGACCCTCTTTTCCTCCATCGGGCAGGCAGGCTTTGCCTGCACCCAGCTGGCCTTTACCAAGGCGGTGGAGGGCGTAAAGAGCTATGCCGATGTGACCCCTGTGCTGGTGGAGCGTGCAAGAGCAGCTGCGGCAGCGTCCGGTGTGGGCATTGCCGTGGACGGCACCTATGTGGAGCTGAGCTATGCCGACGAGGACAAGCGCCGTGCCGAGGTGGCAAAGGTGCTGAGCCAGATCCCTGTTGCCAGGGCACTGGGGGCAGGCTGCATGGGCAGCGAGACCACCAACATGGCCAAGCAGCCCGGTGTGACCCGGAAGGAGGCGCAGGAAGCGCTCCTGCGCAGTCTGGGCGAGATCCTGCCCGCCTGCGAGGAGCAGGGAGTGCTCTTTGCCGTGGAGTGCGTCTACTACCATGCCATGAATACCCCCGAGGCGGTACGGATGGTGCTGGACACCATGGCAAGCCCCAACCTGCGCGTCATCTGCGATTTTGCCAACTATGTGGGCCCGGAGGCTGCGTCCGTGGATGCACAGCGCCGCATCTGGGATAAGGTGGGCAGCTGGTACGGCGACAAGATCACGGCGGTTCACTTCAAGGGTCAGAACTTCCAGCCGGATGGAACGCTCTATTCCACCAGTCTGGAGGATTCCTGTGTGGACTACGCCGGCGGCTTTGAGATGCTGCGGCAGATGCCGCAGGCTTCCCTGCCCGTGCTGCGGGAGGAAGCTGTGCCCACCCGCGCCGCAAGCGACCTTGCCTTTATGCGCAGATTCGCCTATTGATCGTTTTGGATGCTTCAAAGGCTCTGTTCCCCGTTTGGGGCGCAGGGCCTTTTGTTTTATCTTCCGTATTCATAAAAAGTTCACAATAATACCCCCCAGCCCTACTTGCAGAAACAAGACAGCCGTGCTATAATGCAGCTATGGAGCAAGATACCCCCAAGGGGTAATGAAAGGAGAATAGACATGAGCGATGTGAACAAGATCCCGGAGGGAAGCTGCCCCCACTGCTCCCCCGCCCCGGCAGAAGAGCCCTGCTGCACCCCGGCTGAGGGAAGCACCGGCTGCGGCTGCCGCCACAAGCAGCGCACCGAGGAGGAGTACAAGCACCTCATCACCCGGCTGAACCGCATCGAGGGCCAGATCCGGGGCATCCGGAGCATGGTGGAAAAGGACGTGTACTGCACGGATATTCTGGTGCAGGCCGCTGCCGCTAGAAGTGCCCTGAACGGTTTTACCCGGGAGCTGATCGACCAGCACCTGAGCACCTGCGTGGCTGAGGACCTGAAAAACGGCGGTGAGGAGAAGCTGCAGGAGTTTTTGTGGATCCTGAACAAGCTCGTTTGATCCCATTCACGCAGCGTTTTTTATCGGAGGGAAACAATGGAACAGTATACTGTTACGGGCATGAGCTGCGCGGCCTGCTCTGCCCGGGTGGAAAAGGCCGTAAAAGCTGTGCCCGGCGTGACCAGCTGCTCAGTGAGCCTGCTGACCAACTCCATGGGAGTGGAGGGCACCGCCAGCGCATCGGCCATCGTCAAGGCAGTGCAGGAGGCCGGCTACGGCGCAAGCCCCAAGGCTGCTGCCGCCGAGACCCCCAGCGCCGAGCTGGATGCACTGGCTGACCACGAAACACCCAGGCTGAAAAAACGGCTCATCGCTTCGCTGGTCTTTCTGGCGGTGCTGATGTATTTCTCGATGGGCCACATGATGTGGGGCTGGCCGCTCCCCCACTGGTTCGACGGCAACCACGTTGCCATGGGTCTGGTCCAGCTGCTGCTGGCGGGCATCGTAATGGTCATCAACCAGAAGTTCTTCATCAGCGGCTTCAAGGGCCTGCTCCACCGTGCCCCCAACATGGATACACTGGTGGCGCTGGGTTCCTCGGCCAGCTTTCTCTGGAGCACCTACGCCCTGTTCGCCATGACCCGCGCTCAGGTGGACGGCAACGACGCGCTCGTCATGCACTACATGATGGAGCTCTACTTTGAATCTGCCGCCATGATCCTGACCTTGATCACCGTGGGCAAGATGCTGGAGGCCCGCTCCAAGGGCAAGACCACCGACGCGCTCAAGAGCCTGATGAAGCTGGCACCCCAGACCGCCACCCTGCTGCGGGAGGGGGCCGAAGTGACTGTGCCCATTGCACAGGTGAAAAAAGGCGACCTCTTTGTAGTGCGCCCCGGTGAGAACATCCCGGTGGACGGCCTTGTGCTGGAAGGTTCCAGCGCCGTGAATGAGAGTGCCCTGACCGGCGAGAGCATCCCGGTGGACAAGGCTGCGGGAGACAAGGTCAGCGCCGCCACCACCAACCAGTCCGGTTTCCTGAAGTGCGAAGCCACCCGTGTGGGCGAGGATACCACGCTGGCCCAGATCATCCGGATGGTCAGTGATGCCGCCGCCACCAAGGCCCCCATTGCCAAGATCGCCGATACCGTTTCCGGCTTCTTCGTGCCTGCAGTCATCTCCATTTCGGTGCTGACCACCCTTGTCTGGCTGCTGCTGGGCCGGGAATTCGGCTATGCGCTGGCCCGGGGCATCTCGGTGCTGGTCATCAGCTGCCCCTGTGCGCTGGGTCTGGCAACGCCTGTGGCCATCATGGTGGGCAACGGTCTGGGGGCCAGGAACGGCATCCTGTTCAAAACTGCCGCCTCGCTGGAAGCTGCAGGCCGTACCCAGATCGTAGCGCTGGACAAGACCGGCACCATCACCAGCGGCGAGCCCCGGGTCACTGACATCCTGCCCGCGGAGGGCGTTTCCGAGAGCGAGCTGCTGACGCTGGCGGCCTCGCTGGAGCAGAAGAGTGAGCACCCGCTGGCCAAGGCAGTGCTGGCCTATGCCGAGACAGAGACCATCGCCTGCCCCGATGTGACCGATTTTGCCGCCCTGCCCGGCAATGGCCTTTCCGCACGGCTGGACGGCATGGAGATCTACGGCGGCAATGCAGAGTTCATCGCCACCAAGGCATCCGTACCCGCCGAACTCCAGGCCGAAGCCGCCCGGCTGGCCGCTGAGGGAAAAACGCCCCTCTTCTTTGGCGGTGCAGGCCGCCTGATGGGCGTGATCGCTGTGGCGGACACCCTCAAGGAGGACAGCCCCCGCGCCATCCGGGAGCTGCAGAACATGGGCATCCGGGTGGTCATGCTGACCGGTGACAACCAGCGCACCGCCGATGCCATTGGCCGGCAGGCGGGCGTGGACGAGGTCATTGCAGGCGTTCTGCCCGACGGCAAGGAGGCCGTGATCCACAGGCTGCAGGAGAGCGGCAAGGTGGCCATGGTAGGCGACGGCATCAACGATGCCCCCGCCCTGACCCGCGCGGACACCGGCATCGCCATCGGTGCCGGTACCGATGTTGCCATTGACGCGGCCGATGTGGTTCTGATGAACTCCCGGCTCTCCGATGTACCCGCCGCCATCCGGCTGAGCCGCGCCACCCTGCGCAACATCCACGAAAACCTGTTCTGGGCGTTCATCTACAACATCATCGGCATCCCGCTGGCCGCCGGTGTGTTCATCCCCTTCGGCCTGACCCTGAACCCCATGTTCGGGGCTGCGGCCATGAGCCTTTCCAGCTTCTGTGTCGTGAGCAATGCCCTGCGGCTGAACCTGTTCGACCTGCACAGCACCAAACACGACCGCAAACCCAAGTCTGCCGCCCTGCCCGCTGCCCCCGTGCAGCCTGCAGCGGCTAAAAATACTGCCGAACCTGTTTCGGCTCCCGTTGTCAAGGAGGACAATGCCATGAAAAAGACCCTGCATGTTGAAGGTATGATGTGCGGCCACTGCGAGGCCCGCGTGAAAAAGGCGCTGGAAGCCCTGCCCGCCGTGGACGAGGCCGTGGTCAGCCACGAGGCCGGTACCGCCATCGTCACCCTGAACGCCGAAGTTTCCGACGCAGACCTGAAGAAGGCTGTTGAGGATCAGGATTACAAGGTGACCGGCATCGAATAACGGATGCGCAAAAAGCAGCGCCCTGTTTCCCATTGCGGGAGACAGGGCGCTGCTGCTTTTTCTGGATTCTTTGGGGATTGGGATCACACCCAGCTGAGGATGCTTTTGTGTTCAGACTCGTACTGCTTCAGCGCAATGGCCTGCTGGTAAGCATCCAGCACCTGCTGGGCGAAATGCTCTGCCGAGTAGCGGGTCGCGGTGGCCAGAGCGTTCTGGTGCAGCTGCCCGCGCAGGGCGGGGTCCGAGATGATGGTGTTCAGCGCCGATGCAAACTCGGCTTCGTCCTTCCACTGCCAGCCGTTGAAGCCGTTTTCCACCACGCCATCCAGGCAGGGATCCGCACGGCAGAGCACCGGCAGACCACAAGCCATGCCCTCGAAGTAGGTCAGACCCTGGGTCTCGCTCTGGGAGGCGCTGACGAAGATATCGCCCACGCGGTACCACCGGGGCACCTCATCGGGCTTGACCATGCCCACAAAGCGGACGCGGTCGGTCAGCTTCAGCTCTTTTGTCAGTGCTTCCAGGTCAGGCCGGGCGGGGCCGTCGCCCACAAACACCAGCCACGGGCGGTTCTCCTCCGGCTGTGCGGCCAGCAGACGCACCAGCTGGGCATGGTTCTTCTCGGCAGCCAGACGGCCCAGCGAGAGCAGAACGGTATCCTCTTCCGGGATGCCCAGCTCTGCCCGCATCCGAGCCTTTTCCTCGCCGTTGTCCTGCGCCGGGCCAAAGGCGGTCAGGTCGATGCCGGTGGGCACTGTGACCACCGGGCAGCTGACCCCGTAGCGGTTGAGCATGGCGCGCACCTTTTCGGTGGGGGCCAGCATGAGGGAGCAATAGCCCGAGAGGATGCGGGTAGCCTTTTCGGCGGTCATCCGGCCCAGACGCTCACTGAAGAAAAGGTACTGGGTATAATCCTCGTAGACAGTATGATAGGTATGTACCACCGGGCAGTGGCACCGGCGGGCCACCCGCTGTGCCAGCATAAAGGTAGAAAACTCGCTTTGCGTATGGATGACCTCCGGGCCCCAGGCTTCCAGCTCGTCCAGCCAGTGGGAGATGGGCAGAGCGCCCGCCGCACTGATCCGCACGCCCGGGTAGACCCGCTCCGCGCTGATGCTGCCCACATACAGGATGCCGTTTTCCTCATGGGAATGGCCATTCTGGGCAAGGGTCACCACCCGCACGTCGTGGCCCAGCGCCAGCAGCTGGTGGTACAGCAGCTCCACCGAGCGCACCACACCGTTGACCATTGGGGACCATGTATCTGATGCAAGAAGAATTTTCATTGGAACACCTCAGATTACCGCATAGAATAGGGGTTATGTTCTCTGTTCTATCCTTAATACGTTTCAGAGCCGCAGTTTCTTGCAGATCCGCCCTGATTTTTTCAAAATTTTTCCGGTTTCACCACCGAGACCGTCTCCACGCCGTAGGCTGCAAAGAGCTCCAGCGCCGCCGGACCGATCACCTCGCCGCTGACGACAATGGGGATGGCGGGCGGGCAGGACACAGTGGGCAGAGCGCAGACCCTGCCCAGCGCAGACCCTGCCGGGATGGTCTCCTGCGGGGCAAACACGGCCTGCCGCACGGTCAGGCGCGGCTCTGCCTGCCGGGCCAGCGCACAGAATGCCTCCCGGTGCTCGGCAGGGGGTTCTGCCAGGGGGATGCCCCGTGCACAGAGTTCTGCCAGAGCCGCCTCCAGCCGGGCCATGTCCTCCGCCGGGTTTTCCGGGGTGAACATCAGCACAAGGTAGCGGGGGTCGGCATATTCGCATTCCATCCCGTTTTGCCGCAGATGGTCGGCCAGTGCCTGCCCGGTCAGGCCCAGCGCCGCCGCGTCCAGCGTCAGCTTCATGGGTTCCCGGGCGGGACCGTCCAGTGCCAGCGGCAGGGCCGTGCCCTGCCCGGCAGCCAGTGCGTTCAGGCGGACACGCAGAGCGGCCAGCCGGTCACAGCACTCCTGCAGGCGTGCCGGGTAATCGGTGGAAAGCAGCCGGTTGCAGGCATCGAGAGCCTGCAGGATCAGATAAGACGGGCTTGTGGAGCCGAACAGCGCCAGCGCATTGCGGACTGCCGTTTCCTCCTGCACGAGCGCTTTCGGCCCCAGATGCAGGTAGGCGCCGCCGGTGAGGACAGGCAGGGTCTTGTGCCCGGAATCGCAGCACATCGCCGCCCCCAATGCAATGGGGTGGCGACTGCCGCCCACCAGAAAGTTCAGGTAGGCACCGTGGGCATTGTCCACCAGCAGCGGCACACCGTGCGCATCGCAGACCTTTGCAAGGGCCGCGATGTCCTGCATCCCGCCGAGGTAGTCCGGGCTGGTGAGGTAGACGCCGAAAGGGGTTCTCCCCTGCCCGGCCAGCCGGTCCAGCGCAGCGGCAAGCTGAGCTTCGGTCACGGGGCAGCTGCACAGCGCCCCGGCCGCGTCCGGCGCGGGCCAGAGCCACTGGATGTCAAGATCCAGCAGCGCGGCGGCATAGAGCAGCGCTTTGTGGGCGTTGCGGGCCGCCAGCAGCACCGGGCGCTGCCCGGCGGGGGCCGCCTGCATCGCCAGGCAGAGCATGGCCCGGATGCACTGAGACGAGCCCTCGGTGCTGTAATAAGTGTGGGCCGTGCCGAAGAGCCGGGTCGCGTTGGCCTCGCTCTGGGCGATGATGCCGTCGGCCTCGTACAACTCATCCGCGCCCCGGATCTCGGTGATGTCCAGCCCTTCAAACCCCAGCAGGGCCTGCCCTTTATGGCCGGGCATGTGAAGGCGGGAAGTCCCGGACTTTGCGTAGTTCTGCACAAAGTCCACGATGGGCGTGGTCATGCTCATTCGCAGGCTTCACCGTCCGCGCAGGCATTGCAGGTGCTGCCCAGTTCGATGGGCACCTCGATGCCCTGTGCGGCCAGCTCCTGATTCTTGGCCACCTGGATCATGATGGCACACTCCATCCGCTTGCGGAACAGCTCACAGCCGTACTCGTACACGCCGGTGATGC
>OHON01000625.1_pt1 | contig 13795 bp, 16 predicted proteins | sample 1569831 | NCBI WGS metagenome assembly OHON01 (sample SAMEA3879512, study PRJEB24766) | human gut metagenome | biome: human-associated habitat; feature: feces | place: USA | collected 1985/1987
GATATCCGCCTGAAAATAGGTCTTGTGTTCCAAAACTTCAACCTTTTTCCGCACTTTTCTGTAAATCAGAATATAATGGAAGCCCCTCTCCATGTCCTTAAACAGCCAAAAGCCGAGGCAAAAGCCAACTGTGAGGAACTTCTGAAGAAAATGGGACTCGAAACTAAAGGCAAGTCTTATCCCTGCGAGCTTTCTGGCGGTCAGCAGCAGCGAGTTTCTATCGCAAGAGCATTGGCTTTGAAACCGCAGATACTTTTCTTTGACGAGCCGACCTCCGCACTTGACCCTGAGCTTACAGGGGAGATATTAAAGGTAATAAAAGAGCTTGCCAAAGAGAAAATGACCATGGTCATCGTCACCCACGAGATGCACTTTGCCCGCGATGTGGCGGACCGCATCCTCTTCATGGATGGCGGCGTGGTCGTGGAGGAAGGCCCCGCCAAAGAGCTCATCGACCACCCACAGGAGGAGCGCACAAAGCAGTTCCTCGCCCACTATTCAGAATGACCACATCTGCCCCCGGAGAGGTTGCCTTTCCGGGGGCGGTTTTGCTATAATAGATTCGAACAGGAAGGAGGGAGTTCCGGTATGACGACAAAACGAGAACAGGCTATGCGCAATGCGGTGGCGTCTGCGCGGATGGAGGGGCTTCCGGTCTCCAAACAGACGGAGCGCGATTGTGTGCGCTATCTGGAAGGACGAATCGATACGGCGACCCTTGTGCAGGAGATCCTGAACCGGCAGCGTGGGCAGGACCGGCCAGCCCGGAGGTGAAGCATGGGATATACCATTGATGCAACGGAAAGCGGCTGCTATCCGGGAACAACGGTTCTGGTCAACAAATTCGATCTGCGCAGTCAGAGCGAGCTGGATGCGGTCGAGGCTGCGCTTGTGACGGCAAAGGCAATCCAGTGGGAAGAGGCACCTTTGTGTGACAGCTTCGATTTTGCGCATTACAGAGCGATCCACAAACATCTGTTTGGGGAGCTGTATGATTGGGCGGGGTAGGTGCGGACTATCAATATCTCCAAGAAGGGAACGCAGTTCTGCCCGGCAGAAGAACTGCCGCGCGTTGGCGAGGCGGTTTTTGCGCGGGTGAGAAAAGAACACTTCTTCTGCGGTCTTTCGCGGGAACGTTTTGCAGAGGAGCTTCTGGACCTCTATGAACGGACCAATGAGCTGCATCCGTTCCGGGAAGGGAATGGGCGGACACAGCGTGTGTTTCTAGCCCAGCTGGCGCAGAACGCAGGCTATCGGCTGGATTTTTCCTGTGTGGATGCCGATGAGCTGATGATCGCAACGATATACGCCGCACAGGGTATCGACCTGCCGCTGAAAGATGTGCTGGACAAGATCATAAAAGAATGACCACATCTGCCCCCGGAGAGGTTGCCTTTCCGGGGGCGGTTTTGCGCAGGTGCGCGGATTCTACTGCTGGTCGGTTGCGGGTCTGCGGAATTTCTGCTACACTGGAGCCAACAAGACCGGACAGGGGAGGACGACACGATGGAGCAGAACTTCGAACTAAACAAGCAGGCGTTCGGGGCGTTCCTGGCGCAGCTGCGGCGGGAAAAGGGCTGGACGCAGAAGGACTTGGCCGAGAAGCTGTATGTCTCGGACAAGGCAGTCAGTAAATGGGAGCGGGGCCTGAGTGTGCCGGACGTTTCGCTGCTGCTGCCGCTGGCCGAACTGCTGGGCGTCTCGGTGACAGAATTGTTGGAGGGGCGGCGGCTGGAAGAAGCGGCCATCCCGGCCGACGAGGTAGAAGTGCTGGTGAAAAAGGCACTGACCCTCCCAACGGAACCGGCGGAAGTGAAACAGGAACGGGTGAAAAAGTATCTGCCGACGTATCTGGCCTGCAACGTGCTGGGTGCGGTAGAAGCACTGATGGTCTGGAATCTGGGGTGGATGGAAGAAAAGATGCAAATGCTGCTGTGGATGAGCTGCGGTTTTGGATTCCTTTTCGGGGCGTACTTTTTCTTTACAGAGGAAGTGCTTCCGGGTTACTATGATGAAAACCGTATCAACTACGTTACACAAGGGATTTTCCGAATGAATATTCCGGGGGTCTATTTTAACAACCGGAATTGGCCGGTCATTTTAAGATGGGGACGTATTTGGACGGTCGTGACGGCGGTGGCAATGCCGTTATTGCTTGCGCTTGGCACATGGGCAGGGAAGATGGTTGGAAAAGAACTTTGCCTGATGATCTGGTTGGTATATTTGGTGAGCATGGCATTTGCAATCATCGTTCCGGCACGGAAGTATGAATTTGGTGCACCGAAGAAAAAATGACCACATCTGCCCCCGGAGAGGTTGCCTTTCCGGGGGCGGTTTTGCACTCCATGCAGGAAAACCGCCCGGGCGACCGTTTTATGGAGTGAAGGGATGTGGAACTCGATGAAACGGAAGCGTTCTGTGCGGAACCGCCGGGCACGGCGGTGTCTGTTTTTGATCTTGCTGGCTCTGCTGGCGCTGTTGCTGATATGGCCCCGGACGGTCCATCTGGAGGGGCTGGTCAGCCCGTATGCCATTCTGGTGGATGCCGACAGCGGAGAGGCAGTGGCAGAAAAAGAGGCGGATGTGAGCATCTACCCGGCCTCGATGACCAAAGTGATGACGGCCCTTCTGGCCCTTGAGGCAAACCCAGACCTGGAACAGCCGGTGACGCTGCCGGAGGACATCTTCCCGGAATTGCGGGCCGAGGGCGCATCGATGGTGGGGTTTCGGCCCGGTGAGACGGCCACCGTGCGGGACCTGTTATACGGTGCGCTCCTGCCCTCCGGCGCGGAGTGCTGCGAGGCGCTGGCGCGGGAAGTGAGCGGTTCGGAGGAAGCCTTTGTGGAGTTGATGAACCAGAAGGCGGCAGAGCTGGCGATGCGTTCCACCCACTTCTGCAACCCCACCGGCCTGCACGACCCGGAGCATGTCTCCACCGTGCGGGATATGGCCCGGCTGCTGCGGGCTGCGATGCAGAATGAAACCTTCCGTGCCATCCTGAGCGCCGGGCGCTATGTCGTCCCGGCGACGGACCTGCATCCGGAGGGCTTTACAATGACGAGCACTTTCTGGGCAGAGCTGGGCGATGTCTCCCTGCGGAGGGGGCAGTTCCTGGGCGGCAAAACCGGCTACACCAGCGCGGCGGGGCTTTGTCTGGCCAGTGCCGCACAGGTGAAGGGAAAACGGTACATTCTCGTCACGGCGGGTGCGAAGGGGAACCACGGCACCGAGCCTTACCATATCGAAGATGCTGTCCGGGTCTACCGCCAGCTGACTCGCTGAGATATGAGCAGAATCACTAATTTTTATGTGGAATCTTTGTCGAAGCTTATCAAAAGGAGACTCTTGAAAAATTACCGCAATCTGATATAATCACATTCGTGAAAACCACAACGTCCTGCCCCTTTTCCGGCAGGGCGTTTTTGTCGGAAAAAAATCGGTTTTGTTGCTTTTGATGACCCCCAAAGGAGGGCACTGACATGACAAAAGATATGACACAGGGCAGCCCGCTCAAGCTGATCCTCGCCTTTGCGGTCCCGCTGATGCTGGGCAGCCTGTTTCAGCAGTTCTACAATCTGGCCGATACCATCATCGTGGGCCGGTTCGTCGGTGTGGAAGCGCTGGCGGCGGTCGGCAGCGTGGGCGGCCTGAACTATCTGGTGCTGGGCTTCGTCAACGGCATCGCCTGCGGCTTCTCCATCCCCATTTCGTGGACGTTCGGCGCAAAGGATTACCGTGAGATGCGCCGTTACACCGCCAATGCCGTCTGGCTGTCGATCTTCTTTGCGGCGGTGCTCACCGTGGTCACGGTGGCCATGACCCGCTCCATCCTGGTCTGGACCAACACCCCGGACAACATCATCGACCTGGCGGATGTCTACATCCGCACCATCTTTGTGGGCATCCCGTTCACCCTGCTGTACAATATGACCAGCGCCCTGATGCGCGCTCTGGGCGACAGCAAGCGCCCGCTCTACTTCCTGCTGGTGGCGAGCTTCCTGAACATCGGGCTGGACCTGCTCTGCATCATCGTGTTCCGGATGGGTGCCTTCGGTGCGGCGTTCGCCACCGTGTTCAGCCAGGCCGTGGCCGGTCTGGGCAGTCTGCTCTATATCCTCAAACATTACGGGGAGCTGCGCTGGTCCAGAGAAGAGGGGCAACTCAGCAGGACGCACTGCGCCAAGCTCTGCAGCATGGGCATCCCCATGGGCCTGCAGTGCAGCATCACGGCCATCGGCAGCGTCGTGCTGCAGGGTGCCGTCAATGGTCTGGGCAGCGACATCGTGGCAGCACAGACAGCCGGCGGCAAGGCAGCGCAGTTCCTCTCCGTCCCGCTGGAGAGCATCGGCACGGCCATGACCACCTACGCCAGCCAGAACATGGGCGCACACGACCTGAACCGCGTGAACAGGGGCGTCAATACCGCGCTGGGCATCGGCGTGGTGTACAGCATCGTGTCCTTCCTCATCCTGCGCGTGGCGGATAAGCCCCTCATCGGACTCTTCTTGGAGAGCGACCAGACCGAGATCATGGCCAACGCCCAGAGCTTCATTTTCTGGAACAGCGTCTTCTACATCCCGCTGGCGGTCCTCATCATCTACCGCTATACCATCCAGGGGCTGGGCTATTCCAGCCTGGCCATGTTCGCCGGTGTAGCCGAGATGGTCGCCCGTGCGCTGGTGGGCTTCCTGTTCGTGCCGCTGTGGGGGTACTTTGCCGCCTGCATCGCCAACCCCGTGGCCTGGTTCTTTGCCTGCTTCTTCCTCATCCCGGCCTACATCGTGGTGTACCGCCGCCTGAAAAAGGAAAAGCTGGTGCCTCACGCAAACCTGTAAGAATCAAAAGAAGCGTTTTGCGATGACTGCATTGCAAAACGCTTCTTTTTATATTATACTGATTATAATTATGCCACAGAAAGGGCGGTGGAGCCGATGGAGCAGGAACTGGAACAGATCGAGGGTACGGTCGAAGACATCATCTACGAAAATACGGACAACGGCTACACCGTCTTTGAGATCTCCGGCGGCGGCGTCCTCACGGTGGTGTGCGGCGTGGTGGGGGAGCTGCATGCAGGCGAGAGCGTCGTCTGCCGCGGCAAGTATGAAAACCACGCCACCTATGGCCGCCAGTTCCACGCGCAGGAGTGCGAGACCGACATGCCCAAGGATCTGGAAGCCGTCTACGCCTTCCTCGCCAGCGGCTCGCTGCCCTACATCGGGGCCCGCACGGCCACGAAGATCCTCGACAAGTTCGGGGCACAGGCACTGGAGATCATTGCGAATGACCCGGCCCAGCTGACCACCATCTCCGGCATCTCGGCGGACAAAGCCGACCGCATCCAGCAGGAGTTCAAGCGGATGTTCGGGATGCGGGAGCTCATCGCCTATCTGGCGCAGTTTGAGATCAGCCCCCGCCGCGCGATGGAGGTGTTCCGGGTGTTCGGCCCCAGCGCCATGAACGCCATCTCCTCCAACCCCTATCTGCTCTGCGGTGAGCCGCTGCAGCTGGATTTCCGCCACGCCGACAGCATCGCCCAGTATTATCACATGGAAGGGGACTGCACCCAGCGGCTGGAAGCCGCCCTTCTGCGCACCCTGCGCCACAATGCGGGCAACGGCCACACCTGCCTGCCCCGTGCGCAGCTGCTGGAAACGGCCTCCAATTTCATCCACCAGCCGCCGGAAAAGCTGGCCAAAGCACTGGACCAGTGCATCGAAACGGACGAACTCAGCGTCCGGATGTTTGAGGGCACACCCTATATCTACCTGCCCGACCTGCTGGCTGCCGAACAGGACATCGCCGACCGGCTGGCCCTGCTGGCCAAGCGGGAGAAGCAGACCGTCCGCGACCTGGACAAGAACATCCAGGTATTGGAGCTGACCCAGGGCTTTGCCTATGCACCGCTGCAAAAAGAGGCCATCCGCAAGGCGATGACCGAGAATTGCCTCGTCCTCACCGGCGGCCCCGGCACCGGCAAGACCACCACCGTGAACGCCATCCTGCAATTGCTGGAACATCAGGCCGAGCGGGTGGCCCTCTGCGCCCCCACGGGCCGTGCGGCCAAGCGGCTGAGCGAACTGACCGGCCGGAAGGCCTCCACCATCCATCGCCTGCTCGAAGTGGACTACACCGGCGGCGTGGTCAGCTTCATCCACAATGACAAGAACCTGCTCAAGTGCGATGTCGTCATCCTCGACGAGATGAGCATGGTGGACGTCAAGCTGTTTCAGGCCCTCATCGCGGCGCTGCGGTACAGCTGCCGCATCCTGATGGTGGGCGATGCCGACCAGCTGCCCAGCGTCGGCCCCGGCAACATCCTGGGCGAGGTCATCCGCTCCGAGCGGGTGCCCACCGTCTGCCTGAACGAGATCTTCCGGCAGGCCAAACGGAGCCTCATCGTGGAGAACGCCCACCATATCATTTCCAGTGAGCCGCTGCAAAAAGGCGGCAAGACCGACGACTTTTTCTTTCTGGAATCGGATGGCGATGCAGCCCAGAAGCTGGTCTGCGACCTCGTCACGACCCGCCTGCCCCGGAGCTACGGCTTCGACCCCGTCCGGGATATCCAGGTGCTCTGCCCGACCAAGCTCGGCCCCACCGGCACCCAGGCGCTGAACGTGGAGCTGCAGAACCTGCTCAACCCGGAGCAGAAGGGCAAACCCCAGCTGCAGAGCGCGGCCCGCGTCTTCCGGGTGGGAGACAAGGTGATGCAGGTGCGCAACAATTATGATAAGGAGGTTTTCAACGGCGACCTGGGGTATGTCGAGAGCGTGAATACGGAAGACCGGACGCTGACGGTGGATTTCGACGGCCGCAGCGTGGAGTACGACGTAACGGAGCTCGACGAGTTGACGCTGGCCTACGCCACGACGATCCACAAGGCGCAGGGATCGGAGTATCCGATCGTGGTCCTGCCGGTGCTGATGACCCATTACGTGATGCTCCAGCGCAACCTGATCTACACGGGTATCACACGGGCCAAGAAGATCTGCGTTCTGATCGGTGCGACGAAGGCCCTTGCCTGCGCCATCCGGAATCAGGCCGTGCTGAAACGCAATACCAAACTCAAGGAGCGGCTGAACCCCGCCTTGAACACGTGATCCGGGCGATCGCCTTTCGACGACGGATCGGATCACTTACCGCAGCAGATGCCGCAGGGCTTCGAGGGGATGATACAGCAGCATCCGGGGTCCGGCATAGCGCATCACGGCCCGAATCTTTTCCCGCTGTGCCGGAGCGTAGCAATGAACCGTGCACTGTTTGCAGGAGCCTTTGAGAGGGCCGTAGCGGCAGGTTTCCAACCGCCGGCAGGCGTAGGACAAAAGGCTGCGGCACGCCTCGCACAGCTCCGCGTTGTGCTCCTTGCGACGGCAATAGAGGCGTATCATCCGTTCTACCGTCCGTTTTTCCCGTTCGATGCGATCCATCCTATTTCGCCTTTACGGTCAGTAGCTCCCGCCAGTCGGTCGTATAGCGCGGCGAGAGATGTTCGCGGTTCATACGGAACGGCTCGGTTCCCTGTGCCGCGATGACGATGCTGCCCCGGCCATAGACCTTGTTCACCCGATCCAGAGCCTCCATCAGTCGTGCGTGCTTCCCCTTGTCGGGCGGTGCGAACAGAGTGCCCTGCACGCCCGTTGCCGGTACGATCTGCGCGAGTGTCACACCGGCTTTTTTGTACCCGAACCCTGGACGATAAATTTGCCGCAGCGCTGCACGGGCCTGCCGGACGATCTCCAACGTGCTGTCGGTAGGTTCGGGTAAGGTCAGCACGGCCGTTTCATAGCGCTGGGGCTGGTCGTCCCGGTGGCGGTTGGTGAAAATGAATCCGTGTATCTGCCCGCAGAGAGCACGCTGGGCGCGGAGCTTCTCGGCGCACATCGAAGCGAACTCCGCGACGATGCGTTCGAGCTCCTCCCGCTCGTAGATCTCCTTGGGGAAACTGCGCGAGACGGTGATCTGCTGCTTCTGCTGCGGCATCTGTTCGAAGCCGATGCACTCGATGCCCTGTAACTCGCGCCACGTCCGCAGACCCGTAATCCCCATGCGCCTGTGTATCCACTCCTCGGGCAGCTCGACGAACTGCCGCGCGGTCGTGATGCGCATCGAATCGAAGAGCTTGCCGTAGCGGCGTCCGATACCCCAGACCTCGTGCAGGGGAAAGGTCGCAAGTACCTTTTCGATGTCCTCGGGCCGATGCATGTAACAGCAGCCGTCGAGTTTCGGGTAGCGCTTGGCCAGCTTCGAGGCGATCTTGGCCAGAGTCTTGGTCGGCGCGATGCCGATGCTCACGGGAATGCCCGTGTTGCGGCGTATCGTGCGGCCGATGCGACGTCCGTAGTCGTCTAACGGCTCGGCGATGCCGTGCAGGTCGAAAAATGCCTCGTCGATGGAGTACACCTCGACGGAGGGGACGAGCGTGCGGAGCGTCGCCATCACACGGCGCGACATATCGCCGTAGAGGGCGAAGTTGGCCGAAAAGACGGCCACGCCGTGCCGGTCGATAAGCCCCTGTACCTGATAGAGCGGCTGCCCCATGCCGATGCCGAGGGCTTTGGCTTCGTTCGAGCGGGCGATGATGCAGCCGTCGTTGTTCGACAGCACGACCACGGGTCGCCCGACAAGATCGGGACGGAAGACCCGCTGGCAGGAGGCGTAGAAGTTGTTGCAGTCGCAAAGGCCGTACATCGAAGGTGTTATTTGAAGGTTTTGACGACGTGACGCACCACGCCCCAGATCGAGAATTCGTTGTCGGCATCGACGCGAATGGGCGGATATGCGGGATTGGACGGCAGGAGCCAGGCCCCCGCAGCTTCCAGCTTGACCCGTTTGACGGTGAACTCCCCATCCACGTAACAGACGGCGATGCATCCGTCGTAAGGCTCGACGGCACGATCGACGATCAGCAGGTCGCCGTCGCCGATACCGTCGCCCGTCATGCTGTCGCCCTCGACACGCACGAAAAATGTCGAGGCAGGATTCGGCACCAGCTCACGGTTCAGGTCGAGCGGCATGTCCAAAAAGTCGTCCGCCGGCGACGGGAACCCCGCCCTGACCGTGCCGCCCGACAGAGGAACTTCGCACGGAGTAGACAGGCCCGGACGAAAGATTCGCAGTGTTTTTTTATCCATTCTTCTACATTTTACGGAACAGGTGTGAGTCTGTACCGGCCTTGAAACAGCACCTCGGGGAGCGGATCGGCGGACATCTCTCCGGCCCAGTAGCGCACGGCTGCGGCGGCTATGTCGCGGGCCGTGGCCGTACGCTCGTCTATGGCGTCGAGCCAGCGCATGTCCCCTGTAAAACGGTCGTACGTTTCGAGGATTTGCACTTCGCATAGCTGTGCCGAGGACATACCGATATAATCCCTGTAATATTCGCAGGCCGCTCTCTCCGTGAAGAAATAGGCGCAGTCGGTGCGACCGATACGCATGTGCGGAGGACGGTGCAAATCGAATGCCGCATCCCAGATGCAGCAGACGCACGCCTGATGCTCCGGATTGAAAGGGTCGAGCTGCGGAAAGTGGTCGGCAAGCGAGGGAATCGTTTGCAGGATGCTTTGGCCGCTTAACAGCGACTGGACATAAACAAGACGCATGATCTGCGCGTGCCGGGCATAGTCGGGGTGTCGCAGGTTGTTGTCGCGCGTTTTCGTATCGAGATCGATTCCGATTTGCGTACGGTCGGATTCCAAACGGTAGAGTGCCATTGCGAGATTCTGTTTCGGGTGCCTGCAAATATAGCGATAAGACACCGAAAAGAACACGTAATTTTCGATTTTCCTTCGCCTCCGGTTGCCTGCGGGGAAGCTCGGCACGCGCACGGCCGCTGCCGCGCCCTCGTCGGCTGCGGACGGGAAAATCATCCTCGGCGTCGGCATACCTCCGCCCTGCGGTATTTTCCCGTCGCTGCGCCGCCGTCGCGCACCGGTGTTCTTCCCGAGGCAACCGGTACGTCCGGGATAATACAGATCGTCTGCCCGACAGATTCGGAGGCGGTCGAGGTTGTTCCGCGACGCTCCGGTCTTCGCTTTTCGTTTACGAATCTCTAAACCGATAACGAACCATGACACATGATCCGACGAAGGGCTGTTATACCCTCGACACGTTACGGGCATTGAATCCGCTTTACGACCACGAACACGGCCTGACACAGCAGGACGTCGAAGCGGTCAATGCCATGAAGAAATACATCGAATCGACACGCAGCGCCGACAGGCCGCAGTGCGGCGATCGGGTGCGATACGTTTCCCGCCACGGTGACTATGCCGGCAGTGCATTGATCGCCTACGACAGAAACGATATGCTCACCGTCTGTATCTGTCCTTACGATCCCTTCGCCTCGCGGACGAAAGACGGCGTACAGTGCTGTAGCAGCGGAGGCCCCTTTACCCATGTCGCGGCTGCCGCATTCCGCTATGAAGGTCCCCGGCGGGGTTCTTTCAAAATCTGGGGTCACGACGGACCTTGCGGCAACGGGTCGATCCGCTTCGAAGCCGAAGTCGCGGGGTGGAGCTACCGCGAACCCGATCCGCTCTATGGCGACTTTACGACCGAGGCGTGGCGCAGGCTCTATGTCTATCGGATCGAACGGCCGTGCGGCAGCGATCTTTATCGCACGAACGGCCGGGAGATCGGCGACGAAGCAGCGTTCCAGACGTTCCTGCACGACTACAAAGCTACCGTATTTCCGGGACGTTCGCCCCGGCAGTTGGTCGTCTGGTGCTACCGCCCCGCGGAGAGACCTCTGTCGCAGGAGCAGTGGGATGCGCTCGACGCGCCGATCGCCGATTGCCGTATCTACAACGTCCCGCAACCCGTGAAGATTCTCTACGACGATCTTCGGCACGAACGGATCGTCTGTTACGTTCCGCCCACACTCCATATCCATTAAATCCCTATAACATTATGAATGACGACACACTGATCGTTACCGAAACCGAGGGCGATACGTTCGACTTGCAGCTCTCGGAGTCTTCGACGCCCGAAACCTTTCGACGCCGGGCCGCTTCGCTGACGGGAAGCGGACTTTCCGAATCCGAAGCGCGGCATGTCGTTGCGACGACGCCCGTTCCGATGGAGCTTTTCTGCGACTCCGAGCGCGGAATCTTCGCTGTCGAAGCCGAACCGCTTGCCTACAGCCCGCTGTTCAATCCCTACACGGGAGAGGAAATCCCGAACGAGAACCTCCGAACGGAGGATGCGAAACTTTCCGACAGCCGGATCACAACGGAAAGAGATAAGATGCTGGAACGATACGAGGCGATCGACCGAATACACCGCCGACGCCTCGTCGATCTGATGACAGGAATCGTTTCCGAAATGACGGGCCAAAGCCTCGATTCAGGCAACGAATATCCGGCATCGGACGAACGCCAGGATAAATGCTATGTCACAGCTTTCCGGATAAAACATGCTGTGTTGTATGCCTGCCTGTCGTACGACTCCGGAGGGGATCGCTGCGTGCCGGTGCGGGACCTCGAAGTCGGACAGCTTTTCGATGTCTTGCGGATGATGCTGCAAGACCTCTGAATATCATTCCAACCCGTTTGCCCCGTAATCGCCGTTGATTACGGGGCGCATTTGTTTTACCATGAAATTTACCGCTTATGAGCCACGAAATCATCAAAAACATCTTCGTCACCGCCGACCGGCGCGTGATCGTCTGCCATGCGCCCGGCAATATCCAACCGCAGATCTTTCATGAGGAGGAATACGAACCCCTGACCGAACTGTTGCGCAAGGAGGGCTACGAACGCCTGGAGGAGGAAATCCTCTATCTCTTTTTTCTGGGGGTCTGGCAGAACGACCTGCGGCACGGCCGTGCCGTCGCCCGCGCTATCGAGCAGGAGCGGATGGATGTTTACGAACTCTGGAAACGATGCGATCGGGACGTATCGTTCCGACGGGAGTTTATCAGACATTTGGCCACCTATCTCGAACCTTTGACGGTCGAATTGCCGAACCTATAAAACCTCGATACGACTATGCAAGTGAAATTATTGCGTCAGGCCGCAGGTCGGGATGACCGGATCGTCGCGGCCTATGAAGATGTGACCTTCCTGAACGAACACGTCGGATGGTACCCCATTATAAAAGACCGGTTCCGTAAGGCGAACGATATAGTTGTCGTCGTACTGCGTGTCGGCGACGTTTGTTTCGAAGCCGGAAGTATGTTTCGCAGAGGAATGCTCCGCAAGGAATATATCGAAGCGCGGACTGCGGAAGCTCGCAACCTGCGAGCCGCCGTGCAACGCCGTATGGCGAGCTGCCAGTGGATTCCGTCGTCTTACGTGGCAGCCTACGAAGCACTGGGTTGGGATGCCCGGCCGTTGAAGGGGCATCGCACCCGTATGCGCGAACTGTATGCTGCGGAAGACCGAAGACGGGAACAAGTGCGGATCGAACGGGAAAATGACGACAGCGGCAAGAGGAAGCGCGGCTGAGAACGTCATTGAAACGGGCCGAGGCTGCTTTTCGGGAGGGAGGATTCGTCGAAACGGAACTCTTTATTGTCTTGTGCGGCAAATATGGGATCAATATCCACCCCCGGACGCTCGGCATGCTGCAAAGACGGATTGCCGATTTATCCCGAACGCAGATCCATTGCAAAGGCGTGAGCCGAGGTTTCCGTATCTCGTCGTTGCGCGGATGCCGCGAATTGATCGATCGCTTGGCGGAAAAACTAAAATAGATTTTCAAATATTCACCCTGTAATTTAACTCAATATGAAAATTATGTGTCAGGAGCACTACGACGAAGTAGTGTGTTATGCCGAACGAATCGGCGACAAAACATTGGAAGAACGGTTGAACGATCTGAAACGGTGGGAGCGGAATCCGAACTGTCCTTGTGAAATCGAACTGTATAAGGATTCCGCGCCTTATTCCTTTCTTTTCAGGCAGCGCTATGCCGACAGCAGTACAGGCATTGTCGGCGGACTGGTCTATCACGGCACACCCGATCGTTCGGGATGTTACTGCGAACCGAGAATCCGCGGCTGGGAAATTCATACGTGAAATGCGGATTCTGATTTGACAATGAATCTTGATTAATAAAAGACTGATGTATAATAAAAACGAACCTATGAAACGAAATAAAAGTATTGTCGACTGCTATTTCGACTATATGCGGGATAGCTGGTGCGAAGAAGAATGCCGCACGATCTTCAGCATATGGGCTGCGAATGTGTGGAAAGTGTGGTGCCGAAGTATTGTGCCTGGCCTGTGCGGTGCAGCCCGACGATTCTATGTCACTCTCGATAGGGACAATCGGCGGTTGTTGATCGAACACATTGCGTGTGCTGTTCGAGGACAAGACGAGGAATGCCCTGCTAAGGAGCCGAGAGTCCTTGTCTGTCAGGAATGCGGCTCACGGGAAATACAGATGATGGCATGGGTCGATCCTAATACGCTGGAATACGCATCTTCGATAGACGCGGATTCTGACGATCAATGGTGCGACGCGTGTCAGGAGCACGTATGGTTTTGCTCGCTCGAAGAGTTCGGAGATAACCTCGATGCCTGGTGGTTAGCAGTGGACTTCCCGACAATGGAACGGATTACGGGATTGTCTGCGGCGAATTATCCGGCGGATGACGGGAGACAAGCGTTCCTCGATGCCTGCAACACCTGGTGGAAAACTCTTGATTACGAACGAAAGCGGACGATCTGGATGGAGAACGACGAGAGTCGGGCGGAGCGGTAAAATGAAAACGAGAGCCAAATGTAATTAAATCAATGACATGAAATAATTAATTGGAATACAATTAAGACGATAAGAACGGTCGTATGAAT
>OHON01000629.1_pt1 | contig 13662 bp, 7 predicted proteins | sample 1569831 | NCBI WGS metagenome assembly OHON01 (sample SAMEA3879512, study PRJEB24766) | human gut metagenome | biome: human-associated habitat; feature: feces | place: USA | collected 1985/1987
TTATACAATATGAGCCGAAGGAAAAATGGTGGAACTGGTTCCGCCCTTTATTGCTCGCCAATAATCCAGAATAGGGGACGGCCCTCGTCTAAAATAATGCTCATATCCCATTCCACATTGTTGTTTGCGCTGTTGCCGCAATCAGCAACCAGAATTTTCCAGGTTGAGGTTACGCCTCGGAGCACCAGAAAATGCCCGGAGGTTGTGAAGTGTCCCGGCCCTACCAAGGTAACTATCAACTTCCCGGAAGAAAGAGCGTTAATGAGCGTTTGAGGGTTGGAGCCGTCCGTCAACTCACAGGAAAGGCCAAATTCAGCGCAGACGGTAGGGGGCAGGGAGTGTAAGCCTCCTTCACCGGGAATCCATACGCCTTTTTCATAGCACCAATCGCACATTTCCAATGGGTCTATTAAGGTTCCCGAGAGGCTGGAAACGCAGATTGCAAGGGAAGTAGGGCCGCACCCGGATATGGCCACGTCATTTCCAAACCGCCCGTTTTGATAGGCCGGGTCACCCTGATTGAAATAAACGACTGAAATCCCCTGGTCGGTGCCAGGGAGGATAATCCCATTGTCGCCGCCGTAGAGGATAGCCAGGTAATCCGCAAGGATTACCTGCGCGTATCCGGGGTTCCCATATACCTCCCAGCCAAGCTTGGCTTTCATCATGTCAGAAAACGCCCAGGCGATATGGTCGAAATCGGCGGGGCTGGTACAGCCCGCCGCTGTGATCGCGTCGGCTAGGGTATGTACGCCGCAATCAATGCTATAAAGAGGGTCTTTGATAGAAAGGGGTTCCCTTGGGAATCGTGTGTTATATCCGCTTTCTGAGGAAGCCATGGGGTCATTGCCCTGGCCTCCGCTTTCCCGGAACATAACGCACAGCACCAGGTTTTCGTAGCCCTCTATTTGATACTGTCCGCAGTAAAGGGTGACGGCGTTTCGGTATCGCTCTACCTCGGCGGGGAAGGAGTTAATCCCCTCCGAGGTATCTCCTGTTTGATTTCCCAAACCGGCCTCGGCCTGGGAGAATAAAGCCGCCGCCGCTGAGAGGATTCCAGCAACCAGCATAAAAGACATCAGGAACCCGGACAGAAAAAGGAGTGTGAGCCGCTTAACCTTTTTGCGCTTCTTTTTCAAGGTTATGCACCGCCTTGGAATAGAATCCGTTGCTCCTCACTGATCTGCACATGGTAATGATAGTTTTGATCGCCGGAAATCACCTGGATACATTCACCACGTTCCAGCCGGGGAACCTGTTCATATTCGCTGTCCGTCAGTTGGTTGCCGAAAATCTCTTTTAAGCGAAACAAGGAATCGCTTCCCTGTTGAAACATATATTTATACTGCATTAGGCTGAATAAGGTTTTAATGGCCTCCACGCCCTCCTTTTCTGAGTTTTCCGGCACACAGTCCAGGATACTTTGAGTTGCCATCAGAATACCGGTGAAAAATTTACGATCTTCACGGGCCATGACGGTTAATTGCTGGACAGCGGTGAGATTGTTGGCGTTTACTATCCGGTGTGCCTCGTCGATGACGATGAAAAAGCGGGTGATATCCTCCCAGGCAATGGATTGGGATTCATACAGGTTTTTCATGGGCATACCCACCCGGAGGGCATTGTCCCAGCAGAGGGAAAGGGCGCTGTATAGCTGGGCCTGAAAGATTTCCGGTTTCATAGACGCCAAATGCCGAATGTTAAAGAACACAAGCTGCGTGTCCAGAATGTTTTCAATGGAAGTGTGTCCGTTGAAAATATTCCCATAGTTTTTGACAATGTTCTGAACCACCGCCCGGACGTTGCGGAGCCGCCGCAAATCGTCCAGCATTAGTTCTTTTTGCACGGCGGTTTGTTTGGAAGGAACCACCGCCAGCTTGTTATCGATCAGGGCTAATAAATCACTTAGAATAGGGTACTGATAGGAAGTAAGGCCCGTGCAACACACATTGAAATCCGGCACGCCGTCTTGTGGTATTTGAATCCCATGCTTTAAGTAAAGTTCCGATAACAACGCCTCATACATCATAACATCGTACATATCGCTTTCCGGCGCCCAAAAGCGGTAAAGGATACTCATTTTGGAAATGTGGCGCGTCCAGGAAAGACTGTCTGATTCGTCCGTTTTCATGATTTCCAGGGGGTTCAGGATACCCACAGAGCCGTCTAATGAGATGCTTTTCCCGCCTAATATTTTGACAAGGTTTGAAAACTCCCCGGTAACGTCGAAACCCCGGACAAAATCACCTCTGGCAATCCGGTCTTGAATAGCCTTTTTCAGAAAGGTGGATTTCCCGGAACCCGTGGTTCCGGCGATCATGCCGTTATAGCTGAACCGCTTTTTCCCGTCGTTAAAGGCCAGGTCTAAAAAGATAGAACCGCCGTTTTGGGTGGTGCCGTAATATGCGCCCAGGGGGTCAGATAAGTCAGCACCGTTGAAAGGATCGCCAGCCGCCAGGGTTTCCGAAATCACGGGCTGTCCATAGCGGCGGTTTGGAAGCTTGTCCTGTTGGGAATAAGGGAGATAAAGGGAAGCCCATTCATATTTGCTTTCATTGAGGGACACTGTGCCTTTGTAACCGTTGCTTTCCAGATAGCCGAGACAGGTGGAAAGCCGATCTTCTAATTCCGCCTGGGTGCGTTCCGCGACAAAGATACGGGTGCGGAGAAGCTTGACGATTTCACCCATGCTGGTTAACTGATCGTATAGGTTGGATAGCTCAATATACCGGGCTTGGGCGTCCCGCCGTTCGGTTTCCTTTTGGGCGGAGCCATACCGGGATTCCTGTTCCTGCATGGACTTATTGATATTTCTCTTTACCTCCGCTATGTTTTCCGTGCCGATATCCATTGTTACCACGGCGTTATCGATGTTCAGCAGGTGAGAAAGCCAGCAGTAATGAATGTTCTTGGCGTATTGGTACACATAAACGCAAGCTTCAAAGCCGTCCCCGGTTTTTATTACCTTTTCGTCCTTGAAGGAAACGCCGCCCTGGGGCTGAATCGCTTCTATCAAAACTGGGTCATAGCCGGTTTTTTTGATAAGCTCGTCAAGGGTTACCTTTTTCTTGTCCAGAATAGGACGGTAGCTTTCGGCAGTATCGTCTATATAGGCGTTCCTGCCGAAAACAGCGGAGCATTTGTTGTTCAGCTTATACAGCACTTGTTTCTTTTTTGCCAGGGGCATTTCATAAGCCAAGGAATTGTTGCCGAGAGATTTTGTAATTAGAGAAATGTTGTCATGGCGTTTTTCCTCATTTTCCGAAAACACAAACAGGTAATATTCCCGTTTTGTCCGGTTCTTTTGAATCCACTCAGCTTCTTGTAAGCATTGGTCTAGGTGGGAAAGAAACACCTGGTTTTTGGTCGTTTCCAGCTTGTGGCGAAAGTACCGTTGCTGAGGTATTGTGTCGGTGGGAAAGTTGAGGCTAACGATTTTAAGATCAGCCGGGCAGGTCTTATACAGCTTTGAGAAATACAGGATATCAAGTTCCAGTTCATCATCGGAAATCCGTTCCAGGTCTTTGCACCGCAACTCCAAAATATCCAGATTACTTTCGTCTTTTAATAGGAAACAGCCGTTTTGTTCTCTGATGATGGGGATTTTTTCTGAAATGGAGCGATCAGATTTAGCGGATAACATCATTTTCACTGTCCTTTGGAATGAAGATGGGTTTATATACAAAGCGGTCTTTTTTTACTATAAACACCAGGCTTTCGTAGATGTGCATTTTAACATTGAAGGGAGAGGGGAGAGCCAGCGCCAGGCCGACAAAAATATTCCAGATGAAATATGCGGTTTGGCACGCAGGGTGAACCAAACCTTGAAAAACAGACATGACACACACAAAGCCTACGATCATCAATAAATCTTTGGCGTACAGCCAGGATAAAAGTTTTGGCTGGCTCTTTAGTTCCTGTACAGTTGTAAAACGCATTTGACGCATAAATAACCTCCTTGTAAAAAATTAGTGTAACTCATTATTTTCATAGGTCTGCGCCGATCAGCCCGGAGCCGCCAAAACCATGAGTTACACAAAATGCAACCCGTTTTTAGACGCCGGCAAGTTCCTGAAGGATATCATTTGAGTTACATTTATGTTTTGGTTGTTTTTGTGGGCCGAATTGAAATGAAAAGTGATGTAACTCATTTATGTCCAGCCGCGGTGAGCTGCTGAAGGAATTTTGAGTTACACTGTTATTTCAACCGGTTCCCTTTTTTCTCTAGCCGTCTTTCTTCTCTTTGCTGTTTTCGGATATCCCTTTTTTCCGCCTTCTGAATCCCGGTGTCATAACCAGCGCGGAAGTTTTCGGCAATGGTGCGGGGCTGGCGGGTAGAGCCTGGGAATTGATGGGGAAGCGTCTTTTCCCTGGCGGTTACGTTTTCAGAAATCCCGCCAGCGGAATAGGGCGAATCCTTTATACTGTTACCGCTGTTCAGCCCGTCCCTGGTTTTGGAAACTGAGGTATTCGGGAAATATTCAGCGGAAGAACCATGCAAAGAAGAACCGGCTTTTTCCCGTGTAAGCTCTTGCTGTGCAAAGCCTGGGGTTTCCAGAATTTCGTTACTTTTCTTATCCTCTATACCGCCAAGATCACGGGAGCCGGAAGAAGCCGCCGTGCCGGTAGTTTCAGAGAAAGCTGGGGAGGCCGTGGAATCCGTTTCCCCCGCCACAGCAGAAGCCCCAATATCCGGTTTTTCTTTTCCCTCCATATTGAGGCCGCCCAAGGTTCTGTTTTCGCCTGTTTTGCTGTCTGGTGCCTGGGCGGAACTGGTTCCGCCTTTGGTTTCTGAAATGGGGGTTCCTGCAGACGGGGGACTTGCCTCCTTCATGCCGCCGGTGTCCCTAGTTACTTTTCGGCTTTCTCCCGCCGAATCCGGACTGGCTTCCGATTTCAACCTTTGTTCCGCCTGTTTCGTGTGCTTGTAATCCAACCCACCCATGAACCGGCCTATGCCACGGCTTGCGCCTTTTGTGGCGGATTCAGCGCCGGAAGCGACCTTTCCTACAGAGCCAACGGCGGATTTCACCATATGGGTTGCGGTGCGTGTACCGGCGAAAATAGCGGCGGTGGTGCGGAATACGCTGGATAAGCCCACGTCCACACCAATACACCGTTCGATGATGTTCGGCCCATCAATCACAGCGAACGCCATAATCAGGAGAATAAAGGATTGCACCCAGGGGTCAAGGGGAAGGGTTTTTAAATACACGTTCATAATCATGTAAAACTTAATAATGACAGCGGAGCAAAACAGCGTAAAGAACATACCGCCCATGCTTTTTAAAACCTGCTTTAATCTTTGACCGCTGGTAAAGTCTGAGGCGGCGAAAATCATTGCCAGAAATTCATGCACGGCTAAATCGAATATGATACGCCCTACCTTGAAAGCGGAAAACAGCAAGGCAAACGCCATAGAAATGAGGCTTACGAAGATCGGAAGGAAATCGATATAATAGCGATAATAGGTGTTGTCGATGAAAGAAAACATACTATTCCAATAGACTTCACTTAATTCCTCGTTCCGGTTCCCGTCAGCGTCATAGGTGATGTAGTACCGGAAAAAATCTTGATTGTGCAAAGTGCTGTCGTCACAGTGGACGACATCGCCGGGGCTGATCTGATCGATGGGGAGAGAGGGGGAAACGCTGGGACGGTTCAGGCCCCCGGTTTCCTGATTGATTAAAACGGCGTCATTCCAATCCTTGGAATCCAAGTATTTCAGATCAACGATATTATCTCGAATCAAGGTGTCGGATATGGATTCCCCATCGTTAAACCGGACGTAATCCGTCGCCGCCATGGTGATGTTGCTGATGGATTGCACCATGAACGGCATTGTGGTTAACACCAGCACGGTTAAGCAGATATTCTGCATTACCCGGCTTCCTTTTACCTCCGTCTTGTTCACGACCAAAAGATAGCCCAGAATGAACAGGGCAACCGTGAAGAGCACCCATAAAACCGGCTGGAAGGAATTGATGAAATCAAGGACAGGATCGGAAAACAAATAATCGATCAGGCTGTAGCACACGCTAAGAAGCCGGTCACACATATCCACCAGCATTTTTAAAAGCTGAATGAGCCACCAGCCTACCCAGCGGAGAAAGGTTTGAAAAATGTCCGACTTGGAACAGTAAACGCCGTACTGGTCTGTAAAATCAATAATTTCAGGAAACTCACTGATCGTCATTCGCTTCACCTGCCTCGATTAATTTCACTAGCATATCCTTTTCCTTTTCGGAAAGGTTTCCGGCGCTGAACTGATCGCTTATCATTTCTCTAAGCTGGCCCACGGAACATTTGGAAGCCTTGGGCCGTGTCAGGCCGGGAACCGCACCACACAGAAAATCAATTAATTTTGCGGAATTTTTCAACTTGCTAATGGAAAGCTGGTTCTGTTGCTGTTCCAGTTTTTTTTCAAAGTAGCTGTTGACGCTAAAGGAACGTTCCGATAAGTCAATACCGCTGAGATCGCCGGTAGGCAGTTCCTCAATGCTGGTATCGGCGGGAAAGGAATCCAGCAGGTATTCATAGCGGTATAGAAACCGGGTTTTTCCGTGATTGAAAATCGGATAAGATTCCACAGGGTTCCCCTCTAAATCCTCACGCTTTAAAACCCGGTGTATGATGTTTTCTCCCCGGTGAAGGTGCATAAGCTGGTTAGGATTGATAAGCGGGTGTTCCTCATAGCTTTCGGTCAGGCTTTTATCTAGGGAAAGCTTCTGCCCGATTCGGCTGATGTTGGTAATGGTTTCATTGCCGATCATGGCGGAATATTCCCGCGCGGTATCCATATTTGCTGTCATTAAGAAAGCCTTATTCCCACAGCCCGTTATAATGGTATTGGCGCTTTCGCCGTAAAGGGTTTTTAGCTGTGCAAAGTCATGAATCACCAGGGTATACAGCAGATTCATGCCAGGGCCGCCGGTGAGCCGTGCCCCCAGCTTGGGGATAGGGGGAATATTACCGAGTTCGTCATATAGATGAACCACTTGCCGGGCGCATTTCTGGCCCTTGGAAAGCACCGCTTTCCGGCCCAGCACCATGTCAAGCTGTTGCAGGAACATGGTGGCAATACCGCTGTTGGAGGTATCGAAAAGGTTAATGCCGATGAAAACGGCAATGGGTTGTTTTCCGAACCCGATTTCTTCCAGGTCAATGCTGTTTGCCGTTGTCATTTTCGCCACGCTGTTTAGGGCGAAGATTCCCAGCTTGGAAAGCACGGAGGATAAAATAGAGCCTCTTGTCTGCCCGCCAGAAGCCACTTTAATAGAGGAATAGCACATTTTCGCCGGGTCACCCTCCGGGCGCTCCGCAAAGAAAATATCCAAAGCCCCCTCTACGTCGGCAAGCTCCGTAAAGGTCTTGACGCAGGAGTACATGGAAATTTTGTCCTCGTTGATGGTGGAAGGCTGGAACGGCTTCCCCCGCCGGTAGGATTCCTGTAACCGTGCCTCATTGAAAACCCGGTCATCTTCCAGACAGATATCCACCAGGGCTAAGATCATTGCGGCGGTGGCGTTCGCGCTGTTATCCAGCCAGAAATCGCCGTCACGTTCCGATTGAGAACCCTCAAACCAAGCGTAGCCCAGGCCCTTAGCCTGTATTTGGGCGTAATCGTAATCCCCGGCTTGATACGCCTGAGCGATTGGCGTGAGAGGGTTATAGCCCATGGAATGGGCGGGGTCTATGGTGTTCAGCAAGAGCGGGACAAAGCCCCTGCTTTTCAAGGTTTGATAGCTGGCGGCGTACAATTCAAGCTTGGGGTCTATCACTACTAGGGAAGGGGTATTCTCCGCCCTGGAATACAGGTCGATCATGGGAAAGACAAAGCTTTCCCCCTTGCCGCTACGAGGCGCGCCGATAATCAGATTGTTCACCGGGCCATCGTCGATAAAGATTTTATCCTTGATTCGGCAAACCGGGAAACCGCCGCACCCTGGATAACGCTGATCTTTGGCGGGGATTACCCGGTATTGCCGTTGAATTTCCTCCGGAGTAGTGAAACGCTCCGTTCCTTTCTGGCCTACGTTGTAATCCTTCCAGCTTACCCTTGCACCGTATACAATGCGGATATCGGCGGCAATAATCAGAAGAAGGACAACCAAATAAAAGCCCCAGCACTCCCGAAAGCGGAACGTAAAGGCATTTTGGAAGGAGAACCAGGGAGTAGGCTCTTGAAAATTTTTGAGATTTTGCAAGATCAGTAGCAAGGTGTTCATACAGTAATTAAAGAAGAAAAAGGAAACCGCCGAGATTACCAGAATCACGGCGGTTAACGCATACTTTGAGGATAAAAGCCGGTTTGCGCGCATTAAGGTTTCTTTTTCTTGAACCGGCTTTATGATTTCCTCCCGAAACCTATTTTTCATAATTGGAATCCTTTCAAGGGCGGAACTGGTTCCGCCCCTTTAAAACGTTATCATTTCACAGACCCATTTCCCGATTTCCACAGCACCCAGCATTACCACAGCGCCGATAATAATACCAGCCATACGGTCTTTTACAGCGTCTTTCCAGCTTTGCTTTCCCCATAGGGCAATGCCGCCCACGGCGAGAAGCCCGGCGACAACCAGAATCCAGACGTAACCGCGAATCGCGGTGAAAAAGGCAAGGGCGGTTGATTCAATATTTTGCATTTTTAAATCTCCTTTTCTTTTTTCTTTCTTCTTTTTGCTAAAATCGATAAGAGGCCCGCCACCAGCACCACCAGCAGAAACGCCGCAACAGAGAGCAAAACAATCTGAATCGGCGTTAGCCCTGTGTTCGGCTGGCTTTGGGCCTCCGGTTCGCTTGTTGGTTCCTTTTCATAGGTGGCGACGGCCTTTACGGTGTACTCAGTTTTGCCGGTCGGCTTTTGAATAGTTCCGGTATAGGTGGCTACAGCGTCATAGCCCGGAACGTCAGGAAGGGAAACCGTGCCGGAATATACGGCCCGGTAGCTTGCGGCGTACCGCTGGCCCGATGCCGTGGCGTCCCGGTGGAAAACCCCGTCCTGTTCGTATGGCTCACCAGTCCATTGAAAGCCTGTAATCCGGTATTGCTCCCGGCTGAGGCTCAGGGAATCCAGCAGGACGGATTCAAAGCCGTCTATTGCGGGGATTTCCTCGTTATAGGGAATGAACACGTCCTCCAGCACATAACCGAAGGAATCATAATACGAAAAGGTGAGGGGGATAGTGACATCGGAACGCCAGGCAAAACCGTCCAGGGCTTCCAGGTGGTCGAAGTCCAGAACGGCGGATACCGCTTTCCCCGTTTCGGGGTCAGTGTATGTGATTTCCTTGGTTTGAGGGGGCTTTGGCTCGTTTACGTCCAACCCATAATCCGTGTATGCGTCAGCGGACGTTTCCCGGCCTGTGATGGTGATGGGGGTATAGTCAATCCCGGTAAGCTTCCCGGTAATGCTTTCCCCGTCAGCGTCAATAGTGATGGTGGCGGGTGCTTCTGCGTTTTGCTCTAAAAGACCGGAATACTCAACTTGCTGTGTTACCGTGATGGGCTGTTCCAGCTTCTTTTCGGAAAGCACGGTGTATTCGATATCCTTTAAGGAATAGGAGCCTTCCGGCTGTTCCAGCGTTTTCTCGAAGCTGGCGTTAAAATCCTTAGAGACGGTTACGAATTCCTGTTCCCGTGTAATGCTTTCGCCAGTGCCGGAAGCCTGGGACGTTTCCACGCCGGAGGATAGAGCGGAACTAGTTCCGCCCCCGTCCATGTCAGAAACGGAAGCTTTTGAAATGCTGCCGCAGCTTGTCAGGAACAGGAGGGAAAGGACAAGAAACAGCACCGGGAAAAGCCGGGATTTCTTCTTTCTCTTTAACAGAAGAACGGCAAGAAGGGCAAGGCCCGCCAGCGCCGCCAAACCGATTACAAAGCCGATGGAGTGGTCGCCCGTACCGATGACCGGGGTCAGGGGTAGGGGTTCCTTGACGATGGGGGCCACGTCTAAGCCGTCGCCGCCGCCAAGATCACGGTAAGAGCCTCTTACGATTCCAATCTTTGCGATATCGGTTGATTCCAGGGAAATGATTTCACCGTTTTCCTGAATCGAAACAGGGTGTTGAATGGGGTCTAGTTCAAAGCCGAAGGGCGGAACCAGTTCCGCCACATAATACTCACCGTAAGGGAGAATCGAGCTTTGGGCGTATCCGTCCTCGTCGGTAGTCATTTCGTCCACTTGGTTCCCGTCAGGAGTAAATACGCCATACACAGCCCCGCCGACCGGCAGGCCGGAGGGCACAAATAAGCCTTGGTTGGTTTCAGGAAGAACAGCCTGCTTCATCAGTTCAATGGAGCCTTTCACGGTCAGGTTTTCAATGGGTTCCCCGTCGCTGGGGTCAATGGTGATCGCCGGGACTTCCTGGGGCTGGGCCTCAAAGACAAAGGGGAATTCGGTATCATTCAGCACCCAGCCAGGGGCCGTTTGGAGTTCCTTCAGGTAGTAGTTTCCAATGGGGAGATCGATGGAGGAAACGCCTTGCAAGGTTTCGCCAATGCCGAATATCTCCACCAGGGAATCTTTGGGGATTACCACGGCACCGGAACTGTCTATGAAATCCTGGGCTGAAAAAATCCCGAACCGGATAGCTTGATAAGCGTCTGGATTCGGGAATATGGGGTTATCTTCTATTGCTTTGGTGATGGACACGGTTGCTTTCTGTCGTTCGTTGTGAACGGTGACAGGCTCCGTGTACACACTGATATTCTGGCCTTTGTAGGTAAGATCAACAATATGCGGCGTGGTATCCAGGACAAAGCCCTCTGGGGCTGTTTTCTCCACAATACGGTATTCGCCAAGGGGTAAATCCGGGGAAACTTCCCCGCCGTTGACCGTTGTCACAAGGTCGTCCGTGCTGTGCAGGAGAATCCCACCTGGGGAATAGATATCCTCGTTAGCATAAATTTCATAAACCGCGCCTGCCAGGGCTTCCACACCGTAAACCGGGGAGTATTGAGGGCCAAACTCCGTATCGCTTTGATCTGCACCGGTAAGCCGTTCCCCCACCTTGGTAATCAGGATATTCGCTTGTTGGCTTGCGTCCTCCTGGTTCATGGTGAGAACGGTAGCCTGGTCGCTGATGGTAAATGGGTATTGGTTCGGGTCAAGCACAACCCCATCGGGTGCCGTTATCTCTTGGAGATAATACGAACCGTAGGGGAGGGGGCCGCTCTTGGCGTAGCCGCTGGAATCCGTTGTTAGGGTTCCGGCCTGGGTGCCGTTTTCCGTATAGATGCCGTAAACAGCGTTAGTCAGGGTTCCTCCATAGGTCGCGTCAGTTTTGGTAAGCTCCACATATCCCTTGATCGTTTCATTGCTGATGGGTTGGCCTCCGTTGGGTTCCACTGTGACGTGCTGTACCTCCTGGGGCTGGGCTGAAAAAGAAAATGGATACTCAGTTTCGTCCAGCGCCCAGCCTGGGGCAGTTTGAAGCTCTCTGAGGTAAAAGTTCCCGATGGGAAGATCAACGGAGGAAGTTCCTTTCAGGTTTTCATTAATGCTGATAATATCCATCAGGGAATCTTTGGGTATTGCAACGGTGCCGGAATTGTTTTTGAAATCCTGGGCTGAAAAAATCCCGAACCGGATAGCTTGATAAGCGTCTGGATTCGGGAACAGGTTATTTTCTTCAATGAACTTAGTTAGGCTAACGGTTACTTTCTGCCGCTGGTTGGTTACCGTGATAGGCTCCGTATACACGGTAACAGTTTGTCCTTTAAACGCCAGATTAACGATGTAAGAGGTTGCGTCTAAAACAAACCCGGAGGGGGCCGTTTTTTCCGTAACACGGTATTGGCCCAAGGGAAGGTTGGGACTTTTGGCTCCTGCGTTCACGGTAGCCACTATTTGATTTTTGGAATATATTTTCTTCCCGCCTGGGGAAACAATATCCTCATTGGCGTAAATCTCATAAACCGCCCCGGTTAGGGAAGCTGTGCCGTAAGTAGGCGTATACAAGGTGCCAAATTCAGAATTGCTTTGGCTGGCTCCGGTGAGAATCTCGCCTTGCTTGGTGATCTGAATATTGGCGGTTTGGCTTACGTCTGATACGGTCAGGCTTACAGTGGCCTCGTCAGTTGTCAGATCGAATTCGTGTTTTGTGGTATCCAGAATCGCCCCGGTAGGTGCCTTAATTTCTTGTAAATAATAATGGCCCAGGGGAAGGGCTTTACTTTTCACATAGCCAGAGGCCGATGTGGTTAATTCGGTAACCTTTGTCCCGGTACTGTCATAAACGCCGTACACCGCCCCGGTGAAATACCCGCCGTGGGTGGTATCCGTTTTCCTGATCTGAATATATCCTTCTCCGATTTCCAGCTTGAAATATGCGGGAACCGGGTCACCTGCACCGCCTCCGGTAATCATGTTCTGATTGCCGCTGGGATTGTTTACCGACTGCCAGATCAGAATACCAGTAGAAGCCGGAGAGGGGAGGGGCTTGGTCGAGCTGGCAGTTGTCCCGGTTGTAATTTTATTTGCGGTGCTGATACTCAGGGTGTTTCCATTCCGGGAGAGCGTCACGCCGGAAATGGAAAAATTAAAGCTGGAAAGAATGTTATTAGTATCCGTGACCGTCTTTTCATATTTTTTGGTAGAAGGGTTGTAGTTTAATACGATAGTCGGGGCAGTACTGGAAAATCCAGTAGTGAAACTCGGCCTAATATAATGAGAAGTCAGACGTTTTTCCAGTTCCTTATACGCCTGGACAAATCCCGCATGGCCGGAAAAGGCGTTGTAGCATCGAGCGTCCCGTCTGGTAAATGGTGGGGTACTATCTCGATAACCCATCACAATTTCCCAGATAAGTTCACGGGTAGCGAAATACTGCTCCGGCTTGTTTCCAGGCAGGCTTTGGTTCGGATAGCCGTAGAGCAACAACAAATTAATCGCTGTTCGCTGTGCGAGTGATAAAGCGTTCCAGGCCGGAGTGGACGAAACAGTTTCGTAGAACCAGTCGGATTCATTCCCTCCAATCTGGACATCGGGTTGAATACAATATGCAATACGGTTGGTTTCGTCCAGCCGCATGACAGTGCTATGGCTTCCCGCCTTGTAGGTATACTTTCCAATGTTTAGATCATTTGTATACTCCAAAGGGTCACTTACGCCGTACCAATCTTCAATAGCATTGGCTGAAAATGGGATACTAAGCGCCATCGTAAGCGAGAGAAGGAGGGCGGCAAGCCGCTTGAGTTTTTTAGCCATATGATATACCTCCTAAAAAATGGTATAGAAAAAGCGCCTGCTTAAAAACAGACGCTGAAAAGGTGAAGCTATTAAGTTTTAACCGTACATAACCACAAAATCGTTGTTGGAATCAAAACATACATTGAAATGTCCGCCAGTAGCACTTACGCCGTCAATTGTCTCAAGTATATAAATCGTATATTCAATACTTTCCCGGACTGATGCTTTAGCTTCTTCCATAGAAGTAACCCAATTCATAAAATCATTTGGGGGACACCAACCTGAATTAGAAAGGGTTAATGAAGAGTCGTAGACTAAACCCAAACTTTGCCCGTAAGAAATACCGTAGCTAATCAGCGCGTTTTTATCGATGGTTTCCGGCTGGGGTTCCGGCTCCGGCTGGGGTTGAGGTTCCGGCTCCGGTTGAGGGGTAGGCTTTGGATCGGGCGCGGGGGTAGGAGTTGCGGAAC
>OHON01000646.1_pt1 | contig 13324 bp, 10 predicted proteins | sample 1569831 | NCBI WGS metagenome assembly OHON01 (sample SAMEA3879512, study PRJEB24766) | human gut metagenome | biome: human-associated habitat; feature: feces | place: USA | collected 1985/1987
AAAGTGAGGTGACCGTACATGCAGAGTGAAGTGAATCAGGAAGAAAATTTGAATAGAATTATTACGGTTCCTAGATAAGGCTTTTTATGATGAAAACAGTATATCATATGCGGTTATGCATTGAAAATACTGTTCAGTTAAGAAATGCTGTATTTTTTAGGTGTTTTTACCACAGCGTGAGAAGTCACTAATTCACAGAAATTATACAGAATCATACGGACATTGATTTCCTGAAGGATTCCATCATACTTGCTGCGCCCCAGATCAATCAGGATGCCGTCCGTCTCATGAAGGAGCTTTACGGCATCGACATGGAGAAAAAGCAGTATTCTAAGCTGATATCAAGCATCCCGGAGCCAGACATCTCCATCTCCATGGGTTGTGATGTAGGTTGTCCGTTTATCGGCAGAGCGTTTGATGACAACTGGAAACTTGAAGATCCGACAGGAAAAACGGATGATGATTTTAGGGGGGTTATACAGCAGATCGAGAAGAATATTCTAGAATTAAAGAAAAAATGATTGCAATATAAATTCCGGTTTATCAAGCCCTTTGAGAAATCTTTGCTCAAAGGGCTTTTTAATTTAGTATCGGATTTTTTGGAATAATAACTCTGTTTGGCAAGAAAAATGACAAATTGAAAAATGTTAAAATAAAATCGTGCCGAAATGGGAACACAAGGCTTGAATTTAGGAAAAGTGTTCCGAAAAGGGAACACTTTACAATCACATATTAAACCACAATCTGACCGTTATAACACTCATGATTGCGGCGGTTAGGTCGGCGGTTATGGCGGCAAAGAGGGTGTGGCGAATTTTTTTGACTCGGATACAGCCAAAGTACATTGCGATTGCGTAGAAGGTTGTTTCGCTTGAACCTGCGAGTACGGATGCTGTTCTGCCTGCAAAGCTGTCGGGACCGCAGGTTTTGTAAAGGGCTGTGAGGAGTGCGGTTGAACCGCTTCCCGAAACGGGGCGGAGGAGTACGAGCGGAACAATTTCTTTCGGAAACCCCAAAAATTCCGCTGTCGGCTGAATCAGTGCGCATATTGCGTCAATTGCTCCGCTTGACTGCAAAAGGTCAACAGCAAACACAAGTCCCATAATTGTCGGGGCAATGTTGTACAGAAGTTTTACTCCCTCTTTTGCCCCCGAGATGAATACATCGAATACGGGGACTTTTTTTATCAGCCCGAATACCACAACAATACACGCAAATGCCGGCATTACAAATTCCATTTGCTCACCACATTTCTCAAATTTTACCTTGTCTGATATTCAGCGTACAGGCAATCAGCAATGCCACCGTCAACGCACACGCAGAGCTTATCCAGACGGGAACGATAATTTCAAAAGGCGCAGAGCTTCCGTAGGATTGGCGGAGTGCGGCAAGCGTTGTGGGTAACAGCTGGAGTGACGCTGTGTTCATAACTACAAAAACAACCATTTCGTTGCTCGCAATGTCACGGCGGTCATTGAGCGTGTGCAGCTGTTCCATTGCCTTTAGTCCAAAAGGTGTCGCGGCATTGCCGAGTCCGAGCAGATTTGCACTGATATTCATAGTGATGCTTTGAAAGGCGTCGCTTTTTTTATCAAGTCTCGGAAAAAGCGGACGGAGCAACGGTGCAAAGATTTTTGCAAAAATGTTTGTCAAACCGCTTTCGACTGCGATTTTCATAATTCCCGACCAAAGGCAGATTATGCCTGCCATTGTGAGGATAAGCTGTATTGATGACGCTCCGCTTTCGATGAGTGCGTTTGAAATGTCGGCGGTGTTGCCCATAAACAACGCACATAATACGCTCACGGCAATGAGTCCGCTCCAGATATAATTCAGCATTTTTACTCCTTTTGCTGCAATTAACGACAAAATATACAATATTGTCATTTTTGTAATCAAATTATTTAATGAAATCGTTGACAAAAATCCCGAAAAATGGTAGTATAGGTAAAAATAGGGATTATGGTGAATTAAAAAATAGGGATTATGGTGAATTAAAATGATTTATACAAACTTTAGGGAAATTGATAAAGCAGGCAGAATTGTAATATCAAAGGATATCCGCAACCACCTCAACATTAAGCCGGGTGACATTCTTCACATTGAGGCTGACGATGAGTGCGTTACGATTAAAAAGGCAGAGAGCAAGTGCGTTTTTTGCAATACTCTTGATAATCTGATTGCATTCGGCGGAAAATATGTATGCAGAGATTGTGTTGAAAAGCTCAAAGGCTGATACTGCTTTCGGCTACTCTAAAATATACTTGACCGAATTTGAAATTATGATAACGGACGGTGTTTTTATATGGACAGAATTGACAAAATTAATTATTATCTTGACATTGCCGAAACTGTGCTTGAAAGGGGAACTTGCCTGCGCAGAAATTTTGGTGCGATTATCGTGAACAACGACCAGATTGTTTCAACAGGCTATACAGGCGCTCCGAGAGGCAGAAAAAATTGCTGTGATTTGGGATTTTGCATCCGTCAGGAACGCAACATTCCCCGTGGCGAGCGTTACGAACTTTGCAGAAGCGTTCACGCCGAGGCGAACGCTATTATCCACGCTTCAAGAGAACAGATGATTGGCGCAACGCTTTATCTTGTCGGCAAGGAGATGTCAAACGGCGAGTATGTTCAGAACACATCTTCGTGTGCAATGTGCAAGCGTATGGTTATCAACGCAGGTATTGACAAGGTTATTGTCAGAAACGATAAAACCGATTTTACGGAAATTGATGTGAACGATTGGATTATGTCCGATGATTCGCTTGACGCACTCCGTGGCTATTGATATGAAAACACGGCTTTTTATAACCGATATCCGCAAAATCTCTTTTGACAGAGTCGGTGAGCTTTCTCCCGAAAGAGCGGAGCGTGTTCAAAGATGCCGCAGAGCTGACGATAAACTGCGTTGCATTGCAGGCGGATTGTTTATGAACAAATTTCTTGGCGGTGCAAAAATCACCGTGAATGAATTCGGCAAACCCGAATGTGACAACGGGCTTTGTTTCAATATTTCGCACAGCGGAAGCTATGTGCTTTTTGCGTTGTCGGGGTCCGAAGTCGGGTGCGATATTGAAGAAATTCGATTTCTCAAGGGCATAAGGCTCGGAAAAATTGTTTTTTGCGACAACGAGATGAAATTGCTCGGCAACGCTTTTGACAGGCTCGGCACATTTTTTGAATTGTGGACTAAAAAAGAGGCACTCCTAAAATGTATGGGTGACGGATTTCACCGTGGCGCAAAAAGTGTTGATGTCAGCAACGGAAAATTCTCTGAAAATCAAATCGAATATTATATGAAACAATATAAATTTTCGGACTATGAAATCAGCCTTTGCAGTGTGCAAAATGATTTTCCAAAAGATATTGAATTTATAATTTTATAAATATAAAGCCACGATTTTGAATCAACCTCCAAAATAATTAGATTTTTGGTTTGACTTTTTTGGGGGTAACATCAATTTCGGGGCTTTTTTACATAGGAAATACAAAACAAACCCCTGATTTTGTTAATATGCTTGTTATTGCTATTTTTAAATAATTGTGATACAATTTACTTTAATTAGTGTAGCAATCGGCTGCATATATTGTGTATGAAAAAATTCGGAACGGAAATATCCGTCTGCACACGGATGTTTTGCAATTTTCAGGGGGGACACTATGCCGACATTTACCAAGGCGGCTATCAAGGCGACATTTATTTCGCTTTTGAATAAAAAGCCGTTGAATAAAATTACAGTCAAGGAAATTGTTGAAGAATGCGGAATTAACCGTAATTCTTTCTACTACCATTTTGACGACATTCCGTCGCTTCTTGAGGAAATTCTCGTTGAAGAGGCTGACAGATTTGTTGCGACCGAAACCGACAACAATACTTCTGTTTATGAAAGTCTGATTTCTGTAATTGACTATGCTTTTTCTAACAAGTCGGTGATTCAGCACATTTACAATTCTGCGAACAGAACTACATTTGATGTGTATCTCAACAGGATTTGTACTCACGCTATAAAAAGCTATTTTGACAAGCTTGAAATTACAAAAAATATTGCCGAAGATGACCTTGACGCAATGATTATGTACTACAAGTGTCAGCTTGTCGGTTTTATTATCGACTGGCTCGGCGGAGGTATGAAATATGACCTCAGAATTAAGATGAAACGCATTTGTGAGCTGTTTGAGGGTTCAATGGAGTCTGCATTGGACAGATGTGCCAAAATCAATGCCTGATTGCTGTTTTATTGGTTAAAATTGAATATTTGCGCTTGCTTGCGTGTCTGAAATGCAGACGAATTTAACAAAATGTCTGATTTTCGTACAAATTTATTGCCGTGTCTAAATTCCTGACACGGCATTTTTTGTGTCTGTTTAAATTTTAACAAAGTCGTAATAGAATATATTACGGACAAAGGAAATACGGTTCACCTCTCGGATCGTTCCTTTGAATGCAGAGTGCAGTCTGCAAATCATATATGAAGGAGTATGAAATATGAAGTTAGGGAAAGCGGTTGTTAAAAGCCGTTTCGTAATCCTTATACTTGCCGTTGCACTGATGATTCCGTCAGCCTTGGGAATGGCATTTACAAGGGTTAATTACGACATTCTTAGTTATCTTCCCGATAACCTCGACACAATCAAGGGTCAGGATTATCTGCTTGATGACTTTGGAAAGGGTGCTTTTTCATTCCTCATCTTTGAGAATATGGATGATAAGGATGTTGCGGCAACAGAGGAAAAAATCAAAGAAATCGACCATGTTGATACGGTTCTTTGGTATGACGATTTTGCCGACATCTCAATTCCAAAGGAAATGTTGCCCGACAAAATTTATGATGCGTTCAATTCGGGAAATGCAACAATGATGGCGGTATTCTTCGATACCTCAACATCAGCCGATGAAACAATGAACGCTATCGAAGAAATCCGTTCGGTTGCCGGTAAACAATGCTTTGTTTCGGGTATGTCGGCAATGATTACGGATATGAAGGATATGTTTGAGGAACAGGAAATGACTTATGTTGCAATCGCTGTTGTCCTTGCGGTAATTGCAATGATGATCTTTATGGATAACTGGATTATCCCGTTTGTGTTCCTTGCAAGTATAGCGGTTGCTATCCTCGTAAATATGGGCAGTAACTACTTTATGGGTGAGGTTTCATTCATTACCAAAGCGTTGGCGGCAGTTCTTCAGCTTGCGGTAACAATGGACTACTCAATCTTCCTGTGGCACAGCTACGAAGAACAAAAGGGCATTTGTGAAAACCACAAGCAGGCAATGGCTGTTGCAATTCACGAAACCGTCCGTTCCGTAATCGGAAGTTCAATCACAACGGTTGCAGGCTTTATCGCACTTTGCTTTATGACATTCACACTCGGTCTTGACCTCGGTATTGTAATGGCAAAGGGTGTTATCCTCGGTGTTATCTCCTGTGTAACGGTTCTTCCGTCACTCATTCTTGTTCTTGACAAGCCTCTTGAAAAGACAATGCATAAGTCGCTTATTCCGTCAACAAAGAAGCTTGCAACAGGACTTGTTAAAATTTTCCCCGTATTTCTCGTAATGTTTGCGGCTCTTATTTATCCGTTCTATTCGGCATACAGCCAGACGAACAATGAGATTTACTACGATTTGTCGGAAAGTCTTCCCGAGGATATGGCAAATGTAATTGCCAACACAAAACTTAAAGATGAGTTCGGCGTCGGTACAACACATATGGTTCTTGTTGATTCTTCGCTTTCTGCAAAGGACGCAAGAAATATGACAAACGAGCTTGAAAAGGTTGACGGCGTAAAATATGTTCTCGGTCTTGAAAGCGTTGTAGGTTCGCTTGTTCCGGAAGAGGTTCTTCCCGATTCAATCACAAGCGTTCTCAAAAATGATAAATGGGAGCTTATGCTTATCAACTCTGAGTATAAAACAGCCACAGATCCTATGGCAAAGCAGATTGACGAGTTGAATAAAATCATTACAAAGTATGATAAGGACGGACTTCTCATCGGTGAAGCCGCTTGTACAAACGACCTTGTAAACATCACGACAGTTGACTTTCAGGTTGTAAATGCAATTTCTATTGTTGCAATCTTTATTATCATTGCGATTGTTGAAAAGAGTATCACACTTCCGATTATTCTTGTTGCGGTTATTGAGCTTGCAATCTTTATTAACCTCGGTATTCCGCATCTTATGGGCGAGTCGCTCCCGTTCATCACACCTATCTGTATAAGTACAATTCAGCTTGGCGCAACGGTTGACTACGCAATTTTAATGACGACACGATATAAGAAGGAAAGGTATCTCGGAAACGATAAACGCACCTCGGTTATTACGGCTCTTGAAACTTCAATTCCGTCAATTATCGTTAGTGCAATGGGACTCTTTGCCGCTACAATCGGAGTTGCATTCTACTCGGATGTTGACCTTATTTCATCAATCTGTAAGCTCCTTGCAAGAGGTGCTGTCATCAGTATGTTCTGCGTAACGCTTATTTTGCCGGCAATGTTTATGCTGTTCGACAAGGTAATTGCAAAGACAACTCTCGGTTTTAAGCCGAAAAAAATATCAAATTCGGAGGCTGCTGTATAATGAAAAAGACTAACAAAAATAATAATCATAAATTTTTAAGCAAAAACTACATTAAGGGTGCTATTTCAGGCGCACTTGCACTCACAATTCTCTGCAGCGGAGTAGGTGTTGCCGCTTATTCCGCCGGTGCAGACAATACTGCACAGGCTCTCGGTGTTCAGACAGAAAGTACAGTTGAGGCTGTTAAGAAGGCAAGCACAACTAAAGAGGCTCTCAAAAAGCTCAGCAAAAATGAAACCGTTTATGTCATTGCCGACGCAAGCGGTGCGGCTAAGAAAATCATTGTAAGCGACTGGCTCAAGGGTGTAGATACAAAAGGCAAGGTAAAGGATGTTTCAAACCTCAAGGGTGTTAAAAATGTTAAGGGTGACGAAACATACACGGTAAACGAAGACAATGCTTATGAGTGGGCTGCAAATGGCGATGACATCTACTATCAGGGAACAGGCACAACCGAACTTCCCGTAAAGCTCAAATTAAGCTACAAGCTCAACGGCAAAACTGTTTCTGCAGATGAAATTGCCGGCAAGAGCGGTAAGGTTACAATCCGCATTGACTATGAAAATACACAGAAGGAAAAGGTTAAGATTAACGGCAAGACAAAAGAAGTTAATGTTCCGTTCCTTATGCTTTCGGGTATGATTCTTGACGATGACAAATTCAAAAATGTTGAGGTTTCAAACGGCAAGGCTATCAATGACGGTACAAGAACAATCGTTGCCGGTTTTGCTCTTCCGGGTATGCAGGACAGCCTTGATATTGACAAGGATGAAATGGAAATCCCTGATTATGTTGAAATCACAGCAGACACAACCGACTTTGAACTTTCAACAACAATGACAGTTGCAATGAACGATATTTTCAACGATGTTGATTTTTCAAAGGTTGACGATAAGGTTGACGAGCTTAAGGATTCTCTTGATGAACTCGAAGACGCCGCAGAACAGCTTGTTGACGGTTCTTCACAGCTTTATGACGGTATCGGCACACTTCTTGACAAGTCAGGCACACTCATTGAAGGTATTGACAAGCTTTATGACGGTGCAGAACAGGTAAACAGCGGTGCAAAAAAACTTGACAGCGGTGCAGACGGTCTTTCAAGCGGAGCAAAAACGCTTGATGACGGTGCGTCAAAGCTCAAAAACGGTGCATCACAGCTTGACAGCGGTGCATCACAGCTTGACAGCGGTCTTGCAACACTTGCAGGCGGTGCGTCACAGGTTGACAACGGTGCGGCAAGTCTCAGCAGTTATGTTGCAACACTTGCGGGCGGTCTCGGCAAGCTTTCATCCAACAGCGCAACTCTAAACAGCGGTGCAGAACAGGTGTTTAACACACTTCTTTCAACTGCCGACACTCAGATTGCCGCCGCAGGTCTTACAGCCGACAAGCTTACAATTAAAAACTATGACAGCGTTCTTGAAGGACTTATTTCATCACTCAGCGATGAAAATGCTCAGAAGCTCGCTTACAATACAGCACTTGAAACAGTAACGGCAACTGTAAACAGCCAGAAGGATGTTATCATAACTGCCGTTGAGGCAACGGTAAGAAAGTCTGTTACGGAACAGGTTCTCGCAGCCGCAGGTCTTGGTATGACGGCAGATCAGTATGATGCCGCTGTTGCCGCAGGTCAGGTCAGCAAAGAAGTTCAGGCTCAGGTTTCTACTGCAGTTTCTACACAAATGAGTTCATCTGCGGTTCAGACTGCAATTGACAGCAATACAGAGGCACAGATTCAGAGCCTTATCGAAACAAATATGAACAGCGAAGAGGTTCAGAGTCAGATTCAGGCAGGTGTTGCAAAAGCTCAGGCAGGCAGAAAGTCACTTCAGGCTCTCAAAACTCAGCTTGACAGCTACAACACATTCTATCAGGGTGTGCTTTCATACACAGCGGGTGTTGATCAGGCTAACGAGGGCGCTCAGCAGATTCTTGCCGGCACATATACACTCAAGGACGGCACAGGTTCACTTGTAAGCGGTGCCGGTCAGCTCAAGAACGGTTCTTCAAGTCTTAAGAGCGGTACAAGCGAACTCAAGAGCGGTACTTCAACCCTCAAGGACGGTACATCAAGCCTTAAAAGCGGTGTAAAAACTCTCAAAAACGGCACAAGCTCACTTTCGGACGGTACAAAGAGCCTCTTCGAGGGCGTTGGTACTCTCAAGGACGGCAGTGCAGCACTTGTTGACGGTGTTAAACAGCTCAATGACGGTGCAATGACATTGTCCAAGGGTATGAAGAAGTTCAAAGAGGAGGGCATTGACAGCATTGTTGATGCCGCAAACGGTGATGTCCGGGATATCATCGACCGTTTCAAGGCTGTTCAGAAAGCATCAAAGAAGTACAACAACTACAGCGGTATTTCCGATGATATGGACGGTAAGGTTGACTTCATCTACAAGACCGATTCAATCGAGAAGAAGTAACTCAATATATTTTAACAGCAAGACGAAAGGCTTATTTCCCTAACCCTTTCATACACAATATAAAAAGCAGTTATGTCGTTTGGCATGGCTGCTTTTTGCTTTGTATGATGTTTTTTGTGAATTTCAAAACTTGAAAAAATTACAAATAATAAAACGAATTTCACCGCAAACAATACTATTGCGGCGATGAAAACGGGATGCCGAAACGCCGCTTTATTAATAAATTTAACGAGATTTAAAAGTTTTGAAAAGGAGAAAACAAATTATGTCAAGCAATAACAATCAGATTAATGTACCTCAGGCAAAGGAAGCCATGGAACGCTTTAAGATGGAATGTGCCAACGAAGTAGGCGTAAACCTCAAACAGGGATATAACGGCGACATTTCTGCAAGAGAAGCAGGTTCTGTAGGCGGTCAGATGGTTAAAAAGATGATTGAGTCTTACGAAAACAGCATGAAATAAGCTTTAAAACCGATTTTCAGGGGCATATAGCTATGGTTAGCTGTATGTCCCTATTTTTCGCCAACAGGCTTATTATGGGCATTTTAAGGACAAATAAAGGCGGTGTAACATTATTCTTGAAAATATTCAATCATTTGTAACGAAATTCTTGATTTTTAAAGGCGATTTGTAACATTTTTCTAAACAGAGTGATTTAGAGCATAAAAAACAGGACTGCACATTCGCACAGCCCTGAAAATTGAATTGTTAAATTGATTAAGCCTCGGCTCTGTTGATTGCGTTGAGAACACCGAGTACCGATGCAACATTGACATTTGAGTCAATGCCGATGCCGAAGATATTCTTTCCGTCAGGCTTTTTGAGTTCGATATATGAAACAGCCTTCGAGTCGGAACCCTGAGAAATTGCGTGCTGACTGTATGAGATGAACTCGTACTTGTCAAGACCGACCTTTTTGATTGCATTGAAGAATGCGTCAATAGGACCGTTGCCGACACCGCTGAGAGAAACCTCTTCGTTGTCGTTAATCTTCATCTTGCCCTTGAAGTGAACATAATCATTGCCGTTTTCGCTCTCTTCATAAATCTTTCTGCTTGAGAGAACATATTTCTGCTTATGCTCAAGATAATTCTTCTCGAACACCTCAAACAGCTCTTTCGGAATAAGCTCTCTGCCAAGCTCCTCACATTTTGCCTGAACAAGCTTTGAAAATTCGGGATGCATTCTCTTCGGAAGGTCATAACCGAAGTTATTGTTCATAACAAAAGCCGCACCGCCCTTACCGGACTGTGAGTTGATTCTGATAATCGGCTCATACTCTCTGCCGACATCGGCAGGGTCAATCGGAAGATACGGAATTTCCCAGTACTCAGTTCCGCTTTCTTTCATATACTTCATACCCTTGTTGATAGCGTCCTGATGTGAGCCCGAGAATGCAGTAAATACAAGCTCGCCGATATATGGCTGACGAGGATCAATCTTCATATTTGTGCAACGCTCATAGATTTCACGGAGCTTTGGAAGATTTGAAAAGTCAAGCTTAGGATCAACGCCCTGTGTGAACATATTAAGTCCCATTGTAACGATATCCATATTACCTGTACGCTCACCGTTGCCGAAGAGTGTACCCTCAACTCTTTCAGCGCCTGCAAGCAATGCAAGTTCGCCTGCGGCAACACCGCATCCACGGTCATTGTGCGGGTGGATACTGATGATAGCGGCGTCACGGTGTTTAAGATTTCTTGCAAAGTATTCAATCTGATCTGCATATGTGTTCGGTGTACACATCTCAACAGTATTCGGAAGATTGACAATCAACTTGTTTTCAGCAGTTGAACCGAGTGCCTCGATAACCCTGTCGCAGATTTCAACAGCGTTTTCAGGCTCAGTACCGCTGAAGCTTTCGGGAGAATATTCAAATCTGAAGTTTGTATCTCCGTCATATTCATCCGTAAGCTGTTTAATAAGTTTTGCACCGTCAACGGCAATTTTGATTACACCGTCCATATCTGTTTTGAAAACAACTTTTCTTTGGAGAGTTGAAGTTGAGTTATAGAAATGAACAATAACATTCTTAGCACCCTTAACAGCCTCAAAAGTTTTTCTGATAAGATGCTCTCTTGCCTGAACAAGAACCTGAATTGTTACATCATCGGGAATGTGGTTGTTTTCGATAAGCTCACGGCAGATTTCATATTCTGTTTCTGACGCACTCGGAAAACCGATTTCGATTTCCTTAAAGCCCATATCGCAAAGTGCGTGGAAAAATTCGAGCTTTTCTTCAAGGTTCATAGGATCGACAAGCGCCTGATTACCGTCACGAAGGTCAACACTGCACCAGATCGGTGCTTTTGTTATAGTATTGTTTGGCCACTGTCTGTCCGGCAGATTAATCTGCTTAAAGGGAATGTACTTTTCAAATGATGGTTTCATATAATAACCTCCTGTTAAATAGCACAAAAAAATCGCCCCCCTAAACAAAGGGACGAATAAAATCCGTGGTACCACCCGTATTCAAGAACACATCACTGTGTTCTCCTTAAAGACTTCTGACAAAGTCCCGACCAATAACGCAGTCTTGCGTTTCGCATTACATATATATAGTATATACACTTCACACGAAAAACTCGGGGATGAGCTATCCATACAATGTTCCATGCTGACTCACACCAACCGTCAGCTCTCTTTGCCGGTTCATTTGCATCTTGTTCCCGTCAATGTTTTTAAGGGGATTCATTTGTTAATACTATTATATATATATACCCATTCTTTGTCAAGAAAATTGTTTTGAAAATCTGTCGAATAAAGTATATTTTTAAAAAAGGGTGTATATAGTGAATTTTGGGATAAAATAAACAACAAGTGGGTTTAAAATGTAGAAATTGCCGATAATGTAAAAAAGATAAAAAAATTGTCAAAAAGGGGTTTACAAAAGAGAAAAGTGCTGATATAATATCAACTGTTGCGCTGAGAGGCGAGGCAGACAAGAGAAAACACGAACGGTGAAAGAGTGTAGAACGCACGGAAGTGGAGAGTCAACATTCAGGAAGTAATCGAAAGTGTTGCTCGGTTTTGATTTTAAAAGCTGAAAAAACTTTTTAAAAAACTTTTAAAAAGTGCTTGACAAAATCAAAACAACGTAGTATAATAGCTCTTGCACTGCTGAGGTTAGCAACTTCAAATGAAGAAAGCAAACAAGCCTTGAAAGTGCGTAGGACCTTGAAAATTGAACAACGAGAAAATAGTAAAGAAACCCGTAATGACTTTGAGGAAAGCTCAAAGAATTACAGTGAGATGTACACTAAAAAGCATCAGGAATTACGGATATAGTCAGTGACATATTCGTCAATGAGCGATTAAAGCTCTGAAATTGATTTGAACAGCTGAAAGGCTGTTGAGATACAAATTTTAGAGAGTTTGATCCTGGCTCAGGACGAACGCTGGCGGCGTGCCTAACACATGCAAGTCGAACGGAACTGTTTTGAAAGATTTCTTCGGAATGAATTTGATTTAGTTTAGTGGCGGACGGGTGAGTAACGCGTGAGTAACCTGCCTTCAAGAGGGGGATAACATTCTGAAAAGAATGCTAATACCGCATGACATATCGGAACCACATGGTTTTGATATCAAAGATTTTATCGCTTGAAGATGGACTCGCGTCCGATTAGTTAGTTGGTGAGGTAACGGCTCACCAAGACCGCGATCGGTAGCCGGACTGAGAGGTTGAACGGCCACATTGGGACTGAGACACGGCCCAGACTCCTACGGGAGGCAGCAGTGGGGGATATTGCGCAATGGGGGCAACCCTGACGCAGCAACGCCGCGTGAAGGATGAAGGTTTTCGGATTGTAAACTTCTTTTATTAAGGACGAAAAATGACGGTACTTAATGAATAAGCTCCGGCTAACTACGTGCCAGCAGCCGCGGTAATACGTAGGGAGCAAGCGTTGTCCGGATTTACTGGGTGTAAAGGGTGCGTAGGCGGCTTTGCAAGTCAGATGTGAAATCTATGGGCTCAACCCATAAACTGCATTTGAAACTGTAGAGCTTGAGTGAAGTAGAGGCAGGCGGAATTCCCCGTGTAGCGGTGAAATGCGTAGAGATGGGGAGGAACACCAGTGGCGAAGGCGGCCTGCTGGGCTTTAACTGACGCTGAGGCACGAAAGCGTGGGTAGCAAACAGGATTAGATACCCTGGTAGTCCACGCTGTAAACGATGATTACTAGGTGTGGGGGGTCTGACCCCTTCCGTGCCGGAGTTAACACAATAAGTAATCCACCTGGGGAGTACGGCCGCAAGGTTGAAACTCAAAGGAATTGACGGGGGCCCGCACAAGCAGTGGAGTAT
>OHON01000653.1_pt1 | contig 13247 bp, 10 predicted proteins | sample 1569831 | NCBI WGS metagenome assembly OHON01 (sample SAMEA3879512, study PRJEB24766) | human gut metagenome | biome: human-associated habitat; feature: feces | place: USA | collected 1985/1987
AGAATATTGTGAGCGTGACAATGTGTCGGGCACAGTAACAGTGCCAACAACCAGTAAGAAAAAATTTGTAGAGAAGTTTCAAAAGAAATTTCTAAAAGAGGCTAAGATTATCTCAGACCTCAATCACAAGAATATTATACGAGTGCTTGACGTATTTCAGGAGAATGACACTTCCTACTATAGCATGGAATATATCATTGGAAAATCGTTGGCACAAGAAATTAATGCCAAAGGGAAAATTGATGAGACGGAAGCCATTTCCATCATTGATAGTATCGGACAAGCCTTAAGCTATCTCCATGAGCGCCATATAAACCATTTAGACGTCAAGCCTGGCAATATAATGATAGATGAAAAGGAGCATAGAACTGTTTTAATTGACTTTGGCGTATCGAAGCAGTATGATCCTGAAACTGGTGACGGTACAACAACCACTCCAGTTGGTATCAGCCATGGATACTCCCCCTTGGAGCAGTACAATACAGGCGGCGTAAACAATTTCTCACCACAATCGGATATTTATGCTCTTGGAGCTACTCTGCTGAAAATGATTTCAGGGCAAACGCCACCCAGTGCTATAGACATATCACAACATGGACTCCCACAATTACCCTCTACCATATCTCCCTGGATTGACAAGGCAATCAGAACTGCCATGCAACCAATAAAAGAAAGCCGCCCGGCTTCGGTACAACAATTCATTACGATAATACATGAAAGAAAAGCCGCTCCAGAAGAAACAATTTTCTCCGGTACTGTTGAAAAGGAGAAAGATAAGAAACGATCTTCCATAGTTGGCAAAACACTTCTTATAGCCTTATTAGTAGCTGCAGTGATTGGTGTTATTTATGTCATGAATCAAAGCAGTGCAGTAAATATGCCTGATGTCGTTACAGAGGATAATATGCCCATACCCTATGAAGAACCATTAAACGAAGCACCGTCAAATAATGACTTGAAGACAAAAAGGTACTCCAAAGAGGTAGATTCCTCTACCGGTACCAACAAGCTGAATATAGACTATCCCACTTCAGGTAATGCCATATTGTTACAAAACATCAGAGAGTGGATTAATGAAGAACTTGGAGGAACTTACGACGGCGACTTGAACGACGGTGCAACATTCTTTGCATATTATACGAAAGGGTTAGACAACAATGAAGAAGACGGTTATTCAACCACAGATATAAAAAAAGCCAATGAGACAAGCAAAATCATCACATATATCAAAGACTGCTACGCATATGCCGGTGGCGCTCATGGATATGGTTTTGCCGTAGGTGTCACCTTTCGGAAAATTGATGGGAAAAAATTCTCAAAAGACATGATTATGCGCCCTTATGCGATACAAAACGACATAAAAGCTGGTTTGAAAAAATATTTCGGGGTAGTGACCGATGACGAGCTGATGGACAACCTTCAACTGAACAACGAATTATACAATATCAACAACCTCCCTCTGCCCGAAACAGACCCATGGATTACAAAAGATGGTGTTTTCTTCTCGTATGCTCCCTATGAAATTGCCAGTTACGCAGCAGGCGCTCCCTCCTTTGTGATACCCATCAGCAAAGTCAAGAACCACGTCACTTCTACAGCAAAAACATTCTTTGATGAATAAAACGACCTCATCAGCTTGAGAATGACCACCTATACGGTTATTTCATACAAGAATCACCGCATTTCATGTAATATACACAAATCCTTATATAGGTTATCATTTCAAATCAATATCTTTGAAACATAAAAGAAAACATTGGTTATGGAAAAGAAGCAGTTAAAAGTCTCAGAATCAGAATACGCTAAGAATCTTGGAGTAGCCGCAAGCACGGGAGCAGCAATAGGAGGAGCGGCTTTTGCAGCAGCAGCTTATTCAACAAGAGCATGGGAAACTGACTCTAATGAAGACAACGAGACACTGGAAATTGTAGAGGAAAGCAGCACTGATGAGATGATACAACCAGAAACTGTATCTATAGAAATATCAGATCCCGTCACTGCAGACATAGCCTACACCATAGACCCTCTTTCTCCGGCTGAAAGTGAAGCGATAGACATGGCCAGTACGGAGAATGATGAAATTGTCATCGAAGACATTGAATATCCAGACGAAGGAGATATCTTTCAATCAGATATGCAAGACGTCATGGACTGGGTAGCAGGAGAAACGATGGATATTCCTTTGCTGGACAATGCTATATACAGTGATGATACCATTGTAGAAGACAGTCAGCTGTTTTCTATATGAAAAGACATTATTAATACTAAAAAATATCAGCCTTATGAACTCAGAAGACACCATTCTTAACCAGCAACAGAACGACAACGAAGAAACATTGCCGAACAACAACCAGAGCACCTCAAAGGAACAGCCTGCGAAAAAAGACAGTTCATGGAAACATGTAACAATAGGTGGCATATCTGGAATTTTATTAGGTGCCGCCAGTACCTTTTTCACCAGCTCTTCCAGTGCCGCCAATGACAGTGACGCTCCCAGCCACGGCAGCCAGTCAGCAACAAGCCATGGCTCTACTCCCGTTTCTCCAGACTCACACATCTCTGTAGAAGGGTTACCGGTTGCAACAGTCAGTGACGATATGTCTTTCAGCGAAGCCTTTGCAGCAGCGCGCCAGGAGGTAGGACCGGGAGGAGTCTTTGAATGGCACGGTGGCGTATACGGTACATATTACGCCAATGAATGGAGTGACATGACACCAGAACAGCGGGCAGAATTCGGAAGCCGCGTTTCCTATGGAGCAAGTGGTTCGGGAAATCACGAGACAGCAGAACACGCTACAGAAGAGAGCCATAATGTAGCGGAACATCATGCAACGGAAGAACCGGAAATAGTCAATGTGGAACATGAAAATGCACACGTTGAAGATGAAGTTCAGATTGTAGGAATCAGTGATGAAACCATGGATGACGGCTCGATGGTTACCATCGGACAACTGGAAATAAACGGACAAGAAGTTTATGTGGTAGATGTGGATCATAACGGCACTTTCGACCTGATGGGAGCCGATGTAAATGGAGATGGAGTAATCAGCGAAAATGAAGTCTACAACATACAAGACCAAGGACTGGAAGTTGCCGATTTGCAGCAGCAGATGGATGCAATACCCTCGGATGATTATCTGGCAGATATGCCTGATTATATTAATGATGCTGACTCCAGCGGATTTGCCTAATCAACGGACAAGATGAGAATGAAGCGGATATTATTTTCACTGATATGCATATGCTTGTTTAGCCTGCAAAGCCTGGCACAGAATATATATTTAGTTTCCGTAGGCATTGCAGACTATCCCGGCACAGAGAATGATTTAACATTGCCTGCCAAAGATGCAGAGACCATACAATGGATATATCAGAAAAATCAGAAAGCAGAAACAATATTATTAACCGATGCACAAGCCACCCGAAGTAATGTATTAAGCAGTATGACGCGAATTTTCAATAAAGCCTCAGCCAAAGACATCATTGTCCTTTTTTTTAGTGGTCATGGATATAAAGGTGGATTTGTGGGCTATGATGCAATGATTACTTATCAAGACATCAAGAAAACAATGGCAAAAAGTGCAGCCAAGAACAAAATGATATTTGCAGATGCATGTTTCTCTGGAAAGATGAGAGAACCACGTAGAAACTCATCGAATATATCCCCCTCTTCGTTAAAAGTAATGCTGTTCCTTTCTTCCCGTGAAAATGAAGTCTCTATAGAGTCTCCTTCCATGAAAAACGGGTTCTTCACAACATGCCTGCAACGGGGACTACGAGGCGGAGCCGACATAAACCGTGATCGGATCATCACAGCTAAAGAGCTTTTCGAATTTGTCAGCCAAGGGGTAAAAAAGCTGTCAAGGGACAAGCAGCACCCTGTCATGTGGGGTAAGTTCAGCGATTCTATGCCGGTAATGATATGGTAACAATAATAGAATAGAACAAATGGAATCAGAATTATTAAGAATCAAGTGTCCGAACTGCGGTGCCGTTCTGACTATAAAAAAGATAGCAGGCCTGGAAACCAAGAGTATTCCATGCCCAGTATGCAAAAAGGCATCAAAGTACATTGACTACAAAGTTCCCAAACAACAATATACTCCACCAAATGAAAATGATGACACCACCATGGGAGATGAAACCCACATTGACCATTCAAAAAATCAGAGTATCGGCAAACTTCAGAAAATTGGCACAAGTCATATATATACTTTATCCCTAGGAATAAATACAATCGGACGAAAGGCACAAACATCAAACGCCACTGTACAGATTGATACAGATGACCTTACAATGAGCCGTTCACATTCCATTATTGAGGTACGCAAACTGAAAACCGGTGGTTATATACACTATTTTTCGAATGCTCAAAACAAAAATGCCACTTATATCAATTCTGGATTAATTGAAAATGGCGACCGTATCATACTGCATGGAGGTGAAATCATAAAAATGTCGAATACGACATTGAAATTCATACTTCTTTCTGAAGATGATACAATCATTTAAACCTAAAACAAAATTGGATATGAAATATGTTTTAAACCCCTTAGCTATCTACGAACTGGGACAACGGAGCAATCAGGAAGATTCCATCTTCCCCGTATCAGGTGAAGTAACGGCAGAAGACCGCCTGTTTATCGTATGCGATGGAATGGGTGGTCATGAGTCGGGTGAGGTTGCCAGCCAGACAGTATGCCAAACGATGAGTGAATACATCTTGTCACAAACTTCACCGGAAGGGGCTTTCACAGACGAGCAATTTAACGAGGCGCTCAATGCAGCCTATGATTCATTAGACCAAAAGGATAATGGTGCCGCCAAAAAGATGGGGACCACCATGACTCTTCTGAAATTTCATAGTGGCGGATGCCTGCTTGCCCATATCGGTGACAGCCGCATCTATCATATCCGACCTTCTGAAAGATACATTTTCCACACAAGAGATCACTCGTTGATAAACGACCTATATGACATCGGTGAAATCACCCTTGAAGAGATGAAAACCTCAAAGCAGAAGAATGTCATTACCCGTGCCATGCAACCCAACCTGGAAAGACGTCCTAAAGCAGACATAAAACATATTACAGACATCCGCCCCGGTGACTATTTCTTCATGTGCTCGGATGGCATGTTAGAGGAAACTGACGATAGTGACTTGCTGAATATCCTCTCTGACCCTGACACAACAGATGATGAAAAAATACAAATCCTGACCAAGGTCAGTGAAAACAACCGGGATAATCATTCTGCATTTCTTATTCATATTTTAGACTTAATTCCGGATAATTATACAAAAGAAGCAAAAGGCAAAGAAGAAAGTCCTATAGAATCCGTTCCGGACAACCGTGTCATGACTGCTGGAACAAGGACAATCGAAAGAGAGGGGAAAAAGAGCGCTGAAACTAAAGAGGATAAGAGACAAAAGCGCAGGCTGCCGATTGTCAAGATTCTTGCATTCGCCATATTACTTTTTATCGTTATCTACGCCGCTTCTTTCGTTCTGTTGAAAGCTATAAAGGGGGAGAAAGAGCATTCCAAGACAAATCACCAAATAGAAAACACTATATTACAAGAATAATCCAAGAATATGCAGCTACTACCGGAAACATCTCTGCAAGGAGGCAAATATAAAATAGAAAAAGTACTTGGCCAAGGTGGTTTTGGCATTACTTACTTAGGGCTTCAGACGGGACTGAACCGATCTGTCGCCATTAAAGAGTTCTTTATGAAAGAATACTGTGAACGCGAAGAGACTACTTCCAAAGTTCTTCTGGGCTCACAAGGTAGTCGAGATATAGTGGACCGTTTCCGAATAAAATTCATAAAAGAAGCTCAAACCATTGCCCAGATGGACAATCCGCATATCATCCGCATTCATGACATTTTTGAGGAAAATGCAACTGCATATTATGTAATGGAATATATTGACGGAGACTCTTTGGACAGGTTAATACAGAAGCAAGGGAAGTTAGACACCGCGGTAGCATTAAACTACATCTGCCAAACAGCTAAAGCATTACAGTATATCCATCAAAAGAAGATTTTACACTTAGACATCAAACCTTCCAACATTCTGCTCAGAGGTGAGGAAGATGCCGTATTAATAGATTTCGGAATTTCCAAACGATATGATATAGACGGAAGTCAAACGAGCACCACTCCTACAGGAATCAGTAAAGGTTATGCCCCCATAGAACAATATAGACAAGGTGGTACAAGCATGTTCATGCCCAGTACAGACATTTATTCATTAGGCGCTACCATGTATAAGTTACTGACAGGAGAAACACCGCCCGAAGCTTCTGACATTGTAGACGAAGGATTAACAATTCCAGATTATATAGCCCCCAGAATAGCAACTGCAATAGAAAAGTGTATGGCTCCAGCACGCAAACAAAGGCCACAATCTATTACGGAATTTCTGTCCCTGATAGCAATGGAGCCTCATGAACATCCTCAAGACGGTACATCTTCTTCTAAGGAAAACACGGTTATACCAAAAAGGACAGACCACCAATATCTATCAATTGACGTAAAAGGAATTTTATTCAAAATGTGTTTCGTTGAAGCAGGAACTTTCATGATGGGAGCTACTTCAGAACAAGAGCACGAAGCCTATAGTGACGAAAAAAGCAACAAAAGAGTGGATATACAGAACTTCTACTTGGGAGAAACCACTGTTACCCGGAAATTATGGAATGCGATTATGGGAAACTATCAATCGGAATCCAAAGAGGAGAATCTTCCTATCGAGAATATATCATGGATTGACTGCATAGATTTTATTCAAAGACTAAACAATGTTACCGGACGCAAGTTCCGTCTTCCAACCGAAGAAGAATGGGAGTATGCGGCACGAGGAGGAAATCAAAGCAAAGGGTATAAATACGCCGGTTCAAATTCTATTGATGAAGTTGCATGGTATGATGGGAACAGTGAACATCACACCCATCCCGTGGCTTTAAAAAGACCGAATGAATTGGGATTGTATGACATGAGCGGAAACATTCAAGAATGGTGTTCCTCTTATGAATATGGCTCAAACCGGAGTCTACGAGGCGGATGCTATTTATCATCACCACGAAGATGCCGTGTTTCATGTAGAAACAACAATAGCCAAGTGTATCATGACGCAAGCATAGGATTACGATTGGCTTTATAAACAGCTACGGAGCGGGATTCCACATGAACTTCCTCCTTTATATGACTTGTTTGGCTATCCATGCACAAGCCTCCGCATCCGCCAATGCATGGTGGTGTTGCTCCAGTTGGTAGCCACAACAAGCTGCCACTGTGTGCAACTGATAGTTGGGCAATCCTTTCAGGACGCGACGTGATGTCTGCAAAGTACAATGAAACTCATAATCCGGATAATCCATGCAGTAAGTACGGAAAACAGCTTTCAGGCAGCTTTCATCAAAGGCCTTGTTGTGCGCTACCAATGGCAAGCCTTCAATGCGTGGAGCTATTTCCTGCCACACAACGGGAAAGATAGGAGCATCCCGGGTATCTGCCAACGTCAGACCATGCACGCGGGTATTCCAATAAGTGTAATACTCCGGTTCGGGACGGATGAGGTTATAATAATGGTCCACAATCTCTCCATCACGTACGATAACCACTCCTACACTACAAACGCTGGTACGCTGTTCGTTGGCCGTTTCAAAATCAATGGCAGCAAAATCTTTCATCCGATATGGTTTTATAGTCGCCAAAGATACGAAAAATTCACTCCGTTCCTTTCATACTACACCTGGTTTCCATTATCTTTGTCCCCCGGACAAAGACTAAAATATCATGGAACATCCACTTTCGCAATTCAAATATTGTCCGAAATGCGGTTCAGCCCATTTCGAAGTTCATAACGAGAAGTCGAAGCAGTGCGCCGACTGCGGTTTCGTCTACTACTTCAACCCCTCTTCCGCCACCGTCGCCTTGATACTGAACGAGCGCGACGAGCTGCTGGTGTGCCGCCGCGCCAAAGAGCCTGCCAAAGGGACGCTGGACCTCCCCGGAGGCTTCATCGACATGACCGAGACCGGTGAGGAAGGCGTTGCCCGCGAAGTAAGAGAAGAAACCGGCATGAAGGTGGCAAAGGCCGAATATCTCTTCTCCCTGCCCAACATCTACATCTATTCCGGCTTCCCCGTACACACGCTGGATATGTTTTTCCGTTGTACGGTGGAGGACACCTTGCACTTCGAGGCGATGGACGACGCGGCAGACCTCTTCTTCCTCCCCTTAAAAGATATCCGTACGAAAGAGTTCGGACTCGGCTCCATCCGCAAAGGAGTGGGTATCTTCCTGGAAGACATGTGGAAGAACAAAAGCGAATGATTATTCGTTCCTATTATGGTATATATCCTAAAAAAGCCAAACAAGTGTAACATTTCCGGGTTAAAACCCGTATTTTTGTAAAATACCTATTCTAACAAAAGAAGATGAAACATAAAATCTCCCGAATATTGTGCACAGCACTCTGTTGCGCACCTTTACTCGCCTCAGCACAAACAAGCGAGAAGAGTACTTCTCCCAAGCGACTCTACCAAGAAGGACAAACGCTGTTCCAGCAAAAGGCCTATGCTGCCGCCATCTCCCCGTTGCAAGCCTATGTACGCCAGATGAATGCAGACGGCAAGCCTCTGCCCGATACCGGCGAGCGGCAAGAAGCGGAATACATGCTGGTATGCGCCGCATACGAGCTCAGAGACCCCAAAAGCATAGACCTGCTCCGTGCCTTCCTGGACGAATATCCCGATACTCCCCATGCCAACCGCATCTACGCCCTGATTGCCTCCGCCTACTTCTTCGAAGGCAATTATGACGATGCCCTCGCCATGTTCAACTCCGCCCGCCTCGACCTGCTGGGTTCCGAGGAGCGAGACGACATGACCTACCGCCTTGCCACCTGCTACCTGAAAACGGGCAACGTAAAGGAAGCAGCCATCTGGTTCGAGACGCTACGTAGCACCAGCCGCAAGTATACAGCGGACTGTGCTTACTACATCTCTTATATCCGATATACCCAAGGACGGTATGACGAAGCGCTCAGCGGTTTCCTGCCTTTGCAGGACAATGCCAAATACAAGGACTTGGTTCCCTATTACATCGCCGAAATCTATCTGTTGAAGAAGCAGTACGACAAGGCGGAAATCGTGGCGCAGAATGCACTGTCAGCCCATCCCGACGGTCTGAGCTACACCCACACGGCGGAGCTGAACCGTATCCTCGGTACAGCCGAATACCATTTCGGGAAGTATCACGAAGCCGTAAAGTCCTTCGGACAATATATAGAACACAATGCCGAATCTGCCGCTCATAGAAGGGATGCCCTTTACATGCTGGGAATGTCCTATTATCAATGCGGCGTGTATTCGCAAGTCCCCTCCGTCCTCGGCAGAGTGACTGCCGAAAACGATGCCCTTTCGCAGAACGCATACCTGCACATGGGACTGGCTTATCTGCAACTGGCAGACAAGACCAAAGCGCGTATGGCCTTCGAGCAGGCTGCCGCCTCCAACGCCGATATGAAAGTCAAGGAACAAGCCGCCTATAACTACGCCTTATGCATTCACGAGACCTCCTATTCCGCTTTCGGCGAATCGGTGACCGTCTTCGAGAAATTCCTGAACGAATTTCCAAACTCTCCTTATGCCGAGAAAGTCAGCAACTACCTGGTGGAAGTATACATGAATACACGCAGCTATGATGCCGCACTCAAGTCCATCGACCGTATCTCCCATCCCAGCAAAGCCATTCTGGAAGCCAAACAAAAGATTCTGTTCCAACTCGGGACCCAGTCTTTTGCCAACACGCAGTTCGAGCAAGCCATCGGTTACTTCGACCAAAGCGTCACGTTGGGGCAATACAACCTCCAGACCAAGGCAGACGCCCTCTACTGGCTCGGCGAGTCTTATTACCGCCTGAACCGGATGAGAGAAGCTGCCCGCAATTTCAACGAATATCTGTCACTCACCCGGCAGAGGGATACGGAGATGTTCGCCCTTGCCTATTACAACCTTGCCTACATAGCCTTCCATCAGAAAGACTATTCAACAGCAGAAAGCCGTTTCCGCAACTTTGCGCAGTTGGAGAAAGGCGAGAACCCCACCGCGCTGGCCGATGCTTACAACCGCATCGGCGACTGCAACCTGCACGTCCGCCGCTTCGACGAGGCCAAGCAATACTATACAAAAGCAGAAAGTCTGGGAACACCTGCCGGAGACTACTCTTACTATCAGCTGGCCCTTGTAGCCGGCCTGCAAAAAGACTATTCCGGAAAGGTTACTTTACTGGACCGCCTTGCCGTCAAATATCCCAATTCGCCTTATGCCATCAATGCCCTTTACGAAAAAGGGCGCTCCTACGTACAGAGCAACAACAGCCCCCAAGCTATCGCCGCCTTCCGCGAATTGCCCGTCAGCCGTAAAGCCGCCGCCGAAATCGGTCTGCTTTACTACCAGAACGATGACTATGACCGTGCCATAGAAGCCTACAAACATGTAGTCACCCAATATCCCGGAAGCGAGGAAGCCCGCCTTGCCATGCGCGACTTGAAGTCCATCTACGTAGATGCCAACCGCGTGGACGAGTTTGCCGCCCTCGCCGCCCAGATGCCGGGAGAAATCCGCTTCGAACCCAGTGAGCAAGACTCGCTGACTTACATCGCTGCCGAAAAAGTATATATGAAAGGCGAAGCCGCACCTGCCAAAGAGAGCTTCACCCGCTATCTGCAAAGTTATCCGGGAGGCGCTTTCAGCCTGAATGCACACTACTACCTCTGCGTCATAGGCAAAGAGCAGAAAGATGACGAGGCGGTATTGGAACATGCCGGAAAACTGCTGGAATACCCCGATAACCCATATTCTGAAGAGGCTTTGCTGATGCATGGAGAAATTCTGTTCAACCGCCAGCAATATGACCTGGCATTGGCCGACTACAAGAAATTGCAGGCCAAAGCCACCACGGCAGAGCGCCGCCAGCTTGGCGCTATCGGTGTACTGCGCTGTGGAGCACTGATGCATGATGATGCGGAAGTCATCAACGCCGCCACAGCCTTGCTTGCCGAAGCCAAGCTGTCTCCGGAGCTCCGGAACGAGGCATTGTACTACCGTGCCAAGGCATACCTCAACCAGAAAGCCGACAAGAAGGCAATGGATGACCTTCAGCTGCTGGCCAAAGACACCCGTACCCTTTATGGAGCCGAAGCCAAATATCTGGTGGCATTACAATGGTACAACGCCGGTAATTATGCCTCTGCAGAAAAGGAAATCCTTAATTTCATCGACCAGAGCACACCGCATGCCTACTGGCTGGCACGCAGTTTCATCCTTCTGTCTGATGTATATGTAGCCATGGACAAGAAGCTCGATGCACGCCAATACCTATTGAGCCTGCAGCAGAACTACCAGGCCGATGACGATATAGCAAGCATGATTAACGAAAGACTGGAGAAATTGAAGTAAGAAATATAGCACATTATGAAAAAGATACAATATATCCTCGCAGGAACTATGCTTGTCTCCCTCTCTTTGGGAGCACAAGCCCAGACACAACCCCAAGACACCACCATGAACCGTACGGTAGTCGTGGAACAAGAATATAATCCGGACATCATGGACGCCTCCAAAGTGAACGTGCTTCCCAGGGTGGAACCTCCTACCGTCAGCAAAAAGGCGGTGGAATATGACGCCACCCTGATGCCGGCAACCCATATCCCGGCAGGTATCATGCAAGCCTATACCGGAAAAGAGACGCAGGCGAAAGCGCTGCCCGGATATGTACGCTTGGGATACGGTAACTACGGTAACCTCGATGTACGCGCCAACTACCTCTTCTCCTTATCCCCCAAAGACCGCCTCAACCTAACATTCACAATGGATGGCATGGATGGCAAACTGGACTTGCCGGATAATGGCGGGAAGTGGAATTCATTCTACTACCGTACCCATGCTGCCATGGATTATGTACATGCTTTCAGCAAAGTCGATTTGAATATTGCCGGAAAGTTCAACCAAAGCAATTTCAACTTCCTGCCCGACTTCGTCAGCAACAAGCAGAAATTCGTTTCGGGTGATGTACATTTCGGGGTAAGTTCCACGAGCGACGATATGCCTCTCCAATTCCGTGCCGAAACCAATTTGTTGGTCTACCAGCGCCAACACGACCTCATGGTGAGCAATATCAAAGAAAATATCGTGCGCACCAAAGCCGATGTCACCGGTTCCATCTCCGATGAGCAGACCATCGGCATGGCTTTTGCCATGGACAACACATTCTACAGCGACGGACGTTTCGAGAATCACACCGACGTAGACTTCAATCCATACTATCTCTTTCAGAATGACGACTGGAAAATACGTCTCGGCGCACACGTCGACCTGGCTTTCGGTTTCGGCAAGAAGTTCCGCGCCGCTCCCGACGTAGAAATACAATACATCTTCTCGGACAGCTACATCCTCTACGCACAAGGTAAGGGAGGACGGCTACAGAACGATTTCCGCCGTCTGGAAACCATTACGCCTTATGGCATTACAAACCAGCAGCTTGACAATACCTACGAACAGCTCAACGCAGCCATCGGCTTCAAGGCAAGCCCGGTCAGCGGATTGTGGTTCAACCTATACGGCGGATATCAAGATTTGAAAAACGACCTGATTGACACTCCGACTGTCAAGTCCGACGGGATAAGCAATGTTTACCTCACAGAAGATACCAAGAACCTCTACGCCGGAGCCGACCTGAGCTACAACTACAAGGATGTTTTCTATCTCGCCGCCAATGCCGTCTATCGCCATTGGACAACGGACTCAGACGGTTCTGATGTCGTAGTAAGCTTCAAACCGGCCGTAGAAGGCAATCTCAATCTCAAGGTACGCCCCATCTCCCCACTGCTTGTCGGCATCGGCTATCAGCACATCTCACGCCAGGGCGTGGAGGGCAACAAGGCGGACCCCGTCAGCAATCTCTATCTGAACGGCAGCTACGAACTCTTCAAAGGTATCTCCGTGTATGCGCGCGTGAACAACTTGCTGAACAAAGATTACCAGTACTACTGGGGATACCCTTCAGAAGGTCTCAGTTTCTTAGGCGGAGTAAGCTTCCTCTTTTAATAGGGGCAGCACAAGCCGGAGCTCTAAATTGAACAAAAAAGGTCATTTTTGCTAAATTCTCCTTATATTATAAGGTGGGAAGAATCTTTTTTTCCTACTTTTGCGGGCGAATTCAGTGGCGGGAGTCAC
>OHON01000660.1_pt1 | contig 13163 bp, 8 predicted proteins | sample 1569831 | NCBI WGS metagenome assembly OHON01 (sample SAMEA3879512, study PRJEB24766) | human gut metagenome | biome: human-associated habitat; feature: feces | place: USA | collected 1985/1987
TCCAGGGCAGGCGGCCGATGACCGCCCCTACGGAAATAAGATAAAAGGATGTGATAGCATGGGAAGCCATAGAATTGAAAGAACAACAGAGGACATCAAAAGAGAGCTTACTGCTATTTTCAGAGAATTAAAAGACCCACGAGTTCAGCAGGCGTTTATCTCTATCGTAAGAGTTGAGGTTACAAACGACCTTTCATACTGCACGGTACAGGTCAGCGCAATTGAAGGTCTTGACAGAGCCAAAGAGGCTGTCAAGGGCTTAAAGTCTGCATCGGGCTTTATCAGACGAGAGCTTGGACACAGACTTCATCTTCGCCATGTTCCCGAACTCATTTTCCACGCAACAGACAGCATAGAATACAGCGCAAACATCAGCCGTATTCTCAACAGCCTTGACATTAAAGAAGACGAGGAAGAAAATGATGAATCTGTATGAGGTTGCCCGTTTTCTTGAGGCACACGATAATTATGATATTCTGACTCACGCTTATCCTGACGGTGACACCCTCGGCAGCGGATTTGCACTCTGCCTTGCGCTCCGCCAAATCGGCAAAAAAGCAAGAGTTATCACAACAGGTGTTCCGTCAAAGTTTACCTATCTTCAGAAAAACATAGAGGAAGAAGATTTTACAACCGAAACGGTTGTCAGCGTTGATGTTGCGGCTGACAGCCTTCTCGGTTCAAATATGGGCAAATATATCGGCAAGGTTGATTTGTGCATTGACCACCACGGTTCAAACACATTTACCGCTAAGGAAAAGTTTGTTGACAAATATGCGGCGGCAAACTGCGAAATTCTCTACAAGCTGTTCCTCAGAATGCACATCAACTTTACAAAGGACATTGCAGACTGCCTCTACACAGGCATTTCAACCGACACCGGCTGTTTCAGATACACAAACACAACCGCCGAAACCATGCGTGTTGCCGCAAGTCTTATGGACTTTGGCTGTAACACCGCATACATAAACAAGGCGATGTTTGAAACAAAGTCGAAAAACAAAATTCAGCTTGAAAGAGCCGTTTATGAGTCAATGACCTATTGTGCAGACGGCAGGTGCGCAATAATTTACACAACGCTTGATATGCTCAAAAAGCTCAACACGGGTGATGACGAAATGGAGGGACTTGCCTCTATTCCCCGTCAGATTGAGGGTGTTCTCATCGGAATTACAATGCGTGAAAAAGAGGGCGGATTCTTCAAGATTTCCGTTCGTACAAACAATAATATCAATGCCTCGGATTTCTGTTCGCAGTTCGGAGGCGGCGGTCATCCTGCGGCGGCAGGATGCTCAATTGAGGGCGACCTTGAAACCGTAAAGACAACGCTTGAAAAAGCTGCGGAGAAGTTTTTATCATGAGCAATCTTAACGGTGTTCTGCTGATTGACAAGCCGAAGGAATTCACCTCGTTTGATGTTATTGCCGTTGTTCGCAGACTGACAGGACAGAAAAAGCTCGGTCACACGGGAACACTTGATCCGAACGCAACGGGCGTTCTGCCTGTTTTGCTCGGAACTGCAACCAAAACACAGGATTTGATTCTCAACCACGACAAGTCATACACGGCAGAATTTCAGCTTGGCAAAACCACCGACACCCTCGACATCTGGGGTACGGTGACGGGAGAATGCGAATCTTCGGTTACAGAGGAGCAGATCCGCAGAGTAATTCCCAATTTCACGGGCGAAATTGAGCAGATTCCGCCGATGTACTCTGCCGTACAAAAGAACGGTCAAAGGCTTTATGACCTTGCAAGACAGGGAATCGAGGTTGAGCGTGAGAGCCGAAAGGTTACTGTCTATTCTCTTTCGCTTGCGAATTTTGACGAAAAAGCACAGACAGGCATGCTTGAAATTTCCTGTTCAAAGGGTACTTATGTACGCACGATAATTGATGACATCGGCAAGGTTCTTGGTGTCGGTGCGGTTATGACGGCACTTTGCAGAACCTCGGCTTGCGGATTTTCGCTTGACGAGTGCATAACGCTTGACGAGCTGAAAAGCATTTGCGAAAACGGAAATGTTGAAGAAAAACTGCGTTCCGTTGAGAGCCTGTTTATGAGTTTGTACTATCTTGCCGTATCGCCTGCGCAGGCAAAACGATTTGCAAACGGCGGTGCGTTAAGTGCCGACAGAACATACCTTGCCAAGTCGGGGTACGAAAACGGTCAGCTTTTCAGAATGAAAACCCATGATGGTGATTTTTTAGGCATAGGCATTGCCGACAAGCCGAATAATCTCATCAAAATATATTTTCAAAACTGCAGGCGGTGAGCCACCGTTGCCTGTTCGTGAAGACAGTTTGCGATAGGCAAAACATATTTGCCCGAGTGTTGCTTTTAAATTGAAAGTTGAAAATTGAAAATGGAAAATTACGGTCGGCGGTAAGCCACCGTTGTCGGTTCGTGAAGACAGTTTGCAATATGCAAAACATATTTGCCCGAGCGTTACTTTTAGATTGTAAATAAAAACGAGAAATAAAAAAACGGTGTGCAACGAAGCGGCACACCGAAAAATGATTGACATATTAATGTTAGATGTTAATATATAGATAAGGAAACGGCTTTAGCTGTTCCGCTTTTAAGACAAATTATTTTTGGTAACCGCCTTGTATTCGCAGTACAGGGCGGTTATTTCTTTATGGTAAACACAATAAAAAAAGTTCATTACGATTTTTTGTGGGATGGTGAACGGACAGAAGGAATAGAAAGATAGCGAATCAAGGTAAAAAAGAAGTCATCATTACGGTAACCGTAGCCGATTCGTTTAGCGACCTTGATCTTGTCGTTGAAGCCTTCGAGCTTGCCGGTGCTGATTGAGTAGATGGCATGGCAGTTAAGCCGGGGAGCCGTTTTTCTTTTTGAACTGCAAACCGTACCAATGCGGGAATCTCACTTTCTTTCGCCGCCTGAAACCATTTTGTCCATAGCTACCGCCGCAATAAGGGCACCGGACGGACTGCGTTGACCTTACACTCGCCAAAAACAGTACGCTTTAATCTTTATTAAGGCTGATTTCCATATGTGTTCCTTTAAATTCTTGACTTTCAAATTCGACTTTGATATCATCAAAATAGAGCATAGGTTTCTCTCCTTCATTGTTTGTCTCTTCAACTACAATTTTGGAGCTTCCTATGTTCTTTTTCAATATTTATTTTTGATTATCCTACATTTTTCCGTGATGAGGGATTTTTGTTTTATATGAAAGTTACCGTTATTTATATAACTTCATCTTATATATGTTTGACGCCTTTATTTGCGAAATTCACTTTACAGTCATTTTGCGTCACTATAATATGGGTGTAAAATGAATTTGGAGGTATATTTTATGGAAATTCTGAAAGTTGAAAATCTTACAAAAACCTACGGAAGCGGTGAAAACCTTGTCCATGCGGTTGACGATGTTTCGTTCTCGGTTGAAAAGGGCGAATTTGTTGCCATTGTCGGTGCAAGCGGCAGCGGCAAGTCAACTCTTCTTCATCTCATCGGCGGTGTTGACCGTCCCACAAGCGGAAAAATTTTTGTTGACGGCAACGATATAAGCAAAATGAATGATGACAAGCTTGCCGTATTCCGCCGCAGACAGGTGGGGATTGTCTATCAGTTCTACAATCTTATCCCGATTCTGACTGTTGAAGAAAACATCACGCTCCCCTGTGACCTTGACGGCAGAGGTGTTGACAGAGAAAGACTTGAGATGATTCTTGATTCGTTCGGACTGCGTGCAAGAAGAAAACACCTTCCAAACCAGCTTTCGGGCGGTCAGCAACAGAGAACATCTATTGCCAGAGCGCTCATTAACAATCCGTCTCTTGTGCTTGCCGATGAACCGACAGGCAACCTTGATTCAAAGTCAAGCGAAGAGGTTATGAGTATGCTCAAAATGTGCAATCAGAGTTACGGACAGACTGTTATAATGATTACGCACAACCTTGACATTGCAAAACAGGCAGACAGAATCATAACAATCAGCGACGGCAAAATTGTTGAGGAGGTTTGATTTTATGAAACTTCTCAACAAGCTTACGCTTAAAAATCTGCGGCTTAACAAGGTGCGTACAATTGTTACAATCGTGGGAATTATGCTCTCGGCGGCACTCATCACGGTAGTTTCGGGAATGGCACTCAGCGGACGACGCACAGGCGGCATGGTCGGGCAATTATGATGTTGCACTTGATATTATAGACAATTCAGTAATTGAAACGGCTCGCAATAACCGCAATGTTGAAAATGCCTTTTATAAGGAAAGGCTCGGATATGCAAGGACAAAAAATGCTGACGGTGAAACCTGCGATTACAGTGTTCTTGCCATGAGCGAAAATACCTACGACAACTGTTTTAAGATAGACCTTATAAAGGGCAAGTTCCCCACAAATTCGGGTGAGGCTGTTGTTACAAAATCGTTTAAAACACAGGACGGAAAAGATGTGAAAATCGGCGACAAAATCACACTTGATGTCGGTGTGCTTACCGACAAGGACAGCAATGTCCTTGATGAGGAAGGCATTCATAATTTGTTGCAAAAAGATTTTAATAAGTGCAGCATTATTGACACGGTAAAAAGAACCTATACCGTAACGGGTATTATTGAAAGACCGAAAACGAGCGAACTCTATGATCCGTCAAATCTTTCTATGATATATACCGTGTCTGATGAAAAAGCACCTATCGAGGCAATCAGGACAAAGCATATGAATAAGCTGTATATCGCCTATACGCCTCAGAGCGAAGGCGATTATCTTCAAAATACAGCGGATATTTTAGGCTTTAAAGCTGATGATATGAGTAATGTAATCAGCGATGAAATTTCACCCGAAGATCAGCAGACCTCTGGAATAAATGCATACGAATTCAATTCCGTACTTCTCAGTATGAAAGGCTACGGTTCAAGTGACGCAACAAATACTGTGATTTTCAGCCTTGCCGTTATTATCATTATTATAGTAATGCTTGCGAGCGTGTTTGTAATCCGCAACAGCTTTGCAATTTCAATTACAGAGAAAACGAGTATGTACGGTATGCTTGCGTCGGTCGGTGCAACCAAAAGGCAAATCCGCAGGAATGTGCTTTTTGAGGGATTCATTCTCGGCTTAATCGGTATTCCTCTCGGCATACTTCTCGGACTCGGTGTAAACGCAATTCTTATTGCAATACTCAACAGCGTTCTCGGTGATATGCTGAACGGTGCAACATTTGTATTTGTAACTCCGACAATTCCGATTATTTGTGCAATTGTGCTTTCGGCTGTTACTATATTCTGCTCATCATTCTTTATTGCACTGCGTGCGTCAAGAATCCCGCCCCTTGTTGCAATCAGAGGCAACAAGGATATCAAGGTAAAGAATAACAAACCGTACCGCACATCCAAGCTTACGAAAAAGCTTTTCGGTGTAGGTGGTGAAATCGCCTCAAAAAGCCTTAAACGCAGTAGGAAAAAGTATCGCACAACGGTTATCTCAATTGTAGTCAGCGTTGCAATGTTCATTGCAGTTTCGGCATTTATGGACTACGGAATGACATATACAGAGCATTACTACGGCAAAACAGACTACAGCTATATGGTTTCCGGAATTGATACAAAGCAGGCTCAGACGATTGAAAAAATGCCCGAAATTGAAAATTATCTGACATTCGGTATGCAGTACGGTTGTGTTTCTGCGGATGTGCCTGTTAACGAATGCGGAGAAAATTTCCTTTATGACAATGCTGACGGTACAAAGTCATTCAGCGTGGAATTTCTTGAGTTTGAACACGATACCTTTGTTCAGATTTGCAGGGAATTAAAACTTGATTACAACAAGGTTAAGGGCGGTGTACTTGCGTATTCAAAGGTGACGCCCGATTACGACGAGGACAGCCGGAGTTATGATGAGCCTGTACCGCTGTACGGCAAAGACGCCCCAACAAAGTTTATCGTTTACGGAAATGACGAAGAAGGAAACGCGCTGAAAACAGGCGAGTTAAAGGTTTCATCAGTGTTTGATGAAATTCCAAAGTCGGCTGATTCTGTAATCGGCGAAGGAACAATTTTAGGTCAGGGATTGATAATCGGTGAACAGGGTGTAATTTCATCTCAGGTCGGCAAAAACGGATGTGCCGTTACTCTCTATGCCAATACATCAGATCACACTTCGCTTACAAACCGTATTGAGTCTATGGAAGGTGCAGACGACAGCATTTACATTGTTGACTATGAAGAAATCGTAAGACAGTTCAATGCCGTTATGCTGATTGTCGGAATATTTGTTTACGGTTTCATCGGTGTTATCTCGCTCATCGGACTTACAAACATCTTCAACACAATCTCAACCAATATGCAGTTGAGGAGCAAGGAATTTGCATCGCTTAAATCTATCGGTATGACAAAGAAAGAATTTAACCGTATGATTCGCCTTGAAAGCCTTATGTACGGCATAAAATCTTTGATTATCGGTATCCCTCTCGGCGTTCTCGGTGTATTTGCAATCTTCTCCGCATTTTCAATCGGAAGTGTTCCAATGAGCTTTGTATTCCCGTGGAAAGCTATATTGATTAGCATTGCGGCTGTATTTATTGTGGTATGGCTGATTATGAAATACTCAATTTCAAAGGTTAATAAGCAAAATATTATTGAAACAATCAGAAATGACAATATCTGAGCATCAAATTCAGCCAGCAGACTGTATTTTGTTGAAATTTGTTGACAATAGTTTTACACTCTGTTATAATGTAGTTGTAACAACAGATACCACAATATTTTGTATGTTTTCATTGCTGACGGGCGGATTATTGATTTAATCCGCCCGAATTTCATTTTGGAGGACTTGTTGTGAAAATTCTTCTTATTGAGGACAACCGTGCAATTTCAAAAGGACTTGTTTACACTCTTGAACAAAACGGCTTTGAGGTTGCGTTGTGTGAAAATGCCGAATCAACCCTTAACTCTCTCGGCGGTGACTTTGACCTTTTTATTGTTGATGTGTCGCTTCCCGACGGCAACGGTTTTGAACTTTGTAACGAGATAAAAAGAGTGTGCGAAACTCCCGTGATTTTTCTCACCGCACTTGACGATGAGGACAGCATTGTAAAAGGCTTTGACCTCGGAGCGGAGGACTACATAACAAAACCGTTTTCAAGCCGTGAGCTACTCGCAAGAATTAAACGAATCACCAAAAAGCTAGACAAAACTATGGCTATGAATTTTGGCGACATCAGCATTGACTTTGACAAAAAACAGGTTTGCAAAAACGGCAATCCGATTGTGCTTACGGCGCTTGAGTACCGCCTGTTTGCAATGCTCGCCAAAAACAGCGGCAAGGTGCTGACCCGTGAACAGATTCTTGAACGCATATGGGATTTGTCGGGGAATTATGTTGAGGACAACACGCTGACCGTGTACATAAAAAGACTTCGCAAAAAACTTGATACAAATATGATTAAAACCGTAAAGGGCCTTGGTTACAGGCTGGAGGTATAATGAAAAGCACATCAAAATTTCTTGCGGTAATGCTTGCGATAACGGGACTTTTCTGTTGTGCCGTTGCAGTAGGCATCGGTGCAGGCTTTAACGCTGTTCGTGAAAGCACCGACAAAAAGATAATTGCCGTTGCGGAAAAGGTTAGAGAACAATATCCCGACATTTCGGAAAAGGAGCTTGCTCAAATTTTGAACAGCGACACTGCCGGCATAAAAGGCGACTTTGCAAAGTACGGAATAAAATCCGACAGTGGCTGGGTTGACATTCAGAGCGGAAGTTATGCAACAATTACAATTGTGATTGCAACCGCAGGTGTTTGTGTGTTCGGAATTTTGCTCTGCATTGTGTTCATAAGATACTGTAAAAAGCAGAAGCGACAGCGACTTGAAATTGTAAAATGTCTTGAAAAAATAAACAACCGAGAGTACGACCTCGACCTTGATGGCTCAACCGACGACGATATGTCGCTGTTAAAGCAGGAGATTCAAAAAACAACGGTAATGCTTCGTGAGTATGCCGACAATTCAATGCGAGAGAAAGAAATCCTCAAAAATTCGCTTGCCGACATTTCACATCAGCTCAAAACACCGCTGACTTCAATTTTGATTACAACCGAAAATATCCTTGATGACGATGATATGCCCGTTGAAATCAGACGGGATTTTGTTATGGATATAGCGCATAATGCCCATTCGATAAATTTCCTTGTAAAAAGTCTGCTCACGCTCTCAATGCTTGATTCGGGAACTGTTGAATTGAAGTTCAAAAAAGAGTCGGTGAACAAAATTATTGACGAGTGCATTTCACGCACAGAGGTTCTTGCCGATATCCGTGATGTGAGAATTGAAAAAACGGTCAAAAATGATTTCAGCCTTGACTGCGATTTTCGCTGGATTTGCGAAGCGGTTTCAAACATTGTAAAAAACTGTATTGAGCATACCGACGGCGGTTATGTCAAAATTTCAGCCGAAAAGAACAGTATGTATTCGGAAATCACCATAAGCGACAACGGCTGCGGAATCAGCCCGAAGGATTTGCCCCACATTTTTGAGAGGTTCTATAAAGCACGAAATTCATCCCCGTCAAGCGTCGGCATAGGTCTGTCGCTTGCAAAATCAATTGTTGAAAAAACAGGCGGATATATTACCGCAGATTCCAAACTCGGCGTCGGCTCAACCTTTAAACTCAGATTTTTGAATGTAAGACTCAGATAAGATAAAAATTAAAAAGCGAAAATTGCGGTCGGGAATAAAGTTTTGTTAAGTACAAATCTTATTATTCCCGACCGTATTTATGTAATTTTCGGCAGGGGGGCAATTGAAACTGTCTTTATAAATAAAAACAGAAGAGCGACAAGGGTAATTTTGCATAAAATTCCAGTGTAAAGATTGTGTAACTTGCTATTTTTACAAAATAAAAGGATTATGTGTAGTTTTTGTGAGAGTTTTGTGATAAAATCAAATTGTCTAGGGATGTTTGACCCTACGTTTTAAAAGCTTTGAAAGGAGTAATCAAACAATGAAAAAAAGAAGTATGAAGAGAGCGCTCAGTGCCGTTTTGACACTTTGTATGGCTCTCCCCGGTGCTTCCGTAGCATTTGGTTCGGCAAGTGCTGCAACAGTTTCCGATGACAGCAGCACATCTGCATCATCAACTGCCGCAGGTTCACTTGTTGAGGATGACGGCTTTACATGGGATAATGCCAATGTGTATTTCCTGCTTACCGACCGTTTTAAGAACGGAAACACCGCAAATGACCATTCATACGGTAGAACACTTGACAAGGACGGCAAACCGCTTGACGGCTGGGATACAAACCCCGGTACATTCCACGGCGGCGACTTTGCAGGTGTTACTCAGTCAATTGAAGAGGGTTATTTTGATAACCTCGGTGTAAACGCAATTTGGATCTCAGCTCCGTATGAGCAGACTCACGGCTATTGTGATTCAGGTAAGGGCTTTGCTCACTACTCATATCACGGCTACTATGTTCTTGACTATACCGAAACCGATGCAAACTTCGGTACAAAAGAGGAGTTCAAAACTCTCGTTGACACAGCGCATGAGCACGGTATCAGAGTTATCATGGATATCGTAATGAACCACACAGGCTACAACACCGTTGCAGATATGGAGCAGTTCCACTTCGGTACTCTCCTTGACGGTGCGTTAGACTACAAATACAAGCTCACAGATGTAAGTGATGTAAACGACCACATTGACTATAAAACATCAGCAGAAGACTGGGGCAAATGGTGGAGCAATGACTGGATCCGCAGCGGTCTTCCCGGATATACAGAGGGTGCCGGCGGTGATCTTACAATGTCACTCAGCGGACTTCCCGACTTCAGAACAGAGCAGACAAAGAAAGTTACAATTCCTCCGATCCTCGAAACAAAGTGGAAGCAGGAAGGTACATATGATCAGAAGCTCGCAAAATACGGTGATTCAAACACAGTAACAGGCTACCTTTCAACCTGGCTTTCAGAGTGGGTTAAGGAGTACGGTGTTGACGGTTTCCGTTGCGATACTGCAAAGCATGTTGATAAGGCTTCTTGGAACCAGCTCAAGCAGGCTTGTGTTTCTGCTCTCAGAGAGTGGAGATCCAACAACAAGGGCAAAGCAGGTGCTGACTGGAAAGAAGATTTCTGGATGACAGGCGAGCATTGGGATCACGGTGTAGGCTACGACACATACTATTCCGAGGGCGGCTTCGACTCAATGATTAACTTCGCAGTTACAGGCGGCGGTGCTCTTGCAAGCGGTAGTGTTGCAAACACATATCAGGGCTATGCAGACCAGATCAACACAAAGGAAGGCTTTAACGTTCTTTCATTTATGTCATCACACGATGAAACACTTACCCGTGGCGATGAGAACACAATGCTTTACAATGCGGCTGCATTCCTCCTTCTCCCGGGCGGAGTTCAGATTTTCTACGGTCTCTATCCCGGCGTTGCATTTGACGGTTACGGCGGATCGGGTCATTCACTCAGAAGTGATATGAACTGGAACGACATGGACAAAACTCTTCTTGCTCAGTGGCAGAAGGTTGGTCAGTTCCGTAACAAGCATGTATCTATCGGTGCCGGCGCAAATGTTAAGCTCTCAGCTACAAGCGGTGTTGCTTTCGGCCGTACATACGATAAGAACGGCGTAACAGATCAGGCAGCTGCAGTAATCGGCTGTAACAAAAATTCAAGCGTAACTGTTGATGTTTCAACTCTTTGGGAAGACGGCAGCTATGTAATCAATACTTATGACAACTCATCTTCAGTTGTTACTGACGGTAAGGTAACTTTCAACAGCGGTGTAAACGGCACAATCCTTATGGAAAATGCTGACGGTCAGCCGCTTGTATCAATCACAGGCGAGCCGAAGTTCTACGGCACAGAGCAGGTTACTGTTTCTCTCAAGGAATGCGACAGCGCAAAGGTTTCTGTTGACGGCGGTAACAAGTTTGTTGTTAAGGACGGCGACACATTCACAATCGGTCAGACAGCTTACAAGAACGATACAATCGAAGTAACTGTTGAGGCTACAAACGACAAGGCAAGCTCAGAGGCTAAATTCACATTCCTCAAGCTCGGCGAAAATGACGAAAGACCTACAACCAGCCCGACACAGAGCACAACTGTTCCCGGTCCGACAGCAAGTCAGACATCAAAGCTTACAATCAAGAGCACAGCAGGCGCTCCGAATGTTTACGCTTGGACAGGTGCAAGCACAGCACTCAATGGTGCATGGCCGGGTCAAAAGGCAGCAGCCGTTTCAGGTCAGGCAAACACATATGAACTCACACTTCCTGTTTCAGCCGACAAGCCATTCAGCGTTGTTCTCAACAACGGCAGCGGCACACAGTCAGGCGATATCACAGGTCTTTATGACGGTGCTGTTCTCGAAATTCAGAACGGCAACTACACATCAGTTAAGACAGTAACCAACGGTAATCAGCAGGGAGGCGGCGGCGATCCAGAGCCTGCAGAGGGTTCTGTTTCCGTAACAATCAAGCCTTACAGCCCATCTGCAAGCTACAAAATCTATGCTTGGAATGATACACAGAAGCTCACAGGCGCATGGCCGGGCGTTGCTCTTACAGAAAAAGATTCTGACGGCAACTATGTTGTTAAGTTCGATAATGTTGACGAAGTAAGCATTATTCTCAGCAGCGGTTCAGGTCAGACAGCAGATATCACAGGCGTTAGAGACGGCGCTACAATCGAAATTACAAACGAAGGTTGTACAACATACAAGCTTACATCAAAGCCAATCGTTGTTTCACCTTATGAATCACTCAAGAAAGAAGCAAGAAAGATTCTTGCTATGACAGCATCAGACTACACAGCAGAGAGCTGGGCAAATGCTCAGAAGGTTCTCAAGTCAGCTGAGGCTATGATTAAAGCAGGCGAAGACGCTACAACAGCTGAAGATATGAATGCTATGATTGCAGACCTCAAGTCAGCTCAGAAGGCACTTGTACTTGCTCCTGCAACACTCACATATGCAGTTGCAGGCAAGAGCGTTGTATCAGGTGTTACAGCCAGCGCTGCAAAGGTAACTGTTACAGTTGACGGTAAGACATATACTGCTACTGCAGACGATGTTACAGGCGCATTCACAGTTGCAACATCAGCTCTCAAGACAACAAGCACAATCAAGGTTGACGCAACAAGAAACGGTGTAAACGGCACATATTCATATGCTATGAAGAACGGCGACATTGAAAGCGGATTTGTTCCTACATCTCCTACACTTCCGACACAGCCTACTACTTCAACTCAGCCAACAACAGCTACTCAGCCGACTGCACCTACACAGCCTACAACAGCTACAGAGCCGACTACTGCTCCTGCTCAGAAGCTCACAGTAAACGCTACTTCAAATTACTTTGGTTCTGCATCAAAGACAGTAAGCACTGACGGCAAGAAGGTAACTGTTCTCTACAAGCTCAACTCAAACATGGGCGTTGTTGACGGACAGTGGGCTGTTAAGTATGATTCAAGCAAGCTCAAATTCAACATGGCTGATAACAAGGCAGACGGCAAGCAGACAATCATGCCTTCACAGTCAAACCTTATTCACAATGCTTACAGCAATGTAATTAAGGGTGTATTTACTAACCCACAGGAGCCTACTCAGTACAACGGAGATACATTTATCTCACTCACATTTGAGGTTATCGGTTCAGGTACTGCAAGCGTATATCTTGACACACAGTACCTTACATTAGGTTATGTAAAGGGCAACAAGCTTAATCAGGCATCTGTTGTAAATAACAGCAAGGTTTGCGATGTAACAGGCATTGCAGGTTTTGAAAAAGTATCAGTAAACGCATCAACGGCATTTGTCGGCGATGTAACCCTTGGTGATGTTAACATGGATGGCGACATCACAGTTTTAGATGCAACCGAAGTTCAGAAGTATGTTGCTAATATCGTTGCATTCACAAACGACCAGTTTACTGCTGCCGATGTTGACCATAACGGCATAATCACAGTTAAGGATGCTACTACTATTCAGAAGTTTGTTGTAAACCTCATCAGCAACTTTTAATAAGTATTAAAGCAATTGACATATCGTTCCGTTTAGTCGATATAGTAAGGAATGCCCCTCACATTTTGTGAGGGGCATTTTTTGTTTTTCCCTCATCACGGAAAAATGTGGGATAATCAAAAATAAATATTAAAAAAGAGCATAGGAAGCTCC
>OHON01000695.1_pt1 | contig 12751 bp, 9 predicted proteins | sample 1569831 | NCBI WGS metagenome assembly OHON01 (sample SAMEA3879512, study PRJEB24766) | human gut metagenome | biome: human-associated habitat; feature: feces | place: USA | collected 1985/1987
TCCCGCGCTCCTCGATGCCGTGGGCGCCCTTCTCCTTGCGGAAGCAGGGGCTGTAGGAGGTCAGGGTCAGGGGCAGAGTGGCCTCGTCCAGGGTCTGGTCGATGAAGCGGCCGATCATGGTGTGCTCACTGGTACCGATCAGGTACAGATCCTCGCCCTCGATCTTGTACATCATGGCATCCATCTCGGGGAAGGACATCACGCCCTGCACCACGTTGCCGTGCATCATAAAGGGAGGAATGACATAGGTGAAGCCCTTGTCGATCATAAAGTCGCGGGCGTAGGCCAGCACAGCCTCATGCAGGCGGGCAATGTTGCCCAGCAGGTAGTAGAAGCCATTGCCGGCAACGCGGCCAGCAGCGTCCATATCAATGCCGTCAAAGCTCTCCATGATCTCGGTGTGGTACGGGATGGGGAAATCGGGCACCACAGGCTCGCCAAAGCGCTGAGCCTCCACGTTGTAGGTGTCATCGGGGCCGATGGGCACACTGGGGTCGATCATCTGGGGGATGGTGTACATGATCTCCTGGATGCGGTCAGCCAGCTTGGCTTCCTCGGCTTCCAGCTCTGCCATCTTGTCCGCGTCGGCCTTGACGGCGGCGTTGTTGGCATCGATCTGTGCCTGCAGCTGGGCCTTCTGGGCCTCGTCGGTGCACTTCTTCAGCTGACCGAACAGGGGGCCGTTGGCCTTGCTCAGCTTGTTGCGGGCAGCCTTCAGGCTCTCAACTTCCTTCAGGCACTCGCGGTACTTTGCGTCCTTCTCGATGACTTCATCCACCAGAGGGAGCTTGGCATCCTGGAACTTCTTCTTGATGTTTTCCTTGACAGCATCCGGGTTGTCACGGACAAATTTGATATCAAGCATGATTTACTCTCCTTACTCTATTTCGGTTCGCATGGGGCGGGTAAGCCCTTTCCCATGCCGTTCAAAGGCGGCGTGCGCCTTAGATCGCTATGTTTTTCTTCTCGGGCAGGCTTGCCTTCGTACAACCTCTCAGTCGGGCTTGCGCCCGCCAGCTCCCCTAGTAGGGGAGCCTCTGGCGTATACGAAAAGCTTCCATCGGCTGCCAAGGCCTCTCCTACTGGGCAACAACAATGACGGAGAGATTTAATCCTCAACCTGATATTGCCCTAATAAGTTTGCAAAAGCCTTCAGCTGCTCATCCGAGTAGAAGTGGACGGTCAGCTTGCCCTTGCCGTCGTGGTAGGCCACATTGACCTCACTGCCCAGTGCCTGCTTCAGGCTCTCCTCCACCTCCACAGGCAGGGTGCCGCGCGGGGCGGGCTCCACAGGCTCTTTGGGGGGCTTGGCCAGCTTCTTGCACAGGGCCTCTGCCTGCCGGACGTTCAGCTCATGGTCGGCAATGATCTGTGCCGCCTGCTCCTGCAGCTCCGGGGTGGGCAGGCCCAGCACCACCTTTGCGTGGCCCGTGGTGAGGAAACCGCTCTTCAGCAGTTCCAGCACCGTTTCGGGCAGGTTGAGCAGACGCAGGCTGTTGGCCAGTGCGCTGCGGCTCTTGCCCAGTTTGCGGGCGGCCTGCTCCTGGGTCAGGTCACAGCGGGTCATCAGCTCCCGGATGCCCAGTGCTTCTTCCACCGGGTCCAGATCCTCGCGCTGAAGGTTTTCCACCAGCGCCAGCTCCATGGCCTGCTCATCCGTGACATCCTTCACGACGACAGGAGCCTCGGTCAGGCCCGCCATCCGGCAGGCACGCCAGCGGCGCTCACCGGCCACGATGAGATAGCGGTCTACCCCGTGGGGCCGCACCGCGATGGGCTGCAGCAAACCGTGCTCTGAGATGCTGGCCGCCAGCTCTGCCAGTGTTTCCTCATCAAAGGTCTTGCGGGGCTGGGCCGGGTCCGGCTCGATCTCCCGCAGGGGCAGTGTCTCGATCCGGTTATCGGACTCAAAGCTGGGGGCTGTGTCCTCAAACAGACTTTCCAGGCCCCGGCCTAGTCCTCCTCTTTTTTTTGCCATAGGTTACGCTTCCCCCTGCTTCACTTGTTCCAGTGCGCTTTTCTGCTCGGCGGGGGCACTGTTCCCTTTTGTGCGGCGGCGTGCCGGTTCATGCGGGCGGTTGTTCTTTACGAACTCAATGGCGAGATCCATATAGGCCTCGCTGCCCTTGCCCTTGGGCTCATAGAAATTGATGGGCTGGCCGTAGCTGGGCGCTTCCGAGATGCGGATGGTGCGCGGGATGGTGGTCTTGTAGACCTTGGTGCCAAAATACTTTTTGACCTGATCCACCACCTGCAGCGTCAGGTTGAACCGCCCGGAGAACATGGTGAACACCACGCCCTCGATGTCCAGATAGGGGTTGTACTTCTTGCGGATGGTCTTGAGGGTGCTGATGAGCTCCGACAGGCCCTCCAGTGCGTAATACTCACACTGGATGGGGATAAGCACGCTGTCGCAGGCGCACAGACCGTTCAGGGTGAGCAGATCCAGGCTGGGCGGGCAGTCCACAAAGATGAAGTCGTAGTCCTTCTGCACCGAGGCCAGCGCCTTGCGCAGGCGGCTTTCGCGGCCCGGCAGGTCGATCATTTCCAGACCCGCACCCGCAAGCCGGGTGTTGGAACCGATGACATCGGTGCGGAACTCGGTCTTGCGGATGGCATCCTTTGCCTCCGCCTCACCGATCAGCAGCTCATAAGTACCCACATCGACACTCCGCTTGGGAATGCCGTAACCGGTGGTGGTATTGCCCTGCGGGTCCAGATCGACGATGAGCGTCTTTTTGCCCAGAGCCGCAACGCAGGACGAAAGGTTCACGGCCGTGGTGGTCTTGCCCACGCCGCCTTTTTGGTTTGCAATTGCAACGATTTTAGCCACGCTCTTTGTTTCCTCCCGGGAAAATTATTTGTTCCACGTGGAACATTCGAGGCCGGGCTCCGCTGTTTTCCCGCCAGCAAAGCCCCTTTAAAGACTAGTATAGCACATCAGCGCGGCTTTTTGAACCGGTTTCCCGATTATTTTGCGTAAAAACCCTGTGGAATTGCATTTTTTGTGAAAATTGCGATGCGTTTTATCTTTGCGCGGCTGCGGTTGGGATGCGCACCGTGTATTCGATATAGCCGTCCCGCTCTTCCCTGTGGGCCGTGGCTGGCACACCGTTGTCCGTCATCAGCCGGATGGCATGGTCGATGGTGTTGACAAAGATGCGCACATCCTTGACCATAGAGATGCGGTGTCTGCCCGGGGCGGCAGCATTGAGCACCTGCTCAATGTACAGGTCGGTCTGCCGGGCATTCATCCGCCGCTTGGCAATGGTGATAAGGGCTTCGCTCCGCCGGTTCTCGGGCAGGCGCAGGACAGCCCGGGCGTGGCGCTCGGTCAGGCCATTGTCCAACACGAACTGCCTTTGGTCGGTGGTCAGCTGCAGCAGCCGCAGCTTGTTGGCAAGGGTTGGCTGTGCCATTCCCAGCCGTTTGGCCGCCTCGGCCTGGGTGCAGTCCCAAAGGGCGATCACATCCCGCAGCCCTTGTGCCTGCTCAAAGGGGTTCAGGTCTTCCCTCTGGATGTTTTCCAGCAGACCCAGCGCCGCAGTCCGCTGGTCGCCGCAGTCACAGAGGATGGCCGGGATGGTCTCCATCCTGGCCAGCTTGCAGGCGCGGAGCCGCCGCTCCCCTGCCACCAGCTCGTAACCGCCCTCGACCTTCCGCACCGAGATGGGCTGAAGCAGGCCGTTTTCCCGGATGCTCTGGGCCAGCCCCGCCAGCTCCTTTTCATCAAAAACAGTCCGAGCCTGAAACGGCGAGGGACGGATGCTTTCCACAGGCAGGGTGTAAATCTTTCCGGCAGATTTCTTCCATTCAAACATGATTCTTTCCCCTTTCGCTGAAATGTGACGCAGTTTTCCACTGTTTCCCGGGAAACGGTGGAAAACTTGCTCATTGCAGCTCCAGTGTACCAGAAATCAAAAAGCCCTGCCAGAAGAATCGTTCGGCAGGGCTTGGCATTTATCTTGCGGTTTTGCGTTATTTCAGCGGAGACTTTGCGATCTTTCCACCGTTTCTGGGGTAGGCTGTCGGAGTTTGCGAAATCTTTTTGCAGAGGATGAGGGTGCGGGTATCGCCGCCCGGCAGATGCAGGGTGCGGGTCTCCTTATATTCTCCACCCAGCTTCCGGATGGCACCGCGGGCCGCTGCCAGCTCCTCCTCGCCGGAAGCGCCTTTCATGGCAAGGAAGCTGCCACCCACCTTGACCAGCGGTAAGCAGTACTCGGCCAGCATGGGCAGAGCCGCCACCGCACGGGCAGAGGCCAGATCAAACTGCTCCCGCCATGCTTTGCGGGCGGCTTCCTCGGCGCGCTCCTTGGCAAACTCTACCCCGGTCAGACCCAGCTGAGCGCAGGCATACTTCAAGAACTCCACCCGCTTGCCGGTGGGCTCCATCAGGGTCAGCTCCAGCTCGGGCTTGTAGATCTTTGTCACGATGCCCGGGAATCCGGCACCGGCACCCACGTCCACCATCTTCCCTGCTACCTCGGGCTGGCTGGCAAACAGCAGGCTGTCGAGGAAGTGCTTGTCCTCAATGCCCTCCGGGTCGGTGATGGCGGTCAGATTGACCTTCTGGTTGTAATCCACCAGGATCTGCGCAAAGGCATCCAGCTGATCCAGCTGGTCCCCGGTTAGCGCAATGTTCCACATGGAACATTTTTGCTCCAGTCTCGCTTTATCGATCATTTCGCACCTCTCGTTCTCGATTTCAAATCGGCGCAGAACAAAAATGTGGTCAAGAGATTTTCGTGCGAATGCACGAATCTCCAGCATTTTTGTTTGAAGCCTTCTTCTTTGGGGTCACCAGGGGCGAGCAGCCCCTAGTTCGTGCCTCCCGCGCCTCGAAAGTAGCGGGTGCTTTTCTGGTTCTCTTTTGGCACGCAAAAGAGAACTCAGTCTCCATTCAAAACAACATAAACAGGCTCATGGTGTACCGCCGGCAGGAACTTTTCCAGAACATCCTTCGTGTACAGCTTGAGCGAGGAGGTGTTGATGCAGGGGTGGCATCCCAGAAACTCCCCTTTGACCACATCCTCATCCATGAGAAGCTGAACTTTGTTTTCCTTGTCGTTCGCCAGCCCCATAACAGACGAGGAGCCCGGCGTACAATCCAGATACTGCTCCATATGCTCCGGGGAGGCAAAGCTCAGGCGGGAAATGCCCAGCTGATGGGAGAGCTCCTTTGTCTTGAAGGGCTTGTCCCCCGGCATCATCAGCAGGTAGAAGTTCGTTTTCTGCCGGTTGCAAAGGAACAGGTTCTTGCAGACCGTGGCACCCAGGCAGTCATCAATGACCATGCAGTCCTCCATGGTGTCGGCCCGCAGAAAGGCATGGTCGGTGCGCCAGTACTCCAGCCCCAGCGCGTCCAGCAAATCATAGGTGCGGATCTCTTTTTCAAGCCGACCTGTACAATCAGCGGGGCGGCCCTTGTATAGAACCAATTCCATAAAGTAACCCTTCTTTCTTACCATCCTCGCCCTCTCAGGCCGCTTCGCGTCCAGCTCCCCCAAAGGGGGAGCCATTGGCAGGGTTGATTCTACGTTCTGATCAAACCGCCAGAACCTCTCCCTTTGGGAGAGGTGGCAGTGCAAAGCACTGACGGAGAGGGCGACCCCATTTATCGTTTTGCAGCAGCCAGCGCAATACTCAGCTGCGCCACATCGGAGGGCGACACACCGGGGATGCGGCCCGCCTGACCCAGATTCTTCGGGCGGATGCGGGTCAGCTTCTCACGGGCCTCCAGCGTCAGGCCGGTCAGGTCAGCATACTCAAAATCTGCGGGGATCAGGGTCTTTTCGTGGCGGGCCACGTCACGGATCATCCGATCCTGCCGGGCAATGTAGCCTGCGTACTTGATCTCGGTCTCCAGCCGCTCGGCCAGCATGGGGGTGATGCCCTCGCCCCAGCTGATCACACCCGCCAACAGCGGGTAGCTGATCTCGGGGCGGCGGAGCAGCTCTTCGGCAATGCCGCCCTCCGCGGCAGGGGTCAGCCCGGCTGCTTCCATGGCAGCGCGCAGGTCAGCAGTGCGCAGATGGGTCTCGTGCAGGCGGCGGCGCTCCGCTTCCAGAATGCTCTGGGTGTGCTGGTATTTTGCCCAGCGGTCATCCTGCACCAGACCATACTCCCGGCCAATGGGGGTCAGCCGCTGATCGGCGTTGTCCTGCCGCAGAGTCAGGCGGTACTCGCTCCGGCTGGTCATCATGCGGTAGGGATCCATGACCCCCTTGGTGACAAGGTCATCCACCAGCGTGCCCAGATAGCTGGTCTGGCGCTCCAGGATCAGCTGACTCTCCCCTTTTGCACTGCGGGCAGCGTTCAGACCTGCCAGCAGACCCTGCGCGGCGGCTTCCTCGTAGCCGGAGGTGCCGTTGAACTGGCCTGCACCATACAGGCCCCGCACCACCTTGCTCTCCAGCGTGGCCTCCAGACTGGTCGGGTCTACGCAATCATACTCGATGGCGTAGGCCGGGCGCATGATCTCAATGTGTTCAAAGCCCTGAATGCTCCGGTAAAAGGCGTTCTGCACATCCTCAGGCAGGCTGCTGGACGCACCCTGCAGATACATCTCCTCTGTGTTCTCGCCGCAGGGCTCCACAAAGATGGGGTGCCGGTCCTTGCCCGCAAAGCGCACCACCTTATCCTCAATGGAGGGGCAGTACCGGGGGCCAACCCCCTCGATCATGCCGCCATAGAGCGGACTGCGCTGGATGTTGTCCAGAATGATCCGGTGGGTCTCGGGGTTGGTGTAGGCGATCCAGCACTCGACTTTGTTGTGCATGGGTGCATCCGTCAGAAAGCTGAAGGGCTGCAGTTCACTGTCCGGGTCGCCGGGCTGGCATTCCAGCTTGGAGAAGTCGATGCTTCTCCGGTGGACGCGGGCAGGGGTACCGGTCTTGAACCGCCGCAGGGGCAGACCGACGGCTTTCAGGCTTTCGGTCAGGGCATTGGCGGCGTGCATCCCGTCAGGGCCGGAAGCATACCACGCATCACCGACAAAAATTTTGCCACCCAGATTGGTGCCCGTGGCAATGACCACACACTTTGCGCTGTACTCCCCGTTCAGCTGGGTCACCACGCCCTTGACATGGCCGTTCTCCACCTCAATGCCCACCACCTCGGCCTGATGGATGGCAAGGCCGGGCGTGAGCTCAAGGGCGTGCTTCATATATTCGTGGTAGCGCTTGCGGTCGGTCTGAACGCGCAGGGCATGAACGGCAGGGCCTTTGCCCTTGTTCAGCATCCGGCTCTGCAGGTAGGTGGCATCCGCCGCAAGGCCCATCACACCGCCCAATGCATCCAATTCGCGTACCAGCGTTCCTTTTGCAGTTCCGCCGATGCTGGGGTTGCAGGGCATGTTGCCAATGGCATCCAGGCTCATGGTAAACACCGCCGTTTTGGCACCCAGCGTGGCAGCAGCGTGGGCCGCTTCAATGCCAGCGTGGCCCGCGCCTATTACGATCACATCATAATCTCCTAAATGGTTCATAATTTTTTCGGATTCCCTCTATTATCAATGGAACAATCGAAACTGTACCTACACAGCCCGTCGCGCAGCGACTTCAAATCGGTGGAAAGCAAAAATGCGGTTAAGAGATCTTCGCGCGGGAGCGCGAATCTCCAGCATTTTTGTTTGGAGCTCACTTCTTTGGGGTCACTAGGGGCGAGCAGCCCCTAGTTCGTGCCTCCCGCGCTTCGAAAGTAGCGGGTGCTTTTCTGGTTCTCTTTTGGCACGCAAAAGAGAACATTCCTCATTACTTCCCCACACAGAACCGCTCAAACACTTCATTGATGACATTCTCCGACGCATTTTCGCCGGTGAGGTCACAGAGGGCATCCAGCGCATCGTCCACACAGACCGATACGGCATCCAGCCCGAACCCGCCGCTGACCGCATCCAGCGCACCGGCCACTGCATCCCGCGCACGGGTGGCGGCGGCAAGCTGGCGCTGGCCCGAAAGGCTGGCAGCGTGGGGGTCGATGTTGTTGGTGCCCAGCAGGCGGGCAACGGCAGCAGCGATCACCCTGCGGCTCCCCTCTTCCTGGCAGCAGACCGGGAGCACCATGGCAAAATCGCCTGCAATGATCTCTGCGTCAAACTGAGTGGGCTTGTCCTCTTTGTTGACCAGTGCAATGGCCGGGCGGCCAGCGCACCGCTGTGCCAACGCAAGATCCTCCCGGGTCAGGGGCTCAGAGCCATCGAACACCGCCAGGATCAGCCCCGCCTCGTCCAGCTTTTTCCAGCTGCGGCGGATGCCTTCGGCCTCGATCGCATCCTCAGTCTCCCGCAGACCGGCCGTGTCGAACAGGTTCAGCCGGATGTCTCCCAGCCGAACGGCCTGCTCCACCACATCCCGGGTGGTGCCCGCCACGGGGGTGACGATGGCCCGGTCGAACCCGGCCAGCAGATTGAGCAGAGTGGACTTGCCCGCATTGGGCCGCCCCACGATGGCACAGTCCACACCCTCCCGCAGGACAGCACCGGCATCATAATTCCGGATGAGGGTGTCCAGCTCTTCCCTCACGGCAGTCAGGGTGGATACCAACTGGGCATCCTCCAGCGCGGGAACATCCTCCTCGGGGAAATCCACCCAGGCAGTCAGATGGGCCTGCAGGGCGGTCAGGGCCTCCTTTTCAGCCCCGATCTTCTTCGCCAGCGCGCCGTTCAGGGAGGCATTGGCCAGCGCCGCACCCTGTCTACCATCGGCAGAGATCAGGTCCATAACGGCCTCGGCCTGGGTCAGCCCCAGCTTGCCGTTGAGGAAGGCACGACGGGTGTACTCGCCGGGGGCGGCGGGGGCGGCACCGGCTGCGATGCAGCTTTCCACCAGCCGCCGGGCCACCGCACTGCCGCCGTGGCAGGAAAGCTCCACCACATCCTCGCCGGTGTAGCTGTGAGGTGCCCGGAAGAAGAGGGCCACGCCCTCGTCAAAGGCTTCCTCCCCTTCCATGAAATGCCCAAACAAGGCGGTGTAGCCCTTGGCATCTTCTACCCGCTTTGCCGGGTTGGCCGGGCAGAACACCTTTGCCGCCACAGCATAGCTTTCCGGGCCGGAAAGACGCACCACGGCAATGCCGCCTGCGCCGGGCGCGGTTGCAATGGCCGCGATCGTTGAATGTTCCATGTTGGTGCTCTCCCTCCGCTCTCAAATCAGAATTATTGTATCACGAAGCGACGAAAAAGGAAAGAGACAAAAAGCCCCCTTCCAGTTTTCCACCGGAAGGGGGCAGCATTGTGCAAAACTCAGCGGAGTTTACAGCTCAATCTTGCCAAAGCTGAAATCGGCAAAATCATCCACGCGCTCAGTACGCTTGGGTGCCACGGGTGCGGCAGTTTCTGTGTCACGGGGAGCATAGGTGCGCTCGGGCACACTGGAAGGACGGGGACCGCGGCTGCCTGCGGGGCGGCCATTGCGGGGACCGCCATTCCGGGGGCTGCTGCCGCGTCCGCCGCGGAAGCCGCCATTGCGGTTGCCGCCGGGGCGGCGGCCATTGCCCCGCGGGCGGCGCTCGCCATAGGTGTTGTCGGTCTGGGCATCGGGAGCAGTGGAGTAGATGACCACACGGCGGTCACGGCCCTCCCCCTTGCTCTCGCTGCGCACACCCTCCATCTTGCCGATGGCAGAGTGGATGATGCGGCGCTCGTAGGGGTTCATGGGCTCCATGGCAAAGCTGCGGCCGGTCTTGCGCACCTTGTTGCCAATGCGCTGTGCCAGCACAGTCAGGTCATTTTCACGCTTGTCGCGGTAGCCGGCCACATCCAGGCCCAGCTTGATGTAATCGCCTTCCAGACGGTTGGCCACCAGGCTTGCCAGATAAGACAGGCTCTCCATGGTCTCGCCGCGGCGGCCGATCAGAGCACCCAGCTTCTCACCATCCAGACGGATGATGGTAGCCTCGCCCTTCTGCACGGCGCTGAAGGTGACATTCTCCACGCCCATCAGGGCAATGACTTCCTTCAGGTAGTCCACAGCGGCCTTGACCTTGGCGTTCTCTTCGATGTTGATGGGAACTTCCGGCTCCTCACCCTCTGCGGCGGGGGCGGCAGCCTCCTCAACGGGAGCGGCCTCCTCTGCCACAGGGGCAGCGGCAGGCTCCTCAGCCTTGGGTTCCTCAGCGGGAGCTTCCTCCACAACAGGCTTCACCTCAGGCTCCACCTTCTCCTCCACCACGGGAGCGGCCGGGGCATCGGGCTCTTCCACGCTCACACGCACCTTGGCAGGGGTGGTCTTCAGGCCCAGAAAACCAGTTTTCTGGGGCATTTCGAGCACTTCATAGCTCACATTCAGGTCGTCGGCCTGCACGCCCAGCAGGGCGCAGGCTTTTGCGCGGGCTTCATCGACCGTCTTGCCGGTCGCTTCCTGAGTACGGATCATAACCGTCAATCCTCCTTCTTGTTTTCCAGCTCGCTCAGCGGAACGGTGCGCTCGTCCTTATAGCGCTCCTCATCCAGCTTGCGGGCATACTCCAGGCGGCGCTTATTCATTTCGCTGGCGGAGATATTTTTCTCCACGACCTCGCCGGTCTTTTCATCCGTGACCTTGATGGTGGTGCTCTTTACACCGCGCTTCTGCTCCTTCTTGCGGGCAGCCATCTCGGCGGCAACCTCTGCCTTCATCTTCTCAGGGTCGTAGATCTTCTTCATCAACAGGCTCTGCACGGTCATCAGGATGTTGGAAACAACGTAGTACAGAGAGAAAGCGCTGGGCACGGTGAAGCAGAAGAAGACGTACATCAGCGGCATCATATACATGGTCAGCTTCATGCTGCCCTGCATCTCCTGGCCGCTGGCCTTCATGCTGATGTGGGTGGACAGGAACATGGTCACGATCGCCAGGACCGGGAGGATCAGCAGGGGCAGGTTCTCTGCAGCCAGGCTGTACTGGGGCACACGGGTCAGGTCGATGCCAAAGAAATCCATGTGCTGGCCGAACTCGGTGATGGTAGCCACCTGATCCGGGGTGAAGCAGGAGGAAACGGTGCTCTCGCCTGCAATGACCTGTGCAATGATGTTGGTGTCGCGGGTCACGGTGGTAAAGCTGATGCCCATGGCAGTCAGGGCCTCACCTGCGGCGGTCAGGGCATCGGCACCAATGTGGAAGATGCGCTGCAGCGGGCGGTACACCACCTCGATAACGCCGAACATGACCAGGAAGTTGACCAGCATGGGCATACAGCCTGCGGTAGGCTTGTAGCCCTGCTCCTGCAGCTTCATCAGCTCTTCCTGCTGCTTTTCGGGCTTGTCGCGGTACTTTTTCTGGATCTCGGCCACCATGGGCTGGAAAGCGCTCATGCGGGCCATACTCTTCTGCTGGTTGAGCTGGAGGGGGATCTTGATCACGGTGATGAGCAGGGTGAACAGGATGATGTCCCAGCCGTAGTTGGGGATCAGCTTGTAGATCCACTCCATTACATAGCCCAAGGGCCAGCCCAGGATGTACAAAGGATTCATAGTTTCGTCCATTCTGCCCCGCCTGTGGTGCGGGACGTTTAGATTTTTATGAGAAGGACACCCCGCCCACAGTGCGGAGCGTCACAAGAAGCATAAGAACGGATTAAACCTCTCAGTCAACGCCTGCGGCGTTGCCAGCTCCCCTAATAGGGGAGCCCTTGGCAAAACCGTCAACTGGATCGGGCTGCCAAAGCCTCCCCTACCAGGGGAGGTGGCATTGCGAAGCAATGACGGAGAGGTTGTACAAAGGAGCCGTGTATCATAAGCACGCTGCTTAACCGTGCCGCCCCCGGAACAGCTTTGCCGGGGACAGTCTCCGCTCCGGGCTCACCCAGCGGCCTTTGGGCGGCACCGGGTCAAAGCCCCACCGGCCAAGCGGATTGCACCGGGCGATGCGCCAGGCGGTGAGCAGCAAGCCCTTGATGCAGCCATGGGTCTGGATGGCTTCTATGCCATACTGGCTGCAGGTGGGGGTAAAGCGGCAGTTGCGGCCCAGCCCCGGGCTGATAAAGCGCTGGTAGAACCGGATGGGCGCACAGAGCGCGTTCCGGCAGACGCGGGAGACGGGATTCACTGTTTTGCGGCCCGGTCTGCGGGCGGGACCGTGGCAGGGGGCTTTGCGCCCGGCTGCTTTGCCTTGTCGGGCAGGCCAGCCTGGGCAAAGAGCCTGGCCACCACTTCGCTGAGCTGCCAGCTCTTCAGGCGGGGGGTCATGCCCCGGGCCACGAACACCAGATCATAGCCGCCGATGTTCTGATCCAGATGCTCATCAATGGCAGCCTTCATCACGCGGCGGGCGCGGTTACGTTGGACGGCATGGCCGATCTTTTTGGTGGCTGTCAGGCCCACGCGGGTCTTTTTGCCGCGGGTCTTGAGCACATACAGCACCAGCGCCGGGTTCACATAGGACTTGCCGCGGGCATACACGCGGCCAAACTCGCTGTTGCGGCGGATGGGACGATAGCGCACTGCTCCGTCGCCTCCTTTTCGGTTAAAAAATCGCAGAACTTCCCTAAAGGCAAAGTTCAAAATTCAGTATAGCAAAAAAACGCCGACATGAAAAGGCTGTCCGGGCGTTTTTTGTGCCAAATCTTTTGCCAAATTTTTAGTCATTCCGCGCGCAGAACGTCCAAAATAAGAAAAAGACCGCCAATTTTGGATCAGCAGTCTTTTGTGCGCATGTTCAATTCTGCGCCGGATCCCTGGCAAAGCGGGATCAGACGGTCAGGCTCTTGCGGCCCTTAGCACGGCGAGCATTGATGACCTTGCGGCCGTTCTTGGTGCTCATGCGGGTCAGAA
>OHON01000698.1_pt1 | contig 12682 bp, 9 predicted proteins | sample 1569831 | NCBI WGS metagenome assembly OHON01 (sample SAMEA3879512, study PRJEB24766) | human gut metagenome | biome: human-associated habitat; feature: feces | place: USA | collected 1985/1987
CTATCGCCCCTCATTTCTATTTTATCTTGTTTGTACCCCTTGTACACCGATGTTTCCAAGTATTTATACCCATGCCATCCCGTGGGCCTTGGTTGGGAAACCCACTGCTAAGCAAAATGCAACTAAAACGAACCAGTGGTATAATCAAATTGATCATTTTGCGCAGAACTCTAAAAATGGTGAAACGCACGGCCTTTTAATTGGCCCACATACGTCCAATCTTTTGTCAGAAATTATTCTCTGTAAAATTGATGAAACACTTTGCAAGAAGTGGGACTACACCAGACATATCGACGACTTCTGCTGTTTTGTAAAGACGCATGATGATGCCGATCGATTTCTAGTTGATCTCAATGCTTGTCTTAAAGAGTATGGGCTCTCTCTAAATCATAAGAAAACCAAAATTGAGGCGCTTCCCGCAGCCATGACAGAGTTATGGGTAAGAAAAATTCAGAAACAAATTTTGCCTTTTGGAAAATTTCATGACTATGTAGACTATCATGAAGTTCAAGTATTCATCGATTTTTGCGTGGATTTGATGTCCGAAAATAAAGACAATGCTTCGATATTGTTATATGGCATGAAAGTATTGAAAGGGCAGAAGTTGACACAAAATGCACAGCAATACTTCACAAAAATGTCTGTTTCCTTAGCACTGATCTATCCGTATATTGTGCCGTTGCTTGATGAATGTGTATTCACTCCGTGCTCAACCGATCCAGCTGAAATTGAAAAATACTTAAACCTGGTTTATGAGCACTATTTTGCAAAGAATTATTTTGAAGCATGCTCTTTTGCATTGTATTATGCTACTAAATACAACTCTGAAATTTCTTCGTTTGACGTTAATGCAGTTATTGCGAACGAGGATTGTGTTTTTGATTTGATGGCACTTATTTATTGCAGGAAACGGAAGAAAACAGCTGATCAGAAAACATTAAAAAACTACGCTAAACAGCTTAAGGCAAACGGAGTTTTTGATGAGTTTTGGCTGTTCGCTTACGAAAGCCTTTCGGTCGGCCTTGTCACCGACGACTGGAAAGGTATGAAAAAAGCAAATGTGTCCTTCCTGAAGCCGGAATACCAATAAACACGCTACTAAGATAAGTTATTCAGAATGGAGGTGCAATATTGACTACAATAGATGTAAACTTACAAAAAGATATGGTTCAAGCTGTCTCTGGTATCCCTATTGGTAATGATTGTTATACATTTTACTATGATGAAACGGGAAATTGTCGTAAATTCTATTTGAAAGACGGAAACGTTAATTCTGTCGAAGGATTAAGCCATAATTTTCTGCTTGGTGGAGTAGCATATCAGGGAACAGAACATAATGCTGATTTTGAAGCCCTGTATCACTCAATGCATTTTATGGAGGGGCAGAAGGAGCTTAAGTTCAAGCATTTGTACAATAAGAGTACAGATTTCTTGTCTTTTATGAATTCTCAACGAGCATCTGATTTTTTGTCTTGGTTGGTAAATAGCGGTTTGTATGTGCATTATAGCACCCTCAATAATTTATACTATTCATTAGTCGATATTGTGGACTCCTTATACGAACTATATCCCTATTTGTTCGAAAACATGGGCTTCATAATGGAGATAAAAAGTGCATTATATGATTTGACAGTTCAACATAGTGAGGAAATTTTAAATCTGCTATATAGGCATACATATCCCAACATTACAAACTGTTCCTTGTTCTGTGCAGAACTCTGTGAATTGATTTCCAAGTATAATAACGAGGAAGAACTTTATCCTGGCTTTTTCTTGGAAACGTTACGCCAAATGCTTAAGCAAGCCGGAAAAATGGATATACTTGTTTTTATTCAAGATAACATTCCTTTTCAACTGATTGAAGAATATTATTTATTTTATTTGGAAAGATGTGAGATCTTTAGCCATTCAATCCACTTCTTTGATGAGGAACTCACAGTTCAAAAACAATTTGAGAATATTCAATTGGTCGAAAATGGAGAAGAAGTTACTAACTATCATTTTGTTAAATCCCATGAAAATAGATATATTCAAGTTTCGGATATGCTTGTCGGACTTCTAGGAAAGTTGTTTCTGTTTTTAGACGAGAATGCTTTGCAAGAAATTGCACGATACAGAACGACAATTTCTAAAATACAAGCAGAGAATTTCAAGAAAGTATACAACTTAATTGAAAGATCAGATAGACACAACAAATTGCTTCTAAAAAATTCAAATTCAGTAAAAAATATAAATGAAAGAATTATAAAATTGAAGCTTTTAGCAGGAGTGGAGGTGTAATTGTGAACTACGACTACTCAGAAAACATCTTAGTGCAGGAAGCCGCAGGACATCTGCTGGAAACCGAGCTGGGCTGGGAAGTCAAGTTCGCCTATAACACTGAGGTTCTGGGTGAAAACGGTACCTTTGGCCGCAAAAGCTACAAGGACATCCTCCTGACCCGTTATTTCCGGCAAGCCCTGAAAACGCTGAATCCCTGGATCACCCCCATGCAGATGGACGAGGCCCAGAAGAAGATGGAAAGCCGCCTGTCCACCGCCTCCCTCATGCAGATCAACGAGGAGAAGTATGGCTATATCCGGGATGGCATTCCCGTTACCGTCAAAAAGCCCGGTGGCCGCTCGGAGATCAAGCGGGCCATGGTGGTGGATTTCCAGCATCCCGGAGACCAGTCCAGAAACCACTTCTTGGCCATCAAGGAGCTGAAAATCCACGGTGACTACTACCGCCGCAGAACGGATATTGTGGGCTTTCTCAACGGCATTCCGCTTCTGTTCGTGGAACTGAAAAAGAATACCGTGGATGTGCAGAACGCCTACGACGACAACTACACTGACTATCTGGACACCATTCCCCACCTGTTCTACTACAACGCCTTCCTGATGCTCAGTAATGGCGTGGAGGCCAAGGTAGGCACGCTGGGAAGCAAATATGAGTTCTTCCATGAGTGGAAGCGACTGTCTGAGCATGACGAGGGCAATGTGGCTTTGGAAACCATGCTCCGGGGCATCTGCAAAAAGGAGAATTTTCTGGATCTGCTGGAAAACTTCATCCTGTTTGACCACTTAGATGGACACACCGTAAAAATCCTGGCCCGCAACCACCAGTACCTGGGCGTCAACGAGGCGGTGGAGGCCTATGAAACCAGAGAACTGCGAGATGGCAAGCTGGGTGTGTTCTGGCACACGCAAGGCAGCGGAAAAAGCTATTCTATGGTGTTCCTGTCCCAGAAGATCCGCCGCAAATTTGCCGGTTCTCCAACCATCGTGATCCTGACCGACCGGGACGAGCTGAACAAGCAGATCAGCGATACCTTTGAGAATTGCGGCCTGCTGGGTGCCTCCAAGGCATCCCAGTTCATCGCCTCCAGCGGCTCCGATCTGGTGGCAAAGCTCCGGGGGAATCCCAGCTTCATTTTCACCCTGATCCAGAAGTTCAACCAGCCGGACGAGCCACCCATTTATCCCGACCACGACATTATCATCATGTCGGATGAGGCTCACCGTAGCCAGTACGGCACCTTCGCCGATAACATGTGCGCTCTGCTGCCCACAGCTTCCAGACTGGGCTTTACCGGTACGCCGCTGCTGTCCAGCGACAACATCACGGAACGCACCTTCGGCGGCTATATCTCTATCTACGACTTCAAGCGAGCCGTAGATGACGGCGCAACGGTTCCCCTGTACTACGAAAACCGTGGTGAAAAGATTCTGGATATCGAAAATCCGGAAATCAACAGCCGTATTCTGGATGCCATCGAAAATGCAGATATGGATGTATCCCAACAGGAAAAGTTGGAACGAGAATTTGCCAAGGAAATCCATCTGCTGACGGCTGAACCACGCCTTGACTCCATCGCAAAGGATTTTGTGGGGCACTATTCAGACCTCTGGACCAGCGGCAAGGCCATGTTTGTCTGCCTGAATAAGGTCACCTGTGTCCGGATGTACAATCTGGTGCAGAAGTACTGGGCTCAGGAGATCGCCAATCTGGAAGATACCATCCGACATGCTTCTCAGCAGGAAGTCCAGGAGCTGACCCGTAAGCTGAAATGGATGCAGGAAACCGAAATGGCTGTGGTGATCAGCCAGGAGCAAAACGAAATCCAAACCTTCAAAAAGTGGGGATTGGACATTCTTCCCCATCGTGCAAAGATGGAAAAACGAGAGTTGGATAAGGAGTTCAAAGACAAGAATAACCCGTTCCGGGTAGTGTTTGTCTGTGCCATGTGGCTGACCGGTTTTGACGTCAAATGCCTTTCCTGCCTCTATCTGGACAAGCCCCTTAAAGCACATACCCTGATGCAGACCATTGCACGGGCCAATCGTGTGGCAGAAGGAAAAAGCAACGGACTGATCGTAGACTACATTGGAATTGTCAAGGCGTTACGAAAAGCACTGGCCGACTATACGGCCAATGTGGGCGGACAAGGCAGTACAGACCCCACGATCGATAAGGAAGAGCTGATCGCACGGATTCACGAAATTATCAAGCTTACAACATCGTTCCTTGATTCTTACGGGTTTGATCTTGCAGCGCTGGTCCATGCGCAACGGGGAACCTTCGAGCAGTTATCGCTGATTGAAGATGCAACCAATGCCATGTGTGCATCTTTGGAAATCAAAAAAGAATATCAGACCTACGCCAGCGAGCTGGCCCGCCTGATGAAATATGCGGATCGAAATGATATTCCCACCGAAACAAGAGCATACAATGATGCCATCCTGGCAATTTATGCTGCATTGCAAAAAAGACGGAAACACTCGGACAACACAGACCTGATGGTGGAGATCAACCATATTGTGAACGACTATGTGGAAGTGCAGCCGCAGCAAGAGGGAATGATTGCTTCAAAGCGCTTTGATATCAGCGATATTGATTTTGGGTTGCTTGTAAAAGAATTCTCCAAGCATAAAAAGCAAAATCTGGTTATGCGGGATCTTCAGCAGCTCATTCAGGATCGGTTGAATCATATGCTGATTACGAACCCTCAGCGTATTGATTATCTGCAAAGGTATCAGCAGATAATCGCAGAATACAATGGTGAGCAGGATCGAGCAACCATCGAAAAGACCTTCATGGAGCTCATGGACCTGGCCAACAGTATGGACGAAGAGCAGCAAAGATATGTTCGTGAAGGCTTCTCCAGCGATGAAGAACTGTCTGTGTATGATTTGCTCTTTTCTGATAATCTGTCCCGGAAGGACATCCAGGCAATCAAGAAAGTAGCGGTGGATGTATTGGCAAAAGTTAAATCCAAAATCGCTGAATTGGATCACTGGACGGATAAGCAGGAGACCAGAGCTACTGTCGATAATTTGATTCGAGATACCTTGTGGGAAGAGCTTCCTGAATGTTATGACGAATTGAGCATTTCGGGATATCGGCAAAAGATTTATGAGTATGTGTACACTCGATACAAAGAAGCAGCTTGAGAATTTTTCAGATTGTGTGCAGCCACCATCGAAGATGGTTTCAAAGGGGACTGGGGATGCTTCCCCCAGCAAGCAATTTTTGCAGATACGGCCAGCGGGCGGATCGGCGAAAATGAGGGAACCTGTATAGGTTTCCACTGCTTGCCACTTTGTGACAGGTGCTTTTCAGACATCTGATCTGTACACTCTTTATCCTAAACCAACGACGACCTAACACCGTGTAAATCCACGGCGGCATATAGGAGGATTGCCGCCGTGTCTATTTTTGTCTTTTTCATAGTACCCATGACCTGCACCAGCTAAAAAAGCGTGGCGCCCCCTCCGGGTTATTCCGGCTATGTATGCGAAATTTGTTGGAACCTTAACTATTATGTCATTTCATGCGTCCGTGTGGCTTCATGCCGCCGGGCGCTTTTGCGTTCTTATTTACAAATAAACTCTTATGTAGTTGTACAAATCTCCGAAAATCATTTTGGTTGTTGACCACACAACTTCAAAGTGTTATTCTTGTGCTTGAAAGAAGCAGGTTGTAGTGTCCGCACTACGTTCGGCTTTCTTCATACTGTACCTTGAATCTTACATAAGCCGTCTGAACGAGATACTGCGCCATGACCTCACACTTTCTGTGGGCGAGCCGGACAACGCCGCTGCAAAACAGGGGCAGGAACTGCGTTCGGTGTGAACGGTGACCATGAGCAGGGGCTTTGCCTTTTCACACGTTTTGCTCTGCAAAATTTTCAACGTGCATTGCGGTTCGACTTCTGAAATTTTCAGTGTTGCACGGAAAGGGCGAAAGCAAGTATCGACCTGTGGCCACAAATTTTCAATGCTTGAAAAATTGCTGTCCACTCAGTCATCCTTGTTGGGGAGTGCCTTCCCCAAACCCTGCTCTAGCTTCGCACCGTTGGTGCGAATGCGGCGTGTCGCATTACATAGCCCTCTCCATCCCGGAGCGGGCATTTATCATTTTCACAGGAGGTCGAATATGGCTGAAATGAAAAGTCCGAACGCACACGCAAAGAAGAACCGCAATGACACGCCGCGAAAACGAAAGACACACATCATCAAAGTCCGAGTGACCGCAGAAGAAAAACTGCGGATCGCATACGCCTGCAAAGAACTCCACCTCACCCAGTCCGAACTCGTCCGCCGCGTCCTGTACGGCGTGAACGTCAAGCACACCGTTGTGGTGGCGCAGGGCGGCGAGGATGCACTGGCGGCGCTTGCCGCCTTGTCTGCTCAGTGCAGCAAGGTGGGAAGCAACCTCAACCAGCTTGCACGGCACTTCAACTCCGGCGGCAAAGACACCGAGCAGCTCCGGGCGCAAATTCTGGAGGAACTGTCCGCACTCACGAACTTTCGGCTGAAAGCCGAAGAAACGGTTGGTGAACTGTATGGCAACCATCAAGCATTTGACCTCGAAAAACTCTAACTATGCCGCTGCTGAGAGCTATCTCACGTTCCAGCATAACGAGTACACGGGTCTGCCGATTCTGGACGGGAACGGCAGACCAAAACTGCGGGATTCGTACCTGCTCGACACCCTTGAGTGCGGCGAATCTTCGTTTGCTATGGCCTGCCTGATTGCCAATCGCAAGTACGGCAAGAACGGCAGGCGGGAGGACGTGAAGACCTACCATATATGGCGGCATCCGCCAAAGCGGATGCTAATATATTCGTGCGCAGCACGCACCGCTGGCCATACGAAGTATATCATCAGCTTCGACCCGAAGGACGCAGTGGAGAACGGCCTGACCATGGAACGGGCGCAAGCCCTTGGCTTGCAGTTCTGCAAGGACAGCTTCCCCGGTCATCCCGCCATCGTCTGCACCCACCCGGACGGTCACAACAGTGCAGGGAACATCCACGTCCACATCGTCATCGGCAGCTTGCGTGTCCGCACCGTGGAACGGCAGCCCTTCATGGACAAGCCGTGCGACTGGGAAGCGGGCAAGAAGCACCGCTGCACCTCTGCCATGCTCCGGCACCTCCGTGTCGCAGTCATGGAGATGTGCGAGCAAGCCGACCTGAACCAGATCAATCTGCTGGAAGCCCAAGGCGACCATGTTTCGGAGCGCGAGTATTGGGCGCAGCGGCGCGGACAACGCCGCCTCGACCATGCCAACGCCAAACTTGCCGCCGAAGGGCAGCAGCCCACCCAGACCGTCTACCAGACCGAGCTGGACAAGCTGCGAAAGCAGATCTACGCTGTGCTGAACAAGACCACCACCTTCGAGGAATTTTCTGCATTACTCATGCAGGAACACGGCATCGCCGTGAAAGAGAGCCGAGGGCGGTTGAGCTACTGCCCGCCCGGCCGGACAAAGTTCATCACCGCCAAGAAACTGAGCAAGAAGCTGGAAAAGGAGCAGGTGCTGACCGCCCTCTCCCAGAACATCCAGCTTGCCGTCACCATCCAGCCCGCCAGCGAACAGAAGCCGGATAAGATCAGGAAACTGGTTGACATTCAGGCGAACGTTGCTGCAGGCAAGGGCATCGGCTATGAGCGTTGGGCGAAAAAGTTCAACCTCAAACGCTGGTCGCAGACCTTGTGTCTCCTGCAGGAGAAGAAGCTGCTCAGCGAAGATGCCCTGCACCAGCGCATTGTCGAACTGCAAACCCAGCACGACGATGCACTGGCGGTGGTCAAAGACTTGGATGCCCGCGTGGTCTCCCTCAAGGAGCTGCGCGGGCATCTTGTGGTCTATCGGCAGTACAAGCCTCTTGCACAGAAGCTCCAGACTGTGCGGAATCCCGCCAAGTTCAAAGAGCAGCACCGTGCAGAGCTTGCTGTGTACGAGGCCGCTTGCGCCTATTTCAAGGCCAACTGGCTCAGGACACTGCCGGACCTCAAAAAGCTGGATGCCGAATACCAGGCTCTTTCCTCGGAGAAAAACGGGTTCTATACCCGCTACAAGAAAGCGCAGATCGAACTGCGTGAACTCCGCACCGCACAACAGAACGTGGAAGCCTTCTTCCGCAAGGAGGAGCGCGGCCACGCCGTACCGCAGCAGGAGGTCAAATGAACAACACTCTGACGGATCGATGTGTGAATAAACCCAACCTCACCCACGCCCCTCACCGGGCTTCGTCCTTTCGCCTGTACCCCGCCCATTGGGACGGAGGGTAGCACCTCTGTCTTTTCGGACGTAAAGAACGCCATCTCGACCCGGCAGGCAGCGGAGCTATACGGCTTCGCCGTAAACCGGAACGGCATGATGTGCTGCCCCTTCCACGGGGATAAACACCCCAGCATGAAGGTGGACAGCCGTTTCCACTGTTTTGCCTGTCAGGCAGATGGCGATGTGATCGATTTTGTCGGCAGACTTTTTCAACTTTCTCCCTATAAGGCTGTGGAAAAGTTGAAGAACGATTTCGGCATGGCACTTGCCGACGGCAAGGTGCGGCTTGCTCCCCGCAGACCGTCCACCGTCCGGCAGCAGCTGCTGGACTATTACCGCTGTCTGCAGCGTTGGCGGATCCGATACGCACCGCAGTCACCCACAGAAGAACTTCACCCCTGCTTCCTTGAAGCGATAAAGAACCTTGACATCGTTGAATATTATCTGGACTGTTCGGTGCTCCCGGACCCGCAGACCGAAAACGAGCTACGGAAGTATTGGGAGGGATTGCATGAGCGACTGGAAAAAGAGGAACGAAGATTGGCGTGATGAGGACGAACTGGAAGAAGAGGAAGAATGCGAATGCCCTTGGGTAGACAGCAAGGGCAAAGTGCGGGAAACCGCTTACTGCCAGTACCTTTTAGAGAAGCACCCCATGATGTGCCTGAAACAGAAGCTGTTCGACCAGAACGGCGAGGTAGACGAGGACGCACTGCTCTACGAAGTCCACAGCGACCTCCGTGACTTTGTGCTCGACAACCTTGCCAAGAAGGAAAAGCAGGTTCTGGACGCACTCCGTATCGAAACCTATACCCCTGAATGGAAACCCCAGCTTGACCGCATCCATCTCCAGAACGGAACCTACTTTCTGGACGAGCGGGGCTTTGTGCCGGAAAAGGAACTCTGCCTGAACCGGCTCCCCGTGGAATACCAGCCCGATGCCCCCGCACCGACCAAGTGGCTGGAATTTCTGGACGGTCTGCTCATCCCGGAGGACATTCTGACCTTGCAGGAATACCTTGGCTATCTCCTGATCCCGTCTACCAAGGCGCAGAAGATGCTGGTCATGACCGGCAAGGGCGGCGAGGGAAAATCCCGCATCGGCTTGCTGCTGAAGAAGCTGTTCGGGGAAGCCTCTCACTCCGAATCCATCCTCCGCATCGAAACGAACCGCTTTGCCAGTGCAAATCTGGAGTACAAGCTGGTCATGGTCGATGACGACCTGAACATGGTGGCTTTGCCCGAAACACGGAACATCAAGTCCATCGTTACCGCTGAAGACCGTTTGTGCATCGAGCGGAAGAATAAGCAGGCTGTCCAAGGTCTGCTGTACGTTCGTTTCATCTGCTTCGGCAATGGCAACCTTGTGGCTGCTCACGATGACAGCGACGGCTTCTGGCGTAGGCAGATCCTCATCACGGTGAAAGACCGTGACCCTGCCCGGGTGGATAACCCGTTCCTCATCGAAGAGTTGTCCGAGGAGCGTCCCGGCATCCTGCTGTGGATGCTGGAAGGGTTGCACCGTCTGCTGGCGAACCGCTATCAGTTCACCATCAGCGAGCGCTCCATCCAGAACCTTGAAGCAGCCATGGCGGACAGCGACAACCTGACCCAGTTCATGCAGGCAACGGCGTATGTCCGCTTCAAGCCCGACACCGAGGAACGCTCCACCTATCTCTACCGCGCCTACACCAAGTGGTGCGAGGATAATCTGGAATCGCCTGTTCCGCAAAAGAAGTTCAGCCAGTTCCTGCTGAAAAATGCCGGGAAGTATGGCCTGACCTTTTCCAAGCACATCGAGGGAAAGTATCGCGGCTTCCGGGGCGTATGCGTCCACCCCGCCTTTGCTGCGGCATAAAACACACGAAAAGTAAAAAACTCCCGCCCCACACGCCCCAAATTATTGATTTTTACCTGTTATCGCTGTTTTCTCCGGGCGCGTGTCCGCCCCTTCCGGACGGAAGCAGGGCGGCAACACGCCCTTCGGGGCGGGAGAGAAGGCAAGATGCGCCCCAAAAGGGCGCGTCCATCCCAGCCATGCGCCCTGTAAAATCCACGCAGAAAGGTACTTTTGTGTAGTTTGGGGCGCGTGGGGCGCGTAAATTCAAGTTCTCGCACTTTTTTGGGCTGCTGCTTCGGGTCAGGAGCGGCAGGCCCTTACATATTTACCGGCCCACAAGGGTGCAGCTCAACCGGAGCTGCACCGGGTCTGGAGAAGTGCAAAGGAGACATGCCTATGACGAATGTCCGCAAAAATTCCACCAAACTGACCCGTGAGGACTTGAAAATCGCGCCCGAATCCCCTACAATGGAATTGTCCGAAACCCCTGCCGTAGAACCTTCTGACCAGACCAGAAAAACTGTCCGACACGCCCCGCTCGTTTACCGGGTGGAAGAGATCGCCCAACTGTTGGCGATCTCCAACCGTGCTGCGTACAATCTGTGCAACACCACGAAATACTTCAAGGTGATCCGCCTCGGTACCAGCATCCGGGTAAGCAAGCAGAGCTTTGACGATTGGTTTGCAGCGGTCTGAGGGAGGGAACATCTATGGCATCTATTCTCAGGCGCGGAGATTCCTACTCCGTTCGTTTCAAATACAAAGACCATGCTGGCCGGATCTGTGAAGGCTGGGAGAGTTTCAAAACCAAGAAGGAAGCGCAAGACCGCAAGATCTCGGTAGAGAAAGAACTCTTGGACGGTACGTTCCTCATACCCGATGCAATGACGGTAGCGGAAATGCTGTACAAGTGGCTCCCCATCCAGTCCAGCAAGCACAAGTGGGCACCCAAAACCTACACCCACACGGTAGCCATGATTCAGAATCTTGTCGTGCCCTATCTCGGCAAGAAGCAGATTCAGAAGGTTCAGACGTATGACCTCGAACAGTTTTACGCCACGCTGAGCCGGACACCGCGCGGACTGTATAAGCAGGGTGTCAAGCAAACGCTCACCGACAAACAGAAGCGGCAGTTTCTGACGGGTGCTTCCATCCGGGAAGTCCACGCCATGCTCAAGACTGCTTTTTCCTATGCCGTTGAGTGGGGTCTGCTCCTCAAGTCACCGATTCCGAGAGAAGCCCCGAAATCGACCTCGGAAGAACGTGCCATCTGGGACGAAAAGACCATGCTTGCTGCGTTGCAGACCATGACCGACCCTACGCTCCACCTTACTGTTCATCTGAGCATGATTCTCTCGCTGCGTGTCGGAGAGATCCTTGGCTTGCAGCCGGGAGACATCGACTTTGATGCAGCAGACGGACGGGGGACCATCACGGTCGGCAGGAGCTTACAGCGCACCGAAAAGGCTGCACTGGAAAAGACCGACCCGAATCAGATCTACCACATCTTCCCCGACCAGCGTGAGGGCAGCAGCTCCGCACTGGTGCTGAAGAAGCCGAAAACCAAGAAATCCAGCCGTACCCTTTATCTGACGAGACCCTTGAAAGAGGAACTGCTGGCTTGGCTGGAAAAGCTCCGTCAGGACGAGCTTGCCATGGATGGCAGATATCGCAACTGTGGCCAGCTCTTCCGCCTGCCCAACGGTATGCCTGTTGCCCCGGAAGCCCTTTCTAAATGGTACCGCACTTGGCGTGCAGAGCACCCGGAGTTTGAGAAGATCGTGTTCCACGGTCTGCGCCACTCCAGTGCCACTTACCAGTTGATTGAATCCGGCGGCAACATCAAGGCCGTGCAGGGCAACACTGGCCATGCCACCACGGGCATCCTGATGGACACCTACGCCCACACGCAGGACAAGCCCCGGTTGGAGCTGGCTGAGAAGCTGGAAGCAGACTTCTATTCACAGGACATCGGTTCCCCAAAATCCGGCTCTGTGCCGGTAAAAGAAAATCTGCCGGACAGCATCCAGATCACCCCGGAAGGGATGCTGAAAGTTGTCCGACAGATGAACCCCGAGCAGCGGCGTGAGTTTACCCGCCTGCTGTTCGCCTGAAAAAAGTATGGAAAAAACGCTCACGATGCACAGAATGCAGACAATGCAAGGAAAAACACGGCTTTCCCGCCGGTGTGCAAAAAGTGTGCAAAAGTGTGCAGAGCCCCAGAAAAAGGAAAATCCCACGAGGAATCTTACGATTCTTCGTGGGATTTTGGTGCGCTCGAGGGA
>OHON01000713.1_pt1 | contig 12419 bp, 9 predicted proteins | sample 1569831 | NCBI WGS metagenome assembly OHON01 (sample SAMEA3879512, study PRJEB24766) | human gut metagenome | biome: human-associated habitat; feature: feces | place: USA | collected 1985/1987
AAAGAAATCATAACAAAAAGGGAAGCGGGCTGGAGAAAAGCCCGCTTCCCTTTTTACGCAGGCTGCGCCGCCTGCCGGCTGAAGCAATAAAGAAGCGGATAAGCGGCTTCCAAATAAAATTGAAAAATCTCGCAGGCTAAAAAATGGAAATTCATTTAAGCTTATCCGAAATAGCTTGTATTCAGTTTGCAGACTTTCTTAAAAGGCTTTCTAAGCGTTTTTCTGCCTTATTTATTTTTGTAGTAGAAATATGCGGCAATTTTTAAAAGAACGGCAAAAAATAAAATGGAAACAGCGGTATTAAACGCGCTGATATCGACAAAGGATAAGGCGCAGGCGGCGGCCGCCAGGCAAAGCAGAAAAATATCCATAATCGGCCCGCCGCTTTTTTCGTGGACCCATTGGGTGCGCTCATCCAGCGCCAGAATTTTTTCCTGACGCAGCTTTTCCTTGTTTTTTAGCAATGAACGGTTGTAGTGAATTTTATAAATAGTGTAAATCACGCCGCCAAAGTAAAGAGCTTTGTAGGAAAGCTGGGAAAGGCCGGTGGTGTACCGGGAATCGATCAGGCCTTTTTCTCCCACCAGCACCATAAAAGCCAGAAGCAAAGCCAAAACAGCCCATAGAAGATAAATTCGCCTTTTCACAATTTGAGAAAATGGAAGCTTACAGCTTTTCATACTTTTGGTCCTCCTCCTTCAGATTTTCTTCTAAGCAGTACAGCTCTTCCACTGTGGTGCTGAAAATCCGGGCGAGCCGATAAGCCAACAGCAGAGAGGGATTGTATTGTCCGGTTTCCAAGGAAATAATTGTACGGGAAGAGACAAGCGCCAAATCGGCAAGCTGCTTCTGGGTATAACCTGCCTCAAGCCGAAGCTCTTTGATTTTGTTTTTCATAGCGGCTCCCTCAATGATATGAAGTTAACTTCATGTGAAGTATACTTCATATTATACAGATCGAATAAAATTTGTCAACCCCGATTTACCGTGGAGTTACTGGCTTTTGGTTGAAAAATGAACAAAACGGCTTGTAGTTTGAATGGAAGTGTGCTAAAATAAGCAAAATATTCAGAAGGGGGAAGATGCCATGTTCTCATCGACCGAAATGCTGCAGGCTTCCCGGGGGAAAATCCCTGCGAAATTGGTGCTGAAAAACGCCGTTGTGCTCAATGTTTTTACCAAGGAATGGCTTACCCAGGATGTGGCTGTCTGGGATGACCGGATTATTGGCGTAGGCCGCTATGAGGGCAGGGAGGAAATTGACCTAACTGGAAAGTATCTGGTGCCAGGCTTTTTTGACGCCCATGTTCATATCGAATCGTCTATGCTGACGCCAGCCGCCTTTGCCGCTGAAATTTTACCTTTTGGAACCACGACGATTCTCGCCGATCCCCATGAGCTCGCCAATGTATCCGGAGAAAAGGGGATACGCTGGCTGCTGGAGGAGATCAAGCGGCTGCCTCTGAACGGCTATGTGATGCTGCCCTCCTGCGTGCCGGCCACGGAGCTTGACGACAGCGGCGCGAGGCTGGAGGCGGAGGATTTGCTGCCGCTTCGCGAGGACCCCTCGGTTTTGGGCCTGGGGGAATTTATGAATGTTTCCGGCGTTTGCGCCGGAGAGGAAAAAGCCCTTGCAAAGCTGCGGGCTTTTCAGGATAGAGTTATCGACGGCCATGCGCCGGGACTGTTGGGAAAGGATTTGCAGGCGTATCTCCTCGCGGGGGTCAGCACCGATCATGAGTGCTCTGAGCCAGAGGAGGCTTTGGAGCAGCTGCGGAGCGGAATGAATCTGATGATCCGGAGGGGGTCCGGGGCAAAAAACGGGGAAACGCTTATCAGCACCCTTTTGGATTCCCGGGTTTCCGCAGAGCGTGTGTGCTTCTGCACTGACGATAAGCATGTGGAGGATATCCGGCGGGAAGGGCATATCAGCAGCAATATCCGCGAGGCCATTCATCTTGGGATGGACCCAGCGGAGGCATATGCAATGGCCAGCTTCAACGCGGCGCGGATGTACGGGCTCTCCCATTTAGGCGCCATAGGTTCCGGATACCAGGCTGACTTGGTGGTGCTGGACGATTTGGAAGAGGTGAGCGTGGACAGCGTTTACTGGAAAGGAAAGCTGGTAAGCCGAAAGGGAGAAAGGCCCGCCGTGGGAAAACGGACTGTCCCGGGATTTTTGCTGGATACCGTCCAGCTTCGGCCGGTGCGCCGGGAGCAGCTCCGCCTCTCCTGCCCCGACGGCGCGGCTCACGTGGCTCAGGTGATCCCCCATCAGATCTTGACAAGGCACAGGGTCTGCCAGGTGCCTTGTACCTCTGGAGAATTCCAGCCTGACCGGCACTTTCAGAAAGTTGCGGTGGTGGAGCGGCATCGAGGAACAGGTCGGGTGGGCATCGGCGTGGCAGAGGGCTTTTTCCTTCACGGAGCCATTGCCTCTACGGTGGCACATGATTCTCATAACCTGATTGCGGTGGGGGATAACGACCAGGATATACTGCTGGGCATCCAGGCGCTGGAAAAGGCCGGGGGCGGCTATTGCTTGGTGCGGGATGGAAAGCTGCTCGAAGTTCTTCCGCTTCCGGTATGCGGCCTGCTGACACAGGAACCGACAGAACAGGTGCAGAGGGCTTTGGCGAATATGAAAAAGCTATGTGTGGAAATGGGGATGCCAGAGGAGCTGGACCCATTCCAGACGTTATCTTTTTTGTCGTTGCCGGTTCTGCCGGAAATTCGGATTACCGACCGAGGCGTCTTTGATTCCGTGGAATACCGGTATTTGTAGGCTTGTTCATCACCGGCTGGGCTTAACTCGGAAGAAAAGCTGCCGATTTGCCTGGTATCAATTTCAACCATAGAAAAATAGAGCGGCTAAGCGCTTAGCCGCTCTATTTTTGTGCCTGGATAATACCAGGCCAGAATTTCCTCGCAGGCGGCTCCTTGGGAGGCCATGAAATTGGCGCCGTATTGGCTCATGCCGACGCCGTGGCCATAGCCCCGCACCGTGAACAAGAAGCTGTCTTCACTGAAAATCAAATCGAAGTTGGCGCTCCTCAGAGAAAATACCTCGCGAATCTCATCGCCGGCTGGCTCCAAGGAGCCGAGCTTCATTGTTTTTACCAGACCGGCCTGGGTGGTTTGGGAATCCCCTATCCAGGTTTGGGGCTCTCCCTCCAGCTTGATATCCGGCCAGGCGGCTGTCGCCTTGGCCTTAAAATCCTCTGAGGATACGGTGACGGTAGTTTGATATCCGGGAGCCAGAGTATCTCCTGGGCTCGGTACCTCTACCAGATATTGACGAGCCTCGGAAAATACGTCGGCGGAGGCTTCAGTGACTCCGCCTGAAATAGCGTGGTAGGCCGCGGTGATCAAAGCGTCATCCGAATCCCGGAGTACCAGGCTCTGCGCCTCCTGGCAGATTTCCTTTATTCTTTTCAGGTTATCCTCGTAAGCGTCTCCCCATTTCTCCTGAAGCTGCTGATCCGTCAAATACCCGACTCCTTTGGAAAAATCCAGGGAAAAATCAGCGCCCTTCAGCGCCTCGTCCGGCGCGGCCCGCTGAGTTTCCTTTTTCTTTAGGAAAAAGGTCATGGAGGCTATAGCCTGGGCCTTCAGCGCCTCTGTTTCAAAGGAGGCGGGCATTTCCGCGGATACGACTCCGACTAAAAAATCAGCGTAGGAAAGCTCCTGGATTTTACCGGAGCTTTCATCCAGAACCTGAAAGCTTCCCTCCTTCTGGGCCTCCGGCTGGGCTTCACCGGATGATGTAGGCATGGAGGTCCCTGATGGCGGCGGAGCTTCTGCGGACGAGACGGACCCAGAGGAAGAGCCGGCAGGGGGAGCGCTGGAGGAAGAAGGATTTTTGTATACCGAAACGCCGTCCGGTGAGGAAAAAACGATTACTGCGGCGGGAACAGCCAGCATCAGCAGAAATAAAATGATTAAGAAAACCACTTTTGCTTTCATGAGAGCCTCCTATTCAAATTACATGTTTATAAATCAAATTATTCATTTTTCGTGTGTTTAGTGAATTTATTAAATGTTTTTTGTTGATTGTTGAATTTTTTGAAAAATAAAATTTCATAAAAATGCAAAAACAGAAGTAAATAGGTTGACTTTGCATAAGGTTTGTAATAAACTTAATAATTAATTAGAGAAAGAGGTGTTGGAAAGTGCTTCAAAAACAACCTTCTGAGCTGGCTCTGCTTTGCGAGGAGTTTAGAAAGAATAATCATATCGAACCCGCTCAATTTGAACAGTATCAGGTAAAGCGGGGATTAAGGAATCCTGACGGAACCGGCGTGATGGCGGGATTGACCCATATATGTAACGTCCACGGCTATTTGATTGCCGATGGGGAAAAAATTCCCGACGAGGGCAGGCTGACCTACCGGGGAATCAATGTGAAGGATATTGTGGACGGCTGTACCAGAGAAAACCGTTTTGGCTACGAGGAGGTGGCCTGGCTGCTGCTGTTCGGCACCCAGCCTACCAGGGAGCAGCTGGAAAAGTTTAACCGGATCCTCAGCTCTTACCGGGAGCTGCCGGAGTATTTTGCCGAGGATATGATTATCAAGGCGCCCTCCAAGGACATTATGAACAAGCTGGGCAGAAGCGTGCTGGCGCTATATTCTTACGACAGCAATCCGGATGAAACCTCTCTGGAAAACATTATGCGCCAGTCCATTTCCCTGATCGCCAGAATGCCTACCATTATGACCTACGCCTATCAGGTAAAGCGGCGGCATTACGATAAGAAGAGCATGTATTTCCATCCCATCAAGCCGGAGCATTCCACTGCGGAATCTATTTTAAGGTCTATCCGTCCGGACAAAAAGTTCAACGACGAGGAAGCGAAGCTTCTGGATCTGCTGATGATTATCCACGCCGAGCACGGCGGCGGCAACAATTCGACCTTTACCACCCGGGTGCTTTCCTCTTCGGGAACGGACACGTATGCGGCGATTTCCGCTGCCATCGGTTCCTTAAAGGGGCCGAAGCACGGCGGCGCCAACCACCGGGTGATGCAGATGATGGAATGTGTCAAGGAAAAGGTTAAGGACTGGAAAGACGAGGACGAGGTAGAGGCCTTTTTGGAAAAGATCGTCCGGAAGGAGGAAGGAGATCACAGCGGCCTGATTTACGGCCAGGGCCACGCTATCTATACCCTGAGCGACCCCAGAGCGGTGATTTTGAAAACCCACGCCCAGAGGCTGGCGAAGGAAAAGGGAATGGATGACGAGTTTGCCCTATACCAGCTGGTGGAAAAACTGGCGCCTAAGGCGTTTTTGAACGTGAAAGGGGATAAAAAGGTGATCTCAGCCAATGTGGACTTCTATTCCGGTTTGGTTTACAAAATGCTGGGATTGCCGGAGGATTTGTACACGCCTATGTTCGCGGTGTCCAGAATCGCCGGATGGTGCGCCCACCGGATTGAGGAAGTGGAAACCAGCAACCGGATTATCCGTCCGGCGTATAAGTCTCTGGTGGACAGCCAAAAATACATACCATTGGATGAAAGAAAGTAAGATTTCTTTTCTTCCGTTGAAAAAAAGAGAAAAATAGTTGTCATAACTCCGAAATTCGTGTTAAAATAGTTTGGTAAACATTTTTAACACGAATTTCTCTTTTTTTGGAGGATTAAGATATGAAGATCAAATCCCTATGGATACCGTTCGCGCTTTTCTTACTTGTCGCTGTGCCGCTGCGGGTTTACCAGGTGGTTTACCTAATCGATCCGGCTACCGGCTTTTTTGAAAGCGGCGAATCCCTTTATCAGATCTTCTTAGGGATTTTGGCGCTGTTTGTCCTCATTATCATGATTATGACGGCAAGCTGTAAAAATACCTCGGAGTTTCAATTCCGCCGAAATATTTTTTCCGGTGTTTTCGCCCTGGCCGCCGCCGCGGCGATGGCGGCGGACTCCGGCGCGAATCTGCTGATTTATGTAGTGGACCATGGAACTCTCCGTTATTTGATTTTATCTATCTGCGGCGTTTTAGGGATGATCGCTTTTTTGGTTGCCGCTGTGTCCCATTTTACCGGCAGAAATACCTTCCGCAAGGCGCCTGTACTGGCCTTGCTGCTTCCTTTGTGGGTGTGCGTCAGAGCGGTGGTGCTGACCTTTATTGAGTACACCAACGTGACCACCATCAGCAGCAACATGCTGAGCGTGCTGTCAGTATTGGGAATGCTTATGTTTCTTTTCTCCCTTTCTAAGCTTTTTACAGGCATCGAAACCCCGAAAACCGGGAAGCGCACCGTAATGCTGGGCTTTTTGATGGTGCTGTTTACCTTGGTTGCCTGTGTGCCTCAAGGGGTGGACGCAGTACAAAACGGATTCTCCCTGACCTCAAGCTGGACGTTTTTAGCGGATTTGGCTTTGGTGCTGTACAGCCTGGGGCTTTTGGTACAGGCCAGCGCCCAGCTCAGCCGGCCTCAGCCCTTCGCTCAGATCAGCGGGGAGGAACAGGAGGAGGCAGGCAGTCCGGGAGTTCCTCCGACTCCCCAGGCAACCTACTTCAGCAGCATCATCGCGGAGCGGAACGCCGCCAAAAATCGGCTGACGGCCTTAGAAGAGCCTTCCAAAGAAAAGACGCCGGAACCGTCTGCGGCTTTCAAGGACAAGCCGCGGAAAGAGGAAGCGCCGGCGGCTTCTGCGCTCTCCGGCCGAGAGCCGGATGCGGGAAAGGGCGGGTCCGACCTTTGGGAAAAGGCATCCTCCCAGGCGGTTCCCAGGCCGGCTGTGTCGAAAAATCCCGATGAGATCGATATGGATTATATTAACCAGCTGATTGAAGAAATCAGCGAAAAAAAGAGTTGAATATTGTGCAAAATATGCACAATATTATCATGGAAAACCTTAGAAATCCCGGCAATGTGCGGATTTCCTCAATAGAATAGTTAATTTTGTAACAAGCTCTTGCAAATTGTTATGAAATACTATAGAATAAAAGTAGATTTTAAAACTCAGGAGGTCAAATTATTATGGCAATTAAAATTGGCATCAATGGTTTCGGACGTATCGGTCGTCTGGTGTTCCGTGCTGCTATCGCTCAGCCGGAAACGTTTGAGGTTGTAGGCGTGAACGATCCTTTCGTAGACGCCGACTATATGGTATACATGGTGAAGTATGATACCATCCATGGCAGATTTGACGGCTGCGTCAAGGAAGAAAACGGCAAGCTGGTTGTAAACGGCAAGGCTATCAATGTTTATGGCTGCATGAATCCCGAAGAGATCCCGTGGAGCGAGTGCGGCGCCGAGTATGTTGTTGAGTCTACCGGCGTATTCTGCACCACGGAAAAGGCTTCCGCTCACATTAAGGCCGGTGCCAAGAAGGTTGTTATTTCCGCTCCCGCTAAGGATAAGGAAACTCCTACCTTTGTTTGCGGCGTAAACCTGGATAAGTACACCAAGGACATGAAGGTTGTTTCCAACGCTTCCTGCACCACCAACTGCCTGGCTCCTCTGGCTAAGGTTATCAACGATAAGTTCGGTATTGTGGAAGGCCTGATGACCACTGTTCACTCTACCACCAATACCCAGAAGACCGTTGACGCTCCCTCCAAGAAGGACTGGAGAGGCGGACGTGCCGCTGCCGGCAATATCATTCCTTCTTCTACTGGTGCCGCTAAGGCCTGCGCTCTGGTTATCCCGGAGGTTAAGGGCAAGCTGACTGGTATGGCTTTCCGCGTTCCTACTCTGGACGTTTCTGTTGTGGACCTGACTGTCCGTACGGAAAAGGCTACCTCTATGGAGGAAATCAATGCCGCTCTGAAGGAAGCTTCCGAGACCTATATGAAGGGTATCCTGGGCTACACTGACGAGGCTGTTGTATCCTCTGACTTCTATTCTGATCCCAGAACTTCTATCTATGACGCTACCGCTGGTATCGGCCTGAACTCCAACTTCTTCAAGCTGGTTTCTTGGTACGACAACGAGTGGGGCTACAGCAACAAGGTTCTCAACCTGATCCAGCATATGGTCGAGGTTGACAACAAATAAGTTTGGCGTTTTCACTGAGTTATCATAACGAAAAAAGCCTTCTGTCGTTTGAGACAGAAGGCTTTTTATTATACGCGAACCCTTTCCTTGGGGACGGCGCGAAGCAGCTTACCTTGTAATTAGGCTGAAGTATTGAGGTTAGAGCGTTAAGCAGATGCCGCATCATTTATCTCCTTCAGCCGCTGCCTTTATGATCGAATTTTTCCTTCCTGTTCTTTTAGGCTGCTGATTAGGAGGTTCAGCAGTCCAGATATCCGGCCTCACTCTATCCGTTGGGGTTCAGAGAGGTTTTTTACAAGCCCTTTTCCGGACGAAATAGAGCTTTTTAGCCAGAGAGATTAGGGATGTTTTTTCAAATCAGCGTGTTTTATCTTGACAGTTTTCCCACTGCAATTTACAATATAATTACAATCGATTGAAAAAAATAATAAACAATAAAAATCAACAAGGAGTGTCAAATAGTGGCTGCAAGAGAGCAAATTGATAAGGCAAACGCAAAGGCACGTGAGTTATTGAAAGCGGCGGGAATCGTCATCACAGAGGAAGAAGCGAAACGGATAGAATACTGTGATTACCATTTAGGAGAGTTCGACACGATCGGGACGGAAATTCTTACCTATGTGAATACGGATCGTGTGTGCGCCAAGGAGATGATGCTGACACCGTATCAGATTTGTCCGGAGCACCTGCATCCTCAATTGGGGGATTATCAGGGGAAGGAGGAAACCTTCCGCTGCCGTTGGGGAGAGGTTTACCTTTATGTTCCCGGGGAGCCTACGGAGCAGCCGCGGGGAAGAGTTCCGGAGCATCGGAAGGAGCAGACCCGCCACTGGTTTCAGGCAGGACCGGAGGGAGCAGTGATCTCCGAGTTTTCTACACCCAGTTTTGACGAAGCGGACATTTTTATTGATCCGGAAATCAAGCGGGAATCCAATTATTAAAAAAACGCCCTTTCCAGGCAGCTTTTAAAAGTGCGGGGAAGGGGCGTTTTTTGTTAACCGGAGATTTGTGAATCAGTAATAGAACCTTTCGAAAAAAGAAAATACGCTTCTTTTCGACAAGGTGTTTATGGTAAGATAATGGTTGTGCTTAAAGAGGGATTCGGGTGTTTTGTTACAAATCATTTTTAAAATATACTTGTTAAATTTATCTAAATTAATTATAAATTTAATGTTTGATTTATAAGAAAATAACCAAATACCTCTTGAATTATTTCCATAAACTTGCTATGATAGAAATAAGTAAGAAAAAGGCTGTTTCATTGGCATATCCGGGACGAAAAACCAGTAGGTTTTCCTGACTTTCGATGTGCGGTAAGGAGTTGATTTGCAATGAAAAAGAATCAGGACGCCGAACGCAATAATTTAGCGCTCTACCTATTTCATGAGGGGACTAATTACAAAACCTATGAGTATTTAGGCTCCCATAAGCTGGAGCAGGATGGGAAAGAGGGCGTTGTTTTTCGTACCTGGGCCCCAAACGCGGCTAAGATATCCGTGGTCGGTGAGTTCAACGGCTGGGATGAAAAGAAAGATCCTATGGAGAGAATTTCTGAAGGCGGGGTCTGGCAGTGTTTTATCCCGGACAAGGTCAAGGAATACGACGTTTACCGCTATGCTGTTACCACGCAGGATGGCGAAGTGCTGATGAAAGCGGATCCCTACGCTTATCATTATGAGACCCGCCCCTCCAATGCGTCCAAATTTTACAGCTTGGACGGCTATGAGTGGAACGACAACGCCTGGTATCAATATAAGGCAAAGCATCCCCACTATACCAATCCGGTGAATATTTACGAGGTCCATGCCGGTTCCTGGAGGAAGTTCGCCGACGGCAATCCTTTTTCCTATGAAAAGTTCGCCGATGAGCTGATCCCTTACGTGAAGGAGATGGGATATACCCATATCGAGCTGATGCCGATGACGGAGTATCCATACGACGGTTCCTGGGGCTATCAGGTGACCGGCTATTTTGCGCCGACCGCCCGCTACGGCGACCCTAAGGAGTTTATGCGCTTTGTGGACCGGTGCCATCAGGCGGGAATCAGCGTAATTATGGATTGGGTGCCGGCCCATTTCCCCCGGGACATCCACGGGCTGGCTAAATTTGACGGAACCTGCTGCTACGAGTATGCGGACCCGAGAAAAGGCGAGCATAAGGATTGGGGAACCCTGGTGTTTGACTACGGCAGGAATGAGGTCATCAGCTTCCTGATTTCCAGCGCCGTGTTCTGGCTGGAAAAGTACCACATCGATGGCATCCGGTGCGACGCGGTGGCTTCTATGCTGTATTTGGACTACAGCCGCAAGGATGGGGAATGGGTGCCTAATAAATACGGCGGTAAGGAAAACCTGGAGGCGGTGGCGTTTTTGCAGCGCCTGAACGAGTCGGCCTTCGCGGTACAGCCGGACGTGATGATGATCGCAGAGGAATCGACCTCCTGGCCGATGGTTTCCAAGCCTACCTACGCCGGCGGCCTGGGCTTCAACTATAAGTGGAACATGGGCTGGATGAACGATATGCTTCACTATATGTCCCTGGACCCGCTGTATCGTTCCTTTAATCACGATAATCTGACATTTTCCTTTTTCTACGCTTTCTCCGAGAATTTTATTCTGCCGGTCTCCCATGACGAGGTAGTCCATGGAAAAGGTTCCCTTATCAATAAGATGCCTGGAACGGTGGAACAGAAATTTGCCAATACACGGGCGTTTTTAGCGTATATGATGGCCCATCCGGGCAAAAAGCTCACCTTTATGGGTACGGAGCTCGGTCAATTTAAGGAGTGGGATTTTGAATCGGAGCTGGATTGGGGGCTGTTGCAATATCCGCAGCACCAGCAGCTGCAGACCTTTGTGAAAGCGCTGAACCGTTTCTATCTGGAATCCAGTCCGCTGTGGCAGGTGGATTTTTCCTGGGATGGATTTTCCTGGATTTCCAACGACGACTATACCCAGAGCGTGATCTGCTTCAGAAGAATTGACAAGGATGGCAAAGAACTGATCGCGGTCTGCAACTTTCAGCCAGTCGAAAGAAAGTCCTATCGTTTTGGTGTGCCTCTTGCCGGAACCTACGCGGAGGTGTTTAACTCCGAGGCTAAGGAATTCGGCGGATGCGGCACAACCAATGGCAGCGGCATCAGATCAGAGGAGATAGCGATGCACGGCTATGAGCAGTCTATCGAGCTGACGCTGCCGCCTATGTCGGTGCTGTTCTTGAAATGCGCGCGGAAGAAGCCGGTAAGAAAGCCGCGGGAGCCGAAGGAACTGCCGGAAACGGCAGAAAAGGAGGAAAAAACAGCGAAGGCTCCCAGAAAACCCAGAACACGAAAAAGCAGCGGTAAAATCCTGACAAAATAAATGAATAAGATAGAACCTTGCACAAGGAGGAATGAAAAGATGTTCCCAAAACAGGAAACAGTCGCCATGATCTTGGCGGGAGGACAAGGCAGCAGGCTGGGCGTGCTGACCAGCAAATTGGCGAAGCCGGCGGTGGCATACGGAGGAAAGTACCGAATCATTGATTTCCCTCTGTCTAACTGCGTAAATTCCGGTATCGAGGCGGTGGGCGTGCTGACCCAGTATCAGCCCTTAGTGCTCAATGAGTATATCGGAAACGGACAGCCCTGGGATTTGGACAGCATGAACAGCGGCGTACAGGTGCTGCCGCCCTATCAGCGCAGCCGGGGGGCCGACTGGTATAAAGGCACCGCGAACGCCATCTATCAGAATATGAACTACATCGACCGGTACGACCCGGATTACGTAGTGGTTCTGTCCGGCGACCATATCTACAAAATGGATTACTCCAAAATGGTGGCTTACCACAAGGAGAAAGAGGCTGCGTGTACTATCGCCGTAATCGACGTACCCTTGGCGGAGGCTTCCCGGTTCGGCATTTTGAACACCAACCCGGACGACTCGATTTACGAATTTGACGAGAAGCCAAAGGTGCCTAAAAGCACCAAGGCTTCCATGGGAATTTACGTATTCAGCTGGAATAAACTGAAGGAATATTTAATCGCGGATGAAAAGGATAAAAGCTCCAGCAATGATTTCGGGAAAAACGTACTGCCCGCCATGCTCAATGCGGGTGAGCGTATGTTCGCCTATGAGTTCCAGGGTTACTGGAAGGATGTAGGAACCATCGACAGCCTATGGGAGTCCAACATGGATCTTCTGGACCCCAACACCACACTGGACCTGAGCGACGAAAATTGGAAGATTTATTCCAGAAACCCGGTGATGCCGCCGCAATATGTAGGTGAGGAAGCGGTGATCCAGAATTCGCTGGTAGCTGACGGATGCAACGTTTACGGCAACGTGGACTTTTCCGTCTTGTTCGCCGGCGTGAATGTAGCGCCTGGTGCGGTGGTAAAGGATTCCATCATTATGCCGGGAGCCCGCGTCGAG
>OHON01000738.1_pt1 | contig 12136 bp, 3 predicted proteins | sample 1569831 | NCBI WGS metagenome assembly OHON01 (sample SAMEA3879512, study PRJEB24766) | human gut metagenome | biome: human-associated habitat; feature: feces | place: USA | collected 1985/1987
CGTGTGGATAAATCCCGAAGCAGAGAATACGGCGGAGTTGGATTGGGACTTTCTTTGGTGTGGGAAATCGTTGCACTGCACAATGGTAAGGTTCGTGTGGAAGAAAGTTCGGAAAAGGGTACTGCTATAGCAGTAAAGTTTCCGACAGATGCGATAAAAATTTAATATTTTGCGATTTTTTCTTAGTTAATTGTTGAAATTGCCGTAGCTTTGTGCTATACTATAATTAATTAATCGATTAGTTATCAAAAGGAAGCGAACATTATGAGAACAACAGAGGAACAGCACAACGAGCGTAAGAGGGAAATGATGGAAAAATGCTTTGAATGCTATGCTGAAAATGGATTGACCGGTACGGGCATCAAGGCTTTGGCGGCAGCGTGTGGCTGTACAACGGGAAATCTGTATTCCTATTTCAACAGTGTTGATGAACTGATTATTGAATCAACTGCATACTGTATGGAAAAGGTCGAGGATGATTTTATGGAAAAAGCTCCCACCGACCCGAAGGATGTTGTTCGATTTGTGAAAGAGGTTCCGTATTGGACCGCAAAGAAGCACGGCAAGAAATATCGGCTGATGTATCAGGTCTATACCCATCCGAAATATATTGAGCACGGCAAGAAATTTTTTGAGGGGGTAAATGAGCGCTATACCGAGTATGCCAAGCGGCTTGAGCCGAAAATCGGCATTCCGTACACGGTGATTACACCGCTGATTTTTATATTTGTCCGTGCCTGTGTACATTATGCTATGTTTGAGGATGAATATTATTTAAGAACCCAAATGGAGGTCCTAAAACAGGGTGTTGCCCTGTTTGCAGATAAATACCGTTCACAATATTTGAGAGGAGGCAATGACAAATGAAAAAACGAATCTATGGTATTACTACCGCACTCTGTCTTGTGCTTTGCATCATACTTTGCATTGCATTTGCTGCCGTATGCAGCAAGGCGGAAAATAGCAAAACCCTGTTGCCGGAGGTGCGAAACAACGGCACAGCAATCCAATGGAGAGATACCGCCGAAGAGGAATGGCACGATCTTGTAGCTGTTAACACGCTCAGAGGTGCTGACGGAAAAAACGGTGCTGACGGAAAAAACGGTGCTGACGGCAAAGACGGTACTAACGGAAAAAACGGTACTGACGGCAAAGACGGTCTTGACGGAAAAGACGGTACTAACGGAATAAACGGCATTGACGGCAAAAACGGTACTGACGGCAAAGACGGTCTTGACGGAAAAGACGGTACTAACGGCAAAAACGGCATTGACGGCAAAAACGGTCTTAATGGTAAAGACGGTACTGACGGCAAAAACGACATTGACGGCAAAGACGGTACTGACGGCAAAGACGGTACTAACGGAAAAGACGGCATTGACGGAAAGAATGGTATTAACGGTACTGACGGTAAAAACGGAATTGACGGCATTGACGGTAAGAACGGTAAAGATGGCACAAACGGCACAAACGGCACAAACGGCAAAGATGGCATTAACGGAAAAAACATAGAGGTACAAAGAACAACAGAATATATACAGTGGCGCTATGAGGGAGAAGACTGGCAAAACCTTGTTGCAATTTCCGATATAAAAGGACCTACAGGGCAGAACGGTAAGGACGGAGCAAACGGAAAAACACCTGAGTTCCGTGTAAATGAAAATAACTTACAGTGGCGTTATGTCGGCGATGAAACATGGCTTAACCTTTACGATCTTTCAAATTTGAAAGGTCTTGACGGAAAAGACGGAATCGACGGAAAGAACGGTGTCGATGGTATTGACGGCAAAAACGGTGATACGCCGTTCATCGGTGAAAACGGCAACTGGTGGATTGGAACGACCGATACGGGAGTGAAAGCCACAGGAGTTGACGGTGAAAAAGGCGAAAAGGGTGACAAAGGAGATAAAGGCGACAAAGGTGACGCAGGTCAGAACGGCAGCTGTTCGGGATATTTTTACGGAGAGGCGGCCTCTCCGATTAAAGTAGTACTGAAGAATAACAGTCGTGCCAATATTACTGTCTACCAAAAAATAAACAAGGGCGGCTTGATTTCATCCTACATGAATAATATTACACTCAAAAAAGGACATATTTACAATGTCTGCTTAAGCGGTTCTCTCGAAGTCGGTTCAAACGAAGCTAACAAAAGCGGCAATTACTCTATTCAGATGACGGACGGTTATGATGACGATCTGTGCAGGGAGCTTACACGAATAAAAAGGGACGGGGCAAAAATACCGTATACCAATGATCAACATTCCTTTAATTTCAACAGAATGTATGATGCGTCAAATAAAGACATTACATTGCAGTTGTGGTTTGAAAATTCGGCATACAATACTTATCTCGGTGGCTTTAGTGGCACTATTACAATAACTGCTCTTGATTAAATTTATATAACGGAGGTGGCGAAAAATGAAAAAACGAATACTTAGCATACTGCTCGTCTGCTGCATGGTGCTGACCATGCATCCGACAGCGGTGTTTGCAGCGGTGAGCGATTCGCTGGGCAACACACCCGAGGAAAATCAGGCGATTTTGGATCAGCTCTCCGCCCTGACTGGCGGTAGCAGCGACCAGGTGCTTTCCATGCTGAACGCTTTGGGGCTGCTGGATCAAGACGGCAATTTCAAGGTGGATCAAACCATCACGCTGGACGGTCAGGTGTTGACACTGGCGGCTGTCATGGAACTGCTGGAAAATCCCGCCACGGATCTCACCCGTATAGCCGACGTGGATGGGACTCCGGTGGCGCTGGGCGATTTGAAGACCATGATCCAAATCGAACAGGAGCTGCAGCGGATCAAGGACACCTATTTCTCCGGCAGGGAGTTTACCGGGGAAGCTCTGGAGAATCTCAATAGCCTGATGGAGCAGCTGGAGCTGCAGGGCATCAGTTTGCAGTATTCCGCCTCTGCCACAGCGCCTGTGGGCGTTGAGACGGTGGATATGAGCGGCATGATGAGCCAAACGCTGGAGGATCTCGCAAACAACAGCTGGAGCTCCGGGACTTTTACTGTATACGGCGGAAAACCGGTCGGCTTTTCCTACCGCATTCAAAAAGGCCAGCTCAGCGAGTATATCACCGGTGTGGAGGTCTCGATAGGCGGGAAGAGTAAGGTCGTCGAGCAAAGCGACGGGTCCTACAAGCTGACCTATGACGTAGGCTCGGCTTTCAGTTTAGGTGGTTGTAAAATCACTGTCAAGGTTACAACCAAAGGAGACAACCGAGCCTGGCTCGAGAATTCTTATTCCTATGGCGACCTGCTGGGGATGATTGAATTTTACGATGCGGAAAATCTGGTGTTCTATGACGGCGCCGGTTATGCCGACCACTGTCAGCTCAAGCTAAAAAAGACGGTTGACGCCCCCACAATACAAACATCAGTGAGCGCGCCGAACTATGAGGAAAGATACGAAAGTACAGAAACAATACAGGGGGATATGTATATTCCTTTGCTGGCAAATGAATACAATATCGGCGAAGGTGCCAACAATCAGGACTTCGTTGCGCTAAGCGATACCATCAGAATTCTGGATGGCGCCCGCAACTCGGTGCTTCCCGTCGGCTCCGACCCATTTTATCAGCCATACCAAATCGACGCCAGCATCGAGTTTGACTGGAGTACCGATGTAGAGACCTATAATGGCTTTGCGCCGTATGGCTATAATAGTGACACACAACCCCATGCCCCGTTCTATCTGACGGAGTACAAGCTCGATGGAACAGCTCTGACGCTCAGCGGCGACAAAAAGAGAACGGAGAACTGTACGATTAACAAGGGCGAAACGGTCAACATCTCCCTGCAGTCTACCACGCAAAACAGAGGGAAACAGCAGTACTGGCTGCCCTTCCGACTGTATATGAAAAGTGTACAGGGCGAAATCCAAAATTCCTGGGCCACCACCAAGAACAGCAACGTCACCGCCAGGCTGTTGGACACGGACGCCCCCACCATTCAAAGCGTCACGGCCCCGGAGGGAACCTATGCCAGCGGACAGCACGTGCCTATCACAGTTACCTTTAACGAGTTCGTGGATCTTAGAAAAGCCAGCGTGACCATCAATGGCAAAGTGTATAGCGCCGCTGAGCTTTCCATGAACGACTACGGCGTCACGGCAATGCTCTGGTATCCGGTGCAGGATGCGGATGACACCACGGTCACCGTCAATGGTATGACCGGTGTGGAAGATGTTTTCGGTCATACGCTGGATACCTCACTCTATCCAAGCAACTCGATTACCGACGTTGATCTGAAGAGCGTCTTGATGCGCAACGCTCCCACCGAACTGACGGCCACCTACGCCAACGGCAAGGCATCGTTCACGATGAACGCCAACATGGAGCAGGTCTACAAGACCGTATACAGCAATTATCACACCCCGGCAGGCACAGACCCGAAGGAAGCCCCGTTCCGCCTCGAGCTGAGGTACGACTCTGCGGGTGAACCAATCCATCTGCAGGTCTATCTGGACACAGAGAAGGAAGCCTTCACCATTAGCGACTACGCAATCGCACCCTCTGCTTACGACCGCACCTACACGGTGACGCTGCAGGCCAACGAGGGCACGAAAGCCGATCCTGACTGGGTGAATGTTCTTCCCCTGACCCGGCAGTTTACGGTGGCAAAGAAAGTTTCCGCGCACACGGTGAAGGTCGTCCCGGAAGCGAATGACGCCGACTATACGATTTCCCTCGGCAAAACCACCCGCCCCACGCTTAAGGCAGAGGTTTTGGGGGCAGGCGGTGAGACGGCCAGCTACACCACCGGCAAATGGAGCAGCAGTGACACGCTCATTGCCACCATCAACGAGGATACCGGCGTTGTTGCCACCACAGGAACCAAGGTGGGAACCGTCACCTTTACCTTTACGGCGGACAACGGGACTGAGGACACTGCCGATGATGTGACGGGCGAGTCAAAGCCCTATACCGTGACGGCAGGCGATTCCCTGGCACTGGTGATTCCCGGCGGCGCGTCCATCGTGACGCGGGTAAATCAGCCTGCCACCGTGCTGTGGAGCTCCAACGCCGCGCTGATGGCGCCGAACAAAGAGTTCAATTACAGGATTGACCTGTATGAGGGCAACTACGCGAATGAGGCGGCGCTGAGCGGCCGCAAGCCCGTTGCGACTTATACCGCCGGCAAGGATAAAAACAGCGTGCGGATCGGGGAGAATGTGCTCTCCAAGCTCTCCAACGGCAATACCCCTGCCTACACGGTATTGGTCTCCATGCCGCACCCCAACGCCGGCGGTGAGGACGTCCGCCTGTCGGCACTTGCCTGGATCATCGTGCAGGCACCGCCTGCCACAGCCAAGCTGACACCGCCCCAGAGCATTTACCTCAAGGATACCGACGGTGCCGTCAATATCGACTGGTCGGTGGAAAACACCACTGAGGGCGCCCCTTTGCAGCCCACGCTGACCATCACCCGGGTCACAGAGGACAACACCACCACCAAAGTGGTGGACAGTGAGCGCCTATCCGGCACCTCCGGGAGCTTCCCCCTGTCATTACAGAGTGTGCAAGCCGGCAATCTGAAGGACACCTATCAAGTGGTTTTGAGCGTGGAGAATCCTGGTGAGGAATCTCCCAGCACCGACTCCTTCCCCCTGTATGTCTACGATGCCGACGCACTGAAGGTGCAGGACGACGAAGGAAAGACGATTTCTGCGCTGACCATGGACAATACCTCCAAGGTCAGCGGCAGCCTGCCCACCGTTACAGCTGAAATTTTGCAGCTGCGCCAGGAGTTGGGGCTGATCGAGTACATAGGCATCAACTATGACGAGTACGGATGGAACTCCTTTAAAGACGGCATCCGGTGGCTCTCCAGCAACAACAATGCTATTTCCGTCAACTACAAGCAGGGCGGACTGTATGAGGACATCAGAAACTTCTCCTTTGATTCCTACCTTCCCGAAACCAAAATGGCGCTGTCCGGCTTGGCCAACGGCACCGCAACCGTCACGGCTACCCATGCCGCCACGGGCATGAATGCCGCCGTACAGGTGACAGCGAAAACGCTGCAAAATAAGTTCTATCTCTTCCAGCTGACGCCTGCAGCGGAAACTACGCTGCAATACACCGACGGCAAAGGTGTGCCCAAAACGGTCACGACCAACAGTGAAGGCGTGCTGGCGCTTTACGAACCCAACGGAATCGCCAGTGAGGTGTCTCTGCGGTCCGGCTCCGGCGCTGATATTTATCTGGGCACCATCTATAAAGAAAATCTGCGTTCCGGCGAGCGGGATGCCACAAAACTGCAGCTTTATCCCTTGAATACCTTCAGCCTTCGGCGAGTCGCCCGGGCATCTGTGACGCTCATCACGCCGGGCGGCGATCCGCTTGCGAACAAGACGGTGACCGTTCGCGGCGGCGTTTATAAAAACGGAGGCTACTGCGAGACAGCTCTGCTGGGCTCCAGGGCAGGAGCACTTGTCAGCGGCATCACCGGCGACACCTATACCACGGATGCGGCGGGAAATATAACCGTCTATCTGGATTCCACCCAGTTCTGGTCGGCCGAAAAGGGTGAGAGCAACACCACGGCGCTTTCCGCTCTGGATCAGCTGGAGTACATTCTGGAGATCAGCGCAATTGACGGCGACAAGTACTATCCGCTGCTGCTGACCGTCAACGGCAAGCTGGGCGTGGACGATGTAATGCGCACCGCAGAGGGCGTTGTCTCTCTGGAGCGCGTGCCGGCGGGGGAGGAAAACAAACCCTTCATTGTGGCGCAAAGCGTTGATTACGGTCTTGCCAACGGTCAGAAGGTGGATGTCCGCAGCTCGACTGGGAAGATTGGCCCTAACAGCAGCTTTAAAACAGCAAGACTGCACACCACCATGTTCCTCTGGGGCGAGAAGATTGCCAACGCGCGGAATTACAGTCTCAAGCTGGCGGACGAATACGGCGTTATTCCTGCCGCCCAGAGCAGCAGTACCAAGCAGTATCCCTTCTCATCCATCCCCGTAGCGGAAAACGATCTGACTCTCACCGAGACCACCATGACCACCTCTGGATGGATCGCTGACGGCAAGGATGTGGGTATGAAAACGCAGCTGAGCCTGAACGGCAGCCTGCTACAGGAGAAAATAATGCCCTTCCGGGTCGTTGATCTGACCCGAGTGCCCAAGGTGACAGAGGATGACCGCGTCACCGGTATTCTGGCGACGATGGGATCCTCCAGTGGAGTGAATCAAGTCGACTTTGGCGGAGTGGGCGATAGTAACATTCTCAAGGTGCTGACCGGACGGCTGGATGATCTGAGCGGTCCGGTGGACACTTCCGTGTTCAAAATGATTATCACCCCCAGCGAAGATCCCTCCGTGTTCCGTGCCATGATTTGGGCCGGGTACAATACGCTGGAGATGGAGGACATGGACTATTCCGAGGACGGCGTGGCGTTGGGTGCGAATGTGCTGACGCAGAATCTGGAAGTGGGTGTGCCCGGGACCGGGGACCTGAGCCAGATGGCCCAGGGCACCTATGATCCCAAGGGGGACTACAAAACCAACTCCATAGCCGACAATGTCACCAGCACGGATCTCAACTTGCAGTTGGAGGGCTTTTACGAAGCGGAAATCCGCTATAACACCGAAAAAAAGGAGTGGGAGGTTTTCACCGTAGGCGGAGGATTTACCGCCGGCGTTGGTGTGGGCTTCTCCTTCAGCGTGAACGCCATGGCTGGCCCCGTGCCGTTGACAGCAACCTTTGAGCTGGGTGGTGCCATTCAGCTGGATTTCCGTACCGCAGTGCGCTACGGCCGGCAGGGCGAGGGTACAGAGCTTGCCTGGAGCGATCCCACGGCCACGGCAGTGAATGACTTTTTGACCACGCTGCGTATCAACGCCTATGTCCACGCGTTTGGCGGCATTGGCTTTGACTATTCGGTCGTGGCGCTGAAGATCGGTCTATTCGGCAATTTGGATGTGGACAGTCAGAATAAGTTCCTTTCCCGCACCTATCTTGCCGACGAGACAAAGCGCCAGATCAACGGTCAGGCTCTGGGGATCCAAAGCGAAGTGGGGATCAAATTTGTGGCAACCTTCCTGTTTATCTCCTACGAGGCGGTGATCGCCTCCGGAACCCTTGGAGCCACCAGGACTTTTAATGACTGGAAAACAATCGACGACTACTGGAATAGCGCCACCAGTGGGCTGAGCCTTGCCTCGCTGCGGATGGCGGCGGCCCAGAGCGGAATGCAGGTGGCTTCTGGCAGTGCAACGCTCCAAAGCCGGGACTATCTGGAACAATATGCCCGTACCTGGGGCCAGCCCCAGCAGCGGATGATGCTGTTCTCTCTGAACTCCACCAGTGGGCTGGAAAACATCCAGACCAATGCCAACCCCACATCCTATCCACAGCTCAGCGATGACGGGAAGGTATTGGTCTACATCAACGACGGCAACAGCAGCAGTATTTACGACAGCCGGGCACATTTCTCCACCCTCAATGGCAGCGTCTATTCTACCTCCAGCAAAATTGACGATCCTACAGGGTTCTCCGGCTACGGCGACACGAGCGTTTCTTTGTCCGGCACTGGCAGCTTCGCGGCGGCGGCTTGGGTTCGCATGGGCACCGACCTGCCGGGTAAAAATGCCGGTGATGCCGTGACATTGGAAGAGCAAAACCTGCTGATGAACAGCACGGAGATCGTAGTGTCCGTCTATAACGGCACAACCTGGACTTCCACCCGCCTAACCAACGACGGCACGCCGGATCTGGCCCCAGCCACGGCAGTGGGCGGCGACGGCAAAGCCATCGTGTTCTGGCGCAGCGTCTACACCCCCGATCCCGGTACGCAGGGCAGCAACAACCTGCTGAACTTCACGACCAGAGATTGTATCATGTACAGCTGCTATGACAGCACTAACGGCACCTGGAGCAAGGCAAAAATGCTTTATAATGGTGCTACTGGCAGCGTGAAGGCGTTGCAGGCGGCCATGCTGCCCGACGGAACCGCTATGGCGGTTTACTCGCTGGACCGCAGCGGAACCGGAGATACCTCCGCCTACGAGATCGCCTATTGTACCGTGGCTGCTGACGGAACTCCCGGTACAGCCATGCTGGCGACCTGTGACAGCAATCTTGACGAAAACCCCCAGGTCGTTGCAGCCAACTTCGGCAGCGGGGATGACCGATTTGTCATCGGTTGGCACAGTGTCCGAGACGGCAGCAGCGATATTCAGCTGTTGGCTGTGGACGGCAGCGGCACCATGTCCAACAGTTTCCCCGGCTCTTTGTCTGTCCTGACCAGCAGCGGCAACGCCGTCGTGGGCGGAGACTTCCGCTTCGCTTCCCTCAGCGGGGATCATCGCAGCCGCAATGATCTTACCATCGTCTGGAATGAGACTGTCAATAACGCCAACGGCGCGGTAGATCACGGCATTTTGAAGGCGGCCAAGCTGCGCTATGCCACAAATACCTACACTCTGTCCGCACCATTGGAACTGGCAGAGCTGCCGGATCGCACGCTGGCTGACCACTTTGATGTCTATGTCAGCGGCACCAATCAGGTGCAGGCCGCCATTCAGGCCACCCGGTATGACGATGAAAACCCGCAGGTAATCGGCGGCGTGACCGTTCCAGGTGAGGAAACGATCCTCTATACCGCTACCTCTGATTTTGTCACCGATGCGGTGGCAGTGGAACAGATCGGTGTGGATTATGCAACGCTGGCGTTGAACAGCCTGACACCCATTCGCTTTACCATCCGCAACACCGGGCTGAACGATGTGACAAACCTAACGGTCAGCCTTGGCAGCGGGGAAACCGCTACCCTTACGGAAAAACTGCTGCCCAATGAAAGCACCACCCTTACCGTCTGGCACCATGTGAAGGACCGCGTGACCAACCCGAGCTATACCATCACCGCCGCAGGCGGCATCAACGAAAACGGCACAGTGTATCTGGATTATCCCGACATTGGCATCTCGCAAATGGAAGTGATTGCGGAGAGCGCCGGCAAGCGCACGGTGCGCATGACCCTCTATAATTCCTCTGCCGCCACGCTGGCTGGCGGAAAGAACCGCGAGGTGAAGCTTGCGTTCTATGCGGATGATCTGCATACCGAACCTGCAGAGGTAGCCTGCACCACAAACGGCGTATCGGTTAACGGTAATGAAATCACCATTTCCGAAGACAGCGCCCTCGCCCGCATTGATCAGGGAACCTTTACACTGGACCTGACCTATGATCTGGGTGAGTATATGACATTCATTGGCAAAACCGAGATCCCCAATGTGGGTACCTATCTGTACGCCGAGGCGTGGGCGGAAGGCAAGGTCGGTGGAACGGGAAGCAATCAGCGCCTGCCGGAGTATAACGGCAGTGACAGCGAGGCCAGCGTCCATATGACCGGCGCACTGGCTCGCACCGGAGAGCAGCTGACGATGGATGTGACACAGGGGAACGACGGCAACGGTCACAGCACCGCCGCCATTACCCTGCGCAACAACTGCCTGCAGTCTCAGACTGGCGCAGAGCTGGTGGCCACGCTGCTGGATGCTGCCGGGACCGTTCTGGAAACGAAAATGACCGGTATTGGCGGTGCCATCTCCGGGGAAACCTTCCAGACGGAAACCGTCACCTTCTCCCGGCTTGGCACCCGCGTAGTGGTGCGAGCCGCAGTGCCCGGTAAAGACCTTCTGACCTTTGAAGGTCTGGCAGTGGGGCTCGGCGATTTTACCGCCAACGGAACGAACTATACCTATACGCTGCAAAATGATAGCGGAGCAACATCTACGCTAGTCACAGCGGTGTCTGGAAACGGCGAGCCCGTGAGCATCAACGGACAGGCTCTGTCCACCGGCGGCAGCGCAACCGTTGCCATCCCCAACAGCGGCACAACCGACATTGTCGTGAGAATCGGTGCTAAAACCTACACGCTGACGATTCTGCGCAATAGCGGCACAGGCGGCAATGAATGCGGTGGCGGCAGCGAGTGGAAGTACGATGCCGACAACCACTGGCATGAATGCTCTTGCGGAGATAAGGCCGATAAGGCGGCGCACGACTTCAAGTGGATTGTTGACAAGGAAGCGACCGCAACGCAAAATGGCTCCAAGCATGAAGAGTGCAAGGTTTGCGGCTGCAAGAAGGCGGCAGTTGAGATTCCAGCTACCGGAACACCGACTGAGCCGGATTCTTCGCAGACCGGTGACAACAGCAATATGCTCCTCTGGATCGCACTGCTGTTTATCAGCGGCGGTGCAGTGATCGGCATCACCGTTTACAGCAAAAAGAAGAAAGAAAACGCTGAATAAATCAGCTGCGAACCTTTGAGCGAAGGGCGGTGACGGACATTGTCGTCATCGCCCTTTCGCTTGGATTGGAGAAGTACCACATGATGCGGTGCTATGGGGATATGGTTGTAAATCCGACAGGCGGTGCGGTGAGAATGAACTTCGGTTTTGCCCCAACATTGTATTATATTTTTGTAAACCATGGTAAATTTTTTTATTATGTGTTACAATCAATTATTGAATGTGGGTACATTATACTCATGATAAAACGGAGGACAGAATATGGAGCATGATGAAAAAGAATTTGAGGCGCGTGCCAATCGTATAGCAAGAGGAATGTGGCTTGCCATGCTGGTTGTATTTTCAGCTGCTTATGCGGTTGAAGTTGCGAAGGGGCGCAGGAGCACAGCTTACTATGCCATGCTGTTGGTTTGCGGCTGGGTGCCTTTTATAGCGGGCTGCATTTTGCTGAAGCTGCAGGGAGCGCCTACAAAACAATATAAGAATGTTCTTGCGTATGGCTTCGGTATAGTTTACCTGTATATCATGGCGACCACGAAGCAGGGCTTTGCATTTACATACATTTTTCCGCTTGCGAGCATGGTCATGATTTATAAGGATAAGTGGTACCTGCTGCGTTTCTCGACAATGAATCTTGTGATAGTGGGTATCAATATTGCAAGCTGTTATTTTGGCGGAATGAAAACTCCTGAGGATAAGCTGTATTATGAGCTGGAGTTTGGAATAACCATGCTTTGTTATTTTGGATATATCATGTCAACCAGCCACCTTATAAGGTCTGACGGTTCGCTTTTAGGTTCTGTGAAGGATAATCTTAATCGTGTGGTGATGACTGTACATCAGGTAAAGGGTGCGAGCA
>OHON01000752.1_pt1 | contig 11902 bp, 11 predicted proteins | sample 1569831 | NCBI WGS metagenome assembly OHON01 (sample SAMEA3879512, study PRJEB24766) | human gut metagenome | biome: human-associated habitat; feature: feces | place: USA | collected 1985/1987
GTAAATCTATAAGGTAGTAAAACTAATGCCGTTGTTAAGATAACGCTGTCCGTGTTTGAGAATAGTGTAAATCTAATTAGGGTACAAATTTTACTCGTGGACTGTGAAAAAACAGCATTGCAAAAAACAATATGGCACATAACCGTTATCACTTTCGGTTATGTGCCTTTTTATGTGCCTTTTGTAGTTTAATAAGTTTGTTAAGAATACCACGATTGATTACAGTCCAAAACAAGGAAGATTTCAGTGCGTTAATTTCCAAAGTGAGTTCCACCATGAAAGTTACTTTGGGGATTAACTATTTACTTTTTCGTTTAAGTTTGCGGTAAATATGAATTGTATAATCCGTTATATTGTGTTATTATGTAGTAAAATAGTGTGCAACATTGGTGTTTTGAAAAAATTATGTTGCTGAAATTAAACTTGAAATAACTGACGGGTGGCATATGGTTCGCAAAGTTGACAAAACAAAGCTTCTGACTGTTGTCGGGATAATTATATTCCTGTTTGGAGGTGCGGTGAGAATTTTTTCTCATCTTACTTCCTCGGCGGATAATTATATTGAAAATTTTGATGTTATTATCTTTTCCGGGCTTATTATAGGCTGGGGTGTGTCTGTTGCATATCGCATTGTTCAGAAGAATATACGAATCTGCCTTGTGATATCTGCGGCGCTTATGCTCTTGTGGATGGCTCTTCGTGCCATAAAATACAACAGCCCTGCCGACATCAACACATACGGACGGTATCTTTGGTATTCATATTACATAGCAATGGTGTTTTTGCCGCTTATGATGTTTTTTGCAATGCTGAATATCGGTAAGCCCGAAAATACAAATAACCGAAAATATCTTTTGATTATACCTGCCGCTGTTCTTGTGCTGCTTGTTATGACGAACGATTTTCATCAGCTTGCTTTTGTATTTGAACCCGATTTTCACAATTGGAACAAACAATACAGTTACGGTCCTGTTTACTATGTAATTGCAGTGTGGATTTTTATACTTGTACTTTCGTCAATTGTGCTTTCAATAAATCGATGCAGAATTTCCGCAACACGCAAAAAGCTGTGGATTCCGATTGTAATAATTCTTGTCGCAATAATTTACACGCTCTGGAATAATCTGAATCACGGATATTCGGGACTTAGAATTTACAATGTTCCCGAGGTGTTCTGTTTTGCCTCAATTGCTCTATGGGAAAGCCTTATTCAGATAGGTCTTGTGCCGTCAAATACGGGTTACGGCGATTTTTTCAATGCGTCAAATCTTAACACTCTCATATTTGACAATGAGGGCAATGTGAAATACCGCTCTAAAAACGCAACAAATGTTTCAAAAGATGTTGTTCTGCAAAACGGTAACAGTGTTGTGATTGATGAAAATATAATTCTTAAAAAGCATAATATAAAAGGCGGTAAGGCAGTTTGGACGGAAGATATATCGGCAATTAACCGAATTAACAGAGAACTTTCGGAAGTAAAAGAGCAGATTTCGGAATACAATGTAATCTTAAAATCAGAGGCAGAGCTGAAAAAACGAAGAGCGGCAGTAACCGAACAGAACAAGCTCTATGACAGTATAACCGAATTTATCCGTCCTCAGCTTTGCGACCTTGAAAATATACTCAAAAATATTGAAAACAACAGGGGAGATATTTCGGTTAATTATGCCGGTGCCTGTGTTGTTAATGTCTACATCAAGAGAATAAGCAATCTGCTCATTATGGCAAAAAGCAGAAAAATGCTGAATGCTTTTGAGCTTGAAAACAGTATCCGAGAACTTGCCGAGTACATTTCTGTTTACGGAATTTCGTGTTCGTTTTTCAGTAATGTTTCGGGAGAAATTTCAGCCGAAAAAACGATTGCACTTTTTAAATTCATCGGGATTTTTATAAGGCATATAATGAGCTGCACAGATGCGTTGCTGTTTAATTTAAAAGTCAATGAGAAATTTATTGATTTAAAAATCAACTGTGACAGCAAAAATGAAATGAAAATTCCCGATGATTTACTTGACGATATTACAAAACTCGGCGGAAATGTCACCACGGAATATGACGCCGACACGCTGTTTGTGTTTGTTCGTATGCAAAGCGGAGGTGATGACATATGACATCCATCCTTGAAATGCGTTCGTTTGTTTGTGTTATATTGATGAGTGTGCAATTTGTTGTTGCCTGTGCGGCAATATACAACGCAACGCAATCTTTTCTTTATAAAATCAGGTTGTGGAAACCGATTTCAGCGGTTATAATTGCAGTAATCTCTTTGACAATGTTTTTGGTAAGCACTCATGTCTTGAGTAAAATATATTACGATAACCAAATTAATAAAATGGCTGAATTTTTTGGCAGAATGCCGTTTGCTCTGTCTGTCGGCATAACGGCATATTGTGCTGTAATGTCTGTGTACATAACGGTAAGGCTTCATCATTGCAGGAATACCGATATTACCGCAATGTCAATTAAAGAAAGCTTTGACGGCTTGCCGACAGGACTTTGCTATTTTGACGAAAACGGACTTGTTGTATTGAAAAATAACCTTATGGAAAGCATATGCCTTGAACTTACGGGTAAATCGCTTAATGTTGCAATGCCCTTCAGAGAGAAGATAAAAGAGGCTTCTCAATATGAAAATGACGGGGCATTTACAGTCAGATTAAAGGACGGCAGGGTTTTCAGCTTTTCGTTGTCGGAAACGGAAATTTTTTCAAAACCGTATTTTCAGCTTGCGGCAACCGATATAACAGAGTTTACAAAGCTTACATCAACCTTGGAATATGAAATAGGCGAGTTAAAAAAGGTTAATGCTCATCTGAAAAAATACAATGAAATGGTCTATGATCTGACAAGAGAAGAAGAAATTCTTCGCACAAAAGAGATAATTCATGACAGGCTCGGCAGTACGCTGATAACAACAAGAAGATATCTTGAAAACGGCACTCTGTCTGAAAATAACAGTAAATTACTTGAAATGTGGAAAAACAATATTTCTGTTCTGAATACCGCAGAGAGTGATTGCAAAGACGAAAACTTTGTTAAGGATATTGAAAATGCCGCAAAGCTTGTCGGAATAACGCTTGAAACAGTCGGAAATCTTCCGACTGATAACAATGCGGTTGCACGGGTTCTGACTTTTGCAACAATGCAATGCCTTAACAATGCCGCAAGACACGCAAAAGCAGATAAAATGATTCTTGAAAGTCTTGACGACGGTGAAAAATATATTTTTAGATTTGCAAATAACGGCAGAAAACCGCCTCGAAAAATCAATGAGGGCGGCGGACTTTCTTCCGTGAGAAAAAAAGCGGAGCAAATCGGCGGAAGCATGAAAATATCGACTTCCGAAATTTTTGTTCTTGAAATCACAATACCGAAAAGCGAGGTGCTGCAGTATGACAAGAGTGCTGATAGTTGAAGATCAGTCAATGCCGAGAACTTTATTTGAAATGTATGTAAACCAAAGCGAAAACTATACGCTTGCGGGCTCAATAAGTAATGCCGATATGACGGATTATCATTGTGAAAATTCCGATGTTGACCTGATTTTAATGGATATATGCACTTCAATGGGGGCAAACGGTCTTGAGGCGGCTGAAAGAATAAAAGCAAAGTTCCCGAAAATTAAGATAATCATTGTTACCTCAATGCCCGAATATTCCTATCTAAAGCGTGCCAAGGATGCAGGGGTTGACAGCTTTTGGTACAAAGAGGTAAGTTCCGAACCTATTATTGAACTTATGGACAGAACAATGAACGGTGAGCGTGTGTTTCCCGACACAACTCCCAAAATTAAATTCGGCAACGCAATGAGTACGGATTTTACCGAAAGGGAGCTTGAGGTTTTGCGTGAACTGACAAGCGGTGATACAAACACGGAAATTGCCAAAAGACTTTACATTGCTCCGGGCACTGTCAAGAACTATATACAGTATATGCTTGAAAAAACAGGCTTTAAGTCAAGAACAGAGCTTGCCGTAAAGGCAAGAGAGGCGGGACTTGTAATCCTTGACGATAGAATTAACGACAAATAAATACTTTTTTCTGAATATGTGCCGTTTGGCACATATTTTTTTGCTGTTAAAACAGTATAATACAATTACAGGATATAAACTGCTCAGACGGTGAATATCTTTTGTGCAAAACGCTATCTTTGTCCGATTAATAATCAGAGACAAAGGTGCATAAAATTTATTATTTAATGACAGGAGGAAAAACTATGGAGGCAAAAGGTTCAACTTTTCTTAAAGTAACGGGAATCCTTATGATTGTATTTGGTGCTATTGCATTGATTGTGTCAATCATCGCCATTCTCGGTATCGCCGCACTTGCAGCTTTTAACGACGGTACATACGATATGACTATGCTTTATGTCGGCGGCGTTTTCGCGCTTATCAGTGCGGTTGCTGAGTTCGTTGCAGGTATTATCGGCGTTATCAACGCAAAACTTCCGCACAAGGCAAATACATGTATTGTATGGGGCGTTGTTGTTGCGGTTATGTGTATTGCAGGCGAAATTATCAGCATGATAGGCGGATCACAGTTCAATGTATTCTCTCTTATCTGCGGTCTTGCTATCCCTGTACTTTACATTATAGGCGCTGTTAAGAACAAAGCATAATTATTTTATTATTTACCCCCTTTTAATTACCCACCATAAATATTTTTAGCACAAGGTCACAGCTGTCCGAACAATCGGGCGGCTGTGCTTTTTTGTTTATGTTGTGAAATATGCCGTTTGGCACATTCATATTCTATCGCAAAATTGTACAATATAAGTGAAAGATATAGGTGAAAAGGGGTGATGTCCGTTGAAGAAAATTTTGCTCAGTGTTCAGAATAATTTGCTCAGTGAGGCTATTCAAAATGCCCTTGTAAAGAAGGGAAGATTTTGTATTGAGAATGTTTCACCGAATCAAGACGGGAAAATTCTTGATTTGTGCATTGCAGAAAGAGTTGATGTTTTGCTTATGGATGTCACAAGACTTGCCGATTCAACTATTGAAAAACGGCTTGAGCTTTGTGGAAAAGTAAAGGAATATCTGCCAAGCTGTAAAACGGCTCTGCTCTGTGACGAACAGGCATATCCCGACCTTGCCGACAGGGTTAAACAGGCAAAACAATTCGGAAAAATAAGCTCATTTTTTTATTCATCCGTAACGGCAGATTATCTTGCCGCCGCACTTGACGCACTTTAAAAAGGAGGTACTGTTTATGGGTATATTTGACAGCTTAAAAAATATGACAAATCAGGCTGTAAAAAACAATGTTTCAAAGGCCGTTTCGGGAGCGGTAAACAATGCGATGCACAAAAGCAAAACATTTGTATTTGCCGATTATCCGAAAAATGCAGATGAACTCAAAAAAATGCCGGAGCTTGACTTTTCGTCACCTCTTTCAACAGCGGCATTTGCTATGCTTGTGTTGCTTGAATATGATGAAAGTCCGGAAAACACAATAGAAATGCTTAATGTATTAAAAGGACCTCAGCCGATGAACGGGATGGATGTTCAGTTTTTGCGTGACAGAATCAAGGGCAGGGGATATATTCCTCGCTCATATTTTGAGGGTTCATCCGTGAAGAACGATTATACACCGAATGTTCCGTACAAAATAACCGTTTCCGAGTATGCATATACCTATCAGAGCGAGGGTTATGCAAAGGTTCAGGTTCAGTCGTCGGGAGCAGATTCACCTCGTCCGATTGAGCTTCGCAGAAAGGGCAATCAATGGTTCTTATGGCGTAATCTTGCACTCTCTGATATACGAACTCCGGCTTCGGTTGACCCTTGGGCATAAAGGAGGGATTTTTATGAAAATCAAGAAAAAAGTAAAGCGTATTTCGAGTGTTGTTCTGTGTATGCTTATGCTTTTAACGGCTCTTCCTATGACAGCCATAACCGCAAACGCTGCGGCTCAGGCTTATATCAAATATATCGACACCGAGGTTTACATAGGAGATGTCCTTAACATTATCGTGGGAGTAAACGGCGGCAGTACAGACGAAACCTTTACCTATCAATGGCAGGCAAAGTATCCGAGCCTAAGCTGGGTTAACCTCTCCGATAAAACCAACAGACCTAACTCGAAATTTTCGGGTGTTTTTACAGACCATCTTAAATTTCAGACCTACGCAGAACTTGTAGGACCTGACTCAGGGTGGAAAGATGTTGTCTTTAGATGTAAAGTAACGGGTTCAAAGAGCGGTACTTTTTATTCGGGAAAATGTAACTTTCCGGGACTTCTTGAGAAGACAGAAATTCCTATAATTGGATTTTTAGGCTTGGAGAAACCTGAACAGCGGAAAATCCCCTCAACTACGGCAACTCCGATAAACAGCACTTACTACAGTTTTGATTATATTGAGTGGTATGAGTACAAAAACAACAAAGTTAGCAGAAAGCTCAACGACGGAGAAGCTTTTGACAGCGGTATGTATTGTTGTCAGCTATACTTTAATATGAACAGAGGATATGCGGTTGCCAAGAACGCAGTATGTGGCTTGTACAACGACGACGGTCAGGCGACAATTCTTCAGGATGAAACCACAGGTCAATATTATATTTGGGCATATTACGTTGTTGCAGATAAATCACCTTCATTTTCACATCAGTTCACTGAGGCAGAAATTATGAAAGGCAAAGAAGGAACTATATCGGTTACTGCCAACAATGCCGCAAGCTATCAGTGGCAGATGAAAGTAAGGAGAAGAACACCCACCGGTGTAGCAAGATCTGTGTGGATCAACATAAGTGACAACTCATCCACATCAAACAAATTTTCCTTCAAGGGTACAAAAACAAATGCTTTGAGCATCAGACCGAATACGGATTTTGATGAAACTCATTTCAGGTGTGCTGTCACGGGTGAAAACGGTGATGTCATTTACAGTGTATCTGTTAAAGTTACGCAAAAGGTTAAGGCCCGTATTATACTGGATTTAAGAACGGGCGGCTTACCGGATGACACTATTACTATTAAGTTTGATAAATACACTCCTGACGGCGTCTATAATGGCAGCTATACACATGAAACGGTAAACAGTAATGCAAAACCCTTATATGTGTATTATGAAACAGTTCCGGGCAAATATGTCATTACTGTAAGCAAACCGCAATGCGTAACACGGGTATATGAAGTGAATGTTGTTAAGAAAGATGTTAACCTTGTAGTAAAAATTACTGTTCCGTATGATGTCAATATGGATGGTGATATTAATGTTGTGGACGCAACCTTGGTTCAAAAATACATTGTCGGGCTTGAAGAATTTGACGATTACACTTTTAAAATTGCAGACACAAACGGTGATGGCACAATATCAGTTATTGATGCTACAAATATTCAGAAGAAAATCGTGAATCTTTTGTAAAGGAGAATGTTTATGGGACTATTTGAAAAGAAATATTGTGACCTTTGCGGTGACAAGGTAAACGCCCTCACAAGGCAAAAGCTTTCAGACGGTTATCTTTGCAGCGACTGTAAGCACAAGCTCAGTTCGCTTTCATCAGGCTGGAAAAACAGGACATTAGCAGATGTTAAAGCTCATCTTGAACAGCGTGAACAGAACAGACAGAAATATTCGGCATTTGTTCAGTCGGCAAGTGCCGGTACAAACGAAAAGCTTGTTGTAGATTTTAATAACAGAAAATTCTATTTTACAATAGGCAGAGATTTCAAAAACAGCAATCCTGAAATTTTTGATTTTTCACAGCTGCAGGACTTTTGGCTTGAGCTTGGATATACAACTCTGCAGGATTCCGACCGTGACGGAATTCCTGATGAGTATGACCGCTATGATAACCGTCAGGGCAGGAACAGCGGTTTTGGCAGTCAGTTTGATACAACAAACTCATTTTCGGGGCAAAACGGTATGCTTGATGTTCCGCTTGCACTTCAGCCGTATGTTCGTGATACAAACACATCGTCATCGCCGCAAAGAATATCTTCTTTAAAAGCAAAATTCATCGTAAATCATCCGTTCATAACCGATATATCAATGTATGTTGATTCGTCAATCGGTACTGTAAGGAATGAGCTTATGAGAGCGTTTGATGACGGAATGCAGTTAATGAGACTGTGTGAACAAATAAGGAACGGTATGCAGAACAATATGGGCTATCAGCAAAGCGGAATGCCTATGCAGAGCAACACAGTAAATCAGCAAGCTTCACAGCCGTTTACTCCGCAAAATGCTGCGGCAATTGTTTGCTCGGCTTGCGGATATAAGCCTGACGGCAATCCGCCAAAATTCTGTCCGTTCTGCGGGGCTGCCATGACATAACCGATATGACTTTACGGCCGTTATTTCATAATATTTCAAAACGAAAAACGCGTGTAAAAAAAGAAATTGTATCCGTGAGCTATTCAAAAAATCATTCAAATTTTGATTACTGCTGTTCTTTTTATGTGCGAAAAAAAGGTGTAAATTTCCTTTTTGACGCTATCTGCAAATGCGGTTATATCGCTTTTGAAAATGTTTTGATCGACGAAACGGATATGAGACTGCTGTGTGATACCGCCGAAGACGCATTGGAAATTCTGAAAAAATATAATCCAAAAAACAAAGGACTGGCAGTCGATGACGCCACGGTTACAATCGTTGAAATCATATTTTCCGACAAAAACAGTATGTCGGTCAGTATGACGGAACAAACCTTGGATTCGCTCGAAAAAGCGTTCTTTGCCCTTGCTGAAAAATATTGCAAAGATGTTTAATCTCTAAAAATAATTGAAAAGCAACCCTATGAAAACAACTCCCACGGTAAAATAATCGTGGGGTTGTTTTTTCTGTAACAGAAAATAAGTGCATTTTTTCTTGCCATTACCGTAGTAATTGTTTATAATTAAGGTATGACAATAAAAGAAGGCATGAACAATGCAAACGATAGATGAGGCACTAAACAAACTGAAAAAATCTGATTTTCGCAGTCGGTTTCATTTAAAGCAAAAGGACATTGACTATATTAATGAAAAGGGAATGAATAAAATCCGCTCCCATGCAGAAGATTTTGTCAGAACACGGCTTGCACCAAAATATATTCCGAATGACGGAAAGCAAACGCCTATGAGGGGACACCCTGTTTTTATCGCACAGCACGCCTGTGCCTGTTGTTGCAGAGGGTGTCTTAACAAGTGGTACAGAGTTGCAAAGGACAAACAGCTTAACGAGGTCGAACAGCAGAAAATTGTAAATCTGCTTATGGCTTGGATTGAAAGGGAATACAATGATTATAATTCCAATAAAGAATGATAGATAAGGGCAAAAAGATGAGTGATAAATTTAGCGTGTTAAAAGATTACTTCGGACACGATTCTTTCAGAGACGGACAGGAACAGATAGTTGACGCTTTGCTTGACGGCAGAGATGCACTTTGCATTATGCCCACAGGTGCGGGCAAGTCTATGTGCTATCAGATTCCCGCATTACTTTTTGACGGGGTGACAATTGTTGTGTCACCTCTCATTTCGCTTATGAAGGATCAGGTCGGCTCACTCGTTCAGTCGGGAGTTCCTGCGGCATATATAAACAGCTCGCTTTCATATCCGCAATTTCTCCGAGTGCTTTCAAATGTTGAACACGGAAAATACAAAATCATCTATGTTGCACCCGAAAGGCTGTTGACTGACGGATTTCTCGACACCTGTAAAAAGATAAAAATCTCAATGGTTGCAGTTGACGAGGCTCATTGCGTTTCACAATGGGGACAGGATTTCAGACCGAGTTACCTCAAAATTATTTCATTTGTTGAAAGCCTTGCAAATCATCCGATTGTCGGAGCGTTTACCGCAACGGCTACGAATGATGTAAAAGAAGATATAAAGAAAATTCTCAGGCTTGAAAATCCGTTTGAAATTACAACGGGATTTGACCGCCCCAACCTTTTCTTCGGTGTAATAAAGTCATCGTCAAAGGACGAAAAGCTTATTGACCTCATTCGGGAGCGTGGCGACAGGTCGGGAATTGTCTATTGTGCAACCCGAAAAAATGTTGAATCTGTCTGCGAATTGCTCTGCGATAACGGCTTTTCGGCGGCAAGATACCATGCAGGTCTTGATGAATACGAACGCAGGAAAAATCAGGAGGATTTTGTTTTTGACCGAAAAAATATTATGGTCGCAACCAATGCTTTCGGTATGGGAATTGACAAGTCAAATGTTACATATGTAATCCATTACAATATGCCGAAAAACATTGAAAGCTACTATCAAGAGGCAGGACGGGCAGGCCGTGACGGCGGTGAGGCTGATTGTATTTTGCTTTACAGTCCTAAGGATGTTCGCCTAAATCGCTTTATGATTGAAAATTCCGAGGGCAACGATGAGCTTACAATTGAAGAAAACGAGCAAATTCGTGAGCGTGATTTTGAACGCTTAAAATATATGACCTTTTACAGCACAACAAACGATTGTCTGCGTGGATTTATTCTGCGGTATTTCGGCGGTGAAAAAAAGGCTTACTGCGGAAAATGCTCCAACTGCCTTTCCGTTCACAAGCTTGTTGATGTCACAATTGACTCTCAAAAAATTATGTCGTGTATTGCAAGAACAGGACAAAGATACGGCAAAACCGTGATTTGTGATGTGTTAAAGGGCAGTAAAAGCGAGAAAATTCTAAAAGCTGAGCTTAACAATCAGTCAACCTACGGAATAATGAAAGAGGTTACGGCAAGGCATATTTTCGGCACAATTGACTTTCTTGCCGAAAAGGAGTATATTTCAGCTGACAATGAAACCGAGGTTCTAAAACTTTTGCCAAAGAGCAGAGATGTGCTTTTCGGACGGGAACGGCTTGTGATGAAGAAAGTTGAAAACTCCGAAAAGGTTGTCAAAACGCACCGCCCCGAAGTGCCTGTTAATTCCGATTTACTTGATGCGCTCAAGGCTTTGCGAAAAGGCATTGCATCCAAAAAGAGCGTTCCTGCCTATGTTATTTTTACCGATGCAACGCTGATTGATATGTGCAAAAAATGCCCCGAAACACCAGATGAAATGCTTGAAGTTTCGGGTGTGGGCAGAACAAAGCTTGAAAAATTCGGAAAACAATTTCTTGAAGAAATCGCAAAATTCAGATAACTTCATATACTGTTAAAGGATGAACGAATTCGTTTGTCCTTTTCTTTTACAATTATTAAAATTGCATTGAAATAATTAGTACAAAGTGATACAATAATTACAGAGAAACAACAGATTGGAGGCATTTGTATGGCTGACATATTTGATTACATAAGCTGGCGCGGCGATTTGACATTTGAACAGGACGGTTTTAACGAGCTTGACGCACTTGTGCTTTCACGGCTTTCATATCTTCCTTTTGACGGTGCGGTATCGTCCTGTCTGTTTGATGAAATTACCCTTGAACAGGCGGCAATGCGTGTGTTTGCAACCGATGATTACGAGAAAAATCTATTGTGGAAGGGTGACGCCGACCTTTTGAAAGCAACGGCAGAGAGCAAGAGATTCGGCAAAATTCTTGTTTCGGGGTATGTAAACGAGGTTGAGTCCGATGTGAGTATGCAGTTTTCCGCAATCACTTTTGAATTTCTCAAAAAGAATTATTTTATTTCATACAGAGGAGGTGAGAAAAGAGAATGGAGGTTGATATCTCCGGTGCAAAAGTCTTTTTTACGATCCCGATCGATTTTCCGCTGTTCGGGAAAATTCAGATCAGCGAAACGCTGGTGGTAAGCTGGATTGTAATGGCACTCATTACCGGACTTTGCATCTGGCTCACAAGAGATTTGAAGGTGCGGAACATCTCCAAACGCCAGGCGGTGGCAGAAATGATTGTGGAGACCGCAAATAAATTCGTCATCGGCAACATGGGAGAAAAATTCCGCTATCTGATTCCTTTTGTGTCGGCGCTTTTCGCGACCAGCGTTGTCTCGAACCTGATCAGCCTGAT